>Ga0335083_10000477_pt1 | contig 61762 bp, 55 predicted proteins | sample Lox_Sample_42_FD_206716 | JGI IMG/M metagenome (GOLD analysis project Ga0335083, IMG submission 206716) | Soil microbial communities from Loxahatchee National Wildlife Refuge, Florida, United States - Lox_Sample_4.2 | ecosystem: Environmental > Terrestrial > Soil > Wetlands | place: USA...
GAGATCGCAAACTTGGTCTTGGCGATGAGGCTTTCGAGAACTGGAGCAGAAATCTTAACGAGCGTGTGGGGCATTACCGGCAGGGCCGGAAAGTTTTCCTTCGCCATGCCCACGAGCTTGTATTTCTTCCTGTCGCTGATGATTTCGACCCAGTGATTTTCAAGGAGTTTGACCTTGATTTCGCCCTCGGGAAGCAAGCGCACGAGCTCCAGCAACTTCTTAGCGGGTATGGTTCCTGCGCCGTCTTTCTTGATCTTTGCTTCGCAGGACGTGCGGATGCTGAGTTCCAGGTCCGTCGCGGTGATGGTCAAGTGGCTGCCCTTGGCCTCAACCAATAAGTTGGAGAGGATGGGAATCGTCGTCTTGCGCTCGACGACACCTTGGGTAGTGCTCAATTCATTCAACAGCGCCGATTTTGTAACGCTGAATTCCATCGCTTGATGTTCCTCGCGTGCGGTTCCTGGTGCGCCCATTTGATTACCTCGCCACTCTTTTACCGCTGTCGTACTGTACTCGCTTTTTTGCAAAGTATAAAGCCCGCTGCGTCAATAAGACCTGTGGAAATGCATGGGAATCACCGGCAACCTTATGCGGCGCTGTTCTATGAGAAACTACTTTTTCACAGCCACACAAACACCATCACAACAACAAAAACAGGATTCAAATTCAAAACGTATAGAGCTTGTTGTTGTGATGAGTGTTGTGGAACTGTGGAAAGCTTGGCAACTACTTCTATCTTCTGAGCCTAGAACCATTGATGCAAAGTGGCGAACTGTGGGAATCAGTGAAAAGGAGCAGATCCAACCTCGCCTGACGCCGTGTGTCCGTATTTCTTCCACTGCTCCCACCAATATTTCCGCAGGTTCTCCAACACTAATTCATAGGCACGCCATGCGCAAAACACGGCGAGGCTTTACCATGTGGGGGGTAAGAGGACGTCCGAGGAACTGCCTAACCGAGAAAAAGCGCAGGCACGCATCTGGAAATAGGGACTGCTGGATCGGTTGGAGATAGCGGCAGAACCTCTCGAATGGTAAAGCCGGCGTTACTGCAGGGTGTCCATCAAGCGCGTGATCGTCCGGTTCAGATCTTTATCGGACCGGCGCATCTCCTCGATCTTGTTGATCGAGTGCAGCACAGTGGTGTGATGCTTCCCGCCAAATTGCCGGCCAATTTCCGGCAGCGACGCCGTAGTGAGTTGTTTGACGATGTACATCGCAACCTGGCGCGGAAAAGCGATAGCGCGCGTATTGCTGCGAACCTTTAAATCCTGTTCGCGCATATTGAAATGCTCGCTCACGCGTTTCTGAATTAAATCGATCGTGACGCGCTTTTCCTGCGAAGCGATAATATTGCGCAACACCTGTTGCGCTGTCGCCAGCGAAATAGTAGCTCCCGTCAAGGACGCATAAGCCATCAGGCGCGTGAGCGCCCCCTCGAGCTCGCGCACGTTGGATTTAATCGCGCGAGCAATATACTCAGCCACTTCATCCGGCAATCCAAACCGGTCGTTCTCCGCTTTCTTTTGCAGAATCGCAATCTTGGTTTCCAGGTCCGGCGGCTGGATGTCGGCAATCAGGCCCCATTCAAACCGCGAGCGCAGCCGTTCCTCGATAGAGTTGATTTCTTTCGGCAGGCAGTCGGAGGAAATCACAATCTGTTTCTGCTGCTCGTAAAGCGCGTTGAACGTGTGGAAGAACTCTTCCTGTGTCCGTTCTTTCCCGGCGATGAACTGAATATCGTCGACAAGCAGGACGTCCACGGTGTGGAAACGGTCGCGAAAACTGGTCATCCGGTCAAAGCGCAACGAATTGATCACCTCGATGGTGAATTTCTCCGCGCTCACGTAACTGAGCCGCATGGCCGGGTTACGCTTCTTGATGGTGTGCCCGATGGCATGCATCAAGTGCGTCTTACCCATGCCTACTCCCCCGTAGAGAAACAGCGGGTTATAAGCCTTCGAAGGCTGCTCAGCCACGGCACGCGCCGCCGCGTGCGCAAATTCATTGGACTTGCCGACAACAAAGGAATCGAAGCTGTAGCGCAAATTCAGTTGATGATCGCTGCTTTCAAAGTCCAGCTTCGCTTGTTTCACGCCGGTTGCTACGGGAGCGGCTGCCACGGGTTCTTCCTCTGTACAGACGTATTGCACTTTCACATTTGGAGTCCCGAGTTCGTGGAATACAGCTTTGACGATCTCGCCATAGGTCCGCGTCAGGACCTGCCGGAAGACTGTGCTGGGGATCTGCACATACAGGTTTTCGCCCTCTGCGCGATTCAGCCGGGTGGGTTGAAACCACGTGTTAAAGGTGTTGATGCTGACCCGGGACTTCACGCGCTCCAAAAACCGGTCCCAGGAATTCGTAGCAGTAGTCATCGCAAAGAAATCTCTCCCCGTCATTTTCCACAGGTGTGAATAAGCTGTGGAAAGCAGGCCCCTCAGTTCTTTCTTCAGGCTTCGGGATTCATGCCCGTGCCGGAGCGCTTTGCTTCCCCGTGTCGCCCCGTGCCCGGCCCTTCTGGAATTGTCGGCCCCTTGAACTGCCGCTATGAGACAGCGCGGGATTGTCGCCGATTGGACCGATTGGAGCAAGCGAAAAGTGTGCGAAGGGACTCGACACGGTGCACACCCCATGCACAGTTTTTCCACAAGCACTTTTTTTGTGCAAGTGAGCCGAAGGGACCGCGTTTGCATGGAATTTCTCGCATAATTTTCTGGCGTTCGACTGAGTTTGCACAGGGTTGCAGCAAATCGTCCTGAGGAAAATTTCTTTTTATTGAGTTTTTTTATCGGGCCTGTCGAACTGATAGATTCCCAGAGGGTCGCTTCCGACGATCAGGTGATCTTTGTCCACGAGAACTATGTTCGCTTCCAGGCGCGCACCGTCGGGCGTGTACATCAAGTACGTCGCGCGCCGGTTTCCGTCTTTGTCGAAATGCAGCAGCTTGTCACCCAGCGCCATCCAAACTTCTCCCGTGGCGCGCTCAACGCCAACGGCAGTGAGGATGCGCTTGAACACCGGTGGCTCGCCGCGCTGCTCCTGCCTCGCGATCTCCTTGCGGGTGGCTTGCGCGGTTGGCCACGCGTCGACTCCCGTATATTGGATGTCCTGCCCAGCGTAGCCGTAGCGGTCATATTGGCGCACCGTCGCCTCCGGGAGGTAAGGGAATGCGTAATAGAGATGGCCGCCGCCATCCGTCACCAGAATTCCGATATTTAGGAAGCGATTCAGCTCGGGGCGCTCGGAAATGGGCTCGGGGTCGCCAAACTCGCGGACATCGCGGCCCGTCTTGTCGAACACAATGACGAGATGAGGTTCGCGCATGGTTGCGACGGCAAACTCGCCGTCGGAGAGCGCGGCGACCGAGACAGGTGAATCGATTTTTACCATCCGCGCATTGCCCTTGGCGTCCCAGATTTTGATCGCGTTTGCACCGCGGTCGGCCACGTACACCGTTCCCTGTGCGTCTACATCAAGATCTTCTCCGAAAGTGATGGCTGCCAATTGAGGGGACTGTGGATTGGGCCCTTTCCCAGCTTCGTATGCCGGAACTCTCTTTATCAGTTTCCCTCCTGTGTCGAACACCGAAGCCGACGATCCCGGCGCCGTTAAAACATAAAAGTTCCCGTCTGCGCCCCGCTTCAGAGCCCGCAGGCCGGGGCCAACACCCGGCAAAAGCCTTTTCGTGGCCGTGAGTTCCCCATCGTATTGGCCAAACGCGCACGCTGAAAAACACGCCAGCAGACAGAGCCCCGCAAGAGTTCTCACGTTGGAACTCACCTCGCCCCTTCTTGGTCTGATTCCTCAGATTACTACGGACGGTTCCCGGTTGCTCCGCGTTGCAGCTTATGGGTGCGCGGCATCCAACGCCAGACTTGTTTCAATTCCTGCGAGTCTCGCGCCATGGCTCGAGTTACCGACTCCTCTGTGCATGGGTAATGAACAAACCCTCCCTGCTAGGCTGGATCTTCATGGACGCTCCACGACCGTCGAAGACGTACTCCCCCCCATATCTCAGCCGCAGTTGTTTTGGTTGTGAGGGGTTTTTTTCCTCTGCCTCGTCCGCCGCTTTGATGATCACGAAATGGTTGCCTATTCGGAACTCGTGTTTATCCAAGGTAATCGCCAGCTGAATTAAAACATCGAGCTCAGGTCCCGAACCTCCACTCTCGTATCGGCCTATCATGTTTGAGTGGACCTTTACCTGTTTGGCGACGTCATCCTGTAACAGGTTCATGTCGTTACGACTCTCGCGAAGTTGAATGCCTAGTTCTTTCTTCCAGTCCATAAGCACACTATACTGTGTCCCAAATTTCGAATTTTACTTGATTTCTTTCACTTCTGGAGTAGATTTATATAGGTTGAACACACTTTAGTGTGTCTATAATCTAAGCCCAACACGTGGTGTTAGCATTCGCCGCGAGGCGTTAGTTTGGAGTGCCGGTATGACGCTAGAGATTACCAAGATCGGTCTGGCTGTGATGGATGGCGATCGTGTACTGCTGGTCAAAAAGCGGGGATCGGATTTCCTAATTTTGCCAGGTGGCAAGCCAGAGAAGAGCGAGACGGACGCTCAGACGTTGTCGAGAGAGCTTGACGAGGAGTTGGGATGCCAGCTTGTCTCTGACCAGCTAACCTTCCTCGGCACTTTTTTGGACGAAGCCGCTGGCATGCCCGGTGTTAAGGTGACAATCAGACTCTACGCGGGCTCTGTAATCGGCACTCCGATTCCGCATGCTGAGATCGAATCGATTGTGTGGTGGGTTGCAACCGAGCAGCGTCACTCTGTGCTAGCGCCAAGTTTGAAAAATTCAATACTACCGTTTCTGAGCAATAGCTTGTCCGGGAGTCAAGCGCAGCGACTCACGAACTCTTCCAACCGGGCATAGAACTCTTTGAACGTATGCTCGTTGCTAATTGTATTGCCCGCAGCGGCGATGACAGCGGACGTCCTCAATACTTCAAGCTCATATTTGTCGCGCTTCCGTAGCTCGTCGGCGTTAAACCGCCGTTCCGGTCTGGACGCAAGCCGCGTCAGGCGGATATCGAACGAAGCATCGATTGCTAACAGCCGGGCATGACCGCTGGGGACACGAGACCTGAGAAGGTTAAGCTCCTCCTGGTTAAAAATCGCATCAATAAATACTGGGATCCCATTTCCGAGGCATTCGGCAACCTCATCAAGGTACGGGAGCACTAGCGCCTCCGGTCCATTTTTACGTCGCAGGTCGATCCTCACCTGGCGTTCGCTCTCCGGTGTTTGCGGCAGTCTTCTCGCACGAACTTGATCAAGAACAGTTTGCCCTAGGTAAAAATACCGACCACCCGTCGAATTCGAGAGATACTTGCCCGCGGTTGTTTTGCCCACACCCGCAAGGCCGGTCACTCCTACGAGGCCAATCACAGTACCGTCCACGCTTCCTCTCCCTAGTGGACGCCCGCCCATGGCGCCAGAGCTAAGCTCCTTGCGCGCGCCGCTCCTTTGCGACCACACGCTTAATGCTTAGAATACAGAAAGCGGGATCCAGGGCTTCGCTGGACATGGCGCAAGGCTGACTTTGGGAAGTCATCGAAGTGATTTCAACCTCACAGCGCTCTCCTGTGTATGCCTGCGTGAGTGGATCAAATTCTTCGAGCACGATGAAGTCGCCGACCTCGAAGCGACGATCGTTCCTTCTTAGTTCATGCGTACGTTGACCTTCCGTGATCGGTCTGAAGTATTGGGGCCAACTTTTGAGATGGTGAATCTTAGGCATGTTCAGCGGCCTTTTGGGCGACAATGAAGTCGGTGAATTCCACGTTTAAGTATCTTATCTCTCCTGCGCGGGGAGGTGTAGGACTCTCAAGAATCTCAATTACTTCCAGCCCTTCCGAGTTTATAGCGGTAGGCCGTCCAACGGAAGGCTGGAAGTTCCACTGAAAATTCCACAACTTGCCGCCACCAATATTCTTGAGCTGAGAGCAAAAGGTTTCCGACATTGTCACTATTGCGGATATTCGCTCGTGCGTAAAGATATCAGGCTTCGTGGAGTCGGCAAAGAGTACCGCGATAGCATACTCCCCCTTTGCGTCCAGCATCGGAACAGCAAGAACAGATCGAACTTCCTCGTTCATTTTCTGCGCGAATTCATCTAGTTTCAATTCCTTCATATCTTTTTGGGAGCTTTCACGGTAGGTCGCGTCCCCTTCATCTGGATGCATCAGACGAGTTCGGGCAATCTGCCGATTGACTGCAGCTAACCCGATTGTCCCATGATTGAAAGGGAAGGTTCGTCCTTTACTCCCCTCCCGTTTAGAAGTCCCCATGTAGTCGGTCACCTGTTGCAACCAGGGGTCAGGGCCAATGATGAGAGTCCGGTGAAGGGTGACGCGAAAGTCGCTTTCGCGGCCCTCGATAGACTCTAAGTACCCGGCTACTGCAGCTACGAAGCCTTTCGCGACAAGCTCTGTGGCCGGTGGGACGTATTCCACATGCCACACACGCTTCGTGCTCTCGTCAGGGTCGATTCGAGTTAGTCCCTTAGGGCGCTCGTCCCAGTAACCTGCACTCCAGCAAACGTCGCTTGTCTGCGTCTGTGCACCAAGGGTCTTCAGCCTATCCTCAATGTTAGCGAAGGACTTTTTATCCAACACCTCCGTGATCATCCTTTCAGGTTTCATTCCGTGTCGGCGCACGACGTCTGATTGCTTGATGCCGTACTCCTCGCAGATGAGATTCTCTAATTCCTGATCTTTCATGTCCATCGCATGTTTGGAATAAGGGATGACGCCCCCCGCCTTGTAGAGGGCGAACAAAAGAAATCGGTTTTGGAAGGATATGGTACTTGTAAAAATCCCTCTAAATGAATCGATTTTAGGACTGAGCTTGAGCACCGCCATCGTATCAGCTCGAAGCATGCCTTGGAGCTGTGCCCGGATTCGTTCGAAGCCGCTGCCGCGGTTATCAGCAATTGCTTCGAACTGTTCGTAGAGCTCGTCAGGCTTTAATAAGCCTTGACTTAGTTTTTGCTTTAGTTCGCGGAGCCTACTCTTCAATTGCGGAGCGTCCGAGAACAGGTCTGCCAGTATTCGGTCTTGACGAAAACCTGCAATGCGAATTCTAAAGAGATCTACTAGACCACCGTCGCCGTGACCGGACACTAAGTAGACTCGCCTTCCAAGACCCATTTCGGGCTGTCCCAACTGCTCATTCCTCCAGTACGGAAGCGTTGCGCTATCCTTGCCGAAACCGACGGCGAGAATCACAGCAGAAAATTTCTCGCGATATCCAGTGGTAATAGTTTGGGAGCCTAGTTTTTCTCCGAGTTTCTCTCCGACCCATTCAATATCGAGAGTCTCTGTGACCCGCAAGTGTTTGACATTCGTGTATTCCTCAGTCTTTTGGTTGGGTGCGCGATACAGTTTGATGGCGCTCCAGCCGTTAAGTATTTCTATGACGACGTCAGAAGCCCGGCCTGCATTCCAGTTGAGAATGGGTAGAGCTGCAGTTGGAAGCTCGCTCCCTTCGTCAGGCCATTCATATATTCTTGGGTGAACCCATCGGATGTCGCTGCCCTTCTGAAGAGGACAGAGTGCGGCGTGTCTCTCAAAGATTGCGACGCGGGGTGCACCTTTTTTTAACAGGCCCGCTGCGGCTGTGAGGCCTGCGAAGCCGCCACCAACTATGGCTACATCGTGTAAAGAATCTGGCTCCGCTTCAATCATCGACCACACCAAGTTGAGCGCCCTCACCTGCTGGGTGTAGATGGTTAGGCCTTTCTCCAAGCACCCGAGGACGTAGATATTGTCGGCGAGCTTGAAGGTGGCAAGGACGTCTTTGGCGGACTGGCTAGATGGGACCACGGCCGGAGTATATCACCGCAATGAATTCTCATCGGGTGATAGGAGGCATTGCGCCATCCCGCTTAGTTCTCCGGGATGAACGGGGGGTGGCGGAATATTGTTTTCGGGTCAGCTGTAGGGAGCGGGGTGCCTGTCGTGCTTTTCAGGCTAAAGCAGATTTTACTTGACAAAGTCGTAAAATGTGCTACACTTTATTTTGTAGAGAATTGCGCTTGAGGCGTGATTCTCTTTTTTGTTTTTGGGCCCTCCTTGCGGTTTCCCCGTGTTGAAAATGCAGGGGTTAGTGGGTTTATTGAGCTGACAGTCGACAGCTGACAGGTCACAGTTGAAAGTCCAAGGCCAAGGGAAGACGGGCTTTGGCGGTTGTGCTCGGCTGATAATGCGTCCTCCCAAATGGGGGCGCAGGAAAAAGCAGATTCCTCGCTTCGCTCGGAATGACTAATTTTTATGGCGCGGCTAAAGCCGTGCGCCTGAAGGATCTCCGAACATGAAAAACAGTAAACGCAATGGGATAAGTGTGTGTGAACCCGGCCTCGGTCGACAGTCTACAGTGGGCAGTCGGCAGCTGAGAGAAACTGAGGAGGAAGAAGGCCATAACACGCTAGGAGGCCACAAGACGCAAAATGGGCACGGCACGAAAAAAGAGCACAGGACGCAAAAAGAGATAGACGCGAAGGCGGTGTGGAAGCAGATCGAAGATGTGGTGGCGCCGCAGCTGCGGCTGCAGGTGATCGACCACATCGTGTATATCCATCTGTTGCGACACAGCCATCTGGAAGGAAAGCGAAGGCTGCGGTTTTCGATTCCGTGGCTGGCGCACAATATCAACCTTTCCACATGCCCGACGCGCGAAGCGGTCCGCCGGCTGGCCGCGTGCGGCGTTGTGCGGCTTGTGGAACGCAGCAAGCAGGGCCATGTGGCGGAGGTGCGCTTGCCCGAAGAGGTTCGCGGCATGCGCGCTGCAGCCTTCACACAGGCACGCGAGGCGGCCCGGAAGGGTACAAACTCGGACATCGAGGAGGTGGATTTTCTGAAGACGTTGGAATTGCGAAGGGCCATCCACGCGCGGGAGCGCGGCCGGTGCTTCTATTGCTTGCGGCGAGTCGCTCCACGGTTGGAGTGCCTCGATCATGTCATTCCACGGGCGCGAGTGGGGTGCAATTCGTACCGCAACCTGGTCTCGGCGTGCATGGAATGCAACGCGCAGAAAGGAGAGCGGCCAGCCGAGGAATATCTGCGCTGGTTGTTTCGCGAGCACCGGTTGGGCGCGGCCGAACTCAGAGGGCGCTTCGAGGCGCTCGAACTACTTGCTGCCGGAAAGCTGAAGCCGACGCTTCCGAGTCACAAGGGGGATTAGGCACGGTTGAGTTTGGGAAAAGCGGCAGCAGGGCTGCCGTACTCCAAAGGGATTTAGTCGATGCGTAAGCGAAGACGCTCCATTGACCGCGCGCGCAACCGGCCAGCGGCGTTGCGCGGTCCTTCGTCCTCCGTTTCGATCAGCACGCAATTCATCTGCACATCGCCGGATGCCACTTCAAACCGCGCTGGCAATCCATTCAAGAACTTCCTGATAATCCCTTCGCGGTCCATACCAATTACTCCGCCGTGCGGTCCGGTCATACCCACGTCCGTTATGAACGCCGTACCGCCGGGCAGCACGTGTTCGTCCGCGGTCGCTACGTGTGTGTGCGTCCCCACGATGGCCGTCACGCGCCCGTCCAGGTACCAGCCCATCGCCAGCTTTTCGCTGGTAGTCTCCGCATGCATATCCACAAGAACGAAGGCGACTTCTTCCGGCAGCTTCGCCAGCTCGCTGTCTGCTTTTCGAAAGGGGTCGTCGATAGGTGTCATGAAGACCCGCCCCTGCAGATTCAGTACGGCATACTTCACGCCGTTTTTGGCCGTTCCGACGTAAAGCCCGCTGCCGGGATTCCCTTCCGGGAAATTTGCGGGCCGCAGCAGCCGCGGCTCGTGCGGCATATATTCGACTATTTCCTTCTTGTCCCAGCTATGGTTCCCGCCCGTGAGGACGTCAATCCCCATCGCCAGCAACTCTTCTGCGAGCCGAGGCGTGATTCCGAAGCCCGAAGCCGAGTTTTCACCATTGGCGATCACCAGGTCGATCTGTCGCTGCGCAACGATATCGGCGAGCCGCTCGCGGACAATCAGCCGCCCCGGCGATCCGACGATGTCACCTATGAAGAGTACACGCATGTTTTAACGAGATTCTTGGCCTGTACTTCGCGGTTCCCTGGTACTTTCACGCAAAAAAGGAGCGGACTGCTTGGCCGTAGGCAGCTAGGCTGTGAACCTCTGAATTAGGTGGGCGCCACGAGCCAACCGTTAGGCTTTCCTGCCCCGCTCGCGCGTCTTGTTGCGCTTTCTGCCGGCGCCCAAGACGTTCCAGCGGGACAGGCCGTGCACACAGGCTGTCTATCCGCGGCTCCTCAGAGATTCGTCATTGGTTCAAACAGCTTTCGCTTCCTCACCTGCTTCGAAGGACCGCTCCGGTTCATATTCTAGCAGGATGTTTACGCAAAGCTACGCGGACGAAATATTCCTGTGAGTATGGAAGTGCATAGCAGAACGTAGCGAACACTTGGCGAAAGGGCTCAGTCGATGAAATCGATCACTGCGCCGTCGCGCCGGTCCAAGAATCCGACGAACTGGCCGAAGTTTGGCGCCGTCACGTTGTTGTATACGGCGTTGAAATTCCCGTGATTCGTCACATTTAAAGAATAGAATCCCAGACGTATGTGGTGGATCTTGCCACTTTTTGCGCCCAGAAAGGGGACTTGGAAGACGCGGTAGATTTTCACATCCAGAGAGAGATATGTGGCGAACTTCTGCCCATTTGGAGTGCCAACGTAGTTCTGCAACACGTCCACGTTGGAATAGGGATACCCGGAGTGCACGTCCAGAATCGGACTGAACGTAAACTTCTTTGGCAAAGAGAAGACCCCCCAGGTAACGACTCGCTGTGGGACGTCAGACGGAAGGATGCCGTACACATTTGGCCGGATTGCGGGCTGCAAGAATGGGATCATCACGTCGGAAAGGTTATTGAGGTCCCCCCGGGTACGGCTCCAAATGTAGGAAGCGTTAACCTCGTCGTGCGCGCGGACGGTGAAGCGTATGGTGCTCTCGAATTCTCGATAGCGAGAGGAACCTGTGTTCGTGAGGCCGAGGAAGGAGTTCTCTCCGGCTGAACCGGTAAAAGGGTTGACGACAAACAAGTAGGTCGTGCGGCTGTCAATGTAACCGACCTGCAACACCATATTTCTCCGCAACTCGCGATCCGCCTCGACATTCCACGTGAAATTGCGCGGCGTTGTGCCAGGCTCCTTCGGCAAGCTAACGGTACTGAGTGGATTCACTCCGCCCACATAGGCATTCGTGTAAGTTACAGGCGGCCCGGTCAGCAACCCTGTGGAATCGAATTGGCTCACGACGCGAGTGGGGTTCACGTCGAAATCGGATGCAAGCAGAGGAAGCATGCTATAGAACAAGCCTGCCCCCGCCCGTATGACGGTCTTGCCGTCCTTACTCGGTGAGTAGGCGATAGCCGCACGCGGCGCAAATGCCGCGGACCAACCAGCGGTTTCGCTGGACAACCGCGCTCCCGCATCGATCGTCCAGTGGGAGTTGAGTGTCCAATGATCCTGCACGAATTCGGCAACGGCCGTGTCGGCTGTATTCTGAGGACCGTCTGGCTGAAAATTGATTTCTTCTTCCAATGTGCCGTCTTGTTCGAGAAGCTGCACCGGATTGGCCGTGTTCACGCCGGCATAGGAACGGTAGTTTAGATCCACGCCTACGTGAATCTCATGCTGTCCCAGCCAGTGTTTCGACGCAAACTGATAGCTCGGCAGAAATTGGAACTGTTTCCCTCTCCTCGACCACTGATTGAAAAAGTTGCCGCCCCAGCCCTCCGGCGAAATCAGCATGTCATCCAATCCCTGCCCGTGGGCATTGCTGTCGAATCGCGTGTATTGCCCAATCGCGCTGAAAATCGCTCCAGAATCCATCTGGTACTTGTCTGACAAATGCAAGGCGATTCCCTTTTGATTCAAGTCGTTCGAGGCGGGCTGCGGAACGAGGGCATTGATGCCGACGTGTTGCTGCCGTAGAGGAAATGCATTTACCGTTAGGGTGAGGATTTGCTTGGGCGAAAGAATGAGTTCGAGCGTCGTGAAGGAGTTAAATCCTTGTTTCTTGGTGATGTCGTCCGGCCACGGCAATCCCCGCACGGTCGTCTTTTTCATGTCGTACTGGAAGACTTCCGAAAAAAAAAGTTTGCCTTCGAGCAGCGGTCCTCCAAAATCAACGCCAGGCGTCGCCTGGGCAACTCCGACCATGGAGCCGTTCTTTCCCAGGACAGAAGGCACAAAATTCTTTACATAGAAATTCCATTTTTCTTGCGGAGGCTTTGTTTCTATAGCCGTCAATCCGCCCGAGAAGCTACCGAGTCCTGCGTTGTAGGGTGTCTTATAGACTGCGAACGATTGCACGGCATCTGTCGGCACTGCGATGGAAAAGCTTCCGGTCACCGGATCGGCGGTCTGCGCGGAGTTCACCAGAAACAGGCTCTGATTTTCATCGGAACCTTTGAAGGTGAGCTTTCCGTCCATCGTTTTCATCACGCCAGGGGTAATGGGAAGCACCTCCCGGATCTTTTCCTCCGGCGTGGGTAGCGCGACCAATTCGCGGTGGGTGACGGTCGCCGCCGGGTTGGAGACGCTCTCCGTTGAGATGACTTGAGTTTGTTCGTGAACTTCGACCTGCTCGGAGACCGTCTCGAGTTCCAGCGCGAAATCTTGCACCACCACCTGCCCGGGCGCCACCGACACCGTTTTTGCTACGTGCTTGAACCCCTGCTGGCTCACGGAAATCGTGTAACTTCCGGGCTTGAGGTTTTTGAACTCGTAGTGCCCCGCATCATCCGTGTCCGCGGTTAGTGGGGCTCCATCGGCCGGAACCGTGATCAGTTGTATGCTAATTCCGGACAAATCAGATGAGGCATTTTCTTGCTTGGTCGAGATGGTGCCTCGTATGGTTGCAGTCTGAGCCTTTTCGCCGCTCGAGCCCGCGCTCTGGCCAAACGTCGGCCAGGCCGCGGCCAGAATCACAAGAAGCCAAGCCCCACTCAGTCTCCTGCTCCTCGTGGGCCAGAGCTTTGGACTCCTCCCCAAGACAAAGTTCGCTGCGAGTCGGAACACTGCCTGTACAAATATATTCATGGTCTGGCCGAAGGGTACTTTCTCTATGAATGCGCTCTTTCTGTAGTCTGAACGGGTCAGTCGGATTGGCGTGCGACATTTGCGCTTTAGGCCAGCCGGACGACATCCCATTTATTGTCAAGTTGAATGCCCCAAACCGGAAGTCCGGCGAGGGCAAGGTGTGCCTCAATCTCCAACGCCACTGGACTCGAGCCCCGGAACCACATCTCGAAAAACCTGAATTAGTTTTGATGCGGGAATGCGCTTTGGCGGTACCTAGAGGGCTTAAGAACTTGCGCCTTTTCTTGCCTTTTCCGCGCACAGACGCTCCGCGTTGGCGTGCAGTTGCGCAAGCAAGACTTCGAGCCTGTCGATGTCCACGTTCAAGATTCCCTGGAAAAATTGCCTGCGCACTTCCTCGAATCTGAACCTCAAATGCGGTGCCACGCGCCAGCCACGGTTCGTTGTCTTGATGATCTGCAGCCTATGATCGCGCGGATCGCTTCGCCGGCTGAGGAAACCGCCCGCTTCGAGTCTGTCAACAAAGCGCGTGATCTTTCCTTTGTCCCTGCCCATGACCTTGGCAAGTTTTCCCGCCTTGGTTTCTCCTTCCTCCTCACAGTGCAGAACCACTGCCGCCTCTTGCGCGGTCATCCCAAATTGGCTAAAGCAACGGTCAAACGCAGTTTGGAGTAGTATACTGGCGCGGAACAGCCGTCAGATCGAGACTTCCGCCTGCCACTCACGGCTACCGACATACTTCCGGACAGGATTCTCCCGAATCGCCAGGGGATTCCTGAGGAATCCCCCATTTTTCCCGGTCTCCCTGCGTTCTGCAATTGGTTTGACCGCCGCGACTGTTCGATCTAAATGTGTAAGTTGCTCTTTCCAGTCCAACTAAAAATGGAAGCCCAACTCGGCCGAATATGACCGTGGCGTAACGAAATGCGTGCCACTGAACGTTGATAGGAAGTTGTAGAGTGCCACCTTGTTGGTTAGGTTGATCACCGTAAAGCGCAGGCTCCACTTGTACCTGTCGCCGTGGAGGAGGTTGTCATCGCCGACCGCCAGATCAAACAGGTTGCGCGGCGCGATGCGCGGCGGATTGTGATCGTCGTTTTCCGTTCCGTCCGCCGGGATACTCACTCGAATCGCACCGGTCCCGGTTGGGCTTGCTCCGCAGCTCGACGGATCATTCGTCAGAGGATTCAGCAGGCTCGCAAAGATTCTCTGCCCGCCCGGTCCCGCACAGAACAACCCGATGGAGGCTTGTCCATCCCCGTCCAGCGTCAGGGCGGTGGCAAAGTCCGGGACCGCTCCTGCCACCAATCCGCTGTCGTACCGCCAATTGAAGCCCACCCACGGCGCGCGCTTCCACGGCTGATATTGCAGGTGCGCCGTCTCGTTGAACTTCTCGTCGTGATCAATGCGAAACACTCCCGTTCCGCCTTGACCGGCCGGCGTCACTCCGATCCCGCTTACCTGCGGCTCGAAGAATCGTGCGGCCACGCTGGACATCACTACCAGTGCGGAAAACCCGTGATAATCGGGCACGCTGACGCGGAGCGCAAATCCGGGAATTTTCGAACGTTGCCATTCAATCGGGAATGTGATTGGCGTATTTCCCAGCACGCTGAAGTCGTACGCGTAGTGCGTATACTTCCAGATGTACTCCGCATCCACTACCAGGTATTTGCGAAATGCCTGTTCGAACCCGGCGTGAAATTCATTCCTCCATCCTGGACTCAATGGAACTGTCAGGCACGGGTAACCCTGCGTCGCGGCACTCAGCGCATTGACCACAGTATCGTTACATCCGACGCTGGCCAGTACCAGATTCTCGTTGAAGGGTGTCTCCATTGTCCGTGCGTAGGATAGCCGCAGGATCGTGTTGGTCGGCTTGATGTTGTAGGACACTCCCAGCCGCGGTTCCGCCTGCTGGGCCGTAGAGAGGCCATTGTACAAGTCCCCGCGAATCCCCAGGTTGAACGACCAGTTCCCCTTTGTAATCGTGTCCTGTAAATATAAGGCGAGTTCTTTCACGTCCGTGTGTCCGTGAAAGTTGTAAGGGATTCCCCCTTGCGTCAGGTCGTACGGAAATAACGTCGTGCACGGCGCATCGATCGGCTGGTTTGTTACCGTGTTGAAACACGGGTCTCCCGCGTCATCTGTCAAGGACGGTAAGAACGTCGGATCGACAATCCCGAATCCGTCATTCTCTGTCAGGAACGTCTGTTGATACGTCACGCCCGCCTTTATGTTGTGTATGCCTTTCACATAGGAAATATCCGAACGGAATCCCGCGTTCGTCAGTTTCCGGTTTTGTGCAATCGTCTCGGAGTTGATCGGCCCTAAATCTGCCAGCGGATTGTTGCTCGGGTAGTAATCGTACTGATCGCGCCGCACGAACGCTCCTGCTGTCACCACCGCCGAAGTGCCGATCAGGTGTGTCCATGTTGGTGCGATGTTGAACGTTCCGATTTTCGAACGCTCATCCGTGTCGCCGGCCGGGTTGCCGTTATAAAAACTCAGATTGTCATACGTGTTCGGCGTTTGAAACCACGAACGCGAATATTGAAAGTTGAAATGCAACGAATCCGTCTGGGAAAGGTTGTAATCCGCCCGGTCGAAAACGTTCTCTTCATTCCCCCTATCGTGGATTGCCGTAAACTCCGGCGGATCGAGAAACCTGCTGCTATTAAGCCCGTTCGCCGAGATGAAGTTCCCCCAGTTCTGCCCGCCGTATGCCACGTCAAAGCCACCGTTCACCGTTCCGAACGAGCCGTAGGAGCTCGTAATGCTCCCATGCGGAGTTGTCACCCCCAGCCCAGATCGCGTCGTCACTTTGATCACCAGGCTCGTCTTGTCTCCGAACTCCGCCGGTGGCGCCCCGGAAATCACTTCCATCGATTGCACCGCATCCGCCGGAAGCTGGTTCGAGAACACTTTGCTGAACTGGTCCGTCATCGGCTGCCCATCCACAGACATCGAATTTTCCGCGTGATCGCCGAGACCGTGCATCAAGCCGTTCGAATCCGCAGCCACCCCAGGCGACGTCAGCGTCACCAGAGAAGTTAGCGGCGAAGACGCGCTCTCCAACGGCACCTTCACAAACAAGTCGCGATCCACGTCCGTGTGGAACGTCGACTCGTTTTCCACCAAGTCTTGGCCATTGGCTTCCACTGTCACGCTCGTCGATGTACTGCCGACTTTCAGACCAACCTGTACAGCGGTAGGTACCGTCGAGCGCACCTCCACGTCTTGCGTGTACACTCCAAATTGAGCAGCCGTGACAACCATGTGGTACCCATTGAAGGGCACGTTCGTGAACCGGAAAGTTCCATCGCTCCCGGTGGTTGTCGTACGGTCGTAACCGCTCACCGGGTCCGAAATTTCCACCGTCGCATTCGGTACCACCGCTCCCGAGGGATCCTTCACTACTCCTTCTACCGACCCGGAATTCCCGATCTGTGCCCGCGTCGCCGCCGCGGAAAACATCATCACCAACGCCAAAATTAAGAGATTTCCCAAACGCTTTGACATTTTTTCTCCATCCCTTTGAGTTTTTTGCTGTGTGGATAGGGACCGCCTGGAAAAAGGCGGCGGTGCTGGCCCTCGCGGACTCAGCACGGGTACTTGCGTTTCAATTACGGGAAGAGATTACGCGGTAGGAGGCGCTCGGGAAGCGCGGTGCAGTGAAAACGAATTGCTCGGCGAGATATGTTGCGGGAGCGAAGCAAAACGTGCGAACAGCCCGGGAGCCGAAACAAGATCAAGCGGAGCCGCTGCCAGCACGGGCACGTGCAGCGATTGGCAAATATGGCACGGCGTTTCGTTGCCGCCGGTATGCTGGTGAAGAAGGCTGCCACCCGTGGCGAAATATAGCAATACGGCACACGCAAACACCGCCAGCGCCCGCTGCGCTCTAGTCCGTTCGAGAATGTTCTTACCCCGTCGCATGACCCCCCGAACCAGCGTAACACCTTAGACGCGCGAAACAACGCGTTCGTTGCCGAAACTTAGAGGCATCTTTCGCATTGTTTGACCCAACAACCATACCACCCTAGCCTTCCTAATTACAGAAACATGTTCGCTAAACACAAACACTATCCCCGTTCAGCCACGCTGCACGAATCATCTTTTTGGTCTTACAAATCCGTTTCTTACATGCCCATATCAAAGCGCAACGAGGTTTTTCGATGAATTCCGCTCTTCCCTGTGCATGTTCCACGTGCAACCTCATACTCGCATGCCGGTGTCCCTCCAATTCGTCGCTCTTTTGTCATATTGCCCGTACAATCTTGGCGGCATTGATTTCTCCGTCAGCCAAGGGACTCTAAAGGAGCATCCCCATGAGGAAACGAATGGCGTTCGCCATCGTACTTCTAGCCTTGCCTGCCTGCGCACTTGCCCAGCAGAATCCCCCGGCGGCTCCGGCCGCATCTACTCTCCCGGCTCCTGCCCCGCCGCAAGCGGCAACCGTGCGCATCACTCTCGACGAGGCCATCCGCCTCGCTCTCCAGCACAATCATGCTTTGCAGGCCGCTCGTTCCACCATCCTTCACAGCCAGGCTCAGGAAATCACCGCCAATCTTCGTCCCAACCCCGTCCTCTCCTCGGACGCGCAATTCCTCCCCATCTTCCAGCCCAACCAGTTCACCGCCGATTACATCAACAATCAGGCGCAATTCGACCTGGGAATCGGCTATCTCTTTGAACGTGGCAAGAAGCGCCAGCACCGCCTCGAAGCTGCAAAAGACCAAACCACCGTCTCGCGCTCTCAAGTCACCGACAACGAGCGCACTATCGTCTACAACGTTTCCCAACAATTCATCGACGTCGTCCTTGCCCAGTCCACGATCGACTTTGCCAGGCAGGATTTCAACAGTTTTCAGAAAACCGTCGATATCAGCGAAGAGCGCTACAAGTCTGGCGACATGAGCGAGGGCGACTACCTCAAAATTAAGCTTCAGCTTCTCCAATTCCGGACCGATCTCTCGGCCGCTCGCCTCTCGAAGGTCCAAGCCATCGCCGCCCTTCGCCAGCTCATCGGTTTTGAATCCGTGCCCGATAGCTTTGACGTCTAGGGGGAACTGGACTACCAGCCGGTCCACGCCTGGCTCGAAGATCTGAAAGCCCTCGCCACGCGCACCCGCCCGGACTTGCTCGCCGCTCAGCAAGGAGTCATTGCCGCGCGAAGCCAGGAATTGCTCGCCGAAGCCAAGGGCAAACGCGATATCGGCGCCAGCTTCAACTATTCGCACACCGCTGCTACTAGCTCTGGGGACGTTTTCTTCAACATCGACCTGCCGATTTTCGACCGCAACCAGGGCGAAATCGCCCGCACTCGTTACGCCATCACGCAGTCACAAGAACTTGCCCAGGAAGCTTCCGAGCAGGTCTCCCCCGATGTTGTCGATGCTTACGAAGCCCTTTGAACTAATGACCAGATCGTTCAGCTCTACCGCGGCGGTTACGTAGACGCCGCGCGTCATTCTCTTAAGTTACATCACTAAACTGCGCTTGGAAGGCAGAACCGTACGCGAAGCCACCATGGAAGCTTCCCTCCTGCGTCTCCGCCCAATTATGATGACCGCGCTCGTGGCTTGTCTCGGCCTGCTTCCCGCCGCCATGTCCACCGGTGTCGGCAGCGATACGCAAAAACCCTTCGCCATCGTCGTTGTCGCGGGACTCGTTTCCCGTCTCGTCCTTGGTTTTTTTGTCAACCCTGTCCTCTACGAAGTCGTCGCCCGCGAAGGCGATCTCCTTCAGGTCTAGAGCAACGTCGTTAACCGCTGCTCTGGCCCGGCGCGCGTCCTTCTCCCCACGCCGAAATACGGACGCACTTGGCCCCTGCTTTGCCGCAAGTCTCAGCGATGATTGATTGGAATGCTGAACTGCTTAGGAGTTTGGATCGAAGTTTACAGCTACCGCAATCGTGCTTTCCCCGCCCGGCGCAAACTTCCACTGCCGCACTGCTTTTTCCGCCGCATCTGCCAACGCGGGGTTCCCGCCCAGCACTTCAATGTCTTTCACTGTACCGTCCCCGCGGACAATTACTTTCAATTTCACCGTCCCTCCGATGCCCCTTCGTTTCAATATCGAGGGATACTGCGCCTCCACTTTTTTCACCACTTTGCGCTCCGCCTCTTGCGCTTTCCCCGGCATCATGCAAAGCAAACCCAAAAAAAGGCCACAAATTGTCGCCCCGCATCGCATCCCGCTCTTGTGTCTTGTCATTGTGCGGCCCTAAAGCAGAGGTTGGTGGTTTGGCTCTGGCACGCTCCACACCATTGCCTTTCCCCTTTGCCGCACTAATCTTGCAGTCCTCTAACCAACCGCTCCCTGTTCTTTTGAACAGGTTCCTGCACTGCACGCCATCCACACCCCAGCATTAAGTGATTGAAAAAAAGTAACTTAGATGGACCTCCTTAACTTCGCTCTCTCCGGGCACACCATCATGCTCCGTCCCGACTTTGGACTTTCTCACTATTTCCGCCGCATTATGTTTCACTTTGAGATGTGCTGCACGAATTCTACGTTCCGGGTGAGAGTCCCGTCCACTTCCCGCCGCGCAAACCCGCTAACCTACTTCGCCGGCTTTGCAGTCGGCGGCAGGATCCCGTTCAGCCGCAAATACACGGCCTGTGCGCTGTAGTGATCGTACCAATCGTCGGTTAACGCGATCAGCGCTCCCGCCCGTGACGTTTTCCGGCCACCGAACCAGGGCAGCGAATCTCCTAGCTTTGAATCGTCCACTCCCGCCAGTGCCGAGCTGCAGTACGCAAACGAATCCTTCAGTGCTGCCACCAGCTTCTCTTTCGCGTCCGTGTCCTTCAGTTCCACCTTCGGCGCCTCTTGCCCCGAAATTTTCGCGCACAAAAAGTTATTCGATTGAGCGATGTGCATCGTCAAGTGCCCGAATGTAATCATCTCCGGTGTCGGCTTGAACCCAAATTTCTCCGCCGGCATCAAATCCGCTGCTCCCACCATGTTCTTCTCATAGCGTGGCAACAACTCTTTCACCGTCGTCGTCACCGGATTCTGCACCGTCTCCTGCGCCGCACCCGCCGCTCCGCCCATCAGCACCACCGCCATCGCCAATCCCAGTCGTTTCATGTTCATTTCCCCCGCCCCCTTTTCCGATTCTGTACCGTCAAGCGTCTGCCCTGCGGCTTTTCCAATCAACCGCCCTAAAATTCCGCCAGCAGCATACCCCCGCGCCCATCCCAGCAGCAAGCGGCATCCTATTCCGGCTCCCGCTCCCATTTCCGATTTCGATTCTCTTTATTCAAATTTCATTTGCCTTCTTTGTCCCATTCGCTCTCATAATATTAGTGACGCTTCTCGAAGCGCCTTTCTCTGCTTCGAGGCGAATCTAGACTTACGATCTGGCCCCACGGCCAGGATTTCTCGAAAGGCAGGAATCAAGGCCGCGGGCTGGGCTTGAACGAGGAGCTTATGGCAAGAGCAAACGGAAACGGCACAGCGGTGCGCACGAAATCTCCTTCCACCAGAAAACTTACCCCTCAGCAGAAAATCCAGATGCGCGCCTACGAAATCTATCTTGAGCGCAATGGCGCTCCCGGCAATCCCCTGGAAGATTGGGTCCGCGCCGAGCGCGAAGTTCTCCAGAAAACTCGCAAGACCACAAAGAAGTCCCAAACAGTCGCAGCCTGATCACAGCGCCTCGCGGCGTTCATTTCCATTTCAAGCGATGTAGCGCGCTACCGCGTCACTGACCCCTGCGGTTTTTCAGTTTACAATTCTTCGCTCGCTCCCGCAGACATTCCGGCCACGCTCGGCTACAATGGCGCTGCTCGTGTGGCGGTTTCTACCTTTCTCAAAGGAAAATCTCTATGCCCCGTCTTCCAAGAAATTCTCGCCTCAACACGCTTCGTTTCCTTTGCAAGCTTGCCGCCTGCACTTTAGCGTGCCTCGTGGCCTTCTCTCTTTCCACCGTGCTCGGCCACGCCGCTCCGCCTCCGGGCAAATCTTCCGCTGCACAACCCCGCTTCACCATGTCCTTTGACTCCGCTCTCAGCCCCACTCCCCTCGACGGCCGCGTTTTCGTCGTCATTTCCACCACCAACTCCCCAGAGCCTCGCGACCAGATCCTCGAAGTGGAAGTCCGTTCCCAGCAAATTTTCGGCGCCGACGTAGACTCTCTCGCTCCCGGCCAGCCCGCTTTCATCGACGACGACGCTCTCGGCTACCCCACCGCCAATTTCCACAACATCCCCGCCGGCGACTACTGGGTCCAGGGCGTCCTCAACAAATACACCACCTTCCATCGCGCCGACGGTCACACCGTCAAGCTCCCTATGGACGAAGGCGAAGGCCAACACTGGAATTCTAAGCCCGGCAATTTCTATAGCGTCCCGGAAAAGGTCCACATCGATCCAGCCGCCGAAAACGCTGCTCCCATCCAGATTCGTCTGACCAAAATCATCCCGCCCATCGAGCCACCCAAGGACACCGAATGGGTCAAGCACGTCAAAATCAAGAGCGAAGTCCTCTCGAAATTCTGGGGCCGTCCCATGTATCTCGGCGCCATCGTCGTTATCCCCGAGGGTTGGTCCATTCATCCCAACGCCCACTATCCCCTGCTCGTCGATCAGGGGCATTTCCCCGACGACTTCCATGGCTTCCGCACGACTCCTCCAACATCCGATCTCTCCGGTTACGCTCTCGAGCGCGCCCAATCGCAATCTCAGTTCTATAAGGACTGGACCACCGGCAAGCTCCCGCGCATGCTTCTCCTCCTCATTCAGCACGCCAATCCTTATTACGACGACTCCTACGCCGTCGATTCCGCCAACGTCGGCCCCTACGGCGAGGCCATCAACCGCGAACTCATCCCGCAAATTGAAAAGGAATTTCGCGGCATCGGCCAGGGCTGGGCTCGCGCCGTCTACGGAGGTTCCACCGGCGGCTGGGAAACTCTCGCTACGCAAATTTTCTATCCCGATGATTTCAACGGCGCCTGGGGCGCCTGCCCCGATCCTGTGGATTTTCACGCCTACCAGACCGTCAATATCTACAACGACCAGAACGCCTACTTCACCATCGGCCCCTTCGGCCGCATCGCGCAGTCCGAAATGCGCACGCCGCAAGGCATCATTCTCGCCACCACGGAAGGCACCAATCGCTGGGAGTTCGTCCTCGGCACGCATGGCCGTTCTGGCGAGCAGTGGGATATCTGGCAAGCCGTCTTCAGTCCCGTCGGCCCCGATGGTTATCCCGCCGAAATCTGGGATCAGCGCACCGGCGCAATCAATCACGAAGTCGCCCAATACTGGCGCGATCACTACGACCTCACCGCCATCATGCAGCGCGACTGGAAAACCCTCGGCCCCAAGCTCCAGGGCAAACTCCACGTTATGGTCGGCACCGGCGACACGTACTTTCTCGATGGCGCCGTCCACTACATGCAGCACGCCCTCGAATCCACCGCCAATCCCCACTCCGACGCGACCTTCGACTACGGCGTCGACCAACCTCACTGCTACACCGGCCCTCCAGGCAGCACCACCCGCGAAGGCGGCCTCACCTTCACCCAACGCGTCCTAAAAGCCGCCGCCGCCCACATGCTCCAAACCGCCCCATCCGGCGCCGACACCTCCTCTTGGCGCTACTAATCTCTACGGTCTTGTTCGGTCTCCCCCTGTAGGGCACGATACATCGTGCCCTCTTTCTTTTTCCGCGCAGAGGCGGGTCTTTAGACCCGCAGTTCTTCTTGTCCTTGTCGGAAGAGATCTGCTTTTTCCCCCTCCTCTCTGTGCACCCGCGCCACAACGCCCTCAGTGTAAAATCCTTTTCCTTCACCCTCCGTCTCGGCGCCGACGTCCTCGCCTGGCTCAACCGCTCTGGTCCCGGCTACCAGACCCGCATCAATGCCCTCCTCCGCCAAGCCATGCACCGCCCCCGCCCCGCCTCCCGCCGCCCCGTCCACTCCCCCACCAAAAAGTCCCGCTAATCCCGCCCCACCGTCACGCACACCGTCATTTCGAACAGAGTGGGCCGACGCCTTTTCTTCATCATCGCTCCTGCGATGATGTCGGCCCACGAAGAGAGAACCCCTTCCCCATTGCACGCATCTTGTGCGATGAAATCTCTCTTCGTCTCGCCGCCATCTACCAGTTTCTCCGCTTCCAGATCTCCGACCACCAGACCGGCGACCGCCTCGCCGTCTCCCCCGCCCCCGCCGCCCCGCCCACCCCCCAACCAAACAGTGCTGCTAATCGCGTCCTCGCCGTCCCCTGCCCCCCCATTTGTCATCCTGAGCGTAGCGAAGGACCCTGGCTCGATTGCCGCTTCACACAAATCGTCGTAATCCATCGCTACCGCCCAGGAGACAGGCCCGCCTCCCTAGCCACCAGCGACCGCGGCTTCGCCAGCGTCGAAAAAAAGCTCGACATCCTCTGGGCCAGCGCCTTGCCGCCCATCTTCGCATTTATCTCGACCACCCCCAGCCTCGTTGTCGAAACCATCATCGAACGCATCGCCAAGCCCCTGGTACAAGAAGCCCACCTCGACCAGGTCGAACCCTCGCCCGCTTACAGGCCCATACCCCAAACCACGTAACCCACTCGCACCACCACCTCGCGTCGCCACGCACCCACCGTCATTTCGAACGGAGCAGGCCGACGCTTTTCTTCCCATGTCACTCCCGTGAAATGGTCGGCCTGCGTAGAGAGAAATCTCTCCCAGTCTTTGCGTTGCATGGCGAGCAGATAGACCACCCCGAGTTCTCTCATATGGTTATAATCTTCGCTGTTAACGTTGCTCTATTTAGTTACTGAGATTCAGCAACTCCAAAGAAGGTGCCTTCGCGTATGAAGATTACCTGTCTAGATAAGCAAGTTGGCCAGCTCCTCAAAGAATCTTTCTATCGAATCCCGAGATTCCAGCGGCCCTACTCGTGGGATCGCACAAATATTGAGGAATTCTGGAACGACGCCGTTGTAGAGAACGAAGCACAATACTTTATTGGCAATTTTGTGGTGTACGATGACAAGAACGCCCTCGGGGTGGTGGATGGGCAGCAGCGACTCACGACAATCACTCTGCTTCTCTGTGCCGTTAGAGACGCCTTCGCGAAGGAGGGCTTCGCCAACCTCGCAAAGGGGATTCACGGACTTATCGAACGCACCGACATATCGGATCAGCTTTTCTACGTCCTGCAAACTGAAACATCCTACCCATACTTCCAAGAACACATACAGAAGTTCGGTGGTAAGCCCGGCGTTCCTCTGGATGCCGGTCCAGAAGAACAATTGCTAAAGCAAGCCTTTGAGTTCTTTCAGAATAACGTCAATGAGATCGTCGACCGGCTTAAGGGCCTTCCCAATCTCTCGGACATGAAGAAGAAGGCAAGAGTTCAAGAAGAACTCTCGAAGGTCAGGGACAAGGTTCTAAGCTTAAAGCTGATTTTCACTGCGCTAGACAATGACGATGACGCGTACATCATTTTTGAGACGCTAAACACTCGGGGCAAGGACCTCACCCTTTCAGACCTGGTAAAGAGCCACCTTGCCCGGCTACTAAAACCCTCCAACAGCGGCGTTGATCTGGCCAAGGACAAATGGAACAAGATCCACAACATTTTTGAGGCATCGCAAGCCGACCTAAATGTCTCAACATTCATTCATCATTTCTGGCTTTCCCGGTACGAATACATAACAGAAAAGAACCTCTACAAAGCTCTCAGAAAGCGCATCAAAAAGGACGACGCGGGCTTCTTTCTGGATGATCTTCTTAAGGAAAGCGAGATCTATCGATACATTCACGAACCGTCTTCTAAGGCTTGGAAAAAAGAGGAGTACGAGATTCGGGATGCTCTGCGTGGTATGAACCTCTTCCGAATCAAACAACAGCTCCCGCTCGTCCTCAGCGTGATGAGGCAATACGAAGATCAAGCCCTTAAGACAAGACACGTGCGCTCAATTCTGTCGGCAGTCGAGAATTTCCATTTTGCGTTCACAGCGATTGTCTCCCAGCGCTCGTCGGGCGGCATCTCATTCATGTACGCTTTGGCGGCGCGGGATCTATACCAAGCAAAAAACTTACAGGCGAAGGTAAAATGCCTGTTGGATTTCCAAAAAAAGAAGCTCGCATCTAAAAAGCCACCGTATGCCGAATTCGAGCCGAACTTTCTGGAACTGAAGTATTCAACCCAGATGACAAAGCAGAAGAATCTAGTTCGCTACATTCTCACTAAAATCTACCAGAAGAATTCTACCGGGCTTCCAATTGATCCAGATCAAATGACGATTGAGCATCTCGCACCAGAGCACCCGCCCAAGCCCACCGGGCTCTCGCCCGATCACGTCGCGTCCATTGGGAACCTAATCCTAGTAAACCAGACGTTGAACAACGAACTGGAGAACAAGAACTTCAGCGAGAAGGTCGAGATCTTGATGAACGCCCAAGTATGGGTCGATCCAGTAATTCTTAAGGCAAAGAACTGGGGACGTAACGAGATCGAAAACCGGACCAAACTACTTGCTAAGGATGCTTATAAAAACGTCTGGTCCTGAGAAAATTCCAGCGCATCAATCCTCCGACGCGGGGCAGCGGACGCACGATGGAACGCCACTCCGATTCGAATACGCACCTCCCGTTCAAATCGCCTTCTCAGATAGTCCCAGTTCTGCGCTGTATTACAAATCGTGTTACACTTAGACCATCGAGCCACTCTGCTATGGCCTCCCCACTCACTCTCCGTCTCGACCCCAAAACGCGCCAGCGAATCGCTCGCCTGGCTCATCGCAAAAGCCTTTCCACTTCGGAAGTGATTCGCCAGGCCATCGCCGCCTGGGCCGATCGTGAGGAACCCGTCGCTTCTCCCTATGAAGCCATGATGGACCTCATCGGAGTCGTCCACGGCGCCAATCCAAAACGTTCCGAACAAACCGGCCGCCGTTTCGCCGCACTCCTCAAGCGCCGCGGGAACCGATCTTGATTCTCATCGACGCCGGCCCGCTCGTTGCCCTCGTCGATGCCGATGACCAGCACCACGCGAAGTGCGTCGCCGCTCTCAAGTCCTTGCGCGAACCTCTCGCCACCGTCTGGCCTCCGCTCGTCGAGGCCATGTACCTCTTATCCGACCAACCTGTGGCACAAGAAGCCCTCTGGGAAATGCTCGAGCGCACCGCTGTCCTTCTGCTCCCCTTTGATGCCAACGACATCCCCCGGACCCGCGAACTCATGCGCAAATACTCCAACCGCCCCATGGACCTCGCCGACGCCGCCCTCATCCGCGTCGCCGAACGAGAAGGTATCCGCAAAATATTTACCGTGGACCGCCGCGATTTCTCCGTCTACCGCCTCCACAACCGCACTCGCCCGATCCTCATCCCATAGTGGTTCTCCAACGTCACACTTCTGCGGGTGCCCACGTGTCGGCTTTACACGTGGGGCTTTCGCCTTTTCCACAGTCTCACTAAACCGTCTCAAACCCGCCAACTCCATCAAACCCCTCGACTTCCGCCACTCCCCTTCCAATCCGCGCCTCCCCGTTCGAATAACCTACTCAGTAAATAGGAAAACTATTGACAAGCAGTAACTTATCCTGCTACCATGTCCCATGCTTGCCCCGCGAAGACGCAAAAGGGTTACCCCGACCCTCGAAGGGTTTCGCTCGCGTATCCGCCCCGCCCCACCCTCCAGTTTCTCCTGCCTCCGCGCACTCAGCGTCTCCGCGCGCGAGCCATTCCTAGCCGTTCGTTCTCCGAGACAAAGCACGGGATCAGCTTCTCTCCCATCACCTGCGACTGACCACTCGACACCGCTTGCCATCGTTCGCAAGAGTCCGCATCAATATCATTCCATGAGACTTACGTTTCCTTTGTTTTCATACTCTTACGCACTCTTTTGCATCGGTCAACTTGTCAACTCTTTTGTCTTCATTACTTTGCGCACTCTTTGCCCAAAACACCCGGGTGGCGGTATCCCCCCGCGCCCGCGCGCAATGAACCATCCGGCTTTCGGGTATCCACTTTCGGATTCCGCTTCTTCTTTTTCGTTACCCACTACTCACTGTCCACTACTCACTTCCATTCCCCATATAATGTGCCCTCAACTCAAGGAGGGCACACCATGCACTACCGCTGCTTCGGCCGCACCGGATGGAACGTCAGCGAAATTGGCTATGGCATGTGGGGACTCGCCGGCTGGACCGGCTCCGACGACGCCGAATCGCTCGCCTCGCTCCAGCGTTCCGTCGATCTCGGCTGCAATATCTTTGACACCGCCTGGGCTTACGGCGATGGCCGCAGCGAACAAATCCTCGGCAAAATTCTTCGCGCCAATCGGAACCCCGCCAACTCTGGCCCCGATAAAAAACTTTACGTCGCCACGAAAATTCCGCCGAAAAACCGTCGCTGGCCCAGCCGCCGCGATTTTTCACTCGACGATTGTTTTCCGCCCGACTACATCGTCGAGTACGTCGAAAAAAGCCTCGCCAACATCGGTGTCGAAACGCTCGACCTCATTCAGTTTCACACGTGGGAAGACAAATGGCTCGACGACATGCGCCTGCCCCGCGCCATCGAAAATCTCCGCAGCAGCGGCAAAGTCCGCGCCGTGGGCATCAGCCTCAATCGCTGGGAGCCGTGGAACGGCATCCGCGCCGTGCGTTCCGGCCTCGTCGACGCCGTGCAGGTCATCTACAACATTTTCGATCAGAATCCCGAGGACGAACTATTTCCCGCGTGCCGCGAAAAAGATGTCGCCGTCATCGCCCGCGTCCCTTTTGATGAAGGTTCGCTCACCGGAACGCTCACTCTCGATAGCAGTTGGCCCAAAAATGATTGGCGCAGCACCTATTTCGTCGCGGAAAATCTCAAGTCCAGCGTCGCCCACGCCGATGCGCTGCGCCCTCATCTCAAGGATGGCATGACCATGCCCGAAATGGCTCTCCGCTTCATCCTCAACAACAAAGATGTCGCCACCATCATCCCCGGCATGCGCAAACTCAAAAACGTCGAATCCAACATTGCCGCCAGCGCCACAGGCCCGCTTCCTGCCGCTCTCCAATCCGAACTCCGGCATCACCGTTGGATTCGCACCCCAACCACGTGGTCCCAATAAAAAGTTTATGATTCGGGAAAAAACAAAATGAGGGAGCTTACGCCGTCTGTTTCAGCGCGCGCTCGACGAGCGTCAGGCAACGCTCGGCTTGTTCGCGGAGCAGCTCTTCGCGGTCGGTGCGATCATTTTGTGTGCTGTGGAGTTCGTCGGCAATCGCCAACGCCGCCAGTACCGCGACCTTTTGGGTATCCACCGTCGCTCCGCCAGCCGCAATCGCATGCATCTTTTCATCGACGTACTCGGCCAGCTTGTGGACGTACGCTTCGTCCAGTTCGCCGCGTATCGCGTACGTCTGCCCGAAGATTTCGACTTTTACGCTACCGCTCATCCGATGCTCCACTTGTGCAACCGCCAACATACCACATTGTACGGGCGCGATATATCGTGCCTCTGCGGTCACCAATGGAACGGGCCGGTATCATGTTCCCGAACTTGCACGGCGGAAATTGTTCAACTGGCGCGGAGGTGGGCGCCAAGATTTTTTTCGAGCGCAGCGATTATTTTCGCGGAGAAATCGCTGATTTGCCCATCGGTCATGGTCGCTTCGCGGCTCTGAAACGTCACGCGCACGAGCAGCGAATATTTTCCGGCGGGCACATTTTTGCCACGAAACAAATCAGCCGCTTCGATGGCTGAAATTTCCGCGATGTTAAGCGTGCGAATCGCGCCCGCAACTTCCGAGAACGGAATGCCGTCGGCGAGCAGCAGAGAAAAATCGCGCTCGACCGCAGGAAAACGCGGAAGCGGCTCGTAGCGCCGCGCTTCTTTCGCCGCGCGAATCGCGGCATACAGCGGCTCAAGTTCAATTTCCGCCAGAAAAACTTCCTGGCGCAATTTGAACTTTTCCGCCACGCGCCGCGCCAGTTGTCCCGTGACACCGAGGCGAGCGCCGCCTCCGTGTGCATCGAAAGATGAGTCGCGGCCTTGGGTTGGTGCAACATCAGTAGAAAGCACGGCGCGGCGCGCAGCATGCAGCCAAGTTGGTCCAGTCTTGGATTCGATGCGGTCCCAGAGAACGCCGCCGGCGAGGGGGCCGATAGCGTCGAGGTCGCCTTTCAGGTCAGCGAATTCGAAGACGCGCGGGTTTTCGTAGATACCTTTTTCGCGGGCGTCGCCGGTGGCGCCGATAGTGAGCACAGGCGTTTCGACAGACTTCGATCCGTCGAGTCGGTAGTGGCGGCCGATCTCGAACAGTCGGACGTTGCGCTGGCCGTGGTTGAGATTCCACTCGAGTGCGGCGGCCATGGTGACCAGGCCGGTTGAACGAAGGACGCTGGCCTCTTCGGAAAGCGGATTCGAGAGACGCGCTGGCGCGACGGTTTCGGGACGGAAGAGCGCGTCGCGGTCCTCTGCGACGTGAGGAATCGTGAGAATCTCGCGATAGCCGAGACCGATCAGGCGTTCGCGAACACGCTGCTCGGGCGCGAATTTTGGAAGGCGCTGCGCGCCCTGCCGGGCAGCGGGTAAGCGCGGCGGAAATTTATCGAGGCCGTAAACGCGGGCGACCTCTTCGATCAAATCGATTTCGCGCTCGACTTCCGCTCGCCAGGAAGGTTGCGTGCACTCCCAGGCGGCGAGGACGGAGCCGGCGGCGCCGCGATTCTGATCGATTCGATGAGGCGCGAAACCGAGGGCGCTGAGAATCGATTCGATCTCTTTGTCAGGAACGTCCGCGCCCATGACGCGAAGAATCTCCGCGCGCGTCAACTGGATTTTTTTCGGCGCACGCTTGCCAGGATAAACATCAACGACGCCTGCGAGCAGTTCGCCGCCTGCGAGCTGCAGGATCAGTTCAGCGGCACGGCGGGAAGCCAGCTCCGCCATTTCAGGGTCGGCACCGCGGCCGAAGCGAGTGGATGCTTCGGTGTGAAGTTTCAGGGCGCGGGCCGCTCTTCGAACGGCAATTGGTTCGAACCAGGCGCATTCGATGAGGATGTTTTTCGTCGAGAACGAGATCTCGGTGTCAGCGCCGCCCATGATGCCGCCGATGCCGACGGAGCGGGAGCCGTCACCATCACAGACCATGCAGATGGATGGGTCGATGCTGCGCTCGAGGCCGTCGAGAGTCCGGATTTTTTCGCCGGACTTGGCGCGGCGAACGACGATGCGATGATCACGGACTTTGTCGTAGTCGAACGTATGAAGCGGGTGGCCGAGTTCGAGCATAACGTAGTTCGAAATGTCCACAACGTTACTGATACTGGCGACGCCGGAAGCTTCCAGCCGGTCTTTCAGCCATTGTGCAGATGGCTGGATTTTCGCGCCACGAATGACCCGGGCGGTAAAGCGGCCGCAAAGATCCGCGGATTGAATTTCGACTTTCACGGCTTCGCTGGTTTTTGCCGTACTCTCGGCGGGCGCCGGCAGCCGATGCTTAAGGGGTAGATTATAGACGGCGCTAAGTTCGCGCGCGATGCCGAAATGGCCGAGACAATCGGGGCGGTTCGAACCGACTTCGGCGTCGATAATGGCGCCGTGCGGGCCATTTTCGACGCTGCCGATGTTGGTCCCGGAGAGCGCGAGGCGCGAAGCGATTTCATTCGGCGACGCGGTAATGTCGACGAATTCCTTCAACCAATTATAGACGACCTTCATCGTTTAGACTGCTCCGCACAGTGAAGATTCACGCGCAAGCAACGAGGGCCGGGCACGTGCTCCGGTAACAAGCAATGACGACAGGTCAAGATGCACCGCCCGGCCGACCGAAATAGATGTGGGTGGAATATTCGAGACGGACGTGACTATCCTGTTTGTAGTCGTCGAACATTTTTTGCAGCTCGGCCATCATCGGGGCGTAGTTTGGATGGTCTGGCGTGGGACTGAACGAACTGCTGCGCAGACGACCAGCGAGGCCATCGAGGTCGAATTCCTGAAAATTTGGAAGCTCGTGCGCGGCGTAAGCACCGGCGCCAAAAAAATCGCGCATGTGCTGCTCGCTCGGATAGCTTTCCTTGACCTGAGCGTAGTCCGTGCCAAATTTGTGCAGCAGGGCTTCGTAATCGCGGAGAAAAGGAGTCGTGTCCGTGAGGCGTTCGTTCCAGATGACGACGACCCAGCCAGCCGGCTTCAGGATGCGAACAAATTCCCGGCGCGCGGCGTTTTGGTCGAACCAATGGAACGCCTGGCCGGTCGTGACAAAGTCCACGCTGGCGTCCTCCAGCGTAGTGGCCTCCGCCGAGCCAGCCACACTGGTAAAACTGTCGTAGGACGCGAGATATTCCTCGCCAGCCTGGCGCATGGCTTCGTTAGGCTCGACGCCGAAAACGCGGTTGCCGTTTTTTAAAAACAGCTCGCTCAAAAGACCAGTACCTGAGCCAATGTCAGCAACAGAATGCCCGGATTTCAGAGTGCACTCGGCCCGGAGAATATCGCGGAGGCCCGATGGATAGCCGGGGCGATAGCGAAGATAGTCGGCTACGCGGACGGAGAAACGCTCTTTGGAATCGGCAAAAGTCATCATTGAAACTCGAAATTCGAAAAACGAAACTCGAAAAAAATGCTCATGGGAACTGGCGCAGGAAGCGCACATCGTTTTGGAAAAAAACCTGGATATCGTCGATGCCGTATTTAAGCATGGCCAAGCGATCGATGCCCATGCCGAAGGCAAAACCGCTGACTTTCTTGGCGTCGTAACCGACGAAACCATAGACGGCGGGATCGACCATTCCAGCGCCGAAAAGTTCGATCCAGCCCGCGCCCTTGCACTTGGAGCAAGTTCCGCCGCCAGCACCGGTGCCGCTGCCGCCGCAGAAGATACAGGAGACATCGAATTCGACGCTTGGCTCGGTGAACGGAAAATAGCTGGGGCGGAAACGAGTTTTTACTCCCGGCCCGAAGAATTGCTTTACGAAATATTCGATGGTGCCCGTGAAATCGCAGAAGGTGACGTCCGTGTCAACAGCGAGGCCTTCGACTTGATGGAAGATGAAGGAGTGCGTGGCGTCGGGGTTGTCGCGGCGATAGACCTTGCCGGGAACGATGACGCGCACGGGAGGCTTTTGCTTCTCCATGGTGCGAATCTGCATGGGGGAAGTGTGCGTGCGGAGAAGAAGCGGCGTCGGTGCGCCTTTCGGAAGGTCGAGATAGAAAGTGTCCATGTCGTCGCGGACGGGGTGAAACTCCGGAATATTGAGCGCCTCGAAATTGTAATAAGGCGTTTCGATTTCGGGGCCCTCGACGACGGAGAAACCGATGGAGAAGAAAATGTCCTCGATTTCCTGGAAGACCTGGCGGATCAGGTGGTGTGAGCCGACGGGGCGTTGGACGCCGGGGAGAGAGAGATCAACGCGTTCGTGAGCGAGGGCGGATTGGTCGGCGCCGGATTCGATGGCTTGGCGGCGGGATTCGATTTGCGATTCGATATGAGCGCGCAACGCGTTCAGCTCGCGCCCGAAAATAGGTTTCAGGTCAGCCGACGCGCGTTTGAGCCAGGCTTCTGTCACAAGCGTAATTAGTCCGGATCTTCGACCGAGCCAAGAAACCTTAGCGACTCCTAGATCTTTGTCATCCCCGCATTGATCGAGTTCAATATCGAAAGCCCTTCGGAAGTCGTCGAACGCGCGGGATATCCATTGCGACGCGACGGCGCCGGGGGGTATCTCTAAAGGTCGGCTGGCTGTTAAGCGTAAGCCTACAAACCACCTTAGCTGCTGAAGTTCGATGGCAGCCGCTTGCCGCAGGCCGGGCGAGGAACCCTCGACCCAATTTTTTTGGATTCTATTTAGGACTGAATCATCCGAGTGTATCCACTCGTCCCACAGTGCCTCTACGGAACCGTTCTCCACGGATCGCGCAAGTTCCGCACGGAAGCGCTCCTGCTGCTCGAAAGATAGCAATGCGAGGCTCTCGGTGTCGGTGACCCCCAAGCTGCTCAGCGTTCTTCTTGTTTGGTCTTTAGCGGTCGTTGGCATAGATAGCGAGATAGATTACACCGTAAGGGCACGATGAATCGTGCCCTTACAAGAGAAAATTTGACGCCTTGCTGGATTCAGAGAGGGCGGGGCAAGCCCCGCCCCTACAGAGTCGGCTACGCCTTTTTGGCTTGGGGCGGAGCGGCGGCTTTGGCGCTGGCGACCAGGCTTGTGAAGGCGGCGGCGTCCTTGACGGCAATATCCGCGAGGATTTTGCGATCGAGGGACACGCCGGCCGCTTTCAGGCCATGAATGAGCTGGCCGTAAGTGATGCCGTTGTTGCGGGCGGCTGCGCCGATACGCTGAATCCAGAGCTTGCGATATTCGCGTTTTTTTACGCGGCGATCGCGCTTGGCGTACCGATCGGCGCGATTCGCCGCTTCCTGGGCGGATTGGTAGAGCTTGCTTTTTGTTAGAAAGAAGCCTTTTGTGCGTTTGAGGTACTTTTTACGACGGGCGCGGCGTTTTGTGCCGCGTTTTACGCGTGCCATGGGTTTTTCTCCTTCGAATTAGTTCGAGGCCGGTGGTTGAAGCGGAAAAGCACGGGTCTAAAGACCCGCCACTACAACGTCGGCTTCGGTTTTGGGAGACAAAGGCGATGCCTTCACGCGCGGAAATACGCGTTAGGCAGCGGGTTTGTCTCTGATTTGTTGCAGCCACAGAATGGTTCGCGATGCGGCGAATCATTTTTTGCGGCTTATCGGCCGGCAGGCACCCGTGAAGCGCTGCCTGGCACGATGTCGAGATTCGAAAAGTGAATTTCGAAACTCGAAAATCGATGAAGATTACGGCGATTGCAGCTCAGCCGTAAGGAAGCATTTGCTTGATACTGGCTACGTCCGCCGGATTCACCAGAGTCAGCTTTTTGAGCTTGCGCATGCGGCCGGGAGCCTTGGTGCCCATCAAGTGGCGTTTGCCGGAGTGCATGCGTTTTATTTTGCCCGTCGCGGTCAGCTTAAAGCGCTTCTTGGCGCCGCGATGCGTTTTCAGCTTCAATTTTGGTTTCGTTGAATTCCGTGGCATGGCTTGAAACTCTCCTAAGATTCTTGGCGCGGAAAAGCTTGAATTCTTGCGCCCGGTTTAAAAGGGGGCACGATGTATCGCGCCCCTACAAGATGGTTAACTCTTCGCGCTGCTACTGCGACTGCTGGGCGTTCACCGCGGTCTGCCCCGCGGGCTTTGCAACGGTGGCGCCCTTTTTGGGCGCGAGCAGAGCGACCAGGACGTTGCCTTCCATCCGGGGCATCGTTTCAATCTGGCACTGGTCGGCGATTTCCACGAGCAGGCGATTCATTTTCGCCCGGCCGACTTCCTGATGCGCCATTTCGCGGCCGCGATGGAAAATCATAGCGCGAACTTTGTGGCCGTCGCCGAGGAAGCGGATGATCTGATTCTTGCGAACCTGATAATCGTGCTCGGCGGTCGCGGGACGGAACTTTACTTCCTTGAGCTGGGAACCACGGCTGCTCTTGCGCTGTTCGTGCGCCTTTTTGTTGGCCTGATAGAGATATTTGCCGTAGTCCGTGATCTTGCAAACGGGAGGATCCGCCGTCGGCGAGATTTCCACCAGGTCCAGACCACGCTCACGAGCCAACTTCATGGCCTCGAATGGCTGCATCACGCCAAGCTGGCCGCCTTCTTCATCTATCACCCGGATCTCGCGAGCGCGAATCCGCTCGTTAACGCGGATGCGGTCGCTCTGCCGGAAGCTGCGTTCTGCGATAGTTCCCCCTAATTGCTAAGAGGCGCCGGATGGCCCGCCTCGCCGGGCTGGCCCTCGAATCTGTACGTTTCCGTCTGCACAGCCCGAAGAAGGCCGGGGACGGGTTTCAAAGTATAGCATGTTCAATGGGCTGACCGGCAATAGCCAAACTGGCGTGCGGAGGGTCGCGAACGGAGCTAGCTGATCAAGGAGAGATCGCCCTCCGGACCGGCGATTGTTGCGCGAAGCTGCGAGGTGCTTTCCTTCACGATCTTTACGTTGAGATCGAGGAGCGAAGCAGTCTGGGCGAGTTCTTGTGGCTCAGGAGTTGCAATCTCGAACTGGACAAGTTTGCAGCCGGAGGGAGCGTCGGCGGAGGGATGGATCGTCCCGGCGCTCCATTCGATGAAGAAGGGGAGAAGGCTGCCGTGATCGTCCTTGAGATTGAGAGTTTTCCATTCGAGGAGTCGGCCATCGGGGCGCTTGCGGGAACCGGGCGTCGGACCATCAAAAGAGATATTTGCATTGCGGAGACGAGTCGCGAATTGATTGAGGTCACCGGGATGGGCGGCCCAACCGACGAGGCGCGGAGTCTTAAGCGACTCGAGCTGTTGGAGGAGCGGGCCAGCCGATCTTAGAAACATGGGCGCAACGTCCGGCGTTTGTTGTTTAGGATCAGGGGCGATGATCTCGAGATAGTGTTTTTCGCCGAGCGAGAGAAGCGCATTGCGCGTGCCGCGTCCAGGATGGACGCCGCCGAATGCGGCGCGGACGCCGGTGTGCTGCTCGACGAAGTCGATGCCGCGATCGAGATCGCTGCAGCCGAGGAGGATGTGGTCGAGAACGGCGGGCACTTTATCGGCTCCGAAAGAAGGGAATGGGGAAGCAAGAGCGCCTCCCGTCAAAGCAAGAAATAGGCGGCGGGACAACATGAATTTCTTCTCCTGCACCGGAGCAAAAGGCGGCTTCCCGGAAAATGTTGAAGGGGATCAGGCTTCTGCGGTGGTGGGGTCGATCATGCGGCGAATGACGGAGATGCGATTGGCGGGGAAGCCGCCTTGCGTGGCATGGTCGCGGACGGCCTGCTCATTCGGGGCGATGTAGACGCAGTAGATCTTGTCGTCGGTGACGTAGCTTTCGACCCATTGGACGCCGGCCAAGTTGCGAATAACGGCACAGGATTTTTGCGCAACTCCGTGAAGGTCCGCGGGAGAAAGCTTGCCGGCTCCGGGAATTTCGCGTTCGATAAGAAATTTAGGCACGAGTAGGTTCCTCCGTGAAAGAGTTACGAAAGTGAGCGGGATTCTACTTCCTTTTGGAGCGAATCGACAACTTCGGCGAGAGGCTTGGGGCCGAGGTCGCCCTTGCTGCGGTGACGGACAGAGACGGTGCCGGCTTCGGCTTCCTTCGCGCCAACCACGAGCATATAGGGAACTTTTTGAAGCTGGGCGTCGCGAATTTTGGCGGGTAACTTTTCATTGCGGTCGTCAAGATGGACGCGGAGGTTGTGGCGTTTCAGGTTTTCGGTGACGTGCCTGGCGTAGTCGGCAACTTTTTCGCTGACCGGGCAGATTTGGACTTGCACCGGAGCAAGCCAGAGCGGGAACGCGCCCGCGTAGTGCTCGATGAGAATGCCGAAGAAGCGTTCGACGGAGCCGAGCAGGGCGCGATGGACCATCAGGGGCTGATGTTTGGCGCCGTCTTCGGCGACATATTCGAGGCCGAAGCGCGCGGGGAGATTGAAATCGAACTGGACTGTGGTGAGCTGCCAGGGACGGCCGATGGCGTCGATGAGCTTTACGTCAATTTTAGGGCCGTAGAAGGCGGCTTCGCCGGGAATTGTTTTGTAAGGAATCTTCAGGCGTTTCATGGTTTCGGCTAAAGCGGCCGTGGCACGCTGCCAGTCTTCGGGCTTGCCGGCGTAATTTTCGGGATGAGCGGAGTCCCAATCTGATAGTTCGACTTCGAAATTATCGAAGCCGAAATTTTTCATCACGGCGAAAGCGAAGTCGATGCAGGCTTCGACTTCGGATTCGATTTGCGAAGGCGCGCAGAAAATGTGGGCGTCGTCCTGAGTGAACCCGCGGACGCGGAGCAGGCCGTGCAAAACACCGCTGCGCTCATAGCGATAGACGGTGCCGAGCTCGGCGAGGCGAACGGGAAGATCACGATAGCTGTGGAGCCTGGACTTGTAGATGAGAATGTGGCCCGGGCAGTTCATGGGCTTGAGCTGGTAATCGGCTTTTTCGACTTCGATGGGGCCGAACATGCTGTCTTTGTAGAAGCCAGTGTGGCCGCTGGTTTTCCAGAGGTCGAGACGCATGATATGGGGGGTGAAAACGAGGTCGTAGCCGCGCTTGAGGAGCTCGTCGCGGAGCCAGTCCTCCATAATTTTGCGGATGAGGCCGCCCTTGGGATGCCAGAAGATGAGGCCGGGGCCGGCTTCCTCCTGAATGCTGAAGAGATCTAGCTCGACACCGAGCTTGCGATGGTCGCGGCGCTTGGCTTCCTCGAGGCGGTGGAGATATTCGTCGAGTTCTTTTTGGGTGAAGAAACACGCAGCGTAGATGCGTTGAAGCTGGGGGTTGCCTTCCTGGCCTTTCCAGTAGGCGCCGGCGACGTTCATGAGTTTGAAGGCGGTGATGCGCTTGGTGGAGGGGATGTGGGGGCCGCGGCAGAAGTCGATGAATTTGCCGGTGGTGTAGAAAGAAACCATGAGTTCGTTGGCTTTTTCCTCGACGAGCTCGCACTTGAAAATTTGATTGGATTTTTTGTAGAGCTCGAGCGCTTCGGGTTTGGGGATGAGCTTGCGCTCGTTGGGCAAATCCTGAGCGGCGAGCTCGCGCATCTTTTTTTCGATTTTGGTGAGATCGTCGGGAGTAAACGGTTCGTCGCGGAGGAATTCGTAGAAAAAGCCCGTGTCAATGGGCGGGCCGATGCCGAGCTTGACGTTCGGGTAGAGTTCCATCACGGCGGCGGCCAGAAGATGCGCCGCGGAATGGCGGAAGACGAAGAGCGCGTCGGGGTCCTTCTCGGTGAGGATTTGGAGCTTGACGTTTTCCTCGAGCGGGCGGCGGAGGTCGATCAGTTCGCCGATGTCGGGGGCGTGGGGCAGAGGTGTGCCGTTGGTGGCGATAACCCGCGCTACCAGGGCGGCGTCCGCGAGCCGCGGCGAAATTTTGCGGGCGATTTCCGCCGGGGTGGTGCCCTTGGGCACTTCTTGAAGCTTGCCGTCCGGCAACGTGATTTGCAACTGCTCCATGAGTCGTTCACCTGGAAGGAGGAACTCTAAGCTTATCGGCGCTGTGTTGCGGGGTCAAGGAGGCTGCTGTAGCGAGGGGCAGAATCTGATTCAAGCAGGTTGAAACTCTTGGAGCGGCTATGCCAACAGAAAGCGCGGTGGGAGATTCACGCTGATTCGAGATAGAATCCTTCGATGTTTCCAACCGCTTACAGACGTCGCAGGTCCCGCTTACTTCATCTGGAAAAGCTCGGGCTGCTTTTGTGTCTGGTGCTCCCGATGGCGGAGGCCGCGCGATCGCCATCGCGCATTCCACCGCCGGACGCTCGCTATAAGGTGGACATACTTCTCGTGGTGGCGCATCCGGACGATGAAGGAGCCGCGACACCATATCTGGCCCGGGCCATCGACGAAGGCAAGCGCGTGGCCGTCGCTTACGGCACGCGGGGCAGCAGCGGAGAAAACCAGGCGGGTCCGGAACAGGCGGCCGCGATGGGCGAGATTCGTGAAATCGAAGCACGACGCGCGCTGTCGGTGCTGGGGATCGATAAAGTGTGGTTCTTGGGCGGGAAGGACACCGCTTCACAGGACGTCCTTGAATCCCTGGCAAGCTGGGGCCATGCGGCGAGACTTGAAAACTTGGTGCGCCTGGTGCGGCTGACGCGGCCCGAAGTTATCCTGACGTTCTTGCCAGGAACTTTTGTCGGCGAAGATCATGGGGATCATCAAGCAGCGGGTGTGATTGCGACGGAGGCGTTCGATCTCGCAGGCGATCCCACGGTGTTTCCAGAGCAGGTAGCTGCGCCACTGCGACGACTCGAGCCCTACCTCGAGAATTTGCGGCCATGGCAGCCGAAGAAAATCTACTACTTTCCTGATGCGGACAATGAAGGACTCTTCCGCGACAAAGGCCCGAAGTATTCCGTCAAGGAGATCTCGAAATCAGCGAAGGAGCCTTATTGGCGAGTGGCACTGGATTCGTTCCGGGCGCATGAAACGCAGGCGAAGAGTTTTCTGGATTCACTTGCCAAGATGGATGAAGCCCAAATCGAGAAAATGGCTACTTCTGATTTCTGGAGCGGCGGGATCAGCTTTGTGCTGGGGAAATCGTTGGTGGGCGGCAGCGTGACGGGAGACATTTTCGATGGCGTTAAGCCAGGTGCGATTCCCTTTGCGCGACCGATGGCATCGCCGGTTCCGGCTCGCCCCGAAGTGGCGGTCGAACTTGCCGGCCCGTGGAGTTTCTACGCAGATTTTCGGCGGGAGCACGGACTTACAAATCTACCTCATCCGGAACCACCTGAAATCGCGCTGGAGGCCGGCACGGATCTTGTGATTCCGCTCTGGCTGCGCAATGAGACTGACTCGGAGCGAGAGATTACGCTCTCCGTGAATTTGCCGGCAGGATGGACAGTGCAGAGGGGCACGGAACGATTCGTGGTTGGCGCGAAACAGACGGAGGCCGCGCGTATCGAGGTAAAACTTGCCTCACTTAGCGAGCCAGCTCCGAAAAAACCGGAACTGCTGGAAGTCACCGTGCACGCCGCATCGAACGGCCAGCCGATCGGCAACGTCAGTCTCCGTGTCGAATTGCGCAAACGCGCTCTGCCGGAATAGACAACGTCAGGCTTTTTTGGCGCGAGCAGCTTCCATCGCTTCCCAGGCGGCTTCGGGGAGCATAAGCAAGTCGTTGAATTCACCGGCGCCGCGGAGCCATTGGCCGCCGTCGATGATCACGCACTCCCCGTTGATATACTCGGCCATGTCGCTCAAAAGAAAAGTCGCGAGGTTCGCGAGTTCTTCATGACGGCCGAAACGTTTCATGGGGTGCTTGTCTTTGGAGTGATCTTCAAATTGCCGCGAAGGCATCAGGCGTGACCAAGCCCCTTCCGTGGGGAAAGGCCCGGGTGCGATGGCGTTGAGGCGGATGTGATATTTGGCCCATTCGACCGCGAGCGATCTGGTCATGGCAAGGACGCCGGCTTTTGCGCAGGCTGAGGGAACGACGAACCCGGAGCCGCTGTTGGCGGCAGCATAGGTAGTTACGATGTTCAGGACATTGCCGCCGAGTTTCTGCGAGATCCAACGTTTGGCGAAGGCCTGCGTGCAATGAAAGGAGCCGTTGAGGACGATGCTGATGACGGTGTTGAAAGCGTTGGGGGAAAGTTTTTCCGTACGAGCGATGAAATTACCGGCGGCGTTGTTGACGACCGTATCGATGCGGTCAAATTGTTGCTCCGCTTTTTCGGCGGCGGCTTCGACCGCGCCGTAGTCGCGCACATCGCAGATGGTGTACGCAGCCGATCCGCCCAGGCGATGAATCTCGGAGCAAACTTCCTTGAGTGGTTCCTCGCGGCGGCCGACGAGATATAAACGGGCGCCAAGGTCGGCAAAGCGCAACGCCATGGAACGTCCCAAACCCGTTCCGCCTCCAGTGATAAAGATCGCCCGGCCCTTCAAGGTATCCTGTCGAAACAAACGTCACCGCCTTTTCTGTGTGATCGCCGGTAAGTGACAGTCCCGATGCGCGATGTTAGCGCCTTAGTGTTTCAGAGCGGGGAAATTTGCGCAACAACGGGATGAATCGTCAGACACGTCCGGCCGTACCGAATACTAGCGGCCGCCCACCTATTTGATATTAAGCGTTAGCCGGACAGGCGATGCTAATTCGGCTTCAATAACGCTGGAATCGGCCGGCCCATGGCTTTTGCGTACTCCGCCGCGAAAAGCGGGCTATCCGGAAACTCTTCGGTCAGTTCGCGCAAGAGCTTTAGCGCCAAGGCATTCTGTTTTTCCCGCCGGGCGGCCAAGGCTAGCAGAACTTTTGCAAACGGTTCGAGGTAGCGGCCTTTCTCGGCGGTTCTTTCGACCAGCTCCATGCCTAGTTTCTTATCGCCATGGATGCCTCCAAACCACAGAACCATGCGAAAGCCGGAGGAAAGGCACCCGATGATATAATCCGCCGAGCCCGGCGCCACCCACGCATCATTCGCGTCGGGGCGCTCCGCCAATAGCCGCTTGGCATGTTCGTTGGCTTCCTTCATTCTTTTGAGACCATCGACATGCTTCTTCTCCAGGATGCTGTCTGCATTGGATTCCATGCCAGCGGCGAGAGTCAGAGCAAAAAGCCCGGCAGCGTCATTTTTGTCTTTCGCGAGGCGTCCGTTGGCTAGCCTGCGGCTCTGCGTCAACTGATCGCGGAAGTTCTTCATTCGCCCGGCATCAGGCTTACCTTCGATTCCACGCAGAAACTTCTTGTCATCCAGAAAGAATTCGCTCGTCATGACGCCTTGCCGGTAGAACTCCTCAAACAAGTAGCTCGCCGCATCAGCCACAAAACCGAATGGATCAGCAGGGTGGGCAGAAGTCCACTCGGAGAATTTTTCCCTCGCTTCCGGGTACTTCTGCACATATAGCAGACGGAATCCTTCCTTCAGCTCCGGCACCTCCGTGAACGCGGAATCGCTGCCATCTGTGATTGTCTGCGCTTGCGACGGAGTGGTTGCGAGAAACACAATTAGAGCAATGGTTGGAATCCACCAAGCAAAGCTCATCCGTTTTTTCAGAAAACACCCGGCAAAAACCTCGGCTTGTTGGCCATCGTGGCTTGATAATCGGGATTCGCCATGAGCACGCGCTCTTCGGTAGAAAGCCTCATCGAAAGTACAACTATGTGCGCGAGCGAGCCGGCCACGGCGGTGATCCAGGCCGTATGAATCAGGGGGAGCGAAAGCATCTCCGCAAAGACGGCCGCGTAGTTGGGATGGCGTACATAGCGGAAAGGACCGGAGGAAATCACGCCCAGACTGGTCGAGTCCATAACCTGGACATTCCAATGATTTCCGAGCGTGCGTATCACCCACCAGCGCACGGCATTCGCCGCCAGGAAAATCGCGAACATCACCGCGGCCAGAATAGGGATAAACGGGCGGTGCAGAAATACGACTTCGAGGGCGGCGCCGATCAGCACTGCGGTATGAAGAAGGACCATCCAGCGGAATAGTGGTTCGTCTACTTTCGCCGCGCCGCGAGCGATCATCTCGCGCTGATGACGGCGCGAAATTTGCAGCTCGACAATGCGAAGCAAAGCCACGGCCAGAAGCAGGCCGAGGAACGCAATGACGCTCAGTTCCATTGGAGGAGGAGAAATTCCGCGCTGAAACCCGGGCCGAATGCCGCCGCCACCGCATATTCATCTGTTTTCAGGGGCCGCTTTTCCAACCATTCCTGAAGGATGAAAAGAATTGTGGCGCTGGAGAGGTTGCCCACGTTGCAGAGAATGTCCCAGGAGGGAGCCGTATCACATTTGCAAAGTCCCAATTCTTTTTCCACGTTGCCGAGCAAGCGAGCTCCGCCCGGGTGGAGTATCCATCCTTTGATGTCCGCTTGCTTGCGACCTTGCCGTTCTAAAAAGCCATCCATGAGGCCGCGGATTTTTGCGCCGATCATTTCGGGCACGTCTTTCGAAAGCAAAATGTGAAAGCCCGAATCGCGCAAATCAAAGCCCATAGCGCCGAGGGAATCCGGGAACGTATACGTTTCCGAAACCAGGATTTTGGGGCCCTTCTCCGATTTTCCACTTACCAGGACCGCGGCGGCACCGTCCCCAAACAAAATCGAAGAGATCAGGTTCGCCTGGGAAACGTCCTTTCGTTGAAAGGTGAGTGAAGGCAGCTCGACGGCGATGATCAGGACGTTCCCGCCCGGATGGGCCTTCAAATAATCCGCGGCGCGTCCGAGCGCCATGGCACCCGCGGCGCAACCGAGCTCCGTAAAGGGCATGCGGCGCACGTCCGAACGAAAGCCCATCAGATTGATGAGGTGCGCATCGAGAGAGGGGATCATGAAGCCTGTACAGGAGACGGTTATGATGAGGTCGACTTCGTCGGGGCGCAAACCGGCGCGGCGCAGACATTCTTCGGCCGCCTCGCGGCCGAGTTTAACGGCGTGTTCCATGTATTCCTGATTAGTCTTGGAAAGGGCCCGCGGCTCGACAGTATATTCGATCGGAAAGATGGAGTAGCGCTTGTGAACCTGCGCGTTGTCCACGATGGCCATCATGGCTTCCAGGCGCCGGTCAGGGATATCAAAGACGCGGCCCATGTAATACTTCACATCGTCGCGAGTGATCGTATAAGGGGGGAGCGCTGTGGCCGTTGCCGCAATTCTGCAGTGCGAGTTTGAGGCCCCATTCGAGGGTCCAATATTCACGGATTCCACCTTTAACTCAGAGTGAAAGCTCCGCCTGAAAGCACTACCAGTTTGCTAAGCCATTTTGTAGCAACGGTTCAGCAGCGGACTGTACACGAGCGCTAGACTTTACAACATTCCCTGCGCGGGGCAAAGTTGGAATTGGGCCACCACGCCCCCCCGCGAAGTCGAGCGTTGTTCCCTTACAATTTATCCTTGTATCGCGCCTTTGTAAAATCCAGATAGCGATTTGGGGTATTCTTTTGCGCATCATGAAACCGCTCGCACGTTCGCGAACTGTGTGGTTGCAACGAATTGCATCTCTATTTTGCTTCTTGGCCCTTGGCGGCACCACCATTTTCCTAATCGCCGCCAAGTCTGCGCCGCAGGCGCAACCGCCGCCCCTGATGGTGATGATTTCCGTGGATGGCATGCGTCCGGACTACATTACGGAGGCCGATGCGCGCGGAGCAAAGGTGCCGAACTTGCGGCGCTTCATGAAAGAGGGGAGCTACGCCCAAGGAGTTGTGGGAGACGTGCCTACCGTTACCTATCCGAGCCACACGACCCTGGTCACAGGAGTGTGGCCGGCTAAGCACGGGATTTTCGCGAACACAACTTTTGATCCGCTACAAAAGAATCAAGGCGGCTGGTATTGGTATACGGAAGACATTCGCGCGCCGACGTTGTGGGACGCCGCAGCGAGAGCGGGACGTACGACGGCAAGCGTGCAGTGGCCCGTCACGGTCGGGGCGCATATCACATGGAACATTCCGGAGTTCTGGAGGGCGAGCACGCCGGATGATGCAAAGTTATTGCGGGCGGTATCCACGCCTGGATTGTTGGAGGAGGCGGGGAAGGACCTCGGCCCCTACCGCGGAGGGATCGATACCTCGGCCGAAGGGGATGTTAATCGTGGAGAGTACACAGAATGGATTCTTGAAAAGAAACATCCCGCGTTTTTGACGCTTCATCTCAGCGCGCTCGACCATATAGAACACGAGACGGGGCCGTTCAGCCCTAAAGACATTGCTGTACTCGAGACTATAGATGCCACGATCGGCAAAATCCGCGCGACTGCCGAGAGGCTTGCTCCAGGCAGAGTTTTTATCGCTGTGGTTTCCGACCATGGATTTGTTCGCACGGATGCACAATTGGACTTGTTCCCCTTGTTTCGCGAGGCGAAACTGATCAGCGTCAATGAAAAGGGGAAAATCACGGACTGGAAGGCGATCCCCTGGGTTACGGGCGGCTCCGCGGCGATCGTGCTGAAAGATCCGAATGATGCGGCCGTGCTTTCCGAGGTCCGCGAAGTACTCAACAAGGTTGCGAGCGATCCCGCGAACGGCGTCGACCGCGTCCTCGACGCGGAACAACTGCACCAGCGAGGAGGATTTCCCCCTGCGTCGTTTTTTGTTGGCTTGAAACCCGGCTGGCGCACTGGAACAGCACTCGATGGCCCGGTCCTTTCCAAAACTCCAAAAGTTGGCGGAACTCATGGAGGGCTCCCGGATTTGCCAGATCTGCACGCGTCATTCTTTTTGGTTGGCCCAGGCGTTCCGGCGGGGCGCTCTCTTGGACTGATTGATATGCGCGACGTCGCGCCGACGCTGGCGCATCTCGCCGGGCTTTCCCTTCCAGCTGCTGACGGAAAAATCCTGCTGCCCTAATTGGTGTGCGCGCCGCACTTCCGTGTCGAGCGAATTTTCAGTTTTTCAGGGTTTACCGCAGGCCTACCAGCCCTTTTACGGAATCAATTAGTCTTGCAGAGTCGTATCCGACGCCATCCTTGAAGACGAGCTCGACTTTCTCGATGTCCTTGATATTGGCCGAAGGATCGCCTTCCAAGACCACGATGTCGGCCCCTTTGCCTACCGCAAGCGTGCCGATTTTATCGAGCTCGCCGAGAAACTGCGCGCCGTTTGAAGTCGCGATGTGGATGGCTTCGAGCGGGGTGAAACCGGCTTCGACGAGCAGCTCGACTTCGCGCTGATCGCCAAAGCCGGCAATCACGCCGCCGTAGCCCGTCGGATCTAGACCAGCCAGCAGGAGTCCTCCCTGTTTGGAGAATTCGTGCTCAAATTCCATTTCTTTTTTGAAGATGGCGGCGGCATCGGAATTTGCCGCGTTATCGGAAATCCGCGCGCGCCGAGTCAGATAAGCGATGCGGGCATCCGGAGTCATGGCTTCCAGGACGCGGCTATCGAGCGGCGCGCGGCCCGGCACGGAAGTCTCGAAAACTGGAAGCGTGGAAGTGACCGCGACATGATGCGCGATGAGATCGTGAATCATGTCCTGCATGGGTTTGCCGGCGATGTCGACCGAGAGCAGCGCTTTTGCAGCCTCGCGCGGATTGGGGCAGATGCCGGGCTTTTTCTCGGGGTAAAACTCGGTGTCCACTTCAATGCCGTGCTCGAGGTCGTCGATGCCGAGAGCGGCGGCTTCGCGGAAGCCGATGGAGCAAAGATGCCCGGTGACCTTGATGCCATGCGCATGCGCCGCTTTTATCGCGGCAGAAAGCTCGTCGGGAGTGATATTCATGTATGCCTTGAACGAAGTGGCGCCTTGCGCGATCCAGAATTCGACCGTCTGGCGCGCGTCTTCGGCATCCCTGAGCTGGTGCATCTGGAGAGCGAAGGCGCCCGGTCCTTCGAGATAAGGTCCCGTCACATGTATTTTCGGGCCGGCCAGCTTGCCCGCATCGATGGCTTTCTTGAGTTCCAGGTCGGTGTACGGTTCGAGACTGCCCGTAGTTCGGAGCGAAGTGACGCCGCCTGCGAGATAGAGGCGCGGGAAACTCGTGGCGTGTTCGGGGTACAACGGGATGCCTCCGGGCGAGGGATAGAACATGTGATCGTGCATGCCGACGAGGCCTGGAATCACGGAGCGGCCGCTGAGATCCAAAACCTTCGTGCCAGCGGGAATTTTGGCGGCGCCGTCGCTGGTCAACGCGGTAATTTTTCCATTTTCAATGATGAGCGTTTGATCGGAACGAGCTGCCGCGCCCGTGCCATCGATGACGCGCACGTGCGTCAGGGCGATCACCGGCGCATCTTCTTTTACAAAAGCCATGACCACAGGAGAAAGCTTTGGCCTTTCCTGACACAAGAGAATAGAAGGTAGCAACAGGGCGCAAAATACGGTCCCTGGAATTTTTCGCATGGCAGCACCTCGGATTGAGGAAATCATTTCAGCGTGTTGCAGTCTATTCAGACTGTTGCAGCGGCACAAGCTCTGATTGCGGAATGGCAGGGCGAGGATTGTGATAGATTTTGGTCCCTCGAGGTGACAGATGCTGAACCCCTTCGGACGATTCCATTTTCAGGTAAGTGTGGCCGCAGCCGCGATACTCATCGCAATGCCTTGCGCCGCGCAGCAGCCGCCGGTTCCTGCAACAACGGAGGGCGACTACGTCGTTCACAATTTTCAGTTTCGCTCCGGTGAATCACTGCCGGAATTGCGGCTGCATTACACGACGCTTGGCAAGCCGATGCGCGACGAGACCGGACGCACGACCAACGCCGTGCTGATTCTTCATGGAACGGGCGGTACTGGACATCAGTTTCTTCAGCCGCAGTTTGCGGGGGTCTTGTTTGGCCCAGGCGAACTTCTTGATGCTTCGCGCTACTACATTATTCTTCCGGATGGTATCGGCCACGGAAAGTCGTCGAAGCCCAGCGACGGCATGCACGCGCATTTCCCTCAATACGATTACGATGATATGGTCGCCGCGCATTACAGGCTTGTCAGCGAAGGGCTCGGCGTCAATCATCTTCGGCTGGTGATGGGCACTTCCATGGGCTGCATGCACTCATTCGTCTGGGGCGAGACGTATCCCGATTTCATGGACGCGCTGATGCCGCTGGCGTGCCTGCCTGTGCAGATCGCCGGACGCAACCGCATTTGGCGCAAAATGGTCATGGAGGCGATTCGCGATGACCCGGAATGGAAGGCCGGCGATTACAAGGAAGAGCCCACACAGGCGTTGCGGACGGCGCTGGATATGCTGTTGATTGCGGGAAGCGCGCCGATTCCAATGCAGAAAGCATTTCCGACGCGCGACGACGCCGACAAATATCTCGACGATTATTTCAAGGCGCGCCTTGGCGGTCTCGACGCGAATGATCTTTTGTACCAGGTGAACGCGTCGCGTGATTATGATCCCTCGCAAGAACTCGGCAAAATCAAGTCGCCGCTAATGTGGATTAATTCTGCGGACGATTTTATCAATCCGCCTGGACTCGGAATCGCCGAAAAAGAGGTCAAGAACGTGCCGCACGGCCGTTTTATCCTCATTCCGGCAAGCGAAAACACGCACGGTCACGGCACGCACACCTGGGCCGCGATCTGGAAGCAGTACATGGCGGAAATACTGGAAGAATCAGTCCACTAGGCCGCGCGAAAAGGCGGTCAGCGTGTGGCTTCCTGGCTGGCGCGAATTTCCTGCCAGCGGCGCGGGCGCTTGTTAGCTTGCAAAACTTTTTTGCGCAGGCGAATCGATTTCGGCGTGATCTCAACGAATTCGTCGTCGGCGATGAATTCGATGGCCTGCTCAAGACTCAATTCGCGGTGCGGAATCAGACGAATCGCTTCGTCGGCGCTGGAGGAACGCATATTCGTTTGCTTCTTTTCCTTCGTGACGTTCACTTCCATGTCCTGCTCGCGCGAATTTTCACCGATGACCATGCCTTCGTAGACTTCAATGGCGGGTCCGATGAAAAGCTCGCCGCGTTCCTGAAGGTTCCACAAAGCAAAAGCTGTGGATGGTCCGGGGCGGTCGGCGACCAGCGCGCCGGTCGGACGCAGCGCCATTTCCCCCGCATAGTCCGTCCAGCCGTCGAAAATCGAATGAATCAGCGCTGTGCCGCGCGTATCCGTCAGCAACTGGCTGCGCAGACCGATGAGGCCGCGCGAAGGAATTTTGAAGTCCATGCGCACGCGGCCTGAATTGTGATTGCTCATTTTGAGCATTTCGCCGCGCCGGCTGCCCAGCGACTCCAGAATAATCCCGATAAATGCTTCCGGGACGTCGATCACCAGGCGCTCAAGCGGTTCGAGCTTCCGCCCATTTTCCGTGCGCACTACTATTTCCGGTTTGCCAACCATCAATTCGAATCCTTCTCGCCGCATGGTCTCGATCAGGATCGCGAGCTGAAGTTCCCCGCGGCCTAGCACGCGAAAGGATTCCGGCGTGTCGGTATCCTCGACGCGAATGGAAACGTTGGTGAGCAATTCCTTCTGCAACCGATCGCGCAAATCGCGCGACGTCACGTAGCTTCCTTCTTTTCCGGAAAGCGGGCCGCTGTTGACCGTGAAAATCATGGCGAGCGTCGGCTCGTCAATCAGCAGCGGCTCGAGAGGAGCGGGCGCCGAAAGATCCGTAATACTCTCGCCGATCTGAATTCCTTCCACGCCTGCGATGGCCACGAGATCACCGGCGGCAACCGCCTGGGCTTCATCGCGTTCCAAGCCCCGGAACGTATAAAGCTTGGTGATCCGGGTGGATTGGAGCCTTCCGTCCAGCTTGCTGATGCCGACTTCCTCGCCGCGTCTCAGCGTGCCATTAAACACGCGCCCGATCGCGATGCGCCCCAAAAAGTCGCTGTAATCCAGATTCATGACCTGAATTTGCAGCACGCCATCCGGGTCGCCGGGCGGCGCGGGGATGCTCTTCACAATCGTCTCAAACAACGGCAGCAGGTCCTTCGAGCTGTCCCCAATCTGGCGGTGCGCCACGCCATCGCGCGCGTTCGTGTAAACGACGGGAAAATCGAGCTGGTCTTCGGTGGCGTCCAGGTCGATAAACAGGTCGTAGATTTCATCGAGGACTTCTTTTGTGCGCGCATCGGTGCGGTCGATTTTGTTCAGCACAATCACGGGCGGAAGCTTGGCCGCCAGGGCCTTTTGAAGGACATACCGTGTTTGCGGCAGCGGCCCTTCGCTGGCGTCCACGAGCAGCACGACTCCATCCACCATGCGTAACGCGCGTTCGACCTCGCCGCCAAAATCGCTGTGACCGGGCGTGTCGACAATGTTGATTTTCGTATCATGGAAAAAGAGCGCCGTGTTTTTCGCGAGAATGGTGATTCCCCGCTCGCGTTCCAGGTCGTTCGAGTCCATCACGCGCTCGACCAGCGCTTCGTTGGCGCGGAAAATCCCGCTCTGCCGCAGCATGGCGTCGACCAGCGTCGTTTTGCCGTGGTCCACGTGCGCGATAATGGCGATATTGCGAATGTTTTGGCTCATGATTTCTACGTCGCTCTGCGGTCTGCGCCTTGGCAGCCTCTACAAAGACAAAAATAGCTGCTGAAACAACCAGCAGCCCGGACGAATCTCCTCTGTTCTCAGGTGCGGTCGAGCAACCTCTAGTTTAGCAGAGGCCGCGACTCTTTCGCGTTAAATTTCGTGTACTATCCTCTGCCAGGCCGGCTTGCCCTAGATTGCAATAGATTCACCGGAGGGACTGTAATGCGATTTGCGCGCTTGGTATGGAAGGGCAGAGTCTATCTATGGATTATCGCCATTCTGCTGCTTTTCCTGCTCACAGGCCGAGCTCAAGAGCCAAATCCCCCTGACTATTCTCTGCTCTTCAACAAAACCGACGTGACGATCGCGGCGCGCGACGGCGTCAAGCTGCATACGGAAATCTATGCGCCGAAAAATATCGCCGAACCGCTGCCCATCGTCATGGAGCGCACGCCCTATGGTCTTCACGATGACGACAAAGGCTACAGCCGCATCCTCACGCGCTATGCAGAGATGATCCCCGACAACTACATCTTCGTCTTTCAGGATATTCGGGGCCGCTACGGTTCCGAAGGCACTTTCGTTATGCAGCGGCCGGTGCGCGATCCGAAGGTTCCGAATGCAATCGACGAAGGCACGGACACTTACGACACTATCGACTGGCTGGTGAAAAACGTCCCTCACAATAATGGCCGCGTCGGACTTGTGGGCATTTCCTATGGCGGCTGGCTCACCGTCATGGGCATGCTCGATCCGCATCCCGCACTGAAGGCCGTTTCCGAGCAGGCTTCTCCCGCGGACATGTTTCTCGGCGACGATTTTCATCACAACGGCGCGTTCCGCTTGAGCTATGGCTTCGAATACTCGACCATGATGGAGACGGGCAAAACTAATTTTAAATTTGATTTCGACCTATTCGATACCTACCAGTGGTATCTACGCCTGGGCGCACTCTCCAATGCAAACAAAAACTATCTCCACGGGACCCTGCCCACCTGGAACGACTTCGTTTCGCATCCGAACTACGATGCCTTCTGGAAACAGGAGGCCATGCCCTACATGCTGAAAAATCCCACGGTGCCGAATCTTAATGTGGCCGGCTGGTGGGACCAGGAAGATTTTTACGGGCCCATGAAGATTTACGACATACTTGAAAAAAATGATCCCGATCACCTCAACTATCTAGTTGCCGGCCCCTGGAATCACGGCGGCTGGGGCCGCAGCTTAGGCGAATCCCTCGGTGCCATCTCTTTTGGCAGCGAGACCGGCCTTTATTTCCGTCAGAAAATTGAAGCGCCCTGGTTCGCCTATTGGTTGAAGAATCAGGGCAAGCTGCCGCTCAAAGAGGCGCTGCTCTTCCAAACTGGCAGCGACAAGTGGGTGCAATTCGATTCCTGGCCTCCGCACAATGCGGCAGCGCGCGAAGTCTATTTCCGCGAAGACGGCAAGCTTTCGTTCACAGCCCCGCAAACCGCCGCGTCGGGATCCTTCGATAGCTACGTTAGCGACCCCGCCCATCCTGTTCCTTACCGCCATCGTCCGATTGATATGACGTATCCCGAGGATCATCCCGGCGGCTGGTACACCTGGCTCGTGCAGGATCAGCGTTTCGTTGACCATCGCCCCGACGTTCTTTCCTGGGAGACCGACGCACTTACCGAGGACATGACGCTCGCCGGACAAGCGACCGCGAAACTATTTGCATCCACTACGGGCAGCGATTCGGATTGGATCGTGAAGCTCATCGACGTTTATCCGGAAAAGTATCCCGATGACTGGAAGCTTTCAGGCTACGAACTAATGATTTCGGACGAAGTTTTCCGCGGCCGATTCCGCAAGTCCTTTGAAAAACCGGAGCCCCTTACTCCGGACGCCATCACTCCATTTACGATTGATCTCCACACCGCGAATCACGTCTTCAAAAAAGGCCATCGCATCATGGTGCAGGTGCAAAGCACCTTGTTTCCCATCATCGACCGCAATCCGCAGAAGTTCGTGCTCAACATTTTTGGGGCCAAGGAATCGGATTTTCAGAAGGCGACTCAGCGAATTTACCGTTCGAAGGAATACCCTTCAGGCGTCGTGCTCTCATTGTTGCCCGCGACGACGGAGAATTAAATTGTAAGCACGCGCGAACGCCATTTCTGGAAGCGATGGCGCGGAATCTCTTGTGATATTCTCGGTTTCGCAGAGCATCTGGCGGTCATCCACAGCGTTCCATGGGGAGTTTCGATGCATTCCATACGCAAAAACGCCAGCACTGTAGGTTTCCTCGTTGCCCTCGGTCTTCTGCTCGTTCCGTTTTTTGGAACCGCCCAACAGCGCCAGCGCCTCGACTTTGCCGCGCTCTTTGACAAAACGGAAGTCATGATTCCCATGCGCGATGGGGTCAGACTCCACACAGAGTTTTACACGCCAAAGAACGCCGACGGCCCGCTCCCCATACTCTTCGAGCGCACTCCTTACGGTATCTCCAGCCCGGACAAGGGCATCAGTAACATGATCCGCCGTTACACGGAAATGGTCCCGGACGGTTACATTTTTGCGTTTCAGGACATTCGTGGCCGCTACGGCTCCGACGGCAAATTCGTCATGCTCCGGCCATTGCATGACCCGAGCGATCCCAAAGGCGTCGACGAAAGCACGGACACTTACGACACAATCGACTGGCTCGTAAAAAACGTTCCGAACAACAACGGCCGCGTGGGGCTCGACGGCATTTCCTACGACGGTTTCCTCGTCGACATGGGAATGATTCATCCGCATCCCGCGCTAAAAGCCGCTTCCGAACAAGCGTGCATGGGCGACACATGGCTCGGCGACGACTTCTTCCACAACGGCGCTTTCCGCCTGAGTTACGCCTTCGAGTACACCGCGCTGCTGGAATCCTCGAATGAAAACTTCAGTTTTGATTTCGACCGTTTCGACGTCTACGATTTTTATTTGCGCCTGGGCGCGCTCTCGAACGCGAATGCAAAATATTTCCACGAGAAGATACCGACCTGGAACGATTTTGTCGCCCACGCTAGTTACGATGAGTTCTGGAAGCACCATGCGGTAGCCTACGGCTTGAAGCAACCGACCGTTCCCAACCTCAATGTCGCCGGTTGGTGGGACCAGGAGGATTTTTACGGTCCGATCTCAACGTACGCGCGCCTGGAGAAGTCCGATTCAAAACATCTCAATTATCTCGTCGCGGGACCCTGGAATCACGGTGGCTGGGGCGGCGGGCTCGGCAAGTCGCTCGGCGAAATTCCATTTGGCAGCGATACGTCTCTCTATTTCCGGGAAAAAATCGAAGCACCTTGGTTTGCCTACTGGCTCAAAGAGAAAGGCACACTGCCACTCAAGGAAGCTCTGCTCTTCCAATCAGGCAGCGACAATTGGGTTCAATACGATTCCTGGCCTCCACGCCAGGCGCAAGTCCACAACCTCTTTTTTCACGAAGACGGCAAGCTCTCTTTCGATCCACCGAAAGCGGAATCCACTTCCGCATTTGACGGCTACGTCAGCGATCCGGCGCATCCCGTTCCGTATCGCCATCGCCCCGTTGACATGACCTACCCTGAGGATCATCCCGGCGGTTGGTACACCTGGCTGGTGCAAGACCAGCGCTTCGTCGATGACCGCCCCGACGTTCTGACTTGGCAAACCGATGAGCTCACGCAGGACGTCAGGCTCGCAGGACAGGTCACCGCAAGGCTCTTCGCCTCGACCACTGGCAGCGACAGCGACTGGGTCGTCAAGCTGATCGACGTCTACCCGCAAAAATATCCGGAGGACTGGAAACTCTCAGGCTATGAACTGATGATTTCCGATGAGATTTTCCGCGGCCGGTACTACAAATCTTTTGAAAAACCGGAACGGATCCAACCCGGCGTCGTTACGCCCTTCACAATCGATCTACATTCGCAGGATCACGTTTTCAAAAAAGGCCACCGCATCATGGTCCAGGTCCAAAGCACCTGGTTCCCTCTCTACGACCGCAACCCGCAGAAATTTGTGCCGAATATTTTCGAAGCGAAAGAATCCGACTACCAGAAAGCTACACAGCACATTTATCGCTCGAAGCAATTTCCGTCGAGCGTCGAGATCATGACTCTGCCGGCGGATGCGCCGAGCGCAAGAAACTAGGCGCGGACTTCAATTCGCTGCCTGCGTTTTCCTGTGGTAGGTAAGGTCGTACTCGACGTGCCACGTTTTTCCGTCGTCGGTGGATCCCTGGCTGAACTGCCGCACGGTGTCCGGACCGAGTTTGAAAAACTGCAAATGGCGCTTCAGTTTGGTTCCGTTCGCTTGCGGAATGCTGTCGGTCCAGTAATCCATTACGCCATCCTTCAGCCCGCCGTAGAAAAAAATGTTTCCCCCTGCGCTATCTACCCAATACTGCTCCCAGCGTTTTAGGGACTTGTTGTAAATGTTATAGCTCTTGCCCGTGTAGCCGGAATTTCCTCCGCTCGTCCAGTTTTCCTGCACCACGCAATCGCCAAGAATCAGCTCGATCTTGCTGGTTCCGGCCGGCGCTTCTCCGTGCGTGGTCACCACATTCGATTCTCCCAGCCAAAAATCAAACTGGCGATTTTCCGCCGAGTAAGCACAGGGCTTCTGATTCCGCCTCGCTTGATCGACGAGTTTTGAGAATCGAGCGTCGCCGCGCAAGCCAGGAAGTTCAGAATCCACGTCGAACTGCCCCGGCTGATTGAACCCCTGCTCCACCGCCTTCTGCAAAAATTCCAGCGCTTTTTCATTTTGCTTCAGCGATGCGTAGACCAATCCAAGCTGGTAGTTTCCGAGCGCCTGCGGCAAGCCTGCGTCCAGCGCCTTCTGATACGCCGCAATCGCTTTTGTCTCTTGTCCAATTGCGTGCAGCGAAGTCGCAAAGCGATACCAAACTCGCGGATTCCCGGCTTCCTCCACGGTTAATTGCTCGTAAAGCAGCGCGGCTTTTTGCCAATCCTTCGCCTCGTACGCAGTTTTCGCTGCTTTAGTTACGGCTGCTTTGTCTGTCGTTTGATTCGCCCGCGCCGTTTCTGTGATCCCTATGCAAACTATGGCCAATATGGCGTAGAGCCACGTAGCTCTCATGATTTGGGCACTCCGTTTTCGATTGTCGATACCTTATCCGTTCTGACGTTTCGCGACAAAAAAGGCGAGTCGCGCATCTCCGCTTTCTCCTCTAGTATTCAGAATCCCCCCGCCGAAACGCCTCAAGCCGCTTTGTAATTCTGAGGTATCGGGTCCGGCTGTCCGGTCGGGGCATCCGACGCGGGGAGTTGGGCGAGGCAAAATCGACGTCCCATTTGCGGACAAATGTTCGTATTCGGGCAATGTTTATCTACATTTTCGTAGAATTCGAAATCATTGCATCCTTTCCGGCTTTGGATTCGCACCGTGACGTTCTTTCGCGCTTTTTTTTCCTACCTGATCTCGTTTCAGAACAAAAGTAGAAACTTATCTCCAAGAATTTCGTATTCTTCAGCAAACACCTAGGCGATTCGCGCGTCTAATCTCTATAAAGGATGGGGTGTATGACTCTGAACGTTATCCCAACGATGGACTCCGGGATGGACGGACGTTCAACTCTCGCGCCTCCAGTAGGCTCGCGTTTTATTCGTTTTGGTCCATTTCAGGTTGATCACCAGCGGCAGGAAGTAACCAGGAATGGCTCTCGTCTAAAGCTACAGGGCAAGGTGTATCAAGTCCTCGTAGCGCTCCTCGAAAAACAGGGTGAGGTCGTCACCCGCGAGGAATTGCGGCAACGGCTCTGGCCAGCCGATACGCACGTCAACTACGACGCCAACGTCAATACCACCGTCAACAAACTTCGTCAGGTCTTGGGCGATTCCACGGACAAGCCTCTATATATCGAGACCATCCCGCGCAAAGGATACTGCTTGTTGGCTCCGGCGGAGGGCTCCGAGGTCCCCGCTCCAATGCTGGCACAGGACGCAGCTGTCGAACCCGTCTCGGCAATCCCATTTATCGGATTGGCGACATCTGCGAGTGAACCGACCCCGCAGCGTTCCGGATTCTGGATTCCCATTGGAGTTGTTGGTCTGGTCTTGGCCGGAATGCTTCTCGGCGCGGGCATCACTATCACGACTCTGCTGCTTTCTCGTTTTGCGCAAACGACGCGCTGGCCTTAAATCGCCGCACGGTGTCCGCGCCCCAAAATCAGGCACGGGAATTGGCGCACCCTAAAATCTGCAAGATAGCCCGCTTGATCCTATTTTTGCGGCTCCGCCGTCTCTCCCGAATGAAATTCCGTCCACGGTCCGGCCTTCATATCGTGCAAATAAGGCGCCTGCCAGGCATACTCCGGGTGCGCCGCGAGAAACGGTTTTGCGAGAAAATCCTCTCCGCAGGGATGCCCTGCCCGCGCCACCAGCTTCATCTCTTTCGTCATTTCTGAATCCGTGGCTTTGCCCTGCACGGCTCCACCCGGAAAATAGGGTCCCCATCCCCAAATATCGATTCCGCGCGGCGAAGTATCCACGTGCCCGCAAAGTGTCCGCTCGTTCGTTTCCGGTCGTTGATGGTAACTATCGATGTGATCGCCGAGCATTTTCTCCGCGAGGCTCACGTCAATCTTGCCTTTATTCTCCTTCAGCAATTGCTCCCATCTCACGCGCCGCGCATTGGGCGAAGTCTCGAGATTGTTCGATTCGAACTGCGGTGCATCCTCGCGCAGTACTTTAGGGTCGCGCGCCCAATTCGATCCGGCGTACGCGCCGTCCTTCGTGCGCCACAGTTTGTAGGCCTTCAGTCCAAGCTCAAGCTGCGCGATTTCTCCGGATTTGCGGTCGCCGAGCAGCCAGTCATTCGCGTATCCCCCGTTGTTGCCATCGAGCATGATTTTTGTGTAATCGTCGATCGAGCTCGCGTACTGCATCGCCTTGCGCGCGCGCACGAATTCCGCCTTCCCGTCGGGATCCCATCCTTCAAACTGCGTAATGGTCGTCTCCGTGACCATCAAACCATCGCTGTTGATTCCAAAATCGTCGTCGCTGGCGATTACTCCCGGAAATCCATCCATCAACATGCGGTAGCCGGCTTTCGGCACGATGTCGAAAACGATTCGCCAGCGTTCCCCATTCACATAGTTCGTCCAATTATTGTGCGCCATGACGATCTGCCCGCTCTTTGTCCAGCTTCCCGTCGCAACAAACGCGCTGCAATTTCCCGGGCTCTTTAGATTCGGCGCATGCGCCACCTTCTCTTGCTTGTTGAGCCACGGCACGTAGTAATCCGGCAGCTCCTCGAACGCGTTCATCGCCACGATATCGTCCACGTCCAGCTTCGAGTTCGTCCGGGCGTGCAATCCATCCACGATTCCTTGCAGCTCTTGACGGTATTCCTCGTCGATCTTGGGCCAGAGCATTTCGTGCGCGGCCTTGCGAAAAAATGCCCAGTCGCGCTGCGTCTCATGCATCATCCCCGCGCTGACCGCCGCGAAGCCATCCTCGATTTCCGGCGCCAGCAAGTAGCCGTGCTGAAAACCGATCGCGGCCGGATCACCTTCCAGATGCACATAAATCCAGCCGCCTTCTTCGAAGCGATTCGCGCCTTTCAATCGCGGATCATTTGCTCCGGTTCCCACTTGCTCCGCGGCAACGCCCTTGTACAAGGCGGCTTTGGATGCCTCGACGTCTGATCCCCTGCCGCCTATCCACCACAACGCGGCCCCGCCCAGCACGATCACTAGCACCGCCGCGGCCCGCCTCGTCGAACTCGACTCCGCTCCAGCTTCCATTGATCCTCCTACTTGCCCGCGCCGCTATGGCGCGTAAAAATCATTCCCAGCGTCCGCCCCGCATCCAGCTTAAATCCGCTGATCGCGTGGTTCGAATTCCGCTCAAAGTGAATTTTGAGCGGTGTTTTGCTCAAAACAAATTCATCCGTCGCTGTCGCCCCAAACGCATTCGCAGGCAGCGTGCTGTTGTGTAGAAATCCACCGCCGTCCAGCATGGCTACGACCTTCAATTTGTCATCCACAATTCCCAGGCGGTACGTGACTCCCAATTCGCCGCTCCAGTAGTCGCCCGTGTACGGCCGAATCTGCTCCACGGTTAAGGGAATTTCTTTTGCTTCGGGTTTGTTCCGTTCGCGCTCCGCCTCTTTTTTTTCATCCTTCGGCTTCATCATCGCGCCCAGGTAAATGTCCGCCACCCGCTGCGCCCGCCGCGAAGGATTTGCGTCTCCACGGTTGCACAAGCACGCCACGGAAAAATGCTCCTCCGGAAATCGCAAAAGTTCCGCACGGTAGCCGCCCCATGCGCCGCCGTGGCTCACGGTGTGCAACCCGCGATAATCGCGGATAGACAATCCTTTCGCATAATCCAGCACTTTGCCGTTGTTCAGCTTCCCCGGCGCTTGAAGCTCCGCTAGGAATTCCTGCCCGCCGACCTCTCCGGTATAAAAATTCTCATCCCATTTCAGCAAATCTTCGACCGACGTGTGCACCGCTCCATCGCCCGTCTGCTCGAAATAGGAGACATCCAACTTGTACCCGTCCGTGGTTTCTTTCGGATCGTAGGCCATCGCGCGATTCGCAATCAGAGCCGTGTGATCATCGCGGTATTGCGTGTGCGTCATGCCCAACGGATTGAATATGTTTTCCGCCGCGAACTCGCGCAGCGTCTTCCCGCTCACCCTTTTCACAATGACCGACAACAGAAAAAACCCCGTATTGCTGTAGAGCCAGTCGCTCCCGGGTGCGAAGTTCAGCGCCTTCTGCCGCGTAATCAATTGCAACGCGTCTTCATCCGTCGTCACGCTGTCCGTGTTGATGCCCGCCAGATCCATCAGTGTCAAATAATCTCGCAACCCGCTCGTGTGATTCAGAAGCTGCAGAATGCTGATTTTTTGGCCGTAGTCCGGCAGCTCGGGAATGTATTTCCGCACGTCGTCGTTCACGGAAAGTTTTCCCTGTTTTTCCAGCAGCAAAATACTCGCCGCCGTGAATTGCTTCGAAGTCGACCCAATGTCGAAGACGGTCTGCGGCGTAATCGGCACATCTTCTTCGACGTTCGCAAGGCCATAACCCCGCTCTTGGATGATCCGGCCGTTTCTATAGACTGCCACCGCACATCCTGGCGATCCGGGCTTTGTGAAATCTGCGAACACTTCGTCCACTGCCGCGGCAGTCTTGTCCTGCGCCCTCTCAGCCCGCGCAGCGCCGTATGCGCCAAGTACTAGCGCGCACGCTGTGGCTCCGCTCCCGATTACCCGAAACACTCTCATCCCGTTTTCCCTCGCCGTTTGTCGCGCGCCGAGTCTATCTTCTTCGCACCCGCGCTTCAATCCTTCGCTCGCCTCTCGTGTACACTTGGTTTCGAAAATGCTCACTGCTATCACCCGGGCGGTCAGTCCTTCTCTCGTGAATTGCGAGCTGAGCTACATTTCGCGCCGGCCGATAGATCTACAAACCGCTCAAGTACAGCACCGCGCCTATGAGCAACTCCTCACAAAACTAGGCGCCCGCCTTGTCTCCCTCCCCGCCGAGCCTCTTCTCCCCGATTCCATGTTTGTCGAAGATCCTGCGATCGTCCTCGACGAGCTCGCCGTCATTTTTCTGCTCGGCACGGAAACACGCCGCCAGGAAGCCGCTTCGCTCGCCAAAGCCATCTCCAAATTTCGCAAGCTTGAGCACGTCGAGCTTCCCGGCACTCTCGAAGGCGGAGACGTCCTCCGCATCGGCCGCAAGCTTTTTGTCGGCCTCTCTAAACGCAGCAACGCCGAAGGCATCCGCCAACTCGCCTCCATTCTTGCGCCATATCACTACAAAGTCGTCGCCGTCCCCGTCACAGGCTGCCTCCATCTCAAGTCCGCCGTAACGTCGCTTGACCGCCATACGCTTCTCGCCAACCGCTCGTGGTTTGATCCAGCCCCTTTTTCCGGCTACGACTGGATCGACGTGGATCCCCCCGAGCCCCATGCCGCCAACGCCCTCGCTTTCGGTGGCACTATCATCTTTCCTTCATCGTTCCCGCGCACGCGCGCCCGCATCGAAGCCCGCGGCTTTCACGTCACTCCACTCGACATCTCCGAACTCCAAAAAGCCGAGTCTGGGCTGACTTGCTCCAGTCTGATCTTTCAGGCTTAGCGATTCAGCAGCTCGGTTTGGCCTTGTTCAGCGTCCGCACAAAAGCAAACGGCCACTCCGATCTCTCGGAGTGGCCGCCGCGGTTGAATTGGTTGTCTGGTTTGCAGTTCGGGCCGTTAGTTCGTCAACTCCACCACGCTCCGGGCCACGAACACCGGCTGGCCGCTGATGGGATCCTTCAGCACCAGGCCGACTACTCGCAGCGGGTTCGTCGGGTTGCCCGTCAGGTCTTGCAGACTCGTCAGCCCTCCGCCAAACCTCGTGAACGGCGTCACATAGACCGTTACGGGCCCGTTGAACAGCACGCCCACCAACCCATTCGAATTGAACTGGAAGGTGCTCGCGCCGACATTCACGCTGTTCGCTACGAGTGTGCCCGTGTGGCCCTCATGCCGCAGCACCACGCGCTTCACGGTAACGGCGCCATTTGCGAATGGTCCGCCAATCGTCACGCGCTGTCCGGGAACGAGTAACGCCGAATTAAAGAAAATATTGCTCCAACGCGCGCTGGCGAACACGTTGTGCATCCAGTAGATGAAGTACTTTTCGTTGCCGGTCAGGTCAATCGTCGAGATTTGGCCTGAGTTGAACCCTGTTCCCGCAGGCAGCACGTTGCGCACGTACAAGTCAAAATCCTGCGCCGTGTTCACGGGCGGATCCACGTAAGTGATTAATCCCCCCGCGTAGAACTTGTTCTGCGAAAGGATTGCCACCGTGTCCGCCAGGAATGTCCCTGCGGTCCGGTCCAACGTCCCGGAAATGAGCACGATCGACGAAGTTGTCAAATCATTGATCGTCTCGCTGCCCTCCCATTCCGTCTGATCGTTCACATTCACCGTAAACGCCCGGCCGTGCGGCCCTTGTATCGTGAAGGAATTTCCGGGAGCGTTGATGGTTGTCACACCCGCGGTGAATTCATCGATGTAGGCATCCGCATCGCTCGGCGTAATCGCCTTTACATTCAAGTTTGGATTCACGACGCCCGTGATTTGCCCGCTCATATCAACCGCCACCGACTTCCGGATGTTGAATTCAAAACCCAACCCGATTACGTCTCCTGCTTGCACCACCAGTGGGGTGCTCAGGCTGATCGTTGCCGTCGAGGTCGAAAGCGTCGCCGGGGGTGTCGTTGTTCCGTTTAGAGAGCTAATGGTCGGCCGCGTTGGGGGATTCGTCTGCGGGTTCGTCACGTTCAGGTAATCGATTTCCGGATTTGCCAGTGTAACGATCACCGTGTCATAAGTTCCCGCCGGAATCGTGTTCAAGTCTAAGAGGGTATGGAGTCCGTTCAGTCTGGCAAAGTCCACTGTCTGCGGACCGGTGGTCACCGTTACGGGAGTGCCCATGCCTTCCGCGAGGCTGATTCCCGAAACGTCTACTTTGAACGAAACAACGCTGGGCAGAGGCGCATCAGTGCCGGACACAAACACAGTTGCCGACTGCGGCAGCACGGGCTGCGTGGTCGTGCTTCCCGCCCCACATCCTGCGGCAAAGGCAACCAGTGCGAGCGCGAATAATCCACTGAACCACTTCCTTACATTCATGGCTTTCTTTCCTTTCCTGCTGGAATACCCCGGAGGCGCACCACGCGCCCACCGACCCTTGCCCATCTAACCCAGGGACGCAAAGAAAGTCGCCATCTTTATGTTGTTAATTACACAGGACTTGTTCGGGTCTCTCGAAACACTGCGGCTTGCCGCCGCTCCTCTGTATACCTTCCTTGACCACTCGCCAATCTAGGGAAAGAGGTCATCCTAGTCGGATGAAACAAGGGATATTTTAAAAAAGTTTTGACAATTTCCGCCTTTTCGCTTGACAAAATATTATTCCTCGCTTACAGTATTTCTTGGGTAATCTCGCGAAGGCTCTTTGCCAACGCCTCCTCAATTTCGTCCTGCGACCGAAAAAACATCAATATCCTGGTTCGAGTTTTGGCTTTCTTGGTGTCCGTTTTTGGCGACCTAACTCGCTTATTCGCGACACTTACAAGGCAACCGCATACTTGCATCATTTTGGTGCGAATGTGCGCCAGCAAGTTATTTAGAATCAACACTTATAAAACTGATACAAAACAAAGCACTTTAACCGGGATTATATACTTCACTCCACGAGGAGTGTATAATGCCCTGCTCATGGGATTATTTAAAGACCATTTTCATTGGACGGTACTGCTCAGTTGGCTTGTGTTGGCGGTAACCGTGCCAACGAT
>Ga0335083_10000478_pt1 | contig 61693 bp, 69 predicted proteins | sample Lox_Sample_42_FD_206716 | JGI IMG/M metagenome (GOLD analysis project Ga0335083, IMG submission 206716) | Soil microbial communities from Loxahatchee National Wildlife Refuge, Florida, United States - Lox_Sample_4.2 | ecosystem: Environmental > Terrestrial > Soil > Wetlands | place: USA...
GGCCCCGCCCGCCCCGGTCAGCGTCAGCAGTCGTACGTCGTCGCGCGCCAGCAGCTCGCCGATCTCCCCGAGCTCCCTCGCGCGGCCGATGAACGCATTTGGCTGCGCGGGGAGCTTGGTCGGCCGGTTGTCCAGCGTCCTGAGCGGCGGGAAGTCGGCCGGCAGGCCTTCGATGAGCAGCTGGTAGAGGCGCTGCGAGCCCGAAAGGTCCTTGAGACGGTGGTCGCCGAGGTCGCGGAGCTCGAAGCTCCGCTCGAGGAGCATGCGGGTCGACTCGGTCAGCAGGACCTGCCCGCCGTGCGCGGCGGCCATCACCCGGGCCGCGTGGTGGACGTCGAGGCCCACGTAGCCGCGCTCGATCACCTGCGGCTCGCCCGAGTGCAGGCCCATCCGCACGCGTACCTCGGTTCCTTCCGGCCAGGGGTGCTCGGCGAGCGCGCGCTGGGCCTCGCCTGCCGCTGCGGCTGCAGCGTCGGCCGACGCGAACACGACGAACACCGAGTCGCCCTCGCTGCCGACGTGGAAGCCGGCGTGCCGGCCGAAGGCCTCGCCGATCAGGCGCCGGTGCTCCGTCAGCAGATCCGCGTACGCCTCGCCGCCGGTGCGCTGCAGGATCCGCGTCGAGCCCTCGATGTCGCTGAACAGCAGTGTGACGGTGCCGCTCGGGGGCTCGGCCATCTCGTCAGTATCGCGCCCGAGCGTCGGTACGCTAGGGGGCATGGTGCTGCCCGAGACCGCACGCGCGCTGATCGAATCCGGGTCGCTCGCGCACCTCGTCACGCTCAACGCCGACGGGTCGCCGCAGGTGACCTGCGTCTGGGTCGGCCTGGACGGGGACGAGATCGTCTCCGGCCACCTCCGTGCCGGCCAGCAGAAGCTTCGCAACGTCGAGCGCGACCCGCGCGTCGCGCTCTCGATCGAGGGCACCGAGGTCCAGCCTCCGGGGCTGAAGCAGTACCTCGTCGCCCACGGGCAGGCGCGGCTCGTGGAGGGCGGTGCCCCGGAGCTGCTCCAACGGCTCGCGCGCGTGTATCTCGGGCCGGACGTGAAGTTCCCACCGATGGACGATCCGCCTCCCGGCGTCGTCATGCGCATCACGGTCGACCGGCTCGGCGGCGTCGGGCCCTGGGCCGCGTAGAGCCGCGACGCAGGCTTTGGGCAGCCTGCGCGGAACAGTCCGGGCATGAGCGGCATGGTGGGACAGGTCGAGGCTGCGGTCTCCGAGCTGATCAACCGGGAGATCCTCCGGCCGCTGTCGGACTTCAGGAACCCGAACCAGGAGTGGCGCAGGCTCGTCTCCGAGCTCTACGGAACCTTCCTCCTCGTCCTCGTCGCGGCGGGCGCCGGGATGATGGCCCACGCCTTCCCCGGCGAGGTAAGCCGCACGGCGGCCGTCGTTGCTCCAGGGGTGATGGTGATGGCGATCATCATGTTCATGGGCAAGGTGTCCGGGGCGCACTTGAACCCCGTGGTCAGCATCGCCTTCTCCCTGCGCGGTGACTTCCCCTGGCGGCGCGTCCCCGGCTACGTCGTCGTGCAGCTGGCCGGCGCGACGATCGCCGCGCTGTTCCTGCGCTGGGTGGTCCAGGTGTCGGCGACGTACGGCTCGAACTACCCGGCGAGCGGGTACTCCGACTGGCAGGCGTTCCTGATGGAGACTGCCTTGACCCTCGGGCTCGTGAGCGTGATCCTCGGCACGGCCTCGGGCGCGCAGAACATCGGGATCGTCGGTGCGCTCGGCGTCGGCGGGTACATCGCCCTGGCCGGGCTCTGGGGGAGCCCGATCTCGGGCGCCTCGATGAACCCGGCGCGCACCTTTGGCCCGGATCTCGTCGGCGGCGACTTTGGCGCCTACTGGGTCTACGTCGCCGGGCCGCTGCTGGGAGCCGGCCTCGCGGTCGGGCTCGCGTACGTCCTCCGCGGCGCGGGCGGAGGCAGAGCCGGTTCCGCGGCGGCGCAGGGCGCGCTGCACACGGAGTTCAGGCGACCGGATCAGGCCTAGCGTCGGTCTCTGTTTAGGCTGACGCCGTGACGACGGTGCCGTCCACCGCGCCGCAGGTGAGGGCGGGCAACGTCCTCCACGACGCGTTCCTGACCTACCGGCGCAGGTTCCCGCGCGTGGCGGGCTGCGCGGTCGCGCTGCTCGTTCCCCTTGCCGTGCTCGAGACGGCGTCGGTGTTCGCGGCCGACCGCTCGCTCGACGAGGTCGGCCACGTGCCGGAGTGGATCCTGTTCTTCGGGGCGCTCGCCGGAATCCTCTCGGCGCTCGGGAACGTCTTCTACGCGGGGCTGATCGACCGGGTCGTCGCCTCGGACCAGCAAGGGCACCCGGAGTACACGATCGGCGAGGTGCTGCGAGCGCTCCCCTACAAGAGGCTGATCGTCGCCGACATCCTGCTCGTCCTGATCACGTCTGTCGGCCTCGTCCTGCTCGTCGTGCCGGGCGTCCTGGCGTTCACGTTCTTCTGTCTCGTCGGGCCGCTGATCGTCTCGGAGCAGCTCGGCGTGCGCGCCGCGTTCCGGCGCTCGGCCGCGCTCGTCCGCAGGCACTTCTGGATGACCCTCACGCTCGTCTCGATCCCGCTCGCGGTCGAGCACGAGCTGGTCGAGGCGATCGAGCACATCGACTTCGAGCACGACTTCCTGATCGTCCTCTGCCTGCACTCGGTGCTCGCGATCGGCCTGATCGCGTTCGTGGCGCTCGTCGAGGTGACGCTCACCTACGAGCTCGCCGGGCGCTACCCGCCCCTGCCAGGCCGCTGACTGGACCTTCGGAGAGGTCAAGTCGGGCCTTGCCGAGGTCGGCGACGGCGTCGAGAGTTCGAGCTGACTCGTCGAACGGAGGTTGGTCCATGAGAAGGCTCAAGTGGCTGGCCGCGCTGGCGGCCGCTGTCGGTGCGCTGGTCGTTGCGGCTCCCGCTCTTGCGGCGCCGCCCTCGAACGACAACTTCGCCGGCGCGATCGCGTTGAACGGCTCGTCCGGCTCGGTGAGCGGAACGACCGTGGGCGCGACCAACGAGCCGAACGAGCCTTCGGGTGGGTCACTGGGCGTCTGGTACTCGTGGAAGCCGTCCGTCTCGGGCGCGACCGTCTTCGACACGTGTGCTGCTGCGAACTTCGACACGTGGGTCGATGTCTTCACCGGCCCGTCGCTCAGCTCGCTCTCGCTCGTCGCCTCCGGGGACGACGGCTGCGGCGTCAAGCAGAGCATCGCGCCGTTTCGCGCCAACGCCGGGACGAAGTACTGGATCAGAGTCGGCGGCTACAACGGCTACCAGGGCACGTTCACGCTCTCGTGGAACGTCCAGACGAACGACGACCTCGCGACGGCCCAGGTCCTCAGCGGCCGCTCGGGCAGCGTCAACGGGTCGACGCTCGGCGCAACCGACGAGCCGGGAGAGCCGGCCACGAGCGGCGGCGGGCTCTGGTACTCGTGGACCGCGCTCGGAACCGGCACGGTCACGTTCGACACGTGCTCGGGCGCGCAGTTCGACACGGTCATCGACGCCTTTGCCGGGACGTCGATCGCGACGCTGAGCCAGGTCGCGCGCAACGACGACGCCTGCGGCCCGGCGGCGCCCGGCGACCACGGCCGCCAGAGCAGCGTCACCTTCTCCACGACGGCCGGGACGACGTACTCGATCCGCGTCAGCGGCTCGCCCGGGACGTCGCCGAACGCGGGCTCGTTCACGCTCGCCTGGAGCTACACCGGGCCCGAGTCCGTTCCGGTGACGGGCACGAGCTTGTGTCTCCTGACCGCGCAGGACGTGCAGAGCTCGGTCCGCTACCAGAGCCTCGGCCTGACCGCCGCGCAGCAGCTGCAGGTGAACGCGGTCGTCGGCGCGCAGTGCCAGGCCCTCGACGCGTTTCTCGGCCGGCTCACGCCGCTGCAGAAGAAGCTCGCGGCCGCCGTCTACAAGTTGACGGTCACGTCGCTGTACGCCGGCAACTGGCTCACGCTCGACCAGAGAACGACGCTGTTCGCGCTCTCCGACCAGCTCTGACGAGCGGCCCGGGTGCTACGGCGGGCAGTCGACGTTGCCGTAGCCGGAGCGGAACGGCTCGCGCCGGCCCGAATCGGGGTCGTACGTGTGGCGCCAGACGCAGCCCGTGTCGTTCGTCAGGAGGTGGATCGAGACCGAGATCTCGTCCGAGGTTGTGCGCACGCGGTGGATGTCGTCCTGCGGCGGGATCAGCGCGTAGAAGTCGCCAGGCTGCAGTGACCGCGACTCCATCAGCCTGAGGCTGCCGTTCTGCTCGGCGTAGATCTCCTCGTCCTGCGTGCCCTGGTAGAGGCCGACGAGGCCCCAGGCGAGGTGGTCGTGCACCGGTGTCTCCGAGCCCGACGGGACGACGAGCGAGAAGAGCGAGAGCGAGCGGTCGGCGGCGCGGAAGAGCAGCCACTGCCCGATGCCGCCGCCCATGCCGCTCTCAGGGGCGCTTCGCCGGTACTCGTCCGGCAGCCAGCCCGGGTCGGCGAGCAGCTCGGCAAACCCCGGGCGGATCGCGGAGCAGGCGTCCTCGGGCGAGGCGGTCGTGGCGATCGAGGCGCGAACCGACGAGACGAACCCGCGCACGAGCGGCGTGTCGAGGAAGTACTCGTCGGACGGTTCCATCGACGCTGAGACTACGCGGTTACGCTCTCGCGGTGCGATCGAGGGTCCTGATCCTGGGCGCGGGCTTCGGTGGCCTCGAGCTCGCGACGGTGTTGTCGGAGGCGCTCGGCGAGGAGGCCGGCGTCACGCTGGTCGACGAGAACGACGCGTTCGTCTTCGGGTACTCCAAGCTCGACGTGATGTTCGGGCGCGAGGACCCCGTGGAGGTGCTCCTTCCGTACGACGAAGTCGTGAAGCCGGGCGTCCGCTTCCTGCGGGAGGCGATCACGGCCATCGACCCGGAGGCGCGCCGGGTGACGACCGACGCAGGCGTGCACGAGGGAGACGTGCTGGTCGTCGCGCTCGGTGCCGACTACGACTTCGACGCGACGCCGGGGCTTGCGGGGGAGAACGAGTTCTACTCCGTCGGGGGAGCCGCGCGGCTGCGGGAGGTGTTGCCCACCTTCACGCGCGGGCGCGTGGTGGTCGGCGTCTGCGGCGCTCCGTTCAAGTGCCCGCCGGCGCCGAGCGAGGCGGCGCTGCTCCTGCACGACTACCTGTCGGAGCGGGGGGTCCGCGACGCGTGCGAGATCTCGCTCGTCATGCCGTTCGGGACGCCGGTCCCGCCGTCCCCGGACACGTCGGCCGCGCTGCTCGAGGCGTTCGCGGAGCGCGGCATCGAGTTCGTGCCCGACAGCCGAGTTGGCTCCCTCGACCCGGCCCGACGCCTTGTCATGCTGGAGGACGGCAGGGAGCTGCCCTACGACCTCTTCCTCGGCGTCCCGAAGCACCGCGCCCCGGACGTCGTCCTCGAGAGCGGGATGGCCGAGGACGGCTATGTCCCCGTCGACTCGCGCACGCTCGAGACCCGCTTCCCGGGTGTGTACGCGGTCGGCGACGTCGCGACGGTCGGCGTCCCCAAGGCGGGCGTGTTCTCCGAGGGAGCTGCGCGCGTCGTGGGCCAGGCGCTGATCGGGCAGGCGGCCGCGTACGACGGGCGCGGCTCCTGCTACATCGAGTTCGGAGCCGGCCGCGTGGGCCGGGTCGACGTCGACTTCCTGTCCGGGCCGAGCCCGACGGGCACCTTCCAGGAGCCGTCCCGCGAGCTGGTCGCGGAGAAGACGCACTTCGGTGCAAGCCGACGCGCCCGCTGGTTCAATCGCTGACAAGCGAAAGGAGAAGACCGTGGCGTACGAGGAGCTGAAGGAACGGCAGAGCGTGATGTGGGGCAACGGGCCCTACCAGCGGATCACGGAGACGATCGTCGACATCCACGAGGTGGTGGTCGACCGGCTCTCGCCGGAGGCAGGCGACCGGTGGCTCGACGTCGCCTGCGGCACCGGTGCGGCCGCCGAGCGCGCGGCCGCGGCCGGAGCGAACGTGACCGGGCTCGACCTCGCTCCCGAGCTGATCGCGACCGCGAAGGAGCGCGCCGCGGAGCTTGGCCTGGACATCGACTACCTGGTCGGAGACGCCGAGGAAATGCAGCTCGCGGACGGGAGTGCGGACAAGGTCTCGTCGACCTGCGGAGTCATGTTCGCGCCGGACCACGAGGCAGTGGCGAGCGAGCTCGGGCGCGTCACGGCTCCGGGCGGGCGGATCGGGCTCGTCAACTGGACACCGGAGGGCGGCCTCGGCCAGATGTTCAAGGTCATGGCCCCGTACCAACCGGCGCCGCCACCGAGCAGCCCGTTCGACTGGGGGAAGCCGGACCGCGTGGGAGAGCTGCTCGGCGACTCGTTCGAGCTCGAGCTCGAGGAGCGCGTCTCCACGCTTCGCATGGAGTCGGCCGAGGCGTACTGGGAGCTCTTCCTCGACGAGCTACGGGCCGACGAAGACGCTCGTCGAGTCGATCGGCGACCGCAGCGAGGACCTGCGCGGCGACTGGGTCGAGTTCTTCGAGACGAACTACGAGCAGGACGGTGAGATCGTCCACACGCGCGAGTACCTGCTCGTACTCGGGACGCGCCGCTGAGCGGGGCTCACACGCGCTTGGTGTCGCGCTCGTAGGCGCGCCGCGCGGCCGCGGCGGCCGCGACAGTCCAGACGGCCACGACGAACCAGCCTGTCCGTCCCCAGCCCTGCCCACCGAGGCCGACGTGGCTCGCCTGGACGAGCCAGTAGGAGGGCAGCACCTCGGCAATCGTGTGCATGGCGCCGCTCGTGATCGGGAACCAGACGCCTCCGAGCAGCGCGAAGACGGCCGTCGTCCCGCCGACCGCGGGACCGATCGAGTCCGTTGTCAGCAGGTGGCCCAAAAGGATCCCGATCGCCGCGAACGGTGCGAGGCCGACGAGGATCAGCGCCGTCATCTCGACCCAGTTCCCGAGGCCGAGGTGGACGCCGAGCGACAGCCCGGCGCCGTAGACGAGCGCGATCGTGACGAGCGCCATGCAGTACGCCGTCAGCACTTTGACCCGGAAGTACGTGCGGGTGGACAGCGGCGTCACCCGCAGCTGGCGGTTCCAGCCGACCTGACGCTCGGCCGCGATCCGCGCTCCGGAGCCGATGACGGCGTTCATCGTCCCGAACGCGGTCAGGCCGACCATGAAGTAGACGGTGGCGGCGATCCCGCTGCCCCCGATGTCGTGCACGTGTCGGTTCGGGCCGGCGATCGCGTAGTAGAGGACGAGCGGGAAGCCCAGCGAGAAGATGAACAGCCGGCGGTTGCGAAACGTGCGCAGCAGCTCGTAGCGCGCGTAGCCGTAGGTGTCGTTCACGCCGCGACCTCCTCCTCGTCGTCCCCCGTGAGCTGGAGGAACGCCTCCTCGAGGCCCGCGCCGCGCACTTCGATGTCGCGGGCCTGCGGGAAGCAGGCCAGCAGCTCGCGCAGCGATGCGTCGGAATCGGCCGAGGCGAGGGTCACCGCCTCTCCGCGGCGCTCGACCATCGTGACCCCTGGAAGCTGCTCGAGCGCCTCGACCGGGACGTCCGGAAGCGTCGCCCGGATCGTCCGCGAGCCGACGATCGCCTTGATCTCGGTGGTCGGCCCGTCCGCGACCACCCGGCCGCGCGCCATCAGGACAGCACGGTCGGCGTAGGCGTCGGCCTCCTCGAGGTAGTGCGTCGCGAACAGGAACGTCTTGCCCGTCTCGGCGAGCCCGCTCACCGTCGTCCAGAACGCGTGCCTGGACTCTACGTCCATGCCCACCGTCGGCTCGTCGAGCACGAGGAAGTCGGGGTTGCTCACGAGCGCGACCGCGAAGCGCACCCTCTGCGTCTCGCCTCCGCTGAGGCGCTCCGTCCTACGGTCGCCGAGGCCGTCCAGCTGCGCAAGCGTGAGCGTCTCGTCGACGTCGAGCGGCCTGGGGAAGAGCGCGGCCATCATCGACACGAGCTCCCGCACTGTGAGGTCACGCAGCAGGCCGCCTGCCTGCAGCATCACGCCGATGCGGCCGGCCTTGACCGCCTGCTCGGGCGGACCGCCGAACACCGCGACCGAGCCCTCGTCGGGCTGCTGGAGGCCGAGCATCAGATCGACGGTCGTGGACTTGCCCGCGCCGTTCGGCCCGAGCAGCGCGACCGTCTCGCCGTGCCGCACTTCGACGTCGATCCCGCGCACGGCCTCGACCGGGCCGGCTGGCGAGCTGTAGGTCTTCTTGAGGCCGCGCAGCTCGATTCCGAGGCTGTCATTGGGGGCGGACGCCATCGCTCCACGCTACCGCGGCAGGGCTCCCTGGCGTCGAGATCCGGTCTACGGCCGGACGTGTGCGAGTACGCCGTCCAGCGGCCTCGGCACGTGGGAGAGATCGACCGCCTCGACGAGTAGCCGCGCGTAGCGGATCTTGCGGCTGCCGCCGCTGCCCATGAAGCGCCGGAGCTGAGCCTCGACCGATCGCCCCTGCCACGCGGGCTGCTTCTGGAGTGTGCGGAACGGCGAGAGGTCTCCCTCGGTCTCGAGAATCCGCTCGACCGTGGACGCCCCGAGAGCGCGGATCAGCTCGTCCTCGAGGTCCGCCTCGCACACGTAGAAGCCCAGCCGCTCGAGCTCAGCGCGGGAGAGCCCGGAGCCGAGCCCGGCGCGCTCCAGCCCGACTCGGAACTCGCTCTCTTCGCCTGCGTCGCAGAGTCCAGCAACCCTGAGCTCGAGACCGTTCGGGCCGAACCGTTCCAGGAAGCGCCCAATCGACTGCGCGCCGCCCATTGCGACGACGGACACGGCCTCGGCCTGGAGATCCCGCCCCCGGCGCGCGGCGAGCGTCTCGAGCGCCAGCCGGTCGCTGACCCCTTCTACGAGAACGACCGCGCGCGGGCTCAATCGAGCGTGTGGATCACGTACGCGACCGCGAACCCCAGAGTCGTCATCACGCCCACGAGCTTTCCGCCGTGCTCGTAGGCCTCGGGCATCATCGTGTCCGCGAGCATGGTCAGGATCGCGCCGGCGGCGAACGTGAGCACGAATGCGACCACGTCCGCGAGGCGTCCTGGAACAGGCCGTAGCCGGCCAGCGACGCGAGGCCTGAGACGAGCACGATCCCGACCCAGAGCCAGAGGATGCGCGACTTCTTCCAGCCGCTGATCACGAGGCCGGTCGTGGAGGAGATCGACTCCGGCAGGTTGTTCGAGATGAAGACCGCGACCAGGGACGCGGCGCCCACCGCTCCGCCCTCGAAGATCGTCAGGCCGATCACCATCGACTCGGGGATGCCGTCGAGGACGGTCCCGAGCACGATCGCGAGCGCGGAGCCGTCCTCCTGCGCACCGGTGGCGTCCTTGCGCTGGCCGCCGCCGTGGCGGTCGATCAGCCAGTCGCCGCCGAAGACGACGCCGCAGCCGACGAAGATCCCGGCCAGGACCGCTCCGTGACCGGAGGTCTTGCCCGCCGCCTCCTCGACGAGATCGAACGCCACCGCGCTGATCAGCACCCCCGCGCCGAAGCCCATGATGTTCCCGGTCAGGCGCAGGCTGATCGGGAAGCGGAGCGCGATCACGGCCCCGAGCAGGAGCGAGGAAGCTGCCAGTGTCCCCCAACCGAGCGGCCGCGGCCATGGCCAATCTTTCACCGTTCAGGGGGATGAGTTCCTCTCCATCTGCCGGCTTTCGCTGCCGATGATGGCTGTATGCCCATGAAGCGAATGCACGTCATCGCCACCTGGCAGTCCGAGCACGTCGTCGAGGTCGACGAAGGAGCCGACCCCGATGACGTCGCCCGCTATCTCGGCGGGCAGTCGAACGTGAAGCTCGTCGACTGCCAGATGCGTCCGCTCGCCGAGGTCGTGGACGCGGCGGTGGACGAGCTCTTGGGCTCCGAGGGTCACGCCGACTCCTAGCTCCCGAGAGGCGTAAGGTGCGGGCATCCACGCGACCGGCACGGTGCCGGTCGACGGAAGGAGGAGTACCGATGTCACCTGAGAGCGATGTACCGGTCGACCTGTATATCGCGGCCTATTCCGACCCGAGCGCGGCGCAGGCGGACTGGGACGACATCAAAGAGCTGGCCCGCGACAAGGTGATCACGGTGGAAGGCCTGATCCTCGTGAGCCGAGACGCGGACGGGAAGATCTCTGTGAAGGACAACGCGAGCGACGTGGGGAAAGGCGCCGCGATCGGCGCGGTCGGCGGCGCGATCATCGGCCTCATCTTCCCGCCGGCGATCCTGGCCGGAGCGCTCGTCGGCGCGGGGATCGGCGCCGGAACCGGCGCGATCCTGGACCACGACCACAAGAGCGAGATCAAGGCAGACGTCGAGGACGTTCTGCCCCCGAACAGCTCGGGGATCGTCGCCCTCTTCGACGAGCGCTGGGTCGCCGACGTCGACAAGGCTCTGTCGAAGGCCGACAAGGTCACGAAGCACGAGGTCGACAGCGAGAGCGCCGAGGAGGTCAAGGAGACCGCCTCGAGCAGCACGTAGGCAGTTCCCGCGTCGCGCAGGAGCCCTGCGCAACGTAATCCATTTAGTCCGGGCCGCTGCGAGCCGATAAGAGGACGCAGTGGATCATTTCGACTTCCCCTGGCGGCCCCTGGGGACGCTGCTCGTCGGCGAAGGACTCCTCTCAGCGGCCGATCTCGAAGGTGCGCTCTCCGAGCAGCGCCGCACCGGCAGGCTGCTCGGCCAGATCCTCGTCGCACGCGGCGACGTCAGCGGCCTGGAGCTTGCCCGGGCGCTCGCCCGTCAGCACGGCGTGGAGATCCGCCCGGCCGCCGAGGCCGACCCCGGCGCGGACGCAGACCTCGAGCTCGGCGAGAGCCCCGAACCGACTCCGCGCGAGACGGAGCAGGACCGCAACTGGCGGCCCCTCGGCGACCTGCTCGTCGACAACGGCTTCGTGACGGCGATCGCGCTGCGCCAGGCGCTCGCGGAGCAGGCGCGCCGGCCGGACCGTCGGCTCGGCGAGATCCTCGTCGACCGCGGCCACCTCTCCGGGCAGGCGCTCGCCTTTGCGCTCGCCGAGCAGCACGGCGTCGATCTCGACGCCGGGGAGGCGCTCGTCGCGGAGACGGTCGTCGCCCCCGCGGCGCCGGGCCAGCCCACCTACCAGGTCTGCGACGTCGTCTACGAGCCGGAGTACCGGCGCGTGTCGGTCCTCTACGAGACCACGAACTTCCTCGAGGCCGCCGATTTCGCCTGCGACTACGTCGACCGGAAGCAGCCGGACGGGCTCGAGATCGAGAAGAGCGACGGCGGCACCTCCGAGACCGTCTGGACGCACAGCCAGAAGCGCGCGGACGCCGAGGCGTCCTCGAGCAAGAGCCTGGTCGAGACGTTCGGCTTCGATCCCATGCGCTGGGACGCGAAGCTCTAGCCGGCGCGACCGCCGGTCTCTACGAGCTCTTCTTCAGATCCTTGCAGGCGCTCGCGTCCTCGAAGCCCTTCTTGAGGTCGCTCGAGGTCTGCTTGACCGAGTTGAGCGCGGCCTGCGTTTGCGAGGTGAGGGACGAAAGCTGACCCGCCGAGCTCGAGAGCTGCGTCGCGGCCTGGGTGATGCTGCCGCTCGACGACAGGTTGTCGACGGTGGTCTTAAGCGCGTTGATCGTCTTGCTCATCGAGGACGCGAACGAGTTGAGCGTGTCCTCCGCCGTCTGGCCGTTGCTGCCCGGGGCCGGGCCGACGTTCTTGAGGTTCGTCTCGAGGTCCTTGGTCGCGCTCGCGGCCTGATTCGCGTCGGTCTGCAGCGTGGAGATCGTTCCCGCCGACGGAGACTGGACGGCGCTCTTCGCGCCGTTGATGAGGTCGGTCATCTGCTTCTGCCAGTTGCCGATCTGCGTGCAGACGTCGTTGGCCCACTTCTCCTGCGCCGACTGACCGCCGCCGCACCCTGCCGCGGCGACGGCGAGGGCGATGGTGAGCACCGAGACCGGCACGAGCTGGATGAGTGATCGCCTCATCTGCGGTGCAAGCTTACTCCACCGTCATCGGAGAGACTTGCGCAGGCATGCGCCACAAGCGCCTCTGGGTCGTCCCTTGCGTTCGCGCTGGCGTTCGTCGCGTTGCTCGTCGTCTCGAACTTCGTCTGGGATCTGTGGCAGATCAACGGCGAAGAGGGCACGTTCAGCATGGCCTGGGCCCTTCCGCCGTGCAACGGCCAGGCTCTGGCGGAGGGGTTCACCTATCACTTCCGCGATCCCCATCGGGGCGAGATCGTGATGTTCCACGCGCGCGGGGCGATCGGACGCCGCCCGGGAAGCTCTGCGGCTAGAGCGGCAGCGTTCCCCCGACCGGCAGGATCCTGATCTCGACGGCCGGGGCGAGCTCGGCGGCGGCCTGTGCGAAGGCCTCGGCGGGCTCCTTCAGGAACGGCCGCTCCTTCCGCAGCGTCCAGCTGAGCGGGTAGAACGTGCCCCAGTGGATCGGGACCGCGATGCGCGGCTCCACGAGGCGAAGCGCCTCAGCCCCTGTGCGCGGGTTCAGGTGGCGCGGGCCGAGCGTCGGGCCCCAGCCCCAGATCGGCACGAGCGCGACGTCGACCGGGGCGAGGCCGGCCATCTCGGGGAACAGGTCCGTGTCGCCGGGGAAGTAGACGCGCTTCGAGCCTTCGATCAGGTAGCCGAGCGGCTCGGTCTTCGTGCCGAACGCGCGGCTCGAGGTGTGTATCGCCGGGACGGCCTGGACGACGAGCTTCCCGACCGCGATCTCCTCTCCCGCGGCGGTCTCCACCACCGACGAGAAGCCCTGCCGCCGGAGGAGCCGCCCCGCGCCGCGGGGAGCCACGATCGTCGTGTCGCGCGGCAGACGACGCAGCGACGGGAGGTCGAGGTGGTCGTAGTGGACGTGCGAGACGAGCACCGCGTCGAGCGCTCCGAGGTCCTCCGGCTCGAGCGGGTGCGCGCGCCGCAGGTGGAACACGCGGCGCCTTAGCAGCGGATCCGTCAGGAGCCGCGTGCCGTCGAGCTCGACGAAGACCGTCGAGTGCCCGAGCCAGCGCAACCGGTCGGCCACGTCAACGGTGGGCAGTCCCAGGGCGGGACTGCCCACGAAGCCCTCGGTCAGGCGTCTTGCGCCGCGATGGCCGCGACGAGGCCCGTCGCGATCAGGTCGGACGGATGGACCCAGATGTCGGCGAGGGCGACGCCGCCTGCCTCGACGATCTTGTCCCGGAGAGGGATCGCCCAGAGGTGCTCGATCAGCGCGACCGCGGCCGTCGTCCCTGGCGGGAGGGTGTCCTCGAGGACCAGCGCCTGGTCCTCGTCGAAGACGTGGGTGTCTTCGAGCGCCTCGGCGCCTGCGATCGCTCCGGCCTCGGCTCCTTCCTCGCCGCCTGCGCCAAGGCCGATCAGAGCCCCGGCGATGGCACCGAACTCCATCGCCTCCTCCTGGCTGAGGTCGGTGTCCTGGACCGTGACGACGTCCCCGTTTTCCTGCTTCTGCACGACCAGCAGGTCGATCAGTCGGACGATTCCCGCGTCCTTCAGCCGCCGCATCTCCGGGAGGATCTCGCCCTTGAGGTTCTCGCTGTCGAACTCGAGCACCAGCATCTGCACGGGGCCGAACGGAAGGCTCTGCTCGGTGCCCTCAGCGGGGCTCATGATCCACCCAGGATCTTTGCCTTCTGGGCGGCGAACTCTTCCTCGGTGAGGACGCCCTGGTCCTTCAGCTCCGAAAGCTGCTTGAGCTGCTGGATCGCCTCTTCGGACATCCCTCCGGCCGGCGCAGCCTGCTGCTGCATGGACTGCTGGTACTCGAGGTCGTCGAGCCGTGCCTGTGTGTCCGCATCCTGCTCGCGACCTTGTTGGACCTTCTTGCCGGCGTAGTAGGCGGTCCCGCCGACGATCGCAGCCCGCGCGAGCGGTCGCCGTCGTCTGAACATGCCTCGCGTCCTCCTTTCGCTGCTCCACGCCCGCTCTCTGGGCGCGGCTGTCGCTTACCAGAATCGCACAACCGGTGGGCTCACGACGAGACTGTCGAGTTCCCCGCGGTGGCCGCCGAGTCAGCGTCGCCCAGCGCGTTGACGCTCACCAGCTCGTGGCCGAGGTTCGTCAGCATCGTGAGGGCTCCGTGGAGCTGAGCCTGGTCGACGATGTCGCCCGTCAGCGCGGACTCGTCGTCCTTGGCCTCGACGGTCATGCCCTCGAGCGGCCCGACGAGCGGCTCGCTGATCTCACCCCGGATCACGATCCGGTAGCGGACAGGCGCCTGCCCCCGGCGACCAGCGAAGCTGTCAGGCATCGGTCGAAGTTTCGACCGGACGGCGTCCAGGATCACCCCCCGAAAAGCGCGTTCACCCGGGTGAAATCCGCTACGTGGCGGCTTGCGCCGACCCGGCCTCGCCGACCACGACCCGGCGGAACGCCTCGAAGCCAATCGCGAGCACCCCGGCCAGGATGAGCACGCCGAGCCAGGTGTGGAACGCGGGGGTCGGGCCCCAGAGCAGCAACAGCAGGAAGACCGCTCCGAGGATCGCCCAGGCCAACCCGGGGTGCTCCCGCCACATCGGGGCGAGCCACGCGCGGAAGCGGGTTGCCCAGCCGTACGGTCCCGCGAGCACGCACCCGATCAGGGCGACGAGCCCGTACAGGATCAGCGACCAGGCGACCTGCGAGAGCAGGCTCGTGCCGATCAGCCAGGTCGCGTCGGCCGCTTTGCGCAGCGACTCCCCGCTCGTCAGCGCGTTGACGATGTACGACTCGGCGACCTTGCGGATGACGAGCAGGAGGATCCCGACGAGCAGGAAGGCGCACGCGCTGGCCTGGAGCGCCTGGCGGCGGCTCCCGCTCGGCGCGAGCCAGATCGCTCCCGCGAAGCAGGCGAGCGCGAGGAAGATCAGGAGCCAGCTCAGCGCCTTGATCACCTTCACGATGTCCTGCGCCGCCTTGAGCTGGCTGGACTTCATGATCGTGATCTGGCCGGCGTTCTCCGGCAGGCGCGAGCTCACCGCCGACCCGATCCCCAGCTGGTTGGCCACGTTGACGATGAAGTCGTGGAGGTCGAGGACGACCTCCCCGTTCGCGGTCGAGACGCCGGACCGCGTCTTGTTCTCGAGGATGGCGACCAGCTGCTTGTGCGCCGCGCGGTTGACCTGCTTCCAGGCAGCCTGGACGCGCGGCCGGTCGAGGAACCGGTCGACGGCCGTCTGGGCAGGCTCGCGCAACGCCCCGGCCACGGGGCCGGCGAGGCCCTTGAGGTTTGGCGGGAGCTGCTGCTGGAGCCGATCCTGGACCTGGCCGTTCTTGTAGAGCTGGTCGACGATGTACACCGACAGGGCCCCTCTGATGTCGTCGTTCTGGAGGAGCCGCACGCTCGTCTTCGTCCAGGCGTCCGTGTCGAGCGCCTGGCGCTTCACCCACACCGTCAGGGAGCTGATCAGGAGGATCAGGCTGCCCACGACAATCAGGACCCACTTGAGGATCGTGCGCGTCCTGCTGCTCATGAGCGGCGATCATCCCCGTCCTTGGCCTCCCCGTCAATCGCCCATCGCCCGGCTCACCCGGGTGAGACGCCGGATCAGAGGACGCCGAGATCGCGTGCACGTTCGAGGGCGTCCTTGCGCGAGGAGACCCTCAGCTTCTGGTAGATCGACCTCGTGTGCGAGTGGATCGTGTTGAACGAGAGGAAGAGCGCGTTGCCGATCTCTCGCTTGGACAGGCCTTCCGCCAAATAGCGCAGCACGTCGAGCTCTCGCTCCGTGAGGTCGCTGTCGGCCGAGACCCGCCGATGGGCCGGGGTCAGGGCGTGAGCGACCTCCTCGAGCCGGTCGCGGAGTGCGCCCGGGTCGGGGCAGCTGCCGATCAGCTCCCGCGCCTCGCCGAGCGCGGCCCGCGCCTCCTCGGCGTTCCCGTGGGCGCGGAGCACGGGCGCCGAGACGAGCAGGGCATCCGCGACATAGAGCTCCTCCCCTCGCACGCGGAGCTTTGCCCGGCCGCGCTCGAGCAGCTGCACGGCCTCGTCGAGGTCGTCACGGGCCCCCGCGACCGCTCCGAGCGCGACGTCGACGATCCCGGCCGAGGGGCGGGCGTGGAGCCGCTCGACCTCGAGGATCTCCTCGGCCTCGCGCGCGAGGTTCTCGGCCGCCGCGAGGTCTCCGGAGGCGAGGTAGATCCGGGCGAGCAGCCCCTTGGCCACCGCCACCGCGAGCCAGTGGGCGAACCGCGGGGCGTCGGCGAGCGCCTCTTCGACCGGCGCGCGCGCGAGGTCGGGCCGGCCGGAGAACCAGTGCGCCCAGCCGAGCGCGATCAGCGTGACCGGCCGCCACTCGGGCGGGTACTCGTCCCTGAGCTCGTTCAGCCGTAGCGCGGCGGGCAGCATCGACCCGACGTCGCCCCAGGGGAAGCACGCGTGGACGAGCGCGGTGCCGGTCTCGACGGTTCGCTCGTCGGAGAGCTCGGAGCCGGTCGCCCGCATGCTCTCGAGCGCCAGCCGCGCCTCGTCGCGCCGGTTCAGCATGCTGAGCGCCCAGGTCTCCATCGTGCCGAGCCGGGCGTCGCGGCGAACCGTCTCGGCGGGCAGGGCCCCGAGACACCGCAGCGTGGCCTCCGCGCGGACGCGGGCGAACGCCGGCCGCCAGCGCTCGCGTAGGAGGGCCCCGGCGGCGTCGATCTCGCCGATCGCGACCGCGTGGCGCATTGCGTCGTAGGTGTAGCCCCCGGCCGCAAGCCACTCGAAGGCGCGGCGGTGGAGCTCGGGGACGAGCTCCGCGTGGCCGCGGAGCAGCTCGCTCTGCAGGACCTCGGCGAAGAGCTGGTGATAGCGGTACCACTCCCGCCGGTCGTCGAGCGGGCTCAGGAAGAGGTTCGAGCGCTCGGCCGTGTGCAGCAGCTCGTCCGAGTCGTCTCTCGACGTGACGGCGTCGCAGAGCGGAGCGGTCAGCGTGTCGAGGATCGACGTCTCGAGCAGGAAGCGCCGGAGGTCGGGCTCGAGGGCGTCGAGGACGACCTCGGTCAGGTAGTCGACGACGTGCCTGCTCGAGCCGCCGAAGTGCTCGACGAACGAGGCCCGGTCTGTCACTCCGGCAAGTGAAAGCGCGGCGAGCTGGACGCCTGCAGGCCAGCCCTCGGTGCGCTCGTGCAGGCGGACGAGGCTGTCGGGCGGGAGGTCGAGCCCGAGCGCCTCGTTCAGGAACGCCGCCTCTTCCTCGGAGGTGAAGCCGAGATCGGTGGCGCGCAGCTCGAGGAGCTCCCCCAGGACGCGGAGCCTGGCGAGCGGGATCGGCGGGTCTGCGCGCGTCGAGATCGCGACTGTGACGCTGCGCGGCGCCACCTCGAGGAAGGACGAGAGTGACTCGTGACACGCGTGGCTCGTCACCGCCTGGTAGTCGTCGAGCACGAGGACCAGGTCCGTCTCGGCGGCCTCGAGCTCGCCCAGCAGCACGGGCAGCGCCGCGTCGTGAGCGGCCGGGCCCGGCGCATGGAGCATCGCGAGCGTCGCCTCGCCGACGTCGGGCACGACCTCTCGGATTGCCTCCACGACGGAGCCCCAGAACACGCCCGAGTCGGAGGCACCGTGGGCGAGCGAGAGATATGCGAACGGGCGGTCGTCCAGCTCGCTCCACTGGGCGAGGAGGGTGCTCTTCCCGAAGCCCGGAGGCGCGGCGAGGAGGAGGAGTTCGGGTGCGGCGCCGACGAGAACTCCGGTCAGGCGGGGGCGCGCGACTGCGTGTCGCGACGCCTGGAATCGCTGATAGCGAGCCTGGAAGCGGAACTCGCTCAGCCCCCGGGCGCGGGTGACCGGCGGAGCGAATCGTGAGGGCATGGACGAGCCGTGATTTTTCCACAAGCGGTCGGGAACGCAGCGGGAGAGCAGGCGGTCTTCCTTTGGAAAACATCCGCGGCCGGAAAGGCTTGTGAGAGGCTAGCCGCCCGTGGCCGAGGCAACGCAGGTTCTGCTCTACGCGCTCGTGGCAGGGTTCAGCCCGCTCGCCCTCCTCTCGATCCTGGCGGTCATCTCCGGCGGGAACGGGCGGGGGAACGGAAGCGCTTTCGCGATCGGCTTCCTCCTCGGTCAGTCGCTGATGCTCGTCGCGTCGTTCGCCCTTGGCTCGGTCGCGGTTCCGAGCCCCGGCCGCGGCCACCCGACGCTGACCGCCTCGCTCGAGCTTCTGCTGGGCGTCGCGCTGCTGCTCTTCGGCTGGCAGGGGCGCCGCCCGCGCGACCAGGTCGAGCTGAGCGGCGAGTCCAGGACCTCGGCGCTGCTCGCCAGGCTACGCTCGATCCGGGCCCGGACCGCCTTCTCGGTCGGGCTTCTGCTGGGGATCGGCGGAATCAAGCGCCTGACGCTGACCCTCCTGGCCGGGACGACGATCGCCGTGAGCGGGCTGAGCACGGCCGAGCAGGTCGGGCTAGCGGTCGCCTACGTCCTCATCGCCACGCTGCTCGTCTGGGTCCCTGCCTCGATGTATCTCGTCGCCGGCTCGCGGGCCGATTCCTGGAACGCGAGCATGCAGGCCTGGCTGACGGCGAACCAGCGCCGGGCAACGGCGCTCTCCACGGTTGTGTTCGGGCTGATCCTGACGGTTCACGGCCTGATCTCGCTGCTCCTCTCGACGTGACTCACCCGGGTGAACGGACGGCCGGGTGAAGAACGCGAGAGGCGCCAGGCTAGAGAATGGCGGCAACGCCAAGCGAAAGGAGTCGCCGATGCCCGAGAACACCGAAACCCCGGTCCTCGATCTGCTCTCGAAGATGACCGCCGACTCGATCGAGGCGTCGGACCTCGACGCCGAGTCGCTCATGCTCGTCCGGATCGCGGCGCTCGTCGCCGTCGACGCGCCGCCCGTCTCGTACATGCTCAACATCGGTGCCGCCGGAGAGGCCGGCATCGACGCGGAGAAGATCCGCGGAGTGTTCGCGGCAATCGCCCCGATCGTGGGCACGGCCAAGATCGCCTCGGCGACGGGCAAGATCGTCCGGGCGCTCGGTCTGGCACTCGACATGGCCGAGCTCGAGCAGGAGTAGCCGCCGTAGCGCGTTCCCACATGGGCAGCGGCGACGACGGCTCGGCGGCCGTGGCTGCCGAGCCGTCGAGCTCGCCGAAGCGCGCGGGGATCGTCCTCGCCTCGCTGATCGCCGTCGCCGCGGTCGCGAACCTCGGCCTCGCGGTCGCGAACGTCGCGCTACCGTCGATCGGCAAGGAGTTCGACGCGTCGCAGACGGCGCTCGACCTGGTCGCCGTCGGCTACTCGCTCGGCCTCGCGGCCTCCGTCCTGTACTTCGGCGCGATCGGCGACCGCTACGGGCGCAAGCTGCTGCTCGTCATCGGGATGGTCGTGACCATCCCCGCGGACTGCCTCGCGGCCTGGGCGCCGTCGATCGGCTTCCTGTTCGGTGCGCGCGTGCTAGGCGGCCTCGCCGCAGGCATGGCGTACCCGACCACGCTCGCGCTGATCACCGCGCTCTGGTCGGGTCCCGCGCGCACGAAGGCGATCGCGCTCTGGGCGGCGACCGGCGGGGCGATCGCCGCTCTTGGGCCGCTCTGCGCGGGGATCCTGCTCGACCACTTCTGGTGGGGCTCGGTCTTCCTGCTCACGCTGCCGCTCGCGGTGATCGCGCTCCTGATGGCGCTCAAGTTCGTGCCGGCCCACGTCAACGAGACGACCGAGCCGGTCGACAACCTGGGCGGGATCCTCTCGATCCTGCTCGTGGGCGCGCTGATCCTCGGGATCAACTTCGCGCCGGTGCCGAACGCGACGACGTTGACGCTGGTCCTGTTCGCGATCGCGGCCGTGTCCCTGGTCCTGTTCTTCCTCAGGCAGCGCCGCGCCAGGAACCCGCTCTACGACCTCCATGCGGCGGCCCGGCCGACGTTCTGGGTCGCGGCCTGCGCGGGCCTGATCGTGTTCGGCTCGCTGATGGGCGCGATGTTCATCGGCCAGCAGTTCCTGCAGAACGTCCTCGACTACTCGACGGTCCAGGCCGGCGCGGCGATCCTTCCCGCGGCCGCGTTCATGGTCGTCGTCGCGCCGCGCTCGGCGAAGCTCGTCGAGGCGCATGGGGCGCGGTTCACGCTGCTGTTCGGCTACGTGTTCGTGCTGCTGGGCTTCCTGACGATGCTGCTGCTCTGGAAGGAGAACATCGCCTACTGGAAGGTCGCGCTCGGCTACTCGTTCGTCGGGATCGGCGTCGGGCTGGCGGGCACGCCCGCCTCCCACTCGCTCACGAGCTCGGTCCCGGTGAAGCGCGTCGGGATGGCCTCGGGCACGGCCGATCTCCAGCGCGACCTGGGCGGGGCGATCATGCAGTCGATCTTCGGCGCGCTGCTGACGGCCGGCTATGCGGCCGCCGCGGGGTCGCTGGTCTCCTCGTCGGGCAAGGACATCACGAGCAGCACCCAGGCCGAGCTGACGAAGTCGTTCTCGAGCGCGGCCGACACGGCGTCGCGGTACCCGCCGAACATCCAGGACAACATCATCGCGGGTGCCAAGACCGCCTTCCTCCAGGGTGACCAGTGGGCCTACCTGGCCGGGATCGTCGCCGTCCTGCTCGGGGCGGCGCTCGTCTTCTTCATGTTCCCGAAGCGCGACGCCGAGAAGCGGCTGCTCGCCTCGTACCAGGCCGAGGACTCAGCGGCCGAATCCGTGGGCACGGCGTGACCGTGCTCGCCTCGAGCGCTGTCCACTTCGGCGGGTTCAGCTGGGGCGGGAGCTTCACACCCATCGATCTGATCGCGGCCTCGACGAACGCACTCAACGGCGCGCTCCTCGCGCGACGGCCGGACCACTACAAGCAGTTCACGATCGTGGGGATCCTGTTGATGGCCCTGCTCGGCGGGCTCGGCGGAGGGATCACCCGCGACGTCCTCGTCGCGCAGGTTCCCGCCGCGCTCACGAACCCGGCGTACATCACGCTCGCGCTCGCATTCGGGTTCGTCGGCTACTTCCTCGCCTATGCCTCCGGACAGCTCTTCCGCGAGGGCGTCTTCCAGTTCATGACCGCCTTCTCGCTGCCCTGGTACGCGATCGTCGGCGCGCAGAAGGGAGTGTCCGTGGGCCTGCCGGTGCTGGGGTGCCTGTTCCTGGGGATCGTCGGGCCGACCGCCGGTCGCTTCTACATTGACGTGGCGAGCGACGTTCCGCCGAAGCAGTTCATCCGCGGCGAGTGGTTCGTCGGCACCGCCGTTCTGACGGCCTCGGTCTGGATCCTCGTCTACTGGGCCGGCGGAAACACCTGGTGGGCGATGGGATTCGCGTTCGCGGTCGGCTTCAGCTTCCGGGTGATGGCGCTGTACAGGGGCTGGGAAGAACCGCTCCCGAGGGGCCCGAAGGGCGTCGTCCTCCACCCGGACGGCCGGCCGCTCCTCGGCCGCAAGCTGGCCGGCAAGTCACAGCAGGAGATGAACGACCTTGGCCTGACGGTTGAGGAGGACGCGAGCTAGGCTCGCTCCTCGGATGAGAAGACAGCGGGAGGGAAGACCAGATGAGTGACCAGACGATCGACCGTACGACGCTCCCGATCCGGCGGCCGCCGTTCGGCGGAGTCGCGAACAGAACGCTCGAGGGATCGGAGCCGGACTGGGCCCAGATGGGACACATAGAGCCCCCGGAGGGAGCGCCCAACATTCTCCTCGTGTTGATCGACGACGCCGGGTTCGGGCAGCCGAGCTCGTTCGGGGGTGCGATCTCGACGCCGAACTTCGACCGCATGGGCGAGCGCGGGCTCAAGTACAACCGCTTCCACGTCACGGCGCTGTGCTCGCCGACTCGTGCCGCGCTGCTGACAGGCCGCAACCACCACACGGTCGGCTTCGGCTCGGTCGGGGAGTTCTCGAGCGGCTTCCCCGCGTACACGGGGTTCCTGCCCAAGGACTGCGCCCCCGTTCCGAGGATCCTGCAGGAGAACGGCTACTCGACGGCGGCCTTCGGGAAGTGGCACCTGACCCCCGACAACCAGCAGGGACCGGCCGGTCCCTTCGACCGCTGGCCGAACGCCTGGGGCTTCGACCACTTCTGGGGCTTCCTAGGCGGCGAGTCCGGACAGTGGGACCCGGTGATCTCGGTCGAAAACACGACGGTCGGCGTTCCCGAGAGCACGGGCGACGAGCCGTACTACCTCCCTGACGACATGGCCGACAAGACGATCGAGTGGCTCCATGGCGTGCACGCGCAGGACCCCGAGAAACCGTGGTTCGCCTACTTCTCGACCGGCTGCAGCCACGCGCCGCACCACGTGCCGAAGGAATGGGCCGACAAGTACGCCGGCAAGTTCGACCTGGGCTACGACGCCTACCGGGAAGAGACGTTCGCGCGGCAGAAGGAGCTCGGCGTCATCCCGGCCGACGCGGAGCTGACGCCGCGGCCCGACGCGATGCCCGCCTGGGACTCGCTGGACGAGAACCACAGGCGCCTGTACGCGCGCCAGATGGAGGTCTACGCCGGTTACTCCGAGAATGCGGACTGGAACGTCGGTCGCGTCCTCGACGCGATCGAAGAGATGGGCGACCTCGACAACACGCTCGTGATCTGGATCTGGGGCGACAACGGCGCCTCCATGGAAGGCACGCTCACCGGCACCTTCAACGAGCTGACGACGCTGAACGGCATCCCGCTGACGCCCGAGCAGCAGCTCCAGCTCGTGCTGAAGTGGGGAGGCCTCCCCGCCTGGGGCGGCGAGATGCTCGCGCCGCACTACTCCGCCGCCTGGGCGTGGGCCGGCAACTGCCCGTTCCAGTGGGGAAAGCAGGTCGCCTCGCACCTCGGCGGCACGCGCAACCCGATGGTCGTCCAGTGGCCGGAGAGGGTGAAGGACGCCGGCGCGATCCGCCCGCACTTCACGCACGTGATCGACGTCGGCCCGACGATCCTCGAGATCGCCGGCATCCCGCAGCCGACGCATGTGGACGGGATCGAGCAGGAGCCGATGCACGGCGTCACGTTCGCCGACTCGCTCACCGACGCGAACGCCCCCGAGCGGCACACCCAGCAGTACTTCGAGATCCTCGGCAACCGCGCCATGTACAAGGACGGCTGGTGGCTGTCGATGCGGATGCCGCGCATCCCGTGGCAGCTCGATCCCGAGGCGATGAAGAAGTTCGCCCCGGACGTCTGGAAGCCGGACGAGGACCCCGTCGAGCTCTACTACCTGCCGGACGACTTCACGCAGGCGCACGACCTGGCCGCGGAGCACCCGGAGAAGGTGAAGGAGCTGCAGGAGCTCTTCTGGGAGGAGGCGGAGAAGTACAAGGTGCTGCCGCTGCTGGGGGGGATGGCGTTCTTCTTCGGCGTCGTGCCGCCGCTCCCGACGCAGTCGACGTTCACCTACTTCGGCGACGTGCAGAACGTGGCCTCCGGGATGATCCCGCGGATCTACAACCACTCCTACACGATCAGCGCCGACCTCGAGATTCCCGAGGGCGGCGCCGAGGGCGTGATCGTCGCGGAGGCCGACCACCTCGGCGGCTTCGCGCTGTTCGTGCAGGACGGGAAGCTGAAGCACACGTACAGCTTCATGGGCGTGCTGGAGTTCAAGCAGGAGTCGGACACGCCGCTTCCGAGCGGGGACGTCAACGTCCAGCTGGTGTTCGCTGCGGACGAGGCGAAACCGGCCACGGGCGGCGAGGTGACGCTCCTCGTGAACGACGAGCCCGTGGGCTCGGGCCGGATGGAGCACACAGTGCCCTTCCGCTTCTCCGGGTATGCGGGGATGGACATCGGCCGGGACAACGGCGGCGTCGTCGACCGGAGTTATGCCGAGAGGGCGCCGTTCGCGTTCACCGGCACCGTGAAGAAGGTCGTCTTCGACATCGCCCCGGACCTGAGCGAGGAGGACGCCGAGGCTCTCCACGAGCACGCGGCAAAGGCGCTGGCGGCCCACGCGGCCGGCCAGTAGCGAAGGAGGGAGCGACGATGAGCAAGGACAAGCAGATGGACGTCCTGATCGCGGCGTACCTGTTCGACGACCTCGGGAGAAATGACTACGACGCGATCATGGACCTCGTCGAGGCGAAGACGATCTCGGTCCAGGGCGTCGTGCTCGCCAGCAAGGACGAGAACGGCGAGATGCAGGTGGTCGAGGCCGGCGACCACGCTGTCCGCAAGGGAGCCACCATGCTCGGCGGCGCCGGGCTCGTGGTCGGGCTGTTCGCGCCGCCGCTGCTGGCGGCGACGGCGGTCGGCGCCGGGGTCGGGGCTGTGGTCGGCAAGTTCGCCAAGCACCGCGTCAAGAGCGGGATCGCGGAGAAGCTCGACGAGACGCTCTCCGAAGGGTCGGCTGCGCTGATCGCCGTCTACGACTCCGAGGGCGCCGAGGCGGTGCAGCAGGCGATCCCGAACGCGATCAAGACGTCGGTGGCGCACGTGGACGGAGCGAGCGCGAAGGAGCTGAAGGCGGGTCTCGAGGAGGCCTCGGCCGGGATGGGCGGCGGCTGATGGCCAAGAAGCGTGGCCCGGTCGTCGTCACCGGGACGTCGACGGGGATCGGCGAAGCGACGGCGATCCGCCTGGCGGAGGCGGGCTTCCAGGTCTTCGCCGGCGTCCGGCGCGAGGCCGACGGCGCGGCGCTCCGCAAGAAGGCCGAGGTGACGCCGGTGATCGTCGACATCACCGACGAGTCGTCGGTCTCGGGCGCGGCGGAGACCATCGCGAAGGCGGTCGGCGACCGCGGCCTCGCCGGCCTCGTCAACAACGCCGGTGTCGCGATCCCGGCGCCGATCGAGTTCCAGCCGCTCGCGGACTTCCGCAGGCAGCTGGAGGTGAACCTGATCGGGCACGTGGCCGTGATCCAGGCGTTCCTGCCGCTGATCAGGCGCGGCGGCGGCCGCATCGTCAACATCGGCTCGGTCGGCGGGCTCCTCGTGCTGCCCCTCAACGGCGCTTACAGCGCCTCGAAGTTCGGGCTGGAGGCGCTCAGCGACGCCCTGCGACTGGAGCTGCGGCAGTGGGGGATCCACGTCTCGCACGTCGACGTCGGCCCAGTTCACTCCGCGATCTTCGGCAAGACGTACGCGCAGCTGGACGGGCTCGAGAAGACCATCGGCGAGGACGGATACCGGCTCTACGAGGCGCAGGCAGCTGGCGTCCGGTCGGCAACCGAGAAGGCGGAGGCCTCGGCCGACCCGCCGACGGTGATCGCGAAGGCCGTCTTCAAGGCGCTCACGTCGGACAAGCCCAAGACCCGGTACCTGGCGGGCCACGGCGTGAAGGGGATCGCCGCGGCCGCGAAGCTGCCCGACCGCGCGAAGGACCGCGCGGTGGCGAAGGAGATGGGCCTGCCGTCGCCGGAGGCCGGCTGACGAGAATGGACGGAAGGGAGCAGGAGTGAGCGCCCAAGCGAAGCCGAAGGTCTTGTTCGTCTACTACACCTTCACCAGGCAGACCGGGATGGTCGTCGAGGCGATGGCGAGCGCGCTGGAGGAGCGCGGCTGCGAGGTGACGAAGGCCCTGCTCGAGTTCCCCGACGCCAGGTACGGAGGGCGCTTCTCGAAGCTGCCGATGCCCTGGCCCATCTGGCACATCGTCGGCATGCTCATCCCGCAGCGGCGCCGCAAGACGGGCGAGGTCGGGATCCCGCCCGAGGCGCAGTCGGGCGACTACGACCTGGTCGTGTTCGGCTCGCCGACCTGGTGGCTGACGACGAACATGCCCGTGCGCTCTTACCTCGAGTCGCCCGCGGCCAAGGCGGTGCTCGCCGGGAAGCCCTTTGCCGCCGCCTCGGTCTCCCGCCGCTACTACCGGGGCAACCTGGGAGACATCAGGAAGCTCGGCGAGCAGGCCGGTGGACGCTGGGCCGGGGAGACGCACTTCGTGGCGGAGGGAAACCAGGTGATGTCGATGACCTCCTGGCTCGTCTTCATGCGCGCCAACGAGCCCCGCCGGCGCTTCCTCGGGGTGCCCCTGCCGCGGCCGAACCTGCGGGAAGACTACGCCGAGCAGGCCGCGAGCTTCGCCGGGAGCCTCTACGACCAGGTGCTCGCGCCGGCTGCGTCCGGCATCGCAACCTGACGCCGTCACGGCCGCGGTACGCGATCATGGGCCGATCACACCCGCCGGACTCCAGGTCCGACGATGGCCCAGTAGCCGAGCCGAAAGAAGGGGGCGCGTAGGATGAGCAAGCAGTTCAGGGGCGTGATCAACGTCGACGAGCGCGACTCGACGCCGGACTGGGAACCGTACCTCCAGCCGGTGGCGCCCGAGGGGGCGCCGAGCGTGCTCTACATCGTGCTCGACGACGTCGGCTTCTCGGCGATGGAGCCGTGGGGCGGACTGATCGAGACGCCGAACATCAGCAGGCTCGCGGCGAGCGGGCTCACGTACACGAACTGGCACACGACGGCGCTCTGCTCGCCGACTCGCTCGTCGCTGCTGAACGGCCGGAACCACACGACGAACGGCATGGCCTGCATCGCCGAGGCCACGAGCGGCTACCCGAACGCGAACGGCCACATCCCGTTCGAGTGCGCCACGATCGCCGAGGTCCTGGGCGAGCGCGGCTGGAACACCTACATGCTCGGCAAGTGGCACCTCTGCCCTGCGGACGAGATGAACATGGCCTCGACGAAGCGCAACTGGCCCGTCGGCCGGGGGTTCGAGCGCTACTACGGCTTCCTCGGCGGCGAGAGCAACCAGTGGTACCCCGACCTCGTCTACGACAACCACCCCCTCGACCAGCCGTCGATGCCCGAGGACGGCTACCACCTGACGACCGACCTGACCGACAGGGCGATCGAGTTCATCAAGGACGCGAAGGTGATCACCCCGGACAAGCCCTTCTTCATGTACTTCTGCCCGGGCGCGACACACGCGCCGCACCACGCGCCGAGGGAGTGGATCGACAGGTACAGGGGCCGCTTCGACATGGGCTACGAGGCCTATCGCGAGCTCGTGTTCGAGCGGCAGAAGAAGCTCGGCGTCTTCCCCGAGCACGCGGAGCTGACGCCGATCAACCCGTACGCCGAGGAGACGAGCGCCGAGGACAAGCCCTGGCCACCGCTGGACGTGGTTCGCCCGTGGGACTCGCTCTTCGAGGACGAGCAGAAGCTGTTCTGCCGGATGGCCGAGGTGTACGCGGGCTTCCTCTCGCACACCGACCACGAGATCGGGCGGCTGCTCGACTACCTCGAGGAGTCGGGCCAGCTGGAGAACACGATCGTCGTCCTCGTCTCCGACAACGGCGCGAGCGGCGAGGGCGGGCCCAACGGCTCTGTCAACGAGAACAAGTTCTTCAACGGGATCCCGGACACGATCGAGGAGAACCTCCGGTTCCTCGACGACCTCGGGTCGACGAAGACCTACAACCACTACCCGACCGGCTGGGCCTGGGCCTTCAACACGCCGTTCAAGATGTGGAAGCGCTACAACTTCGAGGGCGGTGTGGCCGACCCGCTGATCGTCTCGTGGCCGAAGGGGATCGCCGCGAAGGGTGCGCTACGCCACCAGTTCCTCCACGCCACCGACATCGTCCCGACGATGTACGACCTGCTCGGCGTCGAGCTGCCAGACATCGTGAAGGGCTACGAGCAGGTCCCGCTCGAGGGTGTCAGCTTCCGCTCGACGTTCGAGAGCGACGACGTGCCGACGCCGAAGGAGAGCGCCTTCTTCTCGATGCTCGGCTCGCGGGCGGTCTGGCGCAAGGGTTGGAAGGCGGTCAGTGTCCACCCGACGATCGCCGGCTGGGGCCACTTCGACCAGGACCGCTGGGAGCTCTACGACACGGAGAGCGACCCGACCGAGGCCCACGACCTCGCCGCCGAGAACCCGGAGAAGCTGCAGGAGCTGATCGACCACTGGTTCCACCTGGCAGAGCTGTACAAGGGCCTGCCGCTCATCGACCGGACTGCGATCGAGATCCTGGCCGACCCGACCCGGCCGCAGGTCGCGCCTCCGCGCGACCGCTACGTCTACTACCCGGGCACGGCCGAGGTGCCCGAGTCGGCGGCGGTCAACATCCGCAACCGCAGCTACTCGATCGCGGTCGAGGTGGAGGTCGACTCGGAGGACGCCTCCGGCGTCCTCTTCTCGCATGGCGCGCGGTTTGGCGGCCATGCCCTGTACGTGAAGGACCGCAAGCTCAAGTACGTCTACAACTTCGTCGGGAGCAACGAGCAGCTAGTCGAGTCCAGCAAGGAGATCCCCACCGGCAAGGTGATCCTCGGCGTCTCGTTCGTTCGCGAGGGCGACTCGATGCCGACCACCGGGACGCTGTCGCTGTTCGCGAACGACGAGAAGATCGGCGAGGGCCGGATCATGACCCAGCCGGGGAACTTCTCCCTCGTCGGCGAGGGGCTGAACGTGGGGCGGGACCCGGCCGAGCCGGTCACCGACGACTACCCGGGCACGAGCCCGTACGCGTTCACGGGCGGGACGATCAAGGAGGCGATCGTCGACGTCTCGGGCGACCAGTACGTCGACGTCGAGCTGGAAGCGCTCGCGATGATGAAGCGCGAGTAGGCGAGGCTGAGGCGGATGGCCTCGCCGGACCGCCGCGACGAGCGCGAGCCGCTCGACCTGCCGCCTCCGAGGCGGACCTTCGCCCAGCGGTTCGCGCTCTGGCTCGAGCGCGGTCGTGCGCTGCCGGGCCGGGTCGAGGAGGCGCGAGGACGCTCGGCAGTGCTCGACACCGGGTTCGAGTGGATCGAGCGGGACTCCGAGATCGGCGGCGGCATCCTCTCGGGCGCCCTCGCCTACCGGCTCTTCATCTTCACCCTCCCACTGGCGTTCTTCCTCGTCTCCGTGCTGGGGCTGGCCTCGGACGCGGCGAACAAGAGCCCGAAGGAGATCGCGAGGTCGGTCGGGCTGCTCGGGCTCGTGACGAGCCAGGTCGCCAGCACGTCCAAGGAGCACGCGAGCGCGTGGGTGGGGCTGACCTCCTTCTTCATCCTCGTGTACATGACGCGGGTCCTGCTCCGTGCGGTCTCGATCGTCCACGCCCTCGCGTGGGAGCACTCGGGGCGGGCGGTGAAGGTCAAGATGCGCTCGCTGGGCGTCTTCGCAGTCGGGGTCGCCGCGATGTTCCTGCTCGTCGTCGCCGTCGGCGCACTTCGCCACGAGACCTCGTTGCCCGGCCTGTTCGCGACGCTTGCCTCGGGGCTGGGGTTCGCCGCGATCTGGCTCTGGGTCTCCCTGTCGCTTCCCCACGCGGACGCGCGCTGGTACGACCTGATCCCGGGCTCGCTCGTGTTCGGCATCGGCATCCTCTGCGTGCAGGTCTTCAACGTCTACTTCCTCACCAAGCTGCTGCAGAACAAGGCGACCACCTACGGCGCGCTGGGGGTTGCGGCGGCGATCCTGCTCGGGCTGTTCTTCATCGGGCGGGTGGTGGTGCTCTCGGCCTCGCTCAACGCGACGCTGTACGAGCGGCGGACACGCCATCGTGACGACGAAGTAGGGTCGCCCACGTGAGCGGCGCCGACTACGAGATCGTCCTCGCCGCGCTCGCTGCGATGCTCTCGCCGACGACGCTCTCGTTCTCGGTGCTCGTGCTGGTCGTCGCAGAACGGCCGCTGCGCACGGGCATGTGGTTCTACCTCGGCGCGCTCACGGCGAACCTGGCCATCGGCGTCCTCGCCGCGATCGTGCTGGGCAACTCGGCGGCCTCGCACACGTCGACGCCGAAGACCTGGGTCCTGTGGTTCGACATCGTCGCCGGCGCGCTGCTCGTGATCCTCGCGATCAAGATCCTCCGCCGCCCGCCCAACGCCAAGCGCGCGGCCGACACGATCGACCAGATCCAGAAGGTCGTCGAGAGCCGTGACCTCGCGGTCGTGCTCGGCGGCGCCCTCCTGGCGAACGCCGGCGCGTTCATCCCGATCGCGCTCAAGTCGATCTCTCAGACCGACCCGAGCACGGGGCAGTACATCATCGACTGGGTTTTCTTCTCGCTGGTCGCGCTGCTTCCCCTCGCCGTCTCGATCGTCCTGTTGATCCTGGCGCCGGACTTCGCCAAGCGGGTCCTCGAGGGGGCGAGGAGCTGGCTCGAGCGGAACGCGAAGAACGTTGCGGCGGTGATCATCCTCGCGCTTGCGATCTCGCTGTTCTTCAATGGGATCAGCGGCCTGAAGTAAAGCCGCGGCGCCAGCGGACCTCGGTCACCGGTGCCTCGAGCGGGGAAGGGGTCTCCCGCGGGTGCCTCTTGAACCAGCGTGCGTAGCGCCCGGCGAGCGGCGCCGCCGTCAGCCCGTGCAGCAGCACCGAAAGGCCGATCGTCAGGTAGACGGTGGTGAGCATCGTTCCGTCGTGGGGGAGGCCGCCCTCCTCGATGACGATGATCGCGAACACGATCGACGCGAGGCCTCGCGGGCCGAACCAGCCGAGGAACCCGACGGTGGGCCGTCTCGCCTGCGTGCCGAGCATCCCGATCGCGACGGGCACCATCCGCACGAGCGTGAGACTGAGCACCGCGTAGAGGGCGACCGACCACGTCACCTCGTGCAGAGTGGGCTCGAGCAGCACCGCCCCGAAGACGATGAACGTGAGGGCGTTGAAGATCGCGCCTCCCTCCTCGATCAGATAGGCGACGTCGCCTCCCTGCTGCTGCCTCAGGGCGCCGAAGACGAGCCCGCCGGTGAACGCGGCGATGAAGCCGGAGCCGCCGAGCGGCTGCGCGATCCCGTACGCGAGCCCGGCGCCCGCGAGCGGCACGATCTGGAGCCAGTCGCGGCCGACGAACCCGCGGCCGGCGGCCAGCCGGATGATCGCGGCCGCCGCCGTGCCGGCGATCGCTCCGGCCAGGACCCCGTAGCCGATCTCCTCGGCGACGAGCCGCGCAGCTGCGCCGTTGCCGATCGCGTGCTCCTCTGCCCGGGCGATCGCCAATGCGACGAAGAAGATCGGCACGCAGATCCCGTCGTTGAGCCCGCTCTCGACGTTCAGGCCCTGGCGGATCCTCGAGGGCAGCTCGGGCAGCGTCACGACCGCCTGCCCGAGCGCAGCGTCGGTCGGCGCGAGGATCACCGCGAGGACGAGCGCCTCGGGCCAGGCCAGGCTTCCGAGCACCCCCAGGGCGGCCAGGAACCCGGCGAGGAGCGTCAGCGGAAGGCCGATGCCGAGCAGGCGGGCCGGGACCGCGAGTTCGCCGCGCAGCGCGCGCAGGTCGATCCGCGAGGCGTCGGCGAACAGGACGAGCGTCAGGGTCGCCTCGGCGAGGAGCTTGACCGTCTCTCCCGCGGGCGCGGGGTCCACGAGCCCGAGCGCATCGGCGCCGACGGCCAGCCCGGCCGCCGTGAAGAACATCGGAGCGGTGATCGGCGACCCTTCGAGCCGGCCCGAGATCGCGGCGAACGCGAGGAAGACGACGGCCAGTGTCGCGAGGGTCCAGGTCACGAGCGGACCCTAAGTCCGACTAGGCTCGGCCCGTCGTGGGCTCCTGGACGCGCAGCTCGAGGGTGACGTAGGCGTGGGCCAGGCAGTCGGCGACTTCCTGCCGCTGGCGGTCGTGGTCGCGATCAGCCCGATCCCGATCGTCGCGATGGTGCTGATGCTCGCGACGCCGCGCGCCCGGACGAACGGCACGGCGTTCGCCTTCGGCTGGATCGTAGGGCTCTCCGTGCTCGGGGCGATCGTGCTCGTGCTTGCGACCGGGAACGCGACCGAGGACTCGGGCGCGCCGGCGACGTGGGTGGACGTGCTCAACCTCCTGTTCGGGCTGGCCTTCATCCTGCTCGCTGTGCGTACCTGGCTCGGCCGGCCGAAGCGCGGCGACGAGGCCGAGATGCCGGGCTGGATGGACAGGGTCGACGACTTCACCACCGGGAGGTCGTTCGGTGCGGGCGTCGTCCTCTCGGCGGTCAACCCGAAGAACCTCGTCCTCACCGTCGCCGGTGCCCTCGCGATCGCCGAGGCCACGCTCTCGGACGGACAGGAGGTCCTGGCGCTCGCGGTGTTCGTCCTGATCGGCTCGCTCGGCATCCTCACGCTGCTCGGGATCTACCTCGTGGTGGGAGAGCGGGCAGCGGCGCAGCTCGAGCGGCTCAAGGTCTGGACCGCCGCGCATAATGCCGCGATCATGACCGTGCTCCTGCTCGCCCTCGGCGCGAAGCTGATCGGCGATGCGATCAGCGGGTTCAGCTCATGAGCGAGCAACAGGGTCGCGATCCGGCCTTCGTCGAGCCGCGCTGGCCGATCGCGCTGGCGCTCCTGTTCTTCATCGCGATCACGATCGTCCTGCGGGTCGCCGAGCCGCACCGGGAGTCGCTGGGCTCGCCCTGGGTGGTCCCCAGCGTCGAGATCGCCTTGCTCGTCGTGCTGCTGATCGCGGATCCGGCCCGCGTATCCGGCCGTGGGCGGTGGCTGCGGCGGCTCTCGATCGCGCTCGTTCTGGCACTGCTCGTGGCGGCCCTGGTGTCGGCGATCGTGCTCATCACCGAGCTGATCCGTGGAGGGAAGGTGACCGACTCGGCAAGCTCGCTCCTGGCCTCTGGTGCGTTGATCTGGCTCGGCAACGTGCTCGTCTTCAGCCTGCTCTACTGGATGCTGGACAGCGGCGGCCCGCTGGCGCGCTTCCGCCATGAGCGCGAGTTCCCGGACTTCGCCTTCACGCAACAGATGAGCCCCGAGCTCGCCCCGCCTGGCTGGCGGCCGGTTTTCGTCGACTACCTGATCCTCGGCCTGACCACGAGCACGGCCTTCAGCCCGACGGACGTGATGCCCATGGCCCGTTGGGCGAAGCTCACCATGGCGCTCCAGTCGCTGCTGTCGCTGGTCGTCGTGGGCCTCGTGATCGCGCGGGCGGTGAATGTCTTCAGCTAGCGACTCGACGGATGCCGCGGCGAAAAGGGAGCGCCGCGTCGAGCTCCTGGGCACGATCCTGCTCGCGGTCGCTGCGGTGGCAACCGCCTGGAGCACGTCCGAGTCGACTCGCTGGAGAGTCGAGCAGACTCGTGCGTCCGGCAAGGCGAACACCGCGCGCACGCAGTCGTCCGAGGCGTTCTCCCGTGCGGGTCAGCTCACCCAGGTGGACATCGCGACCTTCGTCCAGTGGGTCGACGCGACGGTCGGCGGGAAGCCGGAGCTCGCCCGCTTCTACCGGGAGCGCTTCCGTCCGGAGTTCAAGCCGGCGTTCAACGCCTGGCTTGCCAGGAGACCGCTGACAAACCCGGGTGCCCCGTTGACTCCGTTTGCGATGCCGCAGTACCGGGTCGCAGAGGCCGTCAAGAGCGAGCGCCTGACGGCCGTCGCGCAGGTTCACTCGGCTGCCGGGGACAAGGACCTGCAGCACGCCGACGACTACCTCCTGGCCCTCGTCCTCTTCGCTACTTCACTGTTCTTCGCCGCCATTGCGACGAAGATTCGCTCGCTGGGCCAGCGCGAGGTGCTGCTCGCGCTCGGCTGGGTGATTTTCATCGGAACCGCCGTCTGGACGCTGACGCTGCCGGTCACGCTCTCGGTCTGAGGGCGCAGCTCAGGCCTGGCTCGAGCCGTCGCCTCGCGCCTCTTCGTCCTTGGCCCGCCGCTTTCCCTCCTTCTCGGCCGCCCGGTCCGCCTTCTTCTGCGCCCTCTTCTCCTTGCGCTCCTCTTTCATCTCGGTGGTCCTGACCTTCGCGTCCGTGTACGACTGTCCGACGAGCTGCTTTCCCCCGTGCCAGCCGAAGACCCAGCAGACGAGCACGATGGCGACGACCTGGTTCCAGGCGGTCGTGATCAGCTGCTGGGCGGTCGAGTAGTCGACGGCCTGGCCGTGCGGCACGTTGCAGCAGTCCTTGAGGGCGAGCGCGTTGGTGGCCTGCGTGATCCCGACCGCCCCCGGCGTGAAGGACGCGACGTTCGCCAGCGAGCCCGAGCCGACGACCCACATGATCGACTCGAACGTCACCGGGATCGCAAAAGCGGCCAGGAAGATGCCGATCACGGTGAGCTTGCAGAGCCACGAGAGGAACGAGGGCAGGAAGGACCACTTGAGGTAGCGCTTCGGCGTCGAGAGGATCACGCCGCCCTTCTTCGCCTGGGCCCAGAGCTTCTTCACCTGGCGCCAGAAGATCCGGCCGAGGATGAGTATCAGCACCACGGCCCCTGCCACGACGATCAGGGTGAGCCCCGGGTGCGAGGTCAGGTTGCCGAAGCTGATGTCGAAGGCGCCCGGCACACTGAGGAACATGTAGAGGTAGACGAACGTCCCGGCGAGCGTGAAGAAGATCTTCTGGACGAGGTACGCGGCGATGGCACCCGCAATGGTGCAGCTGGGGATGATCGCCACGAACATGAAGAGCGTCACGAAGGTGCCGATGTTGGCCGGCAGGAAGCCGTTCATCGCCACGCCGACCGCGTACGCGGCGATGACCGGCCAGAGCTGGACCTCGTCCTTGTAGGCCGCCTTCAGAATCCCGTAGTAGGAGAGGCCGGCGAAGACGGTCTGGCCGGTCTGGAAGACCAGCGCCGCGGCGGTGTAGCCCGTCGGCATGGCCTTGAGCTCGTCCCAGAAGCTCTTCAGCCAGTCCCAGACGCTCACTCCGAGCAGCTGCAGCAGGAGCCAGAAGAGCGCCAGCCCGACCAGCCACGCGACGATCTTGAGGAGCCGCCGGTGCTTCGGCGGGGAGACCTCTACCATCGGCTCGGGAGCAACGTCTGTCAAGGCGCGCTAATCCCTAGCGACTGCTGTCCAACCTCGTAAGACATCGTCCGCCGCTCAGTGCTCTTCGCCTCCTGGACTGGTCGCGACGAGGACGATACGCGGCTGTCGACTGGCGTGCTGAGGCGGCCACCGGAGTCGCCGGGTGGCCGCCTCAGTTCCCGATCTGCCGGCCACGCCGTCGCAGGTGCCTTCTCGGCCTCTTCTCGCTCCGGCTGACGATCGTTCACCCGGGTGAATCGCGTACGCAGGTGAGGTCGCGCGGCGCCGCTGCTGCAGAATGGGAGGCGGCGAAATTTCGACCAAGGGAGAGCTATGCCAATCGGACCGGTACAGCTGATCGTCGTCGGGTTCGAGCACCCGGACTTCCGCGGCGAGATCCTCGACGAGCTCGAGAAGCTCCGCGAGAGCGACACGATCGGAGTGCTCGACGCGCTCGCCGTCTACAAGGACGCGGACGGCAACGTGGAGATCGCGCACATCGGCAACATGACCCAGGAGGAGGCGATAGAGGCCGGCAGCACGGTGGCCTCCCTGCTCAACTTCGACATCGAGGGAGAGGAGACCCCGACCGCAGGTAGCGAGATCGAGATCGGTGACGAGCCGGAGGACGCCTGGGACGTGATCGAGGAGATTCCCAACGACTCGGCCGCAGCGCTGTTCCTGATCGAGCACCGCTGGATCGTTCCGCTGCGTGACGCGGTCGCGCGCGCGGGGGGCTTCCGGATCGCGGACGGCTTCATCAGCCCGCTCGACCTCGCCGAGATCGGCCTCATCGGCCGTGACGAGGCCGAGCAGATGAACAAGCTCGCACGGAGAGCCCAGGCGACGCGGGCCTGATCCGCGCGTCTACGCTTCGATCGAACACACGGAGGTGTGAGATGTTGGGTACAGAGCGACGAGTGGCAAGACGCACGAGCCGGCGTGTCGTGCGCCGCCGCGTCTGAGAACGGACGGGACGCCGGGCTTCTCGGCTACGGGCGGCCCGGCTTCCTGCGGCGACCGCGTGGCCTCTGAGGCGGGCGCCGCGGCCGAAGCCGGGGCGCCCTTCAACGAGGCACTCTCGCCGAAGACGCTCCTGCAGCTCGCGCCGGGCGTCCGCACGCGGTTCGACGCCGCAGGTCACGTCCTGCTCGACTCGCCGGACGGGACGGTGGTCGACCTCGGCCCGAGGGGGTTCGCGACCCTGTCGTTGTTCTCCGAGCCGCTGGCCCTCGGCGAGGCGATCGAGCGGCTCGAGCGGGAACGGCGCTCGACGGATTTCGCGCCGACGATGCACGTCGTCAACCTGCTGCTCGAGGAGGGCGCGCTCGTACGGCCGGGGGCGGACGGCGGGCCGACGAGCGGCTGGGCCGACCCGGTGGAGCACGCTCGCATGCTGCACGACGACCGCAGGACGCGTGACTACCTCGCCGCAATCGCCGAGGCGGTGCGACCGGGGGACGTCGTGCTCGACATCGGCACCGGGAGCGGGGTGCTCGCCGTCGCCGCGGTCCGCGCAGGAGCCCGGCGCGTCTACGCGGTCGAGGGCAGCGACATCGCCGACGCGGCCGAGCGGGTGTTCGCCGCCAACCGCGTGCAGGAGACGGTCACCCTGATCCGCGGCTGGTCGAGAACGGTCGACCTGCCGGAGCGGGCCGACCTGCTGGTGGCGGAGATCATCGGGAACGAGCCGCTGGAGGAGGAGATCCTCGAGACGACGCTCGACGCCCGCCGCCGCCTGCTGAAGCCCGACGCGCGGCTGATCCCGCACGAGCTCACGCTGCTCGCGCGGCCGCTTCTGCTCCCGGAAGGCGAGGCCAGGCAGCGCGCGATCGGCCGTGCCGCCGTCGACCGCTGGCGGGAGCTGTACGGCATGGAGTTCCAGCCGCTTCTCGAGGCCGCCGTTCCGGGCCCGGTCAACATGCCCACCGAGGCGGAGGTGGCCGCGACCTGGCCGCAGGTCGGGCCGCCGGTCGCCCTCGCCACGATCGACCTCACCGGCTTCTCGGAGGCATCGGTGTGTTCCTCGGCCGACCTGGTGGTCGACGCCCCGGGCGCCGTGAATGCGGTTGCCGTCACGTTCAGCGCTGCCTTGCACGGGGCGATCGCCCACACGCTGGATCCCTGGACCTGGCCGACTTCCAGCTGGGCGACCTCGGTGTGGGTGCTTCCCGACACCGTGCACGTTGAGCCGGGAGCCGCGTTGCGCGTGCACTACACCCGCCGCGCCCACCGGGTGCCCGACGGGCTCAGCTGCGAAGTCGTCCGGACCTGAGTCCGGCCGGTGTACGATCCCCGGAGCGGCGACGCTGGTGAGTCGCCAAATGTGACCTCGTCAAAGAAGGGGGCTTCGATGGGAATGGTTCGTCGACGAACGCGCCGGAGGACGGCCCTGGTGGTTGGCGGGGCAGCCTACGCGGCCGGCAGGGCAGGCGGTCGCCGGGCGGCCGACGCGGATCAGTACGAAGACCAGGGGTACGAGGAACAGGCACCGCCGCCGGCGCCGCCGCCTCCGGCCCCGACCAGCGGGGCCAGCGAGACCGACGAGCTCCAGCGCCTGGCCGACCTACACGCCTCCGGCAGCCTGACGGACGAGGAGTACGCGGCTGCCAAGGCCAAGGTCCTCGGCATCTAACAATCCCACGAATCACGAAGGAGGAGTTGTCATGGCTCGAGACGGTCGTGCGGGCGTGATGGAACGCGCGCTCGAGGCGTGCTTCAACGGCGAGGTCGACGCCCTGCCCGGTCTGTTCACGGAGAATGTGAGCGGCTGGTCGCCGAACATGCTGGTCAGCTCGATCGACGAGCTGGCAGAGGTGGTCAAGGAGCGGGATGCGAGCCTCTCGGACGTCTCCCTCCAGATCGACGCGCTCGACGTCGTCGGGAACAAGGGATACGCGGAATACCGGGTGAACGCCGTGTTCTCGGGCCCGTTTCACGTCGACGAGGAGACGGCGATCGAGCCCACCGGCCGCGAGGTGCTGATCGGAGCCGCCATCGTGGCGGAGTTCGCGGGGGACAAGGTCTCGGCCTTCCGGAACTACTTCGACAACGCGGCGTTGCTGGAGCAGATGCTCGACTAGGACGGTGGGATCTCGGACGGTTGAGGGGTCCTATCGCCTCGTCGTCGAGGACTCGCCGGACCCGGCCGATCTGGCGCTGCTCGAGGAGCGGGTGGCAGCTGCAGCGACCGAGGCGGCCGGCTGCGACGACTACCAGGAGTTCGGGATCTTCGTTCGCGACGAGCAGGGTCGCGTCGTGGCCGGCATCTCCGGCATCGTCTGGGGCGGGTACTGCGAGCTGCAGGCCATGTGGGTCGACGAGGCGCTCCGGGGGCGTGGGCTGGCCCGCGCCCTCATGTCCGGCGCGGAGGCCGAGGCGCGCCGGAGGGGGTGCGGGCTCGTCGTGTTCCAGGCGTACGACCTGCTCGGGAAGGGTCTCTACGAGCACCTCGGCTACGAGACGGCCGGGGTCGTGGAGGGCTGTCCCGTCGGCAGCACAGCCCGGTGGTTCCGCAAGGACCTGTGACCGCCGCCGACTACCGGCGCGGCCGAACGCTCAGTTTCGGCTGACGACGATGTGCGTGACCGGTACGGCGTAGCGGGTCCGCGCCTCGTCCACGACACCTTCCTCGAGCCAGTTCGCCTGGTCGTCGGCGCCGGTCACGAAGAGAACCTCGTCCGCGTGGAACTCGCGGAGCCCGTCGTCTGCCGCCTGAAGCGGGTCGTGCGACCCCACGTGGCCGGCGGCCCTGAGCCCCGAGCGATCGAGGAGGCGCACGGTCGCCTCGAGCCGCTCGGTCGCCTGGGCGTACGCCTTCTCGTCGCTCGTCCAGCGGGCGAGCCGCGAGCCCAGCGCAGGCGCGACCACGAACGCCTCGGTCGTCCGCCCGGCCGCATGGTCGCGGAGCCTCTGGCCGAAGGTCTCCGACGCGCAGCTTTCGTCGGCGATCACGAGCACCCGGTAGAGGTCCGACGCTGCGGCCATCGCGTCCGGGTGGGCGGCGGGAGCGCTCTCGACCCCCGGATGCCGGTGTCTCCGCGTATAGAGCCAGGCGAGCATGAGACCGGCACCGATCGTTGCGACGCCGAGGAGAAGCCAGGCCTGCAGTCCCGCAAGCGCCGCAAGCAGCAGGAGGCCGCCCCAGCCGAGCACGGCGAGGACGATCGGGATCGCTCCAAACTCTCTCAGGGTGTCTCTCTTCACCATCTCGATCCTTACCCACGCGGCCTCTGGCCGAATCCGTAGTTTCCCGGTCGCAGAGTGCGCCTTTCGCGCGGATTCTCGGCGTCGGCTTTCGTGGCACGCCTCGGGGCCGCATGAGACCATTCGCCGGTGACGATTCTCGCGCCGCCGTTCGTTGCGGCCGTGACCGCGCCGCCGGTCGACCTGGGCTCGCTCACTCTCGTTCTCGCGGCGGCCACCTTGGGGGCCCTCCTCTCGAGGTTCCACGGGCGGATCGCGCTACCGACGGTCGTGCTCGAGATCGTGTTCGGGATCGCGATCGGACCGCAGGTGCTCGGGATCGCGAAGGTCGACCCGTACATCAACTTCCTCTCGAACCTCGGCCTCGGGATGCTGTTCTTCCTTGCCGGCCTCGAGGTGATCGAGAAGAAGATCCCGAGGCGCGCAGTCCGTACCGGCACGATCGGCTGGCTCGTCTCGCTGGCGATTGCGCTCGTCGTGGGGCTGGTGCTGCAGGAAGCCGGCCTGAACGCGAGATGGTGGCTGATCGGAGTCGCGCTCGCGACCACCGCGCTCGGGACGCTCGTCCCGATGCTGTCCGACGCGGGGCTGCTGCCCACGCCGCTCGGTGCGGCGACCCTCGGGACGGGCGTCGCGGGCGAGTTCTGGCCGATCGTGTTCATCTCGATCTTCCTGACCGGCGTCTACGGCGCGGCGACCGAGGTAGTACTCCTGATCGTGTTCTGCGGGGTGGTCGCCTTCGCCGCGCTCGCGGCGATGCGCGCGCGGCCCCCGCGGGTGGTGCGGGCGATCCAGGCCACCGTGCACACGACGGGCCAGGCCGCCGTACGCGGCTCGATGCTCATCCTGGCCGCGCTCGTCTACCTCGCCGTGCAGTCGGGCTTCGACTTCGTCCTGGGCGCGTTCGCCGCCGGCCTCGTCGTCGGGCTCGCGCTCGACACGCCGTCCGGCGAGGGAGTGCGAGTGAGGCTGGAGGGGATCGGCTTCGGGGTGTTCGTCCCCATCTACTTCGTCGTCACCGGGATGACATTCGACCTCGACAGCCTCCTGACCCGCGGCGGACTCGCGCTCGCGGGCCTCTTCCTCGCGCTCTTCATGCTCACCCGTGGCTCCTCCGCGCTCCTCTGGCGGAAGGAGCTCGGCGAGCAGGCGACGGCCGGTCTCGCGTTCTTCGCCGCAACCGGGTTGCCGCTGATCGTCGCGATCGTGAGCATCGGCGAGGAGCGCGGCGCGATCGACCCGAGCGTGGGCGCCTCGCTCGTGGGCGCAGGGATGTTGTCGGTCCTGATCTACCCGATGGTCGCGATCCACATCGTCGGCCGCCGCGAGCCCTCGGGCGCCGAAGCGGAGGAGTTCGGGGAGTTCGCCGAGGAGTTCCTAGGCTGAGCTCGCTTCCCGGGCCGCGGCCGCGGATTCCGGGAGCATCATCACGGAGCCGACGAGGAAACAGAGCCCTCCGAACGCCGTGAACGCGTTGTCCGCCGCGAGGTCGAGGACGCTGCCCTGCGACGGCACCCAGTACGCGGCCACCGCCGCGATGCCGAACGCCACGCACCCGAGCAGGTTCCACGCCGCGATCCTCCAGTCCAGGTCGCGCTGCCTCGTCCAGAACGCGCCGCCGCAGACCTCGACGTAGCCGAGGTAGCCGGACACGAGGAAGCAGATGCAGCCGGCCGCGTCGGGCCTCCAGACGAGCTTGTCGTACGAGTTCGCGTCGAGGCCGGACTGCAGCGCCTGAAACGTGGTCCGGTTGAAGAAGAGCGTCCCCACGAGCAGCACGCCGCAGACCCACCAGTCGATCCGGCCCGGCTCGAACGAGACGATTCGAAAGTGACGGCGCCCGCTCTCCGGGCCACGGTCGGTGTTGATCGCCTCGAGCCACTGGAGGAAGGCAGCCGAGGTGAAGAAGATCGACCCGACGAAGAACACGGCCGCGTCCGCCGCCGAGCCCACCAGCTCGACGAATCCCGGGAACGGCCCGACGAGGAAGCAGGTCGAGCCGATCGCGAACAGGACGCCGATCCACCACGACGCCCGCCGCGGGGCCCACCAGACCCCTTTTCGGCGGCGCGAGAGCCGCGAGCGGCCCTTCCGGTGCAGTCTCGACGACCAGCGGGCGAGGCCGCCGTCCGGTCGGCGCCACGTGACGTGCGTGGTGAACGGCCCGACCGAGCGGCGGTCGACGACCTCCCAGCCGGTCGGGGTCGACGGATACGAGCTCGTGGCTACGACGGTGGACGCGGCGTGAACTGGTGCAGCTCGTCCTGGCCGGGCTGGACGATGCCGTAACTCGACTCCGGGACCTCGTTCCACGCTCCCGGCAGGTCGCGGAGCGGCTCGGACACGACGAGGCGCGACTCGTCCGAGACCTCCTGCAGGACCGGGATGTCCGGGTGCAGGTCGCGCAGCAGGTCGACCCGCGTCGAGAAGAACAGCGTGCGCGACTTGCCCATCGACGAGTAGCGGAACGCCCAGAGGTTCGCGCCGTCGCTGGTGGCCACGGTCATCTGGATCGGATACTCGATGCCGTTCTTCTTGCCGACGTGCTCGATGAAGCCGACCGCCTGCTCGACCGCCTTCGGCGGGTCGTCCTCGAGCCCGAACGTGAGCGCGAGGAAGAAGAACGTCTCCGTGTCGGTCGAGCCCTCGATGTCGGGGAAAAGCGAGGGGTCGATCGCGAGCATGAGCTCACGCTTCACCTGGTGGAACTCTGCGATCCCGCCGTTGTGCATCCAGAGCCAGTTGCGCCAGCGGAACGGATGGCAGTTCGTCTGCTGGATCGGCGTCCCCGTCGAGGCGCGGACGTGCGCGAACACGAGCCCGGAGCGGACGCTGTGGCAGAGCTCGCGGAGATTGCGGTCGTTCCAGGCCGGCTCGACGCTCTTGAAGAGCGCGGGCTGATGCTCCTCCTCGTTGTACCAGCCGATGCCGAAGCCGTCTCCGTTGGTCGTCTCGGCGCCGAGCCGTGAATGGAGGCTCTGGTCGATCAGCGAGTGCTGAGGCTTGATCAGCAATGCCTCGAGCACGAGTGGCGAGCCGGAATAGGCCATCCAGCGGCACATGTCGTCCTCCTTCCTCCGATCAGTGGGCGAACGCGGTTCCCGTCTCGGCGTTCTCGACGGGCTTGGGCAGGTTCTCGAGCTTCGGCAGCTGCCGCTCAAGGTCCGCCACGAGCATGTCGGCCAGGTCGTGCGTGAACCCCCGCCGGACGACCACGCGGAGCGCCGCCAGGTCGGTCCGGTTCTCGGGGAACGTGTAGGCGGGCAGCTGCCAGCCGCGCTCGCGCATCGCGCCGGAGACGTCGAACACCGAGTAGTTGTCGATCCCGTCCTTGAGCTTGAACGCGAAGACCGGGAGCTCGTCGCCTTGCGTCAGCAGCTCGAAGGGGCCGATCTCGGCGATCCGCTCGGAGAGCCTGGTCGCGACCTCTCGCGCGTAGCCCTGGACGCGCCGGTACCCCTCGAAGCCGAGGCGGATGAAGTTGTAGTACTGGGCGACGACCTGCGAGCCCGGGCGCGAGAAGTTGAGCGCGAACGTCGGCATGTTGTCGCCGAGGTAGTTGACCCAGAAGATCAGGTCCTCCGGGAGCGCGTCGGCGTCGCGCCAGACGACCCAGCCGACGCCCGGGTAGACGAGCCCGTACTTGTGGCCCGACATGTTGATCGAGGCCACGCGCGGAAGCTGGAAGTCCCAGACGAGGTCGGGATCGAGGAACGGGGCGATCATCGCGCCCGACGCCCCGTCGACGTGCACCGGGATGTCGAGGCCGGTGTCCCTCTCGAGCGCGTCGAGGGCGGCGCAGATCTCCTCGACCGGCTCGAAGGAGCCGTCGAACGTCGAGCCGAGGATCGCGACGACGCCGATCGTGTTCTCGTCGCAGAGCTTCACGGCCTCCTCGGCCGAGAGGTGGTAGCGGTCGCCCTCCATCGGGACGAGCCGCATCTCGACGTCCCAGTAGTTCGCGAACTTCTCCCAGCAGACCTGGACGTTGATGCCCATGACGAGGTTCGGCTTGTCGGCCGGCTTCCCCTCGGCGGCGCGCTTCTTCTGCCAGCGGCGCTTGAGCGCGAGCCCGCCGAGCATCGCCGCCTCGCTCGAGCCCGTGGTGGAGCAGCCGGTCGCCTGGTCGGTGTCCGGCGCATGCCAGAGGTTGCTGAGGATGTTGACGCAGCGCGCCTCCAGCTCCGCCGTCTGCGGGTACTCGTCCTTGTCGATCATGTTCTTGTCGAAGCACTCGGCCATCAGCTTCTCGGCCTGTGGCTCCATCCAGGTCGTGACGAACGTGGCCACGTTGAGGCGCGCGTTCCCGTCGAGCATCAGCTCGTCGTGGATGATCTGGTAGGCGATGTCCGGCGGGATCTCGCCCTCCGGCAGCTCGTGCCGGGGGATCGTCCCGGTCTCGAGGCTGAAGATCCCGCCCATCGCGAGATCGACATGTCGTTCGACGAGAGCCTTCGGGTGCTTGAGCGTCACGTTCATCCCCTTTCCGCGGTCTGGCCGCCGGCGAGTATCTCACCGGGCTGCTCCGCCTGGTGCCCGAGGTACTGGTGTACGAGGACGGCGACGCAGATCCCGAGCGTGAGAGCCTGCTCGGCCAGCATCAGGAGCGCCGCGGCGCGCCGGTCCGTCTCGGCGCCGATCCCGAAGAGCCGATGCGTCTGGTCGACGTAGAACGGGTAGGTGAACGCCCCGTTGAGGATCGCCGCCATCACGACGTCACCGAGCATGAAGATGGCGAATGCGAGGGCGATCCGGCCGGGCACGGTCACGCGCCCGGTTCGCGCGGGATCGATCAGGACGTTCCAGACGAGGACGCCGCCCAGGAAGAACGTCAGGTGCTCGAGGTCGTGCACCGCCTCGTGCTGCGCTGCGTAGTCGTAGAAGCGCGGGATGTGCCAGATCCACATCGCCGCCGTCCAGACGGCGAGCGCCACCCACGGGCCGGTGAGCCAGTGCAGGAAGGCGCGTAGGCGCGTCGAGCGCGCGAGCGGCGCGAGGACCGGGGGAGGCAGGAGGAAGAACACGAGCGGGCCCCTGACGGCGAGCATCGCGATCGCGATCGCCAGGTCGCCGATCAGCAGGTGCTCGAGCATGTGCGCCGAGAGCAGGTCCTCGTCGGCGGCAACCTCGAGTGGCGACGCGAGCGCCAGGTAGAACATCGCGACTGCGAGCACGAACAGGCCGGCCCGGCCCCAGCCCGCGTGGTCGGTGCGGCCGCGCCGCCGGAGGCGGAAGAACCCCTGGAAGAAGAGGCCGAGCGCGAGGACGCAGCTTGCGAGGACGATGGGCTCGAACGGCCACTCGGTTGCGAGCGACGCCTCCATGGCGCGAGAGTACCCGGGCCGCGTCCGGCCGCGCGGCGAGAATGCCACGCGTGAACATCGGGATCCGCGACTGGTTCTCGAGACGCCGCGGGCAGCCGGAGGGCGGGGAAGAGGGGCCGACGGTCGTCCAGATCGACGCCACCTCGCTGTCCAGGGTGTTCTCGGCCCCGATGTGGCTTCGCGACCTCGGCCTCCTCGCCTGGTTCCTCGTCGGCGTGTCGATTCTCCTCGTCGGCGCGACCTGGCTCGTCGGCCTCACCGCCACGATCACGATGCCGGTCATCGTGGGGGCGATCCTCGCGACGGTCTCGAGCCCACTGGTCAGGAGGATGGAGGCGCATGGATTCCCGCGGGCTGCCGGGGCCGCGGTCGTGCTGCTGGGGCTCGTCGCGCTCGGCGTCCTGATCTTCCTGCTCGTCGTCGGGGGGATCGTCGAGCAGGGCGACTCGATCAAGTCGGCCGCGAACGAGGCCGCCGACAAGCTTCAGAGCTGGGCCAAGGATCTCGGCGTCAACGGCAGCTCGGGCGTCAAGGAGAACGCGAAGAGCGGTGCGGCGACGAGCGGCAAGACGCTCGTCAACGGCGTGATCAACGGCATCCAGGGGCTGACGTCGCTCGTCTTCTTCATCACGTTCACGTTCTTCGCCACGTTCTTCCTGCTCAAGGACGGTCCGACCATACGGCGCTTCGTCGACCGCCACCTCGGCGTCCCAGTCGACGTCGCGAGAACGATCACGGGCAACGTGATCCGCTCGTTGCGCCGCTACTTCCTCGGCGTGACGATCGTCGCCGCGTTCAACGCGCTCGTCGTCGGCCTCGGCGCGGTGATCCTCGGCGTCCCGCTTGCCGGAACGATCGCCGTCGTGGTCTTCGTCACCGCGTACGTCCCGTTCATCGGCGCGTTCGTCTCGGGGGCGTTCGCGGTGATCCTGACGCTGTCCTCGCAGGGGACGACGGCCGCGGTGATCATGCTCGTGATCGTCATCCTCGCCAACGGGCTGCTGCAGAACATCGTCCAGCCGCTCGCGTTCGGGGCGACGCTCGAGCTCAACCCGCTCGTCGTCCTGATCGTGACGATCGGTTTCGGGTGCATCTTCGGGATGGTCGGCATGATCCTCGCCGCGCCGCTCACCTCCGCCGCGCTGCACATCAGCGGCGAGCTCGGACGGGCGAGGGCAGAGGGGCCCGAGCCCGAGCGCCCGCCGCCGCCTCCGGAGGCCGAGGCCGCCGGCCTGGCCTAGGGCGAGGGCGGCGCCGAGTGGCCACGGTGCTCGCCCTCGTTGCCGCGTTCCTGTTCGCGGTCGCGGCCACGTTCCAGCAGCGAGGCGCGCTCGACCTCGGGCTCGCCGCCGAGAGCCTCCGCTCGTTCCTGAAGCTCGCGCGGAGCTGGTGGTGGCTGGGCGGGACGGCCGTCCTCCTCGCCGGCTACGCGGCGCAGGCGATCGCACTCGATCACGGGCGCGTCTCGATCGTCCAGCCCCTCCTGGTGACGACCATCGTGTTCGCCCTGCCCCTCGGCGTCCTCGTGACCGCGCAGCAGGTCGGCCGGCGCGAGATCGTGGGCGCGGTGGTCGTCGTCGCGGGCCTCGCGCTGTACGCCGTCTTCGGCGATCCGGCCGGCGGCAAGGACAACGCGTCCAACGGCGAGTGGGCCGTGGCCCTCGCCCTGGTCGCGCTCGCGAGCGGGGTGCTCCTCCTGCTCGGCCGCAACAGCGAGCACTCGCGGCGTGCCGCGCTGTTCGGGGTCGTCGCCGGAATCCTGTTCGGAACTTCGGCGTGCCTCGCGAAGCCGACGCTCGAGCTTCTCGACAGCAGCGTCACGGCCGTTCTCTCGAGCTGGGAGTTCTACGGGATGGCCGTCACAGGCATCGCGGCCTTCGTCCTGCAGCAGGTCTCCCTGAGCGAGGGCTTCCTCGCCACGTCGGTCGCAACCGTCTCGACGTTCAACCCGATCGTCTCGGTGCTGTTCGGGATCCTGCTCTTCGACGAGCGCCTCAGCGACCCGAGGTGGCACAAGTTCGTCGCCGTGGCGGGGATGCTGCTGGCCATGGGCGGTGCGTTCGCGATCTCGAAGGCGCGCGAGGGCGCGGGCGAGCTCGGCGGAGCGGCGCTCGAGAGGCCAGAACCGGACGCGAGACTGGCCTAGACTCCGCCGCGCGCCGCCAACACGACCACGACGAAAGGGGGAGCGACGTGACGGAGACGCCCCACGGCGAGCGGGTCTCGTGGCAGCCGGAGCGACCCCGGCTCAAGCCGTTCCGCGTGCTGATCGCCTGGATCAGCTCGGCGCTCGCGCTACTGGTCGCCGCGGCGATCGTTCCGGGCGTCACGGTCGACAACTTCTGGGGCGCGCTTGCGGTGGCCCTGTTCATCGCGATCCTGAACGCCGTGCTGCCGCCGATCGTGGCCGCGCTGAAGCTGCCGTTCATGCTCCTGCTCGGCTTCCTGATCGTGCTCTTCCTCGACGCCGGCATGCTCATGCTCGCCGAGAGCGTGCTCTCGAGCTCGATCCACGTCGACAGCTTCGGGTTGGCGCTGCTGACCGCGCTCGTGGCCGCCGCCGTCACCGTCGTCATCGACGTCGTGACCGGAGCGAACGACGACGACACGTACACGCTGCGGGTGATCCAGCGGATCGCGCGCCGGACCGGCGGCCGGATCGAGACCGACGCTCCCGGGATCGTCTTTCTCGAGATCGACGGGCTCGCGCTGCCGGTGATCCAGCGGGCGATGCGCGACGGCAACGCGCCGACGATGGCGCGCTGGCTGAAGGAGGACACGCACCGGCTCGCGGAGTGGGAGCCGGACCTCTCCTCCCAGACCGGCGCGAGCCAGGCCGGGATCCTGCTCGGCTCGAACGAGGACATCCCGGCCTTCCGCTGGGTGGACAAGGAGACGAAGACGGTGCGGGCCTGCTCCGCGCCTGGCGACTGCGCCGAGATCGAGCGGGAGCACTCCAGCGGGCGCGGCCTGCTGAGGAACGGCGGCGCGAGCCGCGGCAACCTGCTCTCGGGCGAGGCGGACGAGGTGATCCTCACGGTGAGCCGGATGGAGGCCGAGAAGAAGGCGAACCCGGGCTACCGCGCCTTCTTCGCCAACGGCTTCAACGTGACGCGAGTGCTCGTCCTCTTCACGTGGGAGGTGATCCTCGAGTGGACCGCCGCGCTACGCGCCGTTCGCCGAGACGTGCAGCCCCGTGGCCACCGAGGTGGCATCTACCCGTTCATGCGTGCCGCGATGTGCGTCGTCGTCCGTGACCTGATCGTCTACGGCGTCCTCACGGACATGATGCGCGGTTGCCCCGCCGTGTACGCGACGTTCTCCAGCTACGACGAGGTCGCGCATCACTCCGGGCTCGAGCGCTCGGACACGCTCGAGGCGCTGCGGAAGCTCGACCAGCAGTTCGCCCGGATCGATCGCGCGCGCCGCTACGCGCCCAGGCCGTACGAGATCGTCGTCCTCTCCGACCACGGCCAGACCCAGGGCGCGACGTTCAAGCAGCGCAACGGCTACACCCTCGAGGAGCTCGTCCAGCGATCCGGCAACTTCGAGACGCTCGGCAGCTGGTCCGGCGGCGACGAGCAGCACGCGATGGTCGGCCTCGCGGTTGGAGAGGCGACCGGCCAGGACACGTCGAAAAAACGCCCGAAGAACGACGTCAGCGACAAGCACCTCGTCGTCCTCGGATCCGGGAACCTCGGGCTCGTCTACCTGATGGAGGAGCCGCGGCGGCTCACGATGGAGGAGATTGAGGAACGGCACCCGGGGCTTCTGAAGGCGCTGCGGGAGCATCCGCACATCGGCTGGCTGCTCGTCCGCTCCTCGCAGCACGGCGCCGTGGCGCTCGGTGCGAACGGGACGCGCTATCTCGCGGATGACCGCGTCGAGGGCGAGGACCCGCTCGCGCACTTCTCGCCCAACGCCGGGCGGCACCTGCTCCGCACGGACGGCTTCCCGCACGTGGCCGACATCATGATCGGGAGCTTCTACGACCCCGAGCTCGACGAGGGCTGCGCGTTCGAGGAGCTGATCTCGTTCCACGGCGGCCTGGGCGGCCCTCAGACGCGGCCGTTCCTCCTCTACCCGGACGAGCTGCCGCTCCCGGACGAGCCGCTCGTCGGCGCGGCGAGCGTCCACGGCCTGCTCGAGCACTGGCGCGAGCTGCTCAATAACGGGCAGCAGCCCGCGACCGCCGCCTAGCGGCTAGCGGCCAGCGGCAGCAAACTCCCACTGGTCGACATCGGTCACCGGCCGGTAGCCGATGCGCTGGTAGATCGAGTTCGAGGTCGGGTTGGCGAGATCGGTGAAGAGGAAGCAGAACCGGCGCCCGCGGTCGAGCAGCATCCGCGTGATCTCGGCCGTGAGCGCGGTCGCGTAGCCGCGGCGTCGCAGCTCGGGGGGCGTGTAGATCGGGCCGACGCGGATCCCGTTCGGCGTGAGCCCGCCGAAGCTCCCGACCGACACGGGGCCGCCGTCCTCCCAGATCGTGACTCCGCCCTCGGGCTCCGCCAGCCGCCGCTCGAGCCAGGCCGCCGAGTCCTCGGGAGGCGCGCTCGGCAGCGCCTCGGCCACGAACGCGTCCATCCAGGCCAGCACCAGCTCGCGATCGCCCTCGCGGTACGGCCGCATCTCGCCCGCGACTCCCTCCGGGAGGTGCGCTTCCTCGGCCCGGTAGCTGCGCTCGCGGATCGCGATGTGGCCGGTTGCCCCCGTCCGCGCTACCCAGATCGCCGCGAACCGGGCGATCGCCGCCGACGGGCCGAGCGCGCCGGGGAGGCTCTCGAAGACGGCGCCCACGTCCTCGGCGAGCGGCTCGAGCGCGCCCACGTCGTCCACCTCCGAGAGAACGAAGTTGTGTGGCGGCGTGCGGAGCGCGGCCGCGACGACCCGGTCGCCGTCGAGCGCCACGGCGAGGTAGGGCTCTGCGCCGTAGAGGCGCGAATCGCCGCGGAGGCGGCCGGCGAGCCCGAGGATCAGGTTGTGCTCGGCCTCGCGCTCGAGCAGAAACGTGCCCGCGCGCGCGAGGAACGAGTCCGCGTCGGCGTGCCGCTCGACGTGCACCGCGCCCGTCAGGTGCTGGCGGTGATCGTGATCCCGCCGCGCGCCTTCTGCTCGAGCGTCACGCGGACCCTCTCCGCCGGGAGCTCGAGCGCGGCGGCCACGTCGACGCGGATCTTCACGGCGAGCGCCTCGCAGAACGCGCCCTCGTTGCGGAAGCCTGCGAGGTAGAGCTTGAGCGACTTCGACTCGAGGCAGAGCGCCTCCGGCCAGTACTCGATCGTCGCGATGTAGAGGTCGGGCTGGCTCGTGACCGGGCAGATCGCGGCGAGCTCGTCGCTCTGCATCTCCACGTGCTCGACGCCGGGGTTGGGGAACGTCTCCAGCCCGGCGTAGTGCTCCGAGCCCGCGTGGCCGAGCGCGACGAACCCGGTCGAGGGCGGTTCCATGGCGCGTACTGTACGCGCGTGAAGCGCGTCTACCTCGCCGGGCCGCCGCCCGCCGACGAGTACCGCCGCCGGGCGGCGGAGCTCCTGCGGGAGCAGGGCTTCGAGCCGGTCGACCCCTTCAGGCGCGACTTCCGCGGGCGGACCGAGGGGCACGAGCAGGAGATCGTCGAGGGCGACCTCGCCGACATCGAGTCGTGCGACGTGGTGCTCGCCGCATTCACTCAGCCGGACGAGGGCACCGCGATGGAGGCCTGGCACGCGCACGCGGTCGGGAAGCGGGTCGTCGCCTACACGGAGGGAGCGTGGGCGCACCCGTGGACGGTGTACGTCGCGGACGCGGTCTGTGTCGAGCTCGAGGATGCTGTCCGCGCGCTCGGCTGAGACACGATTCAATACGACTCCGTGAGCGCTCCCGCAACGACCCTGCCCGTCGGGACGTCGCTGGTGCCGCTCGAGGCGCACGACGACGAGCGCGGCGTGTTCGTCGAGCTCTACCGCCTGGAGTGGGAGACCGGGGTCGTCCCGGTGCAGTGGAACGCGGTCCGCTCCCGGGCCGGGGTGCTCCGGGGCGTCCACGTCCACATCCGGCACAACGACTACCTGACCGTTCCCTTCGGCCGCGCGTCCGTCGGCCTGCGCGACCTGCGGCGAGGATCGCCGACCGAGGGCGTGGCCGCGGTCGTCGACCTGGACGGCGAGCGCCCGGCCGCGCTCGTGATCCCACACGGTGTCGCGCACGGCTTCTACTTCCACGAGCCCTCGCTGCACGTGTACGCGGTCAGTGAGTACTGGGATTCCGAGGACGAGCTCGGCTGTCACTGGGCGGACCCGGAGCTGGAGATCCCGTGGCCGTGCGGCTCGGCTCAGGTGTCGGAGCGGGACGCGCAGAGCCCGCCGCTTCGGGAGCTGCTCGAGCGGCTAGCGCCTTCGCAGCCGCTCTGAGCAGCGGGCCAACCCCGGGCAGCCCGGCGAGCCGCGCACGCAGCCGCCAGGTGGCAGACGACGCGACCGCCTGAAGGTCGCGGTCGAGCTCGTCGGCCCTCTTCTCCGCCTGCTGCCGGCCTGCCTCGGCGGCGGCCCCCCAGGCCCGCGCCCGTCCGAGGTCGACCTCGAGCGCGGCAGCGTCTGCGGCGGTTGCCGTGAGCACCCGCCGGGCCAGCTCGGCGCGAAAGCCGGGCTCCTGGAGGCGCGCCGTCCAGCGGTCGAGCTCTCCCAGCCGCTCATCCTCGCTCCAGCCGACCCGTTCCGGGCTCGGGAAGTGGAGCACGGTCGGCTCGGAGCCGCCCGCCGTCCGGCACCCTGGAACGGAGAGGATCTGCTGCCACATGTAGAGGTCAGTGAAGGTTCCGTTCGGCGTCGTCCGCCAGCCGGCCGGCAGCCGCCGGTAGAGCGCGAGCGTATGCGCCCCGCAGGAGAGCGGGATCCGGTTCTCGCCGCCGAGGAACATCTCGCGGAAGTACGGCAGCCGCAGATCGACCCGCAGGCAGTGGATCTCGCCCTCCGGATCGATCCAGAACGGGAGCGCGTACGCGAAGTCGTGCCCTGCGAGAAGCGCGCGCATCCGCTCGACGTGGTCCGCGAGCCAGAGGTCGTCGTCGCAGAGGTAGCAGACGATCTCGCCGCAGGCCTCCTGAAGGGCGGCGTGGCGGTGGAGCTCGCCGTGGCGCGGGCCCTTCGGGTTGTCGAAGTAGCGGACGCGCTCGTCGGCGGCGGCCAGCTCCGCCATCAGCTCGCGCGTGATGTCGGGCGCGCCGTCGCCGACGACGAGCACCTCGAGGTCCTCGACCGTCTGGGCCAGCGCGCTCCGCACCGAGCGCGACAGCGTCGGCCCGTGGTCATGGGTCGGGACGAGGACGGTCGCCGCGAGCGTCACGACGGCAGCCCCGCGAGCTGTCGCAGCCGGGAGATCGAGCGGACGACGGCCGCCCCTTCTGCCGCGCTGCTCCGCGGCGGAGGGCCGCCGCCGAGGTGGTCGACGAACGCTCGCAGCTCACGGAGCAGCGGCAGCTCGCTCGACAGCGGCCGAAGCGCGTCGTCCGTGCCGTCGCCCCGCACGATCCGCACGCCCTCGCTGTAGCTCTCGGGGAGGACGGCCAGCCCGCCCTCGCAGGCCAGGACGATCTCGCGCCTCCGCTCATCGGCACGGCCCGAGACCTCGAGTACGTGCCACGGGCTCTCGCCGAGCAGGCCGTAGAGGCCGAGCGCACGGCCGTCGACCGAGTCGGCCGCGGCGCTGCGGGGCTGCATGAGCCCGCCGAGGATCTCGAGCGCGATCGACAGGTCGTGCGGCGCCAGCACCCACACCGGGTCGACGTCCCGCGGCCGCTCGCGGCCGATACGCGTCGTGCGCAGCCCGATCACGCGGCCGAGCTCCTCCGACCGGGCGATCGCCCCGAGCTCCTCGACGCCCGGGTGGTAGCGCCACTTGTCCATCACGAACAGGCGGTCGCCGTGCTCGGCGGCGAGCCGCTCCGCGGTCTCGGGATCGTTCGTGAGCGGCTTCTCGACGAAGACCGGCACGCCTCGCTGCAGAGCCTCCTCCGCGACGAACGCGTGCGTCGAGACCGGCGTCGCGATCACCATCCCGTCGACCTCCGGCAGCTCCGCCTGCGACGCGACGACTCCGGCGGCGCCGCCCTGCTCGGCGGCGGCCGTGCTCTCGGGAGAGCGGGCGACGGCCGTGACGTCGCAGCCGAGCGCGCGGAGGTCGCGCAGGATGAGCGAGCCCCAGCGCCCGCAGCCGACGAGCCCGATCCGCGTTCCTGCGCTCACCGGGCGGATGATCGCAGGACACGCCGCGCGCCAGGGCCGCCGAAAGCGCTTAACTACAGAGGATGAAGCCCATCGTCGGGATCACGACCTACGTCACGAACGCGAGCTTCGGTGCCTGGAACGTGGAGTCGGCGCTCGTCCCCTCCGCGTACGTGAGCGCCGTCAAGCGCGCAGGAGGCTGCCCGCTGCTCGTGCCGCCGGGCGAGGAGGACATCGAGGAGACGATCGACGCGGTCCACGGGCTGATCTTCTCCGGCGGGCCCGATCTCGATCCGGACACGTACGGGCAGCAGGCTCACCCCCAGACGAACGGCGTCAACCCGGAGCGCGACAAGGGCGAGCTCGCGCTGCTCGGCGCCGCACTCGCACGCGATCTTCCGGTGCTCGCCGTCTGTCGCGGGAGCCAGGTCATGAACGTTGCGCTCGGCGGCGACCTTCTCCAGCACCTTCCGGAGCTCGTCGGCCACGAGAAGCACAAGGAGATTGCTGGCACGTTTTCCGACCACGACGTCTCGCTCGTCCCGGGGACGCGGCTCGCGGGGCTCCTCGGCGAGCGCGCGCCCGTCAAGTCGCACCACCACCAGGGCTTCGGGCGGCTCGGCGACGGCCTGCAGGAGGCCGCCTGGGCGGAAGACGGGACGCTCGAGGCGATCGAGGACCCGGAGCGGACGTTCGCGCTCGGCGTGCTCTGGCACCCCGAGGAGGGCCAGGACCAGCGCCTGTTCGAGGCGCTCGTCGCCGCGGCCCGCGAGTACCGGCGCGGCTAGGCTTCGGCGCCGTTGGCAGCGCCTTCCGGAACCCTGCGTCTCTACGGCGGCGCCGTCGCGCGCGTGCTCGCGCGTGCGCGGAGGCAGAGCGGCGGAGACTTCGGTGCGGTCGCGGAGCGGCCCGTGTTCGTGCTCGGGTCGCCCCGGTCAGGCACGACGTTCGTGGCGGGCTCGATCGGCCGCGTGCCCGGGTTCGCGGACCTCGGCGAGCTCGCGCCCTGGAAGGCGGCGATCCCGCAACTCGCCTCGCGCCCCGAGGGGGAGGTTGCCGCCGAGCTCCGCCGGACGCTCGAGACCGTCAGGCGTTACGGGCTCGTCCGCTATCTCCGGGCCATCGAGCAGTCGCCCGAGACGGCGTTCGTGCTCGCCGCCGCGGTCCGCGCCTACCCGCAGGCCGCGGTCGTGCACATGGTTCGCGATCCGCGCGACGTCGCCGCATCACTGCTCCAGAAGGGCTGGCTCGCGACCGACCGCTCCGGCCAGGACGACGTGGGCGCGCCCTACGGCGGCCATGCCCGTTTCTGGGTCGAGCCCGGGCGCGTCGCCGAGTTCGACGCTGCGAGCGAGGCGAGACGCGCGGGCTGGGCCTGGCGAAGCTACGTGACGGCGGCGCGCGCCGCCCCGGAGAGCACCGTCACCGTCCGCTACGAGGATCTGGCGGCCGACGCAGCCCTGGCCTCCGAGGCGCTCGCGGTGCATATCGGCGCAGACCCGGTCCTCCTGGGCCGGGCGCTCTCGGACATGCACGGCGAGTCGGTCGGGCGCTGGGAGCGCAACCTGACCCCGGAGCAGGCGGCCGACGTCGAGGCCGAGGCAGGTGAGTTGATGGACGAGCTCGGGTACGGGTAGTTGCGCCTACCGGCGGAGAAGATCCCGACGATCCCGGAGCCGGTCCGGGCGGTGCTGCGCAACGCGGTCTGGACCTACGGCAAGGCGACCGCCTCGATCAGGCCGCTCCCAGACTTCCTCGTCATCGGAGCGCAGAAGGCGGGCACGACCGCGCTCTACGCCTACCTCCGCGACACACCCGGGATCACCGGCCCGTCCTGGAAGGAGGTGAGCTACTTCGACCGCCACTACACGCGCGGCGAGGCCTGGTACCGGGGCAACTTCCCGAACACGCTCAGGGCGCGGGGCCTCGTCGGCGAGGCGAGCCCGAGCTACCTCTTCCACCCGCAGGCGCCGGGGCGCGTCGCCGCGCTCGTGCCGAACGCGAGGCTGATCGCTCTCGTCCGCAACCCGGTGGACCGCGCGTTCTCGCACTACCAACACGAGGTCGCGCTCGGGCGCGAGCCGCTCTCGTTCGAGAACGCGCTCGCCGCCGAGGAGGAGCGCCTGCGCGACGAGGAGGAGCGGATGGCCGCCGACCCCGCCTACTTCAGCCGCGCCTGGTGGAACTACACGTACGCGGCGCGCGGGCGGTACGCCGAGCAGCTGGAGCGCTGGCTGCGAGCCTTTCCGGCCGAGCAGCTCCTGATCGTGCCGAGCGAGGACCTGCTCGACGAGCCGGAGCGGACGCATGCCCGGGTGCTGGAGTTCCTCGGTGTCGCGCCGCAGCCGCTCGAGTCGTACCCGCGCGTCTTCGAGCGCCGGTACGAGCCGATGCGACCGGAGACGCGCGCCCGCCTCGCCGAGCAGTTCGCCGAGCCGAACCGTCGGCTCTACGCGCTGCTCGGGCGCGAGCTCGACTGGGCGTAGGACGGCCGCACGACCACCAGGGTCGCGACGCAGATCGTCGCGAGCAGGACGTAGGGGAGCGTGTCGCCGCCGGCCTGGGCCAGCGCGCCTCCCGCGGCGGGGGCCACGAGGGCGCCCGCCGCCCACGCGCCGTTCATCGCGCCGAACGCGAGGCCCTGGGCGATCCCGAGCCGCTCGGCGCTCTCCGAGAACAGCGCCATCCCGGGCGTGTAGAAGGAGCCGTACGCCATCGCGGCCCCGAAGACGAGGACGGCGACGACGGCCGCGGTCTCGGACCAGGCGAGCGCGAGCGAGACGGCGATCGACCCCAGTAAGGCAAGCCGAACCGGCAGAAGCCGGCCGCGGCGGTCGGTGAACCGGCCGAGGACAGGGTTCAGCACCGTCTCGGCGGCGGCCGTCGTGAAGAAGAGCGCGCCGATCGCGACGCCACCCCAGCCGTTCGCATGCAGCGTCAGCGGCGCGAGGACGTCGAGCACGCCGAAGAGCAGCGAGGGCAGGACGATGAGCCAGAGCGCAAACACCAGCCTCCGGTCCGCGCGACGGAGGACGCCGACCGATTGCGGCTGAGCGGCGATGCCAGGTGTCCGCCAGACCCAGACACACATACCGAGCCCGACCGTGCTGATCCCGATGAACGTCGGGCGGACGCCCGCCACGGTGGCGAGCGCGCCGAGCGCCGGGCCGAGCAGCGCCCCGAAGACGGCTGCCCCCATGGCGGTGCCGATCAGCGCTCCGCGACGCCCCGCCGGCCCTGCGGCGACGAGCCAGGCGAGCGCTCCGGCCCAGGAGAACGCGCTTCCGAACCCCTGCACGAGGCGGGCCACGGAGAGCATCAACGCGCTGTCCGCCAGCGCGAAGCCGAGGGTTGCCACCGCGGTCACGACCACGCCGAAGAGCACAGCCCGCTTGGGCCCGAAGCGCGAGGCCGCGATCCCGCCCGGGATCGCCGCTGCCAGCACACCCGCCCCGTAGACGGCGAAGAGCACGCCGGCGCCGGTCTTCGAGAGGTCGTAGCGCTCCGTGAAGTGCGGGAGGAGGGGCGCGAGCGCCGTGTAGAACATCGTGTCCACGGCGACGACCGCGCTGAGGAGGACGAGGAGCCTGCGCACGGATTCGACGCTAGCAAGCCGGTTTGCCCGCCAGTTCGTGCACTAGTGCACGAACTCTCCTAACTCGACGCAGGGTTCCGCGTCTTATCCCTCTCGAAAGCTCAGTCCGAACCGGGCTCCCGGAGCACGCATCCGCGCCGTCTCGCGACGTGCCTCTGGCGAGAGCCCTCAGGAGGTCGCTTCACCCGTGGACAACAACCGTGTCAAACGAATGCTCGTGCTCGCGCTGGTGATGCTCGGCGTGAGCGTGACGGCCTCGAGTCTCTGGGCGGCGACGAGCCCTCAGCCGAAGGCCCACCTGACACCGCCCGTCGTCCCGGTGAAGCACGCCGACGCGAAGCTCGTCCGCAGCCTGCGCTCGAGCACGTGGCGCTGGGAGCGCCTCATCGGGCTTCGCCGGTCGCACCTGGCCGCCTCGCTGCGGTCTGTGCGGGCGCTGCGTTTCTGGCGGGCGCGCGTGCAGCAGGTCCGCAAGGTCGCGGCTCACCCGCCGCACATGCGCGCCTGGCTCTGCATCCACCGCTACGAGGGAAGCTGGCGGGATTCCGGCGATCCGTACTGGGGCGGCCTCCAGATGGACCGCAGCTTCATGCGCATGTATGCAACGGCGGACCTGCTTCGCCGCGGCTGGGCCAACCGCTGGTCGCCGCTCGAGCAGATGTGGGTCGCCGAGCGCGCGCACCGGAGGGGGCGGGGCTTCTACCCATGGCCCTCCACCGCGCGCTACTGCCACCTGCTCTAACCTTTCTTCCATGAACGCCGCTCGGCAGGAGCGCAGGCCGTGACCGATCTCCCCGAGCCCGTCGCGGCTCTGATCGCGGAGGGTGAGCGGGACGGGTGCCTCTGCCTGTCGCGCGTCAACGAGTTCGCCGCGGAGCACGAGGTCGACGACGAGGCGCTGCGGCGTCTGTACGAGCAGCTCGACGAGCTCGGGATCGAGGTCACGGACGACTGCGCCCGCTCGACCGAGGAGAGCACGTACATCAACGGCAAGCTCGCGGTCGCGACGACGGATGCGCTCCAGCTGTTCCTCAACGAGGCCGGTCGCTGGCCGCTGCTGACCGCCGAGGAGGAGGTCGAGCTCGCGAAGCTGATCGAGCGGGGCGACAAGGAGGCGAAGGACCGGATGATCAACTCCAACCTCCGGCTCGTCGTTTCGATCGCGAAGCGCTACCAGGGGCTGGGGCTTTCGCTGCTCGACCTGATCCAGGAGGGGATCATCGGCCTGATCCGCGCGGTCGAGAAGTTCGACTGGCGCCGCGGGTTCAAGTTCTCGACCTACGCGACCTGGTGGATCCGCCAGGCCGTGCAGCGCGGCATCGCCAACAAGTCGCACACAATCCGGATCCCCGTGCACATCGCCGAGCGCGAGCGGCGGATCGCCAAGGCCGAGCGCGAGCTCGTCGCCCAGCTCGGGCGGGAACCGACCGAGGACGAGATCGCGCAGCGGGCGAGGCTCTCGGAAAAGGAGCTCCGGGAAGTGCGGGAGATCGCCCGATCGGTGACGAGCCTCGACAAGCCGATCGGCGCGGAGAGCGAGGGCGCGCTCGGAGAGCTGATCGCGTCAGAGGACACGCCACCGGAGGAGGAGATCACCGTCAGCCTCGAGCTGGACGTCCTCCGGCGCGCGGTGGCGCAGCTGCCCGAGCGCGAGCAGGAGGTTCTGAAGCTTCGCTACGGGCTGAACGGCGATCGCGAGCCGGTGTCGCTCGAGGCGATCGGACGGCAACTCGGCATCACGCGCGAGCGGGTGCGTCAGATCGAGGCCCGCGCGCTGGAGCAGCTCGCGGTCAACCGGGAGCTCGAGGCACTCAACGCCCCGTAGCCGGCTCGGCCGAGCGCGGCGTATACAGGTTCACGCGCGCGCCCCTGGGTGGGTGGGGGCTTGGGACGGTACCGGGCACTGCGACCGCCCGGGTGCCAGATCCGTGCCGATTCCGTGCCAACCTTGTGACGGCGAACTCGGGGCACGGCGGGCGAGCGAGGATGCCGGGCGCCGCGTCCGCCACAATCAGCTCGTGTCCACCATCGTCGCACCCGGCGAGGTCCAGGTCGAGCAGCCGCGGAGTGTCGAGGACCTCGAGCGCGACCGTCCCTGGATCGTCATCGTCTGGAACGACCCGATCAACCTGATGTCGTACGTGACTCTCGTCTTCCAGAAGCTGTTCGGCTACAGCAAGGCGAAGGCCACGCAGCTGATGCTCCAGGTGCACAACGAGGGGAAGGCCGTCGTCTCGAGCGGCACGCGCGAGAAGGCCGAGTACGACGTCTCGCGCCTGCACGCCCACGGCCTGTGGGCGACGATGCGCCAGGACTAGTGGAGCAGCGGCGAATCGAGCGAGCCGAGCGTGGGGGCGTCACGGTGCGCCTCCCTGCCGAGGAGCAGGCACTGCTGCTCGGGCTAGCGGGCGAGCTCCGGGCCGGGCTGGACGCTGCGCCCGGAGATCCGTCCCTGCGCCGCCTCTTCCCACCGGCCTACGACGACGAGCGGGACGAGCAGGCCTACCGCGAGCTCGCGGCAGCAGAGCTGCTCGACGGACGCCGCCACGCCCTCGACCTCCTCGCGCGCACCGTCGGGCAGGAGCACCTCGATGCAACCGAGGCCGACGCGTGGCTCCGCGCCCTCAACGACCTCCGACTTGCCCTCGGCACGCGCCTCGACGTGCGCGAGGACTCACTGCTGGACAGGCTCGACCCGGACGATCCCGCCGCCTCCGGCCTCGCCGTGTACGCATACCTCTCCTGGCTGCAGGAACAGCTGGTGGAGGCTCTGTCGCCTGTCGCCTAGGTACCGACGACCTGGACGATCCAGCGGCGGTCGCGCTCGCGGTCGAGCTCCATGAAGAGCACTCGCTGCCAGGTGCCCAGGGACAGCTCGCCGTCGCGCACGGGGATGGATTCCCCGGCGGTGCCGAGCAGCATCGCCATGCAATGCGAGTGGCCGTTGCCGAAGTCCATGTCCTCGGGGCAGATGTTCTCGGTACGACGGTCCCAGTCGTCGTGCGCGTAGTAGGTCTCGCTGGGCACGAGTCGCTTGAGCAGGTTCGCAAAGTCGTCGAGGAAGCCGTTCTCGAACTCGTTCACACGCACGCAGCACGTCGTGTGCGGCGAGTACACGCAGGCGATGCCGTCGACGACCCCACTCTCCCGGACCGCCTCGTTGACCTCCTCGGTGATGTCGCGGACGGACAGCCCGCCTGTCGTCCGGAGCTCTCGTTCGTGCTGGAAGACCTTCACCGTTCGCTCACCCTCCCTGGTGGACGGCCCCGCTGGAGCGCTGCGCCTATTTTGCGGGAATCGCCCCGCCGCGTCGAGGATAACCGTCGCAGACCGGCGCTACGCTTCCTCGCGCGGGCCCGTAGCTCAGCTGGTCAGAGCAGCGGACTCATAATCCGTTGGTCCCTGGTTCGAATCCAGGCGGGCCCACTGACGGGCCGGGCAGAGGGCTCAGCCGGCGCTCGGGTCGCGCGACGGGCGCGCGTGGAACGTCGCCCGTCTCCGATACACGATCGGCGCGCGCGTCACGTAGGCGATCGGGATGCTCCACGCGTGGACGAGACGGGTGTAGGGCCAGATCGCGAGCAGGAGCCACGCCGTCACGGCGTGCGCCTGGAAGACGAACGAAGCGTTCGCCATCAGCTCCTGGTGCGGCTGGAGCAGGAAGATGCCGCGGAACCAGGGGCTCACCACCTCGCGGTAGGCGTAACGGTCGACCCACGTGCCCCAGGCCGTCGCGATCATCCCGAAGAGGATCGTGGCGCCCAGCACCGGGTACAGGACGAGGTCGCTCCGCGTCGTCGTCGCCCTCACGCGCGGGACGCGTACACGCCGGTACGCGAGGATCGCGAAGCCGAGCACGATTGCAGCGCCGGCCAGCCCACCTGCGACCGCCGCGATCCAGTGGTACGTGGAGTCGTTGATCCCGACCGTCTCCATCCACGAGCTCGGGACGAGGATGCCGAGAACGTGCCCGCCGATCGCCGCAAGGATCCCGAAGTGGAACAGGAGGCTGCCGACCATCAGCAGCCGCCGCTCGAAGAGCTGGGTCGAACGGGTCGTCCAGCCGTACTGGTCGTGCCGGTAGCGCCAGACGTGCCCCAGCACGAAGCTGGCCAGGCAGAGGTAGGGAAAGGCGACCCAGAGGAAGAAGTCGAGCCTGCTCACGACGGAACCGCGGTCGGGAAGGGCTCGAGGCCGACGAGCTCGGCCGGGGGGCCCTCGGACGCGATCCGGCGGGCGGTGGCGAGCTGCTCCTTCGTCGGCCGGGGAAGCGCGCCGACCACGACGTCGACGAGCGGCGCGTAGGGGCTGCCTGTGTCGTGCAAGCGGGATCGGACGAGCTCGAGCGAGGGGCGGAGCTCGTTCAGCAGTGCCTCACCCTCGCGCGGCGCGAGCGCCGTGAACTCGAGCAGCACGGGGAGGTAGTCCGGCAGCTCGTTCCCGGTGAGCGGCAGTCCGGCCTCGGCGAAGCGGCGCTTGAGCCGAACGAGCTCGAGCCCGCGCTGCCGCCGGTCGCCGTGTGTGTGATAGGTCAGGTAGAGGCTTGCCCGGCGGTCGAAGTCGAACGTCCGCACGTACGCCTGCTGCTGCTCGGCGAGCGGTGTCTCGCTCCGCCAGGCGAGGAACGTCGCAAGCTTCGCGTTCTTGCCTTCGCTCGCCTCGAGCCCGAGCTCGTCTTCGGGGTACTGGAGGAGGACCGAGAGCAGCTTCCAGGGCCCGGGAGTCACACGAGCCTCTTCGTGAACGTGGGCTCCGGCCCGCCGGCGGCGCCGTCCGACACCGAGCACGAGCTCTGCAGGTCAGGGACCGGCCCGAGCTCCTGGTGCGCCTGGGGGATCACGTAGCGCTCGTCGTACTTCGCGATCGCGAGCAGGCGGAACATGCGCTCGATCGTCTCGGGCTCGAGGCCGACAGCCGCGGCGATCGAACGGTCCGGCTTCGCTCCGAGGTTCTTCTCCCGCATGTAGCGTCGCATCGCCGCGAGCCGGTTGAGCGCGAGCCGGACCGGCTCCTCGTTTCCGGCCGTGAGCAGGTTGGCGAGATACTGGATCGGGATCCGGAGCTCGGCGATCGCCTCGAAGACGTCGTCCGGGTCCGCGCGTGAGCCGCTGCCCTCGATCATGCTCATCACGGGCGAAAGCGGCGGCACGTACCAGACCATCGGCAGCGTGCGGTACTCGGGGTGCAGCGGCAGCGCCACGCCCTGCTCGACGGCGAGCGCGTAGATCGGCGAGCGGCCGGCGGCCTCGAGCCAGTCCTCGGCGATTCCGTCCGCACGGGCCTGTCGCCGAACGTCCTCATCGTGCGGATCGAGGAAGAGCGAGAGTTGGGCGGCCAGGAGGTCCCTCTCGTCGGGAACGGACGCCGCCTCCTCGACGCGATCGGCGTCGTAGAGGACGACTCCCAGGTAGCGGATGCGGCCGACGCAGGTCTCGGAGCAGATCGTCGGGAGCCCGGTCTCGATCCGCGGGTAGCAGAGGTTGCACTTCTCCGCCTTCCCGGTCTCCCAGTTGAAGTAGACCTTCTTGTACGGACAGCCGCTGACGCACATGCGCCAGCCCCTGCACGCGTCCTGGTCGACGAGCACGATCCCGTCCTCCTCGCGCTTGTACATGGCGCCCGAGGGGCAGGAGGCGACGCACGAGGGGTTGAGGCAGTGCTCGCAGATGCGCGGGAGGTAGAACATGAACGCCTGCTCGTACTCGAGGAGCACCTGCTGCTCGGCGCCGTCGCGCAGGTTCGGGTCGGACCCGGCGCGCTCGGGAGCCCCGGCCAGGTCGTCCTCCCAGTTCGGCCCCCACTGGAGATCGAGCGGCTTACCGGTCACCTGCGACTCCGGCCGCGCAACAGGCTGGTGCTTCTGGGCCGGCGCGGTCGTGAGCGTCTCGTAGTCGTAGGTCCAGGGCTCGTAGTAGTCATCGAGCGTGGGGAGGT
>Ga0335083_10000479_pt1 | contig 61503 bp, 50 predicted proteins | sample Lox_Sample_42_FD_206716 | JGI IMG/M metagenome (GOLD analysis project Ga0335083, IMG submission 206716) | Soil microbial communities from Loxahatchee National Wildlife Refuge, Florida, United States - Lox_Sample_4.2 | ecosystem: Environmental > Terrestrial > Soil > Wetlands | place: USA...
AACGCCTCGGACGTCGAGGCGTGCGCGGCGCAGATCGAAGCGGACGTGGCCGTCCACGTCGACCTCAGCGCCGAAGCGACGAGCGACGTGAACGTCGACACCAAGGGCGTGAGCAAGGCCGGCGTGAGCTGCTCCATCTCGCCGCGCGCGCGTCTCCTGCGCTCAGCCGGCACGACCTCGATCCTCACGACCACGTTCGCGCTGCTCGGCGCGCTCTACATCTTGCGCCGCCGGCGTTTTTAGCCGCGGTTTCCGCCGGTTCCCCGCGCGCCGGCGCCGGTCGATCAAAACTGACATAAGGCTGTCAGCGCGTGCCGATAGGCTCCGCTTCATGACGCCCGACGCAACCGGGCGCAAGGAGCAAAGCCATGGAAAACACTGAGGATACCGGCTCGACCCCGCAGAAGATCCACGTTCACACGGGGGGCTGCCACTGCGGCGCCGTGCGCTTTCGGGTCGAGCTCGGCCCCGTCATCCGGGGGAGCCGCTGCAACTGCAGCATTTGCCAAAAGCTCGCTCCGACCGGCTGCCTCGTGAAGCCCGCCGCGCTCTCGCTCTTGTCCGGCGACGAAAGCCTGAGCGACTACGAGTGGGGCGCGCGCGTCTCGACGCGGTACTTCTGCAAGCACTGCGGCGTGTACTGCTTCGGTAAGGGCAACCTGCCGGAGCTCGGCGGCCACTTCGCGTCGGTGAACCTGAATTGCCTCGACGAGTTCGACGTGAACGCGATCGAGATCGGCTACTGGGACGGCCGGCACGACAACTGGGCGGAAGGCACGCGGAGCACGCCGTGGCCGCTCTTTCCGGAGCGCGAGCAGGCGAAGCTCGCCGTGACGCCGCGAGATTTCGCCAACGCGAGCTGAGCGCGTCAGCGCGCGTGCTTTGCGTCCGGATGATCCGCCTCGCCGTCCCAATGCTCGAGCACCTCGGCCGCGACGATGCGGTCGAGGCGGAACGGGCGCGGCTCGCCCGCTTCGAGATCGAGCGCGTCGAGCCGCGTTTCGTGCCGATCCATGTGCACGCCGCGGATGCGAATACAGCGCTTGGTTTCGATCGAATTGCCGCCCACGTACGTGATGCGGAGCGGCTGCTGTTCGAACCAGGCGCGCTCGACCGCCACGCGCACCTCCTTCTTGCACGGCAACGCCGGCACGCCGAAGAAGGCGAGCTCCTCGAGCCGCGCGAGCAAGTCGCGCTGCGCCGACGTGCCGAGCGCCGCGCGCACCTTGTCGAGCGCCGACTCGAGCGTGTCGCTGAACGGCAAGAGTCGCATGTCGATGGCGAAGCGGCCGAGCGCGACGAGCAGCGCGGCCTCGCGCGCGGTGAAGTTCACCGGCGGGAGGCTGTAGCTGCGATCGAGCGCATAGCCGCCGCCGCGCCCGCGCTCGGCCGCGACCGGCATCGCCGCGGCGCGCAGCGTGTCGAGGTCGCGGTAGATCGTGCGCACGGTGACTTCGAAGCGCTCGGCGAGCGCCTCGGCCGTCACGCCCGTGCGCCGGCCGCGCAGGTATTCGGCGAGCGCAAACAGCCGCTCGGTGCGCTGCATGCACATAAACTGACATGAAACTGACGTCGCCGCCAAGCGCGAGCGCGACCTCGCCGGCGGGTATCTCGGCGCGACGGCGCCGCACGGCTGCGCCTCGCCCGCGCATTCACCTCGCGCACGGGAGCGCCACGCCCGCGAACACGGCGTCACGTCGCGCGGAGCGGTGTCACGTTGCGCGGAGCGGTCTCACGCCGTGCGCACGTGTCGCGCCGCGCTCCGTCGAGCGCGGTGCGCGCGTCATGCCATGTGCGGCGGCGGCGACGACGGCGAGACGCCCTCGGGCACGCCGTCGAAGAAATCGACGACGCCCGACTCGAGGTCGTACTCCGCGCCGACGACGAGCACGCGCCCCGCGAGCACGAGCTCTTCCAGAATGCGGCTGCCGTGTCGCAAATGCGCGGCCGAGGCGCGCACGTTCGCGCGCACGGCGGCGCGCACCGAGGCATCGCCCCCGCGCAGGAGCGGCTCGACGTGCGGCGCGATGCGATCGGTGATGTCGCGGATGTTTTTCGACTCCGGACCGTGGCCGGTTTGGAGCGCCTTCACCGTCGCGGTCACGGCGCCGCAGCCGGTGTGGCCCATCACGACCACGAGCCGCGAGCCGAATTGCGACGCCGCGAACTCGATCGAACCGACGACGGACGGCGCCACGATGTTGCCCGCGATGCGCACCACGAAGAGGTCGCCGAACCCTTCGTCGAACAGGATTTCGACCGGCGTGCGCGAGTCCGAACAGCCGAGCACGATCGCGAACGGGCGCTGCGGCTTGTTGGCGAGCTGCGGGCTGAACGTGCGCGCGGAGCTCGGCACCGACTCGTCGAGGAACCGACGGTTGCCCACCATCAAGCGGTGGAGCGATTCTTCCGGCGAGAGCGTGTTCGGATCGTAGAGGTGGGGCATGCCGGTCGCCCTCATAGCACCGCCTGCGTGTCGGGTGCGTTCCGCGCCGGGTTGACGCCCCGCGCCGGCTCTGCAAAACGCGGTTTCATGACGATGACGACGACCCCGAGCGGGCTCTCTTACGAAGACACGCGTGCCGGCACCGGCGCGACGCCCGTCAAGGGCCAGACCTGCGCCATGCACTACACCGGCTGGCTCTGGGAAAACGGCAAGAAGGGCGCCAAATTCGACAGTTCGCACGACCGCGGCAAGCCCTTTCTCTTCGCGATCGGCATGCAGCGCGTCATCGCCGGTTGGGACGAGGGTGTGGCGAGTATGCAGGTCGGCGGCGCGCGCACGCTCTTGATTCCGCCGAAGCTCGGTTACGGGGAGCGGGGCGCGGGCGGCGTGATCCCGCCGAACGCGACGCTCCTTTTCGAGGTCGAGCTCCTCGAGATCAAGTAGTTTGATTTTTTGATTTTGCGGCGACCGCCGTGCATCGGAGTGGACGGCGCCGGCGCGCGCCGTTCCACCGATGCCCAACAAGAAGGGCCGAGCCCGGAAGGCGATGTTCAGCGCATCGCCCGTCCAGTTTCGCGAGCAGAGCATCGCCGGGCGCGGTGTGTTCGCGCGCAAGCGCTTCGAGCCCGGCGAGGTCGTCGTCGCGTACGCGCCGAAACAGCGGCGCATCGCCGCGGGCGATCCGGAAGCCGCCGCCGCCGCGCAGACGAAGCTCACGCTGCTCTCGACGGACGGTTCCGTCGTCGTTCCGGACACGAGCGTTCCGGGCGGCTGGCTGTGTAACCACGCCTGCGACCCGAACGCCGAGCTCTACGCGAGCGGCGAGGGACGCATTCAGTGCCGCCGCGCCATCGCGCCGGGCGAGGAAGTGACGATCTTCTACGGCTGGGTGAGCACCAACGAGCCCGAGCGCGATCCGTGCCTGTGCGGCGCGCCGGGTTGTCGCGGCTTCATCAACTTCGACGTGAGCGACCACGACGCCGCGCACTTCGACGCCGACTCGCCCGCGGGCGAAGCCGTGCGGCGCCGCCTCGACGAGTACGCCGCGTACCTCCGCTCGATCGATCAAGCCCACGTGCTCGACACCGTTCGCGACACGTTGCGCGAGCTTCGCCGCCGGGTGCGGCCCGCGTGAAGCGCCGGCGCGCGGCGTTCCGGTTCCTCGTCGCGGGCACGGCGGCGTTCGGGCTCTTCGCCGTCATCCTGAACCACGGGCTCATCGGCTTGCCCGACAGCGAGAGCAAGCGCGTGGCGATCGTCGCGCTCGCGCTCGTTTTGGCCGCCGTCGCCGCGGTGCCGCTCTGGCTTCACTGGCGCGGGCCGTGGACGCGCGGCGCGGCGGTCGTCGTGGTCGTGCTGCTCGCGGGCGAGCTCCGTCGCGCCTGGCTCCGCTACGGTGACGCGCTCGAAAGCTCGGGCATCCCGAGCATCGAGCTCTTGCATCCCGTCACGACGCTCGATCTGCGGCGCGTGCACTTCGAGCAGGCGCTGCCCGGCTTACCGGCGCCGCACCTGCGCGTCCTAGAGCTCTCCGATCTGCACATCACCGAGGCTCTCCCGAGCGACTATTACGCGCGCATCGAACGCGAAATCGCCGCCAGCGACGCCGATCTCCTCTTTCTCACCGGCGACTATCTCTCGACGGCGGCGCGCTTCCCGCTGCTCGAGCGCTGGCTCGCGGCGCTGCCTCGCGCCCGCTACGGTAATTTCGCCGTGCTCGGCAACCACGACCAATGGGTCGACCCGGAGCGTTCGCGCGCGGTGCTCGCGCGCGCCGGGGTGACGGTGCTTTCCGGGAGGTGCACGCTCGTGCCCGTGCCGGGCGGGTCGGGCATCCGACTCTGCGGCACCGAAGCGCCGTGGGGGCCCGCGCTCGACGCGGCGGCGATCGCGTCCGGAGCGCCCGGCGCGTCGCCGCTCTTCGTGATCGCGCACAGTGCGCGGAGCTTGCCGAGCCTGCACGCGCTCGGCGCGAGCGTCGTCTTCGCGGGCCACACCCACGGTGGGCAGATGCGCTTGCCCCTCATCGGCGCCATCATCGTTCCGGACGGCCGTCGCTTCGACCTCGGCCACTTCAACGTCGACGGGACGCACCTCTGGGTTTCGGCCGGTGTCGGCGCCGACGAGCCGCCGCTGCGCATCTATTGTCCGCCCGAGCTCGTCGAGGTCGATTTTCGGCCTTAGCGCGCCTCACTCGAGCGAGGCGCGCAGAAACCACGAGTGCTTCTCGAACTCGGTCACGATTTGCGTGAAGAGGTCGACGGTGTCGGTGTCGCCGAGCTTCTCCGCGAGGGTGCGCGCGTCGCGCACACCGACCAGGTACTTGTCGAAGCGGTCGGCGAGGAGCTTCACGTGCTCGAGGTCGCGCGTGGTCTCTTGCGGGTAATCGGGCAGCGTGGAAGCGCCCGCGACGTGGCGCGCGCTGCCGTACGCCTTGCCGCCGAGCGTCACGGCGCGCTCGGCGAGCGTGTCGTTGTGCGCGGCGAGGCCGACCGCGAACGTCTCGAACAGCGGATGGAGCGAGGCGAACTGCGGTCCTTTGATGTTCCAATGCGCGACCTTGATTTGGCTGTGCAAATCGAGGCCGTCGGCGAGGCGCGCGTTCAGCGCCGTGACGATTTGGGCGCGCGCTTCGGGCGGAAGATGGCTCGGGCTCTGGTACATGACGTCTCTCCTTTCGTCAGAGCGTGGCTTGTCCGGGTTGCCAGTTGCACGGAGTGAGCTCGCCGGTCTGGAGCGCTTCGAGCGCGCGCAGCACCTCCGGCACGCTGCGACCGGTATCGAGGTTGTTGACCGACACCCACTGAATCAGGCCGTCCGGATCGACGATGAAAGTGGCGCGCAGGGCGACGCCCGCGTGCTTGTCGAGGATGCCGAGCTCGCTCGCGAGCTCGCGCTTGATGTCCGAGAGCATCGGGAACGGCAGCTCGTGGAGCGTCTTGTCGTGCTTTCGCCAGGCGAGGTGCACGTACTCGTTGTCCGTGCTCGCGCCGAGCACTTGGGCCCCCTTCGCGCGAAACTCGGCGTCGCGCTTGCCGAACTCGGCGATCTCCGTCGGGCACACGAACGTGAAGTCCTTGGGCCAGAAGAAGAGGACGAGCCATTTGCCGGGGTAGCTCTTGTCCGTCACGTCCGCGAATTCCTCGCCGGGCGTGGTGCGGACGGCGGCGGTGAGCTTGAACGCGGGGATGCGGTCGCCAACGGTCAACATCTGCGGGTTTCTCCTTCGGAGGCCGCCATGCCGGCGCCTCACGCAGGGAACTTGCGCCCGTTTCTGTAATCGGTCGATGACGAACTTTCGATTGATATGATAGAGGAGGACTATCATGGTGCGCGCCCACGACCTCTCCCTGCGCCAGCTCGAATACATCGTCGCTGTCGCCGACACGCTCGGCTTCCACAAAGCCGCGGCGGCCTGCCACGTCTCGCAGCCGACCTTGAGCGCGCAGGTGCAGCTGCTCGAGTCGGTGCTCGACGTCCGCCTGTTCGAGCGCGACCGGCGGCGCGTGCTCGTGACGCCGGCCGGCGCCGAGATCGTGGCGCGGGCGCGCCGCGTGCTGCTCGAGACGGACGACCTCATCCTCGCGGCGACGCGCGCGCAGACGCCCTTCGCGGGCACGCTGCGTGTCGGCGTGATCCCGACGCTCGCGCCGTACCTCTTGCCCGAGGTGACGCCCGTGATCACCGAGCGCTACCCGCAGCTTTCGCTCGTGTTTCAGGAAGAGAAGACGGCCGACATCGTGAAAGGACTCGGCGAGGGCACGCTCGACGCCGGCATCGCCGCGCTCGAAGCCGAGCTCGGCGATCTCGCGCGCGCCGAAATTGCCCGCGACGACTTCGTGGTCGCGCTGCCGAAGGACCATCCGCTCGCGAAGAAAAAGCAGCTCGCGCTCGCCGAGCTCGAAAATCAGCGCGTGCTGCTGCTCGACGAGGGGCACTGTTTTCGTGAACAGGCGCTCTCGCTCTGCGCGAAGGCGGAAGCCGACGTGGCGAGCTTTCGCGCGACGAGCCTCGCGACGCTCGCGCAAATGGTGTCGAGCGGCGCCGGCATCACGCTCTTGCCGGCGCTCGCCGTGCCGGTCGAGAACCGCCGCGGGCAATTCGAGGTGCGGCCGTTTTCGAAGCCGGTGCCGCGCCGGACGATCGTGCTCGTCTGGCGCAAGAGCTCGCCGTTCGGCGCCGCTTTCGAGGAGCTCGCGGCCGTGCTCGCGCGGGGGCTCGCGAAAAAGTGAAGCGCGGAACGGCGACAGCGCGTCAGTCGTTCTTGCAACGCTAGCTCTCGTAGGTGATAAGGTGGGTGCGTGTTGGGATTTTCGAGGAGAGCTTCGCTCGTCGTTTCGCTCGTGACGACCTTGGTCGCCGGCCGCGCCGGCGCGCAGAGCGGCCAAAATCAAGCCGCCGCGCAGGCCCTTTACGATGAGGCGCGCCGCCTGGCCGCCGCGAAGGATTTCAAGGCCGCCTGCCCGAAGTTCAAGGCGAGCTACGACCTCGATCCGGGCGGCGGCACGCTCCTGAACCTCGCTGATTGTTACGAGCAGGAGGGCAAGGGCGCGCTCGCGTGGACCACGTTCAAGGACGCGCTCGTCGTGGCCCAGCACGACGACAATCAGCCGCGGATCGATTTCGCGAAGACGCACATCGCCTCGCTCGAGCAGTCCCTCGCGTACGTGACGCTCGACGTGCCGGACGACGCGCGCATCGCCGGACTCGTGGTCACGGTGGACGGCACGCCGCTCGCTTCGGCGGCGTGGGGCGTCGCGCTGCCCGTCGATCCGGGGACGCACCTCGTGCGGGCCGAGGCGACGGGACACGAGCCGTTCGAGCGCTCGTTCGAAATCTCGAAGAGCGGCCAGCACGAGGCCGTGAGCATCCCCGCGCTCGCGTCCTCCGGCGCGGTCGATCACGGCGGCGGTTCGAAGCCGTCCGGCGGCGGTTCCACCACCCGAACCATCGGTTGGGTTGCGGGCGGCGCGGGCGTCGTTGCGCTCGGTGTCGGCAGCTTTTTCGGGCTCAAAGCCTTCTCGGATTGGAGCGCGCGCAATCAAGCCTGCAAAGGCGGTTGCACGCCCGAGGCCAAGACGGACGGCTCGCACGCGAGCGACGCGGCGACGCTTTCCACGGTGCTCTTCGCCGTCGGGGCGGGCGCGGTCGGCGTCGGCGCGGTCTTGATTCTCACGTCGGGCGGCGGCGAGCAGACGAAAGCGGCGGCCCCCCGCACGCTCGAGGCGCGTGTTTCGCCCGCGCCCGGCGGCGCCGTCATCGAAATGAGGCACACGTGGTGAAGGCTTCGTCGTTCGGCCGCCGGCGTGGCGCCGTGTTCTCGGCGCTGGTCGTCCTCGGCGTCACCGCGTCGTGCGCGAACATCGTCGGCATCGAGGAGACGACCGTGGAGTCGCAGGCGGGCGCCGGCGCGTCGACGGGCGGTTCGAGTGGACGCGGCGGTGCGGCCGGCGACGGCGCGCGTGCCGGCACGGGCGGCGCCGTGACCGCGGGTGCTTCGGCGACGGGCGGCAGCGGCGGCAAAGGGGGCAGCGGCGGCGGAACCGGCGGCAACGCGACGGGCGGGGACGCGACCGGAGGCGGCAAAGGCGGCTCCGTCGCGACGGCGGGCAGCGGCGGCGCGGCCGCCGGGCGTGGTTCGACCGGCGGCGCGGGCGGCTCCGTCGCGACGGCGGGCGGCAGCGGCACCGACGCGACGGGCGGCGAAGCCGGAGCGTCCGACGCCTGCGGCGGGGTCACCGCACGTTGCACCAACGGCGTGCGCGAGGTCTGCACCCAGGGCAACTGGCAGACGTCGGCGTGTCCGCTCGATAACCCGACGTGCAGCAACGGCGACTGCATCGTCCGCGGTCCGAAGCTCATCAAGGCGGGCTCGTACTACATCGACGCGACCGAGGTGACCGTCGCCGACTACGCCGAGTTCACCGCGGCCAAAGGCAGCGACACGAGCGGCCAACCGACGACTTGTAGTTGGAACACGAGTTTCATGCCGGCGATGGATCCCGGGTCCGACGACCTCCCGGTGTCCTACGTGAATTGGTGCGACGCGGTTGCGTACTGCAAGTGGGCCGACAAGCACCTCTGCAGCGGCATCGGTGGGAAGACGCTGACCGACGACAACCTCTTCGACGCGAGCGCCTCGGAATGGTTCCAGGCCTGCGGCGGGGGCGGCACGCAGCCGAACGATCAGCCCATGTGCAACACGGTCGACGGCAACGGAGATCCGGTCGCTGTCGGCACGACCGCGGGCTGTGAAGGTTACTATCCCGGGCTCTTCGACATGCTGGGGAACGTCGCCGAGTGGGTCGACTTGTGTGACGGAAATACCGGCGCGGACGACCAGTGTTATCTGCTCGGCGGCAGCGTGATCGACTCGCAAGCTTATTGCACCGCCGACTATCTCGGCTACACGCGCTCGGCCACCGCGTACACGTTCGGTTTCCGCTGTTGCTCGGGTTGAATCTGCTGCTCTGACTGCACGTGAGTCACGACGTGCCTCGCGCGGAGTCGTGACGAGCCGCCGCGCGGAGGAGTGATATTCTCGAGCGCATGAACGTGACGCGCGTCTCGTTCGCGACGTGCCTCTTCGCGCTCGCGGCGTGCTCGAGCTCGAGCGACAAGACGTCGCTCGGCGCTCACGCCGCCGCGGGGACGGGCGGTGGCGCGGGAGCCGGTGGCACGACGAGCGCCGCGGGCAAGGAAGGCAACACCGGCGCGTCGAACGGCATGACGGGCGGCGTGAGCAACGGCGGTTCAGCGGGTAGAACGTCGGGCGGCGCCGGCGCGCCGAACGGCGCCTCGAGCGGTGGAGCGGGCGGCACCGCCGGGACGACGGTGTCCGGCAGCGGCGGCTCGAGCGGCGGCGCGGTGGCGGGCGCCGGTGGCGGCGCGACCGCGGGCGGCCCGGGTGAACGAGCCGGCGCGGGCGGCGCGACGAGCGACGGCACACCCACCGAAATGGCGCTCGCGAAATTGCCGGCCGCGCGCCAGGAGCACTCGGTCGCCGCGCTGAACGGCGAAGTCTACGTGATCGGCGGCTACAGCGGCGGCGCGACCACGGTGACGGACTCGGTGATCGCCTACGATCCGGCGAAGGACAGCTGGCGCAGCGTCGCGAGCTTCCCAGGGCCGCTCAATCACGGCAACGCGGGCGCCGTCAACGGCGAGATCGTCGTCGCCGGGTTTTACACGAACGGCGGGATGTCGACCGCGACCACGCAGGTCTTCGCGTACGATCCGATGAGCGACCAGTGGAACGAGAAGGCGCCCTTGCCGATGAACACCGAGCGCGCCGCTGCGTGCGTCGCCGTCGAGTCGGGGCTCATGTACGTGATCGGCGGCGCCCACGACGGCATGAGCGTCGACAACGTCGCGCGCTACGATCCCGTCGCCGACGCGTGGCAGGAGCTCGCCGCGCTGCCGGAACGCCGCGAGCACTGCGCCGCCGGAGCGATCGGCGGCATCATCTACGTGGGCGGCGGCCGGGTGGACGGCATCACGAACTTCGAACCGAAAACCTGGGCCTACGATCCCGCCAAGGACGCGTGGACCGAAATGGCGGACTTGCCGACGCCGCGTGGCGGCCTCGCGGGCGGCGTCATCGGCCAGAAGCTCTACGTGTTCGGCGGTGAAGGCAACGCGAACGCGTCGACCGGCGTGTTCCCGAACATCGACGTTTACGATCCCGCCGCCGACCGCTGGGAAACGATCGGCCAGATGCTCGTGCCGCGTCACGGTTACGGCGCCGGCGTGATCGACGGCAAGATTTACCTGCCCGGGGGCGCGACGCACGAGGGTGCCGGCGCGAGCGACGAGAACAGCGTCTTTTACCTGGAATAGCGGCGAGCGTGCGCGCGCGGCGCGAAACGCGGCAAGCTCGCCGCGCCCGCCCCCACTCGTGCGATGCAGGACCCTCGCCAGATCACGCTCGACCTCGCCGCGATTGCGGGTCTGCTCGAGTTCGGCGGCGCGTCCAAGTTTCGCGTGAACGCGTTCCGGCGGGGCGCCGACATCGTGAACGACCTCGGCGACGAGCTCGGCGCGCTCGTCGAGCAAGGGCGCCTGCAGGAGTTCGAGGGCATCGGCCCCACGCTGTCGCAACAGATCGAGGAGCTCTGGAACACCGGCCGCTCGGAGCTCCTCGCGCGACTGCTCGCGGAAGCCCCCGAGGGCGTGCTCGAGCTCATGCAGATCCCCGGGCTCACCCCGCGGCGCATCCACGCTCTTCACACGGCGCTCGGCATCCGCTCGGCGGTCGAGCTCCGTGCCGCCTGCGCCGCCGGACGCGTCGCGAAAGTGAAGGGCTTCGGGGCGAAAACCGAGGCGAAGCTCCTCGAAGCCGTGCAGAGCTGGCTCACGCGCGACGAGCGACCGCGCGATCCGCTGCCGCTCGCCGACGCGCTCGAGCTCGCCGAGCTCGTGCGAAAGCGCCTGCTCACCGTCACCGAGACGGCCGAGCTCGCCGGAGCGCTGCGTCGCGGCGAGGAGCTCGTGCGCACGCTCGAGTTCGTCGTCACGGGTGACGTCGAGCGGGCCCTCGACGCGATCTCCTCGCTGCGCGAAGTGCTGCGCGTCGATCGAGCCGGGCGGAGCGCCGTGATGACGGACGGCGTGACGCTCGAGCTTCACGCCGCCGAACGGGCGGACTTGGGGCGCGCGCTCGTGGTCGCGACCGGCAGCGACGAGCACCTGGCGGCGCTCCGCGCGCGCGCGAAGGAACGCAACGTCGAGCTCGAACGCGCGTTTTCGGAAGAACGCGAGGTCTACGCCGCGGTCGGGTGCGCTTTCGTTCCCCCCGAGCTCCGCGAGGGCCGCTCCGAGCTCGCGGAGGCGAGCGAGCGCGACTTCACGGATCTCGTCGAGCTCGCGGACATTCAGGGCATGGTCCACTGCCACACCAGCTATTCGGACGGCAAAAATAGCGTGCTCGAAATGGCCCGCGCCGCTCACGCGCGAGGCATGAAGTACATCACCATCACCGATCACTCGCCGAGCGCCCATTACGCGCGCGGCGTCGCGCTCGATCGGCTGAAAGCACAGTGGGACGACATTGCCGCGGCGCGCGCGGAGGTGCCGATCCGGATTCTCGCCGGCACCGAGTCGGACATTTTGGCCGACGGCGCGCTCGACTACCCCGACGACGTGATCGAGCGCTTCGACGTTCTCATCGCGAGCATTCACGCTCGACACCGCATGGATCGAGCGGCGATGACCGAGCGGCTGAGCCGCGCCATGGCGTTTCCGGCCTTCAAGATCTGGGGACATGCGCTCGGGCGCATCTTGAATCACCGCGCGCCGATCGATTGCGACGTGCCCGCGGTGCTCGACGCGCTCGCGCGCTCGCGCGGCGCCGTCGAAATCAACGCCGACCCACACCGCCTCGACTTGCCGCCGGCGTGGATGCCCGCGGTGCGCGAGCGTCGGCTCCCCTTCGTCATTTCCGTCGACGCCCACTCGACGCGCGGGCTCGACGTGCTCCGCTACGGCGTCGTCATGGCACGGCGCGGCGGCGTTCGAAAGAGCGAGGTCTTGAACGCGGGTTCGGCGGAACGCTTCGCGGCTAGTGTGAAGCCGGTGTGAAGGCCGAGCCCTGGAGCGTGAGCGCGACCCCGAGTCGCGAGCCGACGGCGAGCTTCGCGAAAATGCGCGCGATTTGGTTGGCCACCGTGCGCGGAGAGACCCCGCGTCGCTCGGCGATGGCGCGGTTCGGCAGTCCCGCCAAAATCCCGTCGATCACCTCGCGCTCGGCGGGGGTGAGGGCCGCGGGCGGGCGCGACTCGATGGGAAAACTCAGCGCGAGGTCCGCGTCGTCACCCGCGCAGGCTCGCTCGACGGCCAAGCCGCGCGGCGACGGCAACGGAGCTCGCGGCAGCGTGTCGCCCCCGTCGGCGACATGGCCCAGCACGGCGGCCAGATCCGCGCTCGAGCCGAGCCCGAGCCTCGCCATCGCGCACGCGAGATCGCGCGAGACGGTTCCGATCGAAACGCCCGCCTCGACCGCGATGACTTTGAGCGCCGTGCCTTTCGCGCGCTCCCCGAGCACGCGTTGCTGACGCTCGGTGAGCTCGGGAGCCGCGTCCTCCGGGTGCCGGCTCGCTGCCACGTAACGCCTGCCGTCACGGTCGTACCAACGCGTGATGCGATACCGGCCGCTGAAGACGTGCTGCCACGCCGCGCCGGGCGACGGCGAACTCGTCGTGACGCCCGCGTGCTCTCCACTCGTCATGGCCGGCGCCGATTGCACGGGTGATGCCAGCGTGTGTCACGAGCGGAGGCCGCGATAAATCGCGAGATCGTCGCGTGAGCGCGGCAGCGGGATGCGTCAAGTGCGCAATCGCGTTGCGCAAATCGAGCAGCGGTTCGCGCAACGTGAGTGGAGCGCGCTCGGTTTCGAGACGATGTTCGGCGCCGCGCGAGTGAGTGACGAGATCACCGCACACCACTTCGTCGTACATGGCACCACCCATACTCATGGATTGCCTGCACACTTGCACCGTGGCATTCTCGCAGCCCATGGGTATTCACGACCAAGACACGGCCGTGAGCGTGAACGACCCGGCCTTGAGCAGCGTCGTCACGGGCAACGACTGTCTGGTTCTGATTCATCGGCGGCAGGGGCTGCCGTTCGCGCAACGCATCGATCTGACGCGCGCCGTCCTGCGCATCGGTCGTGACACGAAGAACGATCTCGTGCTCGAGGATCAAGAGGTCTCGCGTCGCCACGCCCGCGTCGAATCACGCGGTAATGGTTGGATGCTGATGGACGTGGGGTCGACCAACGGCACGTTCTTGAACGAGCGTGAATTGAGCGGTCATGCCCGGCTCGTCTGCGGCGATCGCCTGAAGATCGGCTCGCACATCTTCAAGTTTCTCACGGGCAACGACGTCGAATCCGCCTACCACGACGAAATCTACAAGCTTTCCATCACGGACAACCTCACGGGTCTCCCCAATCGGCGCGCTCTGGCGGACGAGCTCGCGCGTGAGTTTTCGCGCGCGCGCCGGCACGGCCTGCCGACGGGCGTTTTGATGATCGACATCGACTGCTTCAAGAGCGTCAACGATCGTTACGGGCACCCGGCCGGCGACGCCGTGCTCGCGAACGTCGCCGCGACCGTGCGCGCCGCGGTGCGCGAGGGGGATCTCGTCGCGCGCTACGGCGGCGAGGAGATCGCCGTGCTCATGCCGCAGAGCGACCTCGGCGGGGCGAGCGGCGTGGCCGAGCGCGTGCGCGAAGCGGTGGCGGCGCTCGTCACGACCTTCCGTGACGCCCGCATCCAGGTGACGGTCAGTATCGGTTGCGCCGCGCTCGCCGAGGTGGACGCCGACCCGCAAACCCTGATCCAACGCGCCGACGAGAAGCTCTACGCGGCCAAGCGCGCGGGTCGCAATCGCGTGACGATCTGAAGCGTCGCCCGCAAAGGCGTCGCCCGCAAAAAGAAGCGCCAAACGGCCACCATCGGCGAAGCGTCACCGAGCGGGGCGCGCCCGAACGGCTCACGCGTTCGCGCGCGCGCTCGCGTCGAGGACCTGCCGCACGACGCGCAGGAGCTCGTCGGGTTCGTAGGGCTTCGCCAGGAACGTGACGTTGTCGCCGAGCGCGCCGGCGGCTCCGAACGAATCCGAGTAGCCGCTGCACAAGATCGCGGCGACCTGCGGGGCGCGCGCGCGGATCTCCGTGAGCGCTTCGGTGCCGCTCTTGTTCGGCATCACGGCGTCGAGCAGCAAGAGATCGATGCGCTCCTGTTCGGCGAAGATACGCACCGCCTGCTCGCCGTCTTCGGCCGTGATCACGCGGTAGCCGGCGCGTTCGAGGATGCGCACGACGACGGCGCGCACGCGCGGCTCGTCCTCGGCGACCAGGATCGACTCCGAGCCGCCCGCGACGGCGCCCTCGACCTTCGAGCCCACGTGCGCCGCGTCGCGCTCCGACACGGGCAGGTACACCTTGAACGTCGTGCCTTTGTCGACCTCGCTGTAGACGTGCATGAAGCCGCCGTGGCGGCGGACGATGCCGTACGCCGTCGCGAGGCCGAGCCCCGAGCCTTGCGATTTGGTGGTGTAAAACGGCTCGAACACGTGGTCGAGCGCCTCGGCGGGAATGCCGATGCCCGTGTCCGTGACGCTGACGAGCACGTAGCGGCCTTTGCGGACCCACGGGTGCGTCTCGCGAAAGCGGCCGTTCACGAGGACGAGCTCGGTCTCGATCGCGAGCCGGCCGCCGTTCGGCATTGCGTCCCGCGCGTTCACGCACAGGTTGACGACGACTTGCTCGAGCTGCCCGCGGTCGGCGAGCACGCGCGGAACCTGATGGCCCGCGATGAAGTCCATCTTGACGCTCTCGGGTACGAGACGCCTGAGGAGCTTCAGCGTGTCACCGAGCATGGCGTTCACGTCGACGAGCGCCTGGTTCACCGGCTGGCGCGTGCTGAAGGCGAGTAGCTGGCGCGTGAGCTCGGCCGCGCGGTTGCCGGCCGCGAGCGCGTCGCCGAGCAAGACGCCGCGCTCTTCCGGATCTTCGCAGCCGCGAGCGAGGCTCAGGTTGCCGAGAATGGCGACGAGCAAGTTGTTGAAGTCGTGCGCGACGCCGCCCGCGAGCTGGCCGATGGCCTCGAGCTTCTGCGAGCGGTTGAGCTGCGCCTCGGTGCGCTTGCCGTCGGTGATGTCGATGATGCCGCCCATGAGCTCGTAGGCTTTGCCGCTCGAATCGAGCAGCACGCGGCCCTTGCAGAGCACCCAGCGCACGCTGCCGTCGGCGAGCGCGGTGCGGAACGTCAGGTCCGGGTACTCGCCGCTCGTGAGGGAGTGGAGCACGGTGCTCTTCACCCGCTCGCGATCGTCCGGGTGGACGAGTCCGAGGAACGAATCGAAGGTGATGTCGTCCTCGTCCTCCGGCCACTGCAGGATGCGCTTGGCGACCGTGTCCCAGCGCACGCGATCGTTCTGCACCGCCCACGACCACTGCCCCATGCCGGACGCTTCGAGCGCGAGCCGCAACTGCGCGTCACGCAGCGCGAGCTCGGCTTCGGCCCGCTTGCGCGCCGTGATGTCGGTCGAAATCGTGAGCAGGCCCGTGACGACGCCCTCCCGCTCGATCGGCACGACGCGCGTGTCCCACCACAGGGCCGAAACGCTGAGCAGCTCGGCGCGCTGGGCTTGCTTCTTTTCGATGGCCAGGCGGATGCATTCGGCGCAGCGGTCGCGGTGCGAGCCCGGCATCAGATCCGGCACGTAGGTGCCGCGGAAACTCCGCGGATCCGTGCCGGGCACGCTGCGGCTCAGGTAGACGATGCGGCCCTCCAGATCGAGGATCGTGATCACTTCCGGTGAGTGGACCAGGATGCTCGTGAGCCACTCCGACCGGTCCACGTCCAGGCCCGTGCTGTCCGCGGGTGCCGCCATGCCGACCTCTGAACTTGCACCTTCTCACGGAGCGAGCCCGCTCCACAATGCTTCACGCCGAGCGCGAGGCGCTCAGCTCGCGAGCTCGCGCGGGCCGAATTCGGCGAAGACCGGCGGAGTCTTTCCGAAATCGCTGAAACGCACGCAGGTCGGTCGCACGACGACGTGCGTGATGCCCTGCCACGCGAGACGATCTCGCCCGTCAGGGTATACCGAAAAGTAGAGCTCGCGGGCGCGCATCAGCTCCGCTCCGGTCGGGAAGTGTGCGACACCGTCGATCTGAGCCGTGGCTTCTTCGTCCCAGCCCACGACGAGCGCGATGCGGGGCTCGGCACGCAGATTGGCGAACTTTCGCGTGCTCTCGAGCGTATCGAAAACGAGCTCGAGCTCCTCACCGACCGCGATGCCGACCACGGCGGCCTGCGGAGCGCCGTCCACGCCCACGCTCGCTTCGACGGCGAGGCGGTGGCGCCGCAAAAAGGAGAGCAATTCTGCGCGCGTCACGCCGAGCGTGCCTCGGCGAGCGCGACGCCCTCGTGCGCGAGGAGCCAGCGCTTGCGCTCGATGCCGCCCCCGTAGCCGGTGAGGGTCCCGTTCGAACCGATCACGCGGTGACACGGCACCACGATGCCGATGGGGTTCGACCCGTTGGCCAAGCCGACCGCGCGTACCGCATTCGGCCGTCCGATTTGACGCGCGATGTCACCGTACGAACGCGTCTGCCCGCACGGTATGGTCAGGAGGCCGCGCCAGACCGAACGCTGGAAGTCCGTGCCGCCCATCACGACCTGGAGCCCGTCGATCGCGGCGAGCTCGCCCTCGAAGTAAGCGCGGAGCGCGCTCGTGAGGCCGGCCGGATCCTTGGCACGCCGGTGAGCGCCGCGGCCGAGCACGGACTCCATCCGCGCGTGTCCGTCGAAGAAGCCCACCGCGTGCAGTCGGCCTGCCTCGTCCGCAAGGACGGCAAGCTTGCCAATCGGCGTCTCGAACTCGTCGATGAGGAGCGGTCGGTCGGTCTTCATGAGGCCCTCTTTTTGGTGGAGGCGTCGGCCGCCCACAAGTGTTCGGCCGCGTAAGCGCGAAAGGGTCGCCAGCGCTCCGCGCGTTTCAGGAGCTCGGCCGCGCTCGGCCGCTTTTCGCCGGGCAGCGCCGCGCCCCGCAAGAGGCCCACGTCGCTCGCCGGGAAGGCGTCGGGTTCGCGCGCGGCACGGAGCGCGATGTAATGCGCCGTCCAATCACCGATGCCCGGCACGGCGCGCAGCCGCTCGACCGTCTCTTCGATGCTGGCGAGCGGTTGGAACAACATCGGATCGGCGAGGGCGGCGTTCGCGGCGCTGCGAAGCGCTTTGCGCCGCGCGTCGGGCATGCCGAGACGCCCGAGATCGGCGGCGAGGACGTCGGCGGCAGTCGGGAACGCGAAGGCGAGCTCGCTCGCGCGACTCGGCTCGACGCTCACGCTGCGCGCCGTGAGCCTGACGAGCGCCGCCGCGAGACTTCTCGCGTGAGCGACCGAGACCTGCTGTCCGAGGATCGCGCGCACCGCGAGCTCGAAGCCGTCCCACGCGCCGGGCGCGCGCAGTCCGGGGCGCGCCCCGACGAGCGGCGCGAGCCAGGGATCGGTCGCGAGGTGCGCGCCGATGCTCGTCACGTCCGCGGCGAGATCGAACGTGCGACGAATGCGCGCGACGATGCTCGGAAGGGCTCGGACTTCGGGGAACCGGATCGTGGCGACGAGGCTCCGATCCCGCTCGGCGTGCGCGATCTCGACGCTGCCCGTCGCGCCGTCGTGGAGCACCGTCCGCGCGTAGGCATGCTCGGTCACGAGCTCGACGCCCGGGATCGCTCGGGCACGAAAGAACGCGAGCATGCTCGCGAAATCGTAGGGCGGCCGGTAGCGCAGGCGCACCGTCACGCCTCGCTCGCGCGCGCGTTTCTCGGCGCCGGGCGCGACGGCTTTGCGCCGGAGCGAGCTCGGCGGTCGTCCGTAGAGCTCCTGAAACGTCTCGTTGAAGCGGCGGACGCTGCCGAAACCCGCCGCGAGCGCGACCTCGGACATGGGCAGCTCGGTCTCGTGGATCAGCTGCTTGGCGAAGAGCACGCGGCGCGTTTGCGCGACGGCGATGGGTGACGCGCCGAGGTGCTGCTGAAAGAGACGGCGCAGTTGCCGGCCTCCGATGCCGAGCCGTTCGGCCAGGGCATCGACGCTCGCGTCGTCCGCATCGAGCTCCCCCTGCGCAATCAGCGAAAGTCCGCGGGAAACGGTGTTCGAGGTGCCGAGCCACGAGCCCTGGTCGGGAGCCGTCTCGGGCCGGCAGCGCAGGCACGGCCGAAAACCCGCCTCCTGCGCCGCGGCCGCCGAGGGGAAGAAAATGCAGTTCTCGCGCTTCGGCGTGGTCGCCGGACACACGGGCCGGCAATAGATCCCGGTCGTCTTCACGGCGGTGAAGAAGCGCCCGTCGAAACGAGCGTCTCGCGCCTTGAGCGCCCGGTAGCACGCGTCCTGATCGAGCACACGGAACCAATAATCCCGCGGCGGGCGCGGCGCTCGCGGTTTTCGGACGTGCTCGCTCGCTGCGCGGCGCGAGTCGAAGCCCGGCGAGGCAACGTCGGACGACACCTGGTCGTTCGGCGCTCTCGCCGGGCTTCGGCGCGCGTGCCCGTCAGAGGAGCGGTGGCGCCGCGAGCTGGGCGAGCTGGAGCGCTTGCGCCGGGAACCACGCGCCGGCGTCGGGGTCCTGGCTGCCGCCCCATTCGGGGTCGGTCGTGCTGCCCGTGATGCCGCGATTGCAGGCGCCGTCGGACTCGCCCGGCGTCTTCACCCAGAGGTACGCGGCCGCGAGCGAGTTGCCGGTGCTCGCCGTGGGGCGCGCGCCGAGACCACGCGCCGGCGGGTTACACCACGTTTGCGGATCCGGGTACGACGCGTCCGCCGGCGGCGTCCACGGGCCGACGCCGTTGCGGCTCGTGTCGATCACGAACTTGGTCTGCGCCGAAGCGCCGCCCATGAGTCCTTGAATGCCCGACGTCACGCTCGCCTCGAAATCGGGCGTGTAGTTCACGGTCGTGTAGTTCGTCGCAGGGTCGTACTGGCCCGGGCACCAATCGAAGTGCGGAATGCCCGTGTCCGTGTTCTGCATCCAATCGGGGCCCACGCCGGGCGTGCCCGCGGCGAGGCACATCGAAACCCAGGTGCCGAACTGAACGCTCTGATCCGTCGGCTGGTAATTCGACACGTTCAGAAAGAAGCCCTGCACTTGCTGAACGCCGTCGGTGAAGCCGGCCTTGTACAAGCGATACGCGGCTTCGCTCACGCCGAGCCACGCGCTGTGCGTGCCGTCGAGATACACCGACGCGCCGGGAGCCTTGGCCAAGATGCTGCTCACCGCGTACTTCAGCTGCGCGTACCGCTCGTCCGAGGTCGCGCCCGGAGCCGGCACGGTGTTCCCGTTCGAGTCCGTCACCGTCGGCTGGCACCACTCCTGTGCGCCGAACAGCGTCGTGTTGTAGGGAATGATGCCGAGGCTGTCCGGCTCGAGGATCACGACGGCTTGGCCCTGGCCGATGCCGCTCGCGAAGCCGTCGATCCACGCTTCGTACGCCGCGGTGTCCGTCGCGCCGCCCGCCGAGTATTGGGCGCAATCGCGAAACGGAATGTTGTAGGCGACGAGCACGGGCGTCCGATGCGTGAGCGCCCCGGCCGCCATCGTCTTCTTCACCGAGCTCTTCACGTCGGCGGGCGTGCCGCCCGTGAACCACACCGCCTGCGGCGTCGCGAGCATCGCGGTCACGCGCGCCGCGTCGACCAGGTGTCGGTGTTTCACGAGGTCTACTACCTGCTTGGTCGCGTCCGCGTCTGGCGGCCGCACGAAGAAGCGCGTGTCCGCCGCGAGGTCCCGCGACGGCGTCGCGCGCACCGTTTCCGCAAGCTGGTTCTCGTTGCCCGAATCCGCCGACGTCGGGTGATCGGTCGTGTCGACCGCGCAACCGCTGCCCGCCGCGCTCGCGACGAGCAGCGACACCAATGTTCCCCAGTGCGACTTTGCATCTCTAGTCATCATTTGAATTCTCCTCATTTGGGCGTTGCGCAGACGACGAGCGTCCGCCGATCGCGGCGGTGCCCCTTGCGGCGCTCGGGTGCCGCAGTGCAGACTCCGTGCCGGCCGCTCGCAGCCGGCCGTCGCGCTCGTCGGAATCGAGCGAATCAGCCGCGACTCCGATCGAACCGAGCGTGGGGTGGGGGCGCGAGTCCGCACGCCGCGTCCGCACGCGCGTCGGTCGGACTTAACTAGTCACTACGCGCGGACGTCCGCGCGGACGTCCGCGGACACGTCCGGGGTCTGCCCTTGGCCACAAAACGCGCAGAAACGAGAGACTTTCGACCCCGCGTCGCGAGGGCACGGCGCGTGCAATCCGCCCTCCTCATGCCCCTCGCCGGCATGCAAACGTCCACCTTCCCGCGCGAGCCCTCGAAGCTCAGGCGTCTGCACGCCATGCTGCAGCTGCATCAACCGCTCGTTCTCCGTCGCTTGCGCCGGCTCGGCGTGCCCGAAGCCGACCTCGACGACGCCGTCCAGGACGTGTTCGTCGTCGTCGCGCGCCGGCTCGACGACGTCGAGAGCGAACGCGAACGCGCCTTCGTGCTCGGCACGGTCGCTCGCGTCGCCTCCATGCGCCAGCGCACGCGCCGCCGCCACCCCGAGGATCCCACCGAGGCCCTCGACGAGCGGCCGAGCACGAGCTTCGACCCCGAGTCCGTCAATGCGTCGCTCGCGGCCGAGCGTCTCGTGCGCGACCTGCTCGCGCGCCTGCGCGCGGAGAGCCGCGCGGTGCTGCTGCTCGCCGAGCTCGAAGAGCTGCCGCTGCGCGACGTCGCCGAGCGGCTCGGTATCCCGCTCGGTACGGTGAATTCACGCCTGCGGCGGGCGCGAGCGGAGCTCCGCGGCGCGGTCGTGAGGCTGCGCGCGCGGGAACGCTTTAGCGGCCGCGCTGCGCACGCCTAGTAACGACCGCTCAGTCGCCGATCAGACCCGCGCACGTGCCCGGGTCGGCGATCGACCATTCACGGCAGGTGTCGCCCATGCAGTTCGCGGAGACGCACTCGCTGTCGTAGTTGCAGGCCGCGCCGTTCGCCTTGAGCGGGACGCACACCTGCGTGCTCTCGTCGCAATACGAGGTGTGCACGCACTCTTCGAACGTCGGGCAAGGTCCGCTCGCGACGCCGGCGGTGCAAAGACCCGTGGAAAGGCTGCAATAGCTGTCGATGGCGCACTCGAAGCCCTCGCAACTAGCGCCGACCGGGGCGAGCGGCGCGCACACGTAAGCGTCGGTGCAGTAGAGCCCGTCTTGTCGATAGCAACCGCCCGCGCCGGCCGGCGGTCCCGCCGAGGTCGAGGAACCGCTGCTCGAGCAGCCGTAGCCGCCGGAGCCGTCTTCTTCGCAGCTGCTCGTGCAAGGCTCACCGAGCATCGCGTGCACGGAGTCGCTGACTCCGAAATCGTCGCCGCCCGGCGCGCACAGCCCTTCGTTGCATTGCACGTAGGGGACACCGGGCACCTCGGCGCAGGCCGAATCGGTCGTGCAGGCGCCGCCTTGGGGCACGGTGCCGTGAAAGACGTTCTGACACGCCGTATTCGTCGCGTCGCCGAGCGTTCGATCCGTGCAACCCATGACGGCCTTCCGGTACGCGTCCACGCACCCCGCCCCCTCGCTCTCGTCGAACACCACGCCCGGCTCGCTCAACGCGGCCGTCACCGCCGAGTTCATGAAAGCGGTGACGGTCGTCTCGCACGTCGAGCCCGTGAACGCGTAGCCCTGGCTCTGACAACAGGGGCCGATGGCGCAAAAAGCGCTCGCGAACGACGACGCAAAATCGCTCGCGGCGACCGGCGTCTGCGGCGTCGACTGCGTTCCCGACGCGTTGCCGCCTTTCGTCGTGCTCTCCCCCTTGCAACTCACGAGCGCCTGCACGAAGAGCGCCACGACGAGGGGGCTCGCCCAACGCCGACCCGAACCACGCCTGAACCCACGGACACCTCGACCCATTCCTCCACCAATCATGAACAAGGAGGCTACCACACGTGCCCCCGCGGCCGTTCGCGCTTTTAGCGCCGAATCACGTCCGCGAAGACGCAGCGATGGTCGGAAGCGCGACCGCAGTCCACGCCGAAGCCCGCGAAGTCGAGCTCAGGACTCGCGAGGATGCGATCCAAGCGCAGCCAGGCGATGCGGCTCGGAAACGTGTACCCGAAGCCCCAACCGGCGCGCTCGAAGCCGTCTCGATACCCGTCCTCGAGTCGGCCGAGGAGCGGACTCAGTTTCGGAAGGTTCGTGTCCCCCGCGATCACGACGGGCAGCTTTTCTTCTCGCGCGAGGTCGAGCGCCCTGCCGAGCTCGAACGCGCGTGTTTCGGCGTTGCCGCCGCGCTGCCACTCGTCGGTGCCGCTTCGCGCCCACGGAAAGCCCCTGACGCCTCGCTGGAGAGCGCGGATCGCCTTGCGGGGTGAAATGGGATGCACGCTGACGACCGCGAGCGGGCCGAGCGGAGTGTCGAATTCGTAGCGGACGACGTGCGGCGTGTTCAGATAGCCGAGGTAGTTCACGACGGGCGGTTTGGTCTTCGCGCGCAGGCGAAAGCGGCTCGCCATGACGAACTGCTCGGAAACGTCGACGGTCGGGTACTTCGGCGCGAGGAGCGCGACGAGCGGCCGCGCGTCGCCGATGAGCTCCTGCATCACGACGATGTCGGGTTCTTCCCGCAGCACCGCGTTCGCGACGGCCGCGTACCCGGCCTGACAGGAGTTCACGTTGTAGCTCAGGATCCGCACGGACGGCGCCGTGCTCTTCGAGTGCCACCCGGGGAGCACGAGGCCGAGCAGCGGGAACAAGAGAACGTAGGCGGCGAGCGCTTGAGTGACGAGCCAGCGGCGGAGCTTCTGCAGCCAGAGCGCCGGCACGAGCACGACGAGCGGCAGCCCGAGCGGCAGGCGCGGCAGGTAAAGGGCGACGCCCGTGAGCCACCAGCGTTCGCCGACGAAGCGCAGCAAGAGCGCGACCGTGACGAGCGCGAGCGGGTAGAGCACGGCCGCCCCAATCGTCACGCGCCGGACTCTGCTGTTCACGCGACGCGCGATACGCCAGCACGCGGCCTCGAGCAAACCGCGCGGGGGGAGAGCCCGCCGCCTATTTGGAGATACACTGCGCCGCGATGCCCCGCGATCACGCTTACCCGCCCGACCTCGCGCGCTTCGTCGAGGCGCGCTGGCCGCGGGAGCTCGCGCCGCTCCGCGTGTCGTCGCGCGCGCTCGACGAGGCGCTTTCCGCCGCGTTTCAGGCCTCGCTCACGACCGAGGAAACACGCCCCACTCGGTTTCGCATGCTGCTCATGCCGGCGGGCGATTTGCCCGAGGGCGGCGTGCCGAACGAAGGCGTGCTCCGCCTGCGCTTCGAGCACCGCCGCGCGCTGCACGAAGACGAGCTCCGGCGCCTGGCCCCCGCCGCGCCGTTCGAAACGTCCCTCATCGGCGTGCAGGAGGACGGAGACGGCAAGCTCTCGATCTGGGGCGTCGCGCACTCGGGTCCGGCGTGGCTCGCGCCCACGTGGGGCGGCAGGAGCCCGGTGCCGAACTGGACGTACGACCCGATTGTGCACGTGACGGCGCCCGGCAAGGTGGCGGTGCGCTCCGCGGGCAGACTCGTCGGCGCGCTCGAGCGCGGCGTCGTCGTCGACGCGACGGTCGACGTCTTCGAGTCGAGCTGGCTCCCGGCGATGTTCAAGGAAGAGCGCGAGCTCATCCGCGCCGAGCACGCCGCCACGCAGGCCGGCAGCCTCGCGCCGACCTCCGTCGATCATTCCTTGGTCGGTCGCGTGAGCCAGCACATGCTGCGGCGCGCGATCCAGCTCATCCGGGGCGCGCGCCACGGCGGCATGCTGCTCGTGGTCGACGGGCCGCGTGACGCTCTTCCGCGCGGCCTGCGTCTCAAATATCGCGTCGAGCAAGACGAGCCGTCGCATCGCTACCGCAGCATTCAGCTCGCGATTTTCGAAACGCTCGCCACCGGTACGACGAACCCTTCGGTCGGCTGGGATGATTTCGTGTCGAGCTCCCACCCGCGCCTCGAGCAACTCGAGCAACAGGTGTTCGAGCTCTCACGCGCGATCGCGAACCTCGCCGCCATCGACGGCGCGGTCCTGCTCGACAAGCGCTTCGGCGTGCTCGGTTTCGGCGCCGAAGTCTCCGCCGAGCTCCCGCCGCCGGAACGCGTCCTCCGCGCCCTCGACACGAACGGCGACGTGCGCGTGCCGGACGACATCGAAAAAGTCGGCACCCGCCACCGCGCCGCGTACCGCTTCGTGAACGATCATCCGAGCGCGCTCGCCATCGTCGTCTCGCAGGACGGCGGCGTGAGCTTCGTCGCGAAGCAGGGTGAAGTCGTGGTGTGGGAACAATCGGTGAGTCCGTGATGCGTCGTGCTCGAGGCGTTCAGCCGCCGGCGAAGTCACCGATCAGCGGGGCCGGTGTTTGCTCGCAGGGTCGGTCACGGGGCACTCGGGCGTGTCGCGCAGGGCGTCGCTCAAAATGGCGCTGCCGACGCGCTCGCCCGCGCTGACCGTCGCGCCGGCATCGTCCGGATCGACCATGCCGAAATGCCGGCGCACGCACACGGGTTCGCTGTCGCCGTCCCGGAAAATCTTGACGATCACTTCGTAGTCGCCGCGCCCGGCGAGCTGCATGACGCCGCCGAGCACGCCCGCGCCGACGCCGACCACGCGTCCGCTCGCGCGCAAGTTCGCATTGCCTGCGCCCCAGTGCGTCACCCAAATTTCGATGCGAGGCGTGCCCGGGTGATCGTCGTCGGCTGCGTAGAGTTGATTGGCAATCTTGCGCTCCGTGAGTCCGTCGGTCACCGTCTCCGCGATCGCGCCGATACCCCCGAAGCGATCGCCGTCCGTGTCCTTCGAGACGCGAACGAGCACGGCGACTTCCTTCTTGATCGGCTGCCCCATGATGAGGGGTGGACCGGAGGCGCAACCAGCGACCAACGACACGAGCCCCGCGCTGAAGGCCCACATACCCTGCCGATGCCCTGGTCCTCTCGTCATCGGCGCTCTGCGCAAGCAAGCCGCGCTCACGGCACGTAGTCGTCGCCGCGCCGCGGGTTGCCCTGGGCGTCCACGTCGTGACACGTCTTCGTCTCGGTCAAAGCGTCGCTGAGCACGGTGCTGCCGAGTCCTTCGCCCGCGCTCACCGTGCTGCTCGGATCGTCGGGATCGGCCGAACCCGTGTGTTTGCGGACGCACGCGGGCGCCGTATCGCCTTCGCGGAAAATCTTGACGGTCATTTCGATCTCGCCGGCCCCCGCGCTCTGCATCACCACCCCGACGATGCCCGACGCGGCCGCGAGGCCCCGTCCGGCTGCTCGCAGGTCGGCGTTGCCGAGGCCCCAGCGCGTGATCCAGATTTCGATGCGCGGCGTGCCGGGGTGGTCGTCGTCGGCGGCGTAAAGCTGATTGTCGATGCCGCGCTTGGTGAGGCCGTCCGTCACCGTGTCGGCGAGCGCGGCGATGCCGCCGAAGCGATCGCCCGAGCCGTCCGTCACGTGCAAGAGCACGGCGACCTGCTTCTTGATCGGCTGCCCCATGATGACCCGCGGCCCCGACGCGCACGCCACCACGAACGGCAGCACGCACCCGAGCGGCGCGAGCCGTCCGACGCCGCTCGCGCGGCGCGCCCCCCCGAATGCCGGCATCGCCGTTACGCCTTCGCGATGAGCGCCTTCGCCTCGGCCGGATGCGCCTTGCACTCGAGGAGCGCCGACAAGACGAGCGGCGCCACGATGGTCGCGTCCGACTCGATCACGAACATGGGCGTGTCTTCCGTCAGCTTGTCCCACGTGATCTTCTCGTTCGGCGTCGCGCCCGAGTACGAGCCGTACGACGTGGTCGAGTCGGAGATCTGGCAGAAGTACGCCCACGGCTTCGCCTGCTCTTCGAGATCGTATTTGATCGAGGGCACGACGCAAATCGGGAAATCACCGGCGATACCCCCGCCGATCTGGAAAAAGCCGACCCCGGCGCCCGTCGAGAGCTCGCGATACTGGTCGTAAAAGGTGGCCATGTACTCGATGCCGCTCTTCACGATGCTCGCGCTCGCGTCGCCGAGCTTCACGTGCGAAGCGAAGATGTTGCCGAACGTCGAGTCTTCGTGCCCCGGCACGACGACGGGCAAGCGCGCCTTCGCGGCCGCGAGCAGCCAGCACTCGTCAGGATTGCCCTGGTACAAGCTCGACGGGATGGTCTGAATCAAGTCGTAGAAGTACTCGTGCCAAAAGCGCCGCTCGCCCTTTTCGGTCGCGCTCTTCCACATCGGCACGACGAACTTCTCGACGGCGCGAAACGCTTCGTCCTCAGGAATGCTCGTGTCCGTCACGCGCCGCATGCGATCGTTCAGGATGCGCGTGTCGTCCTTCTTCGTGAGATAGCGGTAATCGGGGAAGTCCTTATAGTGGCTGTTCGCGACGAGCCGAAACAAGGACTCCTCGAGGTTCGCGCCCGTGACCGACAAGCCGTGAATCAGCCCCGCGCGGATCGCCGGCGCGAGCGTGATACCGAGCTGCGCCGACGACATCGCGCCTGCCACCGCCCAAAACATCTTGCCGCCTTGGTCGATGTGCCGCTGGTAGGCGAGGAGGGCGTCGCGCGTGGCCCGCGCGTTGAAGTTCTTGTAGTTCTTGAGCACGAACTCGAGGGTCGGAAGCGAGGCGGTCATGCGTACCGACCTACCAAAGCCGCGCCCGTCGGGCTACCTTCGGCTGATGCTGCCCGAAGCACTGGCCGCCGCCGTAGCGACCTTGGCCAGCGCTTTACGGGCCGATCCTGGTTTGGAGGCGGGCTTGGTGGCGAGCCTGCTTCCGCGCTCCGCGGCGCCCCGTTCGACCCCGGAGCTGACTCCCGACGTGCGCTCGGCCGCCCAGCGTCTCGCCGAGGAGCTCCCCGCCGTCACGCAGTCGGAAGCGGGCGTCACGGCTTTGTCACCGCTCTTCGCGGACGAACGCGCGGTGCCGCTGCTCGCCTTTTGCGCCGCCAGCACGGCGCGCCGCGACGTGCGGCTCGCGGCGCTCTTGACCGCGGCGAGGCGTCACCCCGAGCTCGCCGAACGCATCGTCGCGATCGCGCGCGATCGGGTCGTCTCCGGGCCGCTGCTCGACGCGCTCGGCTGCGCGCCCCTGCTCGGCACCGGCCACGAGCTCGGGCTGCCCGAAAACGCGCAGGCGCGGGCGCGCCTCGAAATTCTCGTGTGGGAAGCGGGCGCGAGCGCGCTCGAGGTGCCCGCGCTCGGCGCCTGGCTCTGGAGTTCGGAGGCGACCTTCGCCGAGATGATCGCGACACCCGCGCACGGGTCGCTCCGCGGGCGCGTGCTCGCCGCGCGCTGCCTGGAAATCGGGGTGTGCGGGCTCTCGCCGACCACCGATCCGGAGCTCATCGGGCGGACGCTGCAGACGCTCCAGCCGCTGCTTTTGCACCCGGAGCCGCTCGTCTGGGTTCACGCCGCGCGCGCGCTCGGGCGCCTCACCGGCCGGCTCGAGCACCTCGAAGGCACGCTGCTCGACTGGGTGCTCGGTGAGTCGCGCGTGCTCCGCCAGCGCGCGACCACGGCGTTCGCGTCGCTGCCCGCCGAACGGCTCAAGTTTCTCGCGAGCCAGCTCGTCGCCATGCTCGAGTCGCCCGCCGAGGAAGCGTGGGTGCTCGCCGCCGTCGCCGCCGCCACGCCGTACCTCTTTTTCGAACGCCGGCAGCTCTGGGATCGGCTCGCCAAACGCATCCTCAAGGGTGACGGCGGCGCGATCGCCGCGCGCGCGCTCGCCCGCGGCCTCGCGACGCTGTTCCGGCGCGGACACCGGCCGCCCGAAATCGAGGCGCCGCTCGCGGAGCTCCGCGAGCTCGCACGCGCGGCGCGCCCGCAATCGCTCGACGAGCTCCGGCGCTGGATCGAAGTCACGGCCGCGACGGACGTGATCGACAACGCCGAGCGCGATCCGCTCGATCTCGAGCTCGGCCTCGAGAACCTCGTGCGCATCGCCGCGCAGTACGACGACGACGAAGCGGACGCGCGCGCCGCGCGCTTCGCCGGCACGCTCGCGCCGTCGTTTCAAGAAGCGCGCCGGCTCGCGCTCGGCGGCGGGCGTCTCCGCCAGCGCGCCGCCGCCATCAACGCGCTCGAGGGCACCGCGCGCGCGGTCGCGCTGAGCTTGTGGGCGCCGCTCCTCGCGACGCGGCCGACGGGCGAGCCGCACGACGAGCCCGATCTCGCCGAAACCTGGAAGCTCATCGCCAACGCGCCCGCCGCGATGCTCGACCTCGTGAAGGAACGCCGGCAGGCCGAAAATGCCGACCCGAGCGCCGATCTGCCGCTCGAGGTGCTCGCGCTCCGGCTCGGCGGCTACGCGCTCGACGCGTGCGGCGAGGACGCCGAGCTCGGCCCCGGTCGCGGTCCGACCGCTCACGATACCTGCCACTGGCTCAGAAAGCTCGAGGGTCTCGCCGACGGCTCGCGCGAGCTTCCGGCCGAGCTCCAGGCGGCGCTCTCCGCGCTCTTCTGGCGCCTGGTCGACACCACGCGCGGGACGGCGCTCGGCGAAGTCGACGACGTGGAGTGGCTCGGGCCGTTCGCGGCGTGGTGGGCGCTCGTCATCGATCGGCCCGCCATGTTGCGCGGGCTCGCGACGGCGCTCCCGATGATGGCGGAAGGGGCGCTCGCGCGCTGTTGCGAGCGCGCCGAGGTGCTGCGCGACAGCGTGGCCTCGGGCGGCGCCGACGGCGAGTGGGGCCCGTCCGCCGCCGAAGCGCTCGAATCGCTCCACGCGGAAGACACCGAGCTCGCGCAGGCGCTCTCGCGCCTCGCGCAGGCACTCGCCGGGTTCAAGGCGGCGGCGGGTCCGAAAAAAGAGCTCGAAGCGCTGTGCGTCGAGCTCGTGGTCGCGGGCGAGCGGCTGCAGGCCGCGCTCGCCGATCCGGTGAAGGGCCTGCACGGCCGCCGCGGCGACGCGCCCGGCGACTCGCTCTCGCCGCCGGACGCCGAGAATGCGCCGCGCGTGGCCGCGCTCGTCGCGCGCGCGATCCGAGCCCGCGAGCCCTCGATGCTCGACGTCTGGTTCGCCTCGCTCGGCCCGGTCGCGTCGGGGCTGCTCGAAGACGCCGTCAAGGCCGCCATCCGCCGCACGCCGCCCCCGCCCCCGCAGGCCCGCAAGAAGGAGCCGAAGCTGATTCAGGGCTACGAGCTCGTGAAGCCGCTCGGCGAAGGCGGCATCGGCAGCGTGTGGCTCGTGCGCAAGCCCGGCGCCGATCGCCTGTTCGTCTTGAAAATCCCCAAAGCCGACGCGCTCGCGAACGCGACCGACATCGAGCGCGACGGCATCCTCGCTTCGTTCGTCGAGGAGGCGCGCGTGCTCGCCGGGCTTTACCACCCGAACGTCGCGAACATCATCGACCGCGGCGTGGCCGAGGGCGTGCCGTTCCTGGTGCTCGAGTATTTGATCGGCGCCGACCTCAAGCAGTACGCCGGGGCGCACTTGATGTCGCTCTTCGAGCTCAGGCAAATCGTGGTGGAGTCGTGCGCGGGCCTTTCGGCGCTGCACGGCGCCGGCCTCGTGCACCGCGACATCAAGCCCGCCAACATCTGGCTCCGCCTGCCGCTGCCCGGCGGTGAGCGCTTCGACGCGGTCAAACACCGCGATCCGGCGCGGGCGCAGCCGCTCGCGGCGGTCGTCATCGATTTCGGCATGGTGCGCTCGATCCGCGTGCCGCCCGACGCGAGCGGGCGCTTCGTCGCCGGCACGGCGGGTTACATCGCGCCCGAACAAGTGCTCGACCCGGTCGAGCTCGACCCTCGCTCGGACGTCTACGCTCTCGCCGGCACGATTTACAACGTCACGACCGGCCGCTCCTTCTTCGACGAAATCGAGAATCAGCGCGATCGCATCATCGCGCACATGCGCCGCGACCCGTTCGAGGACGCCGAGCGGCTCCGCCCGTTCCCGGCCGCCGTCGCCAAGGTGCTCCGCGCCGCCACCCTGCGCGACCCGAACGACCGCCCGTCGCCGCTCGAATTCAGCCGCGAATTCGCGGGCGCGATCTGACCCACGCTCGCACCGAACCGCGACGCGTTACTGGTCGGCCGGCGCGCAGTCGACGAACGGCGTCGCGTCGAGATGCGGGAATGACCCGCTGAAACGGACGTAGCGCTTGCGCGTCGAAGGGCACGACGCCACGAGAAGCGCGTCCCCGGCGCCCTGCGCGGGATCGACGTAACAGAATCCGTCGGTGGTGCCCGCGTACTTCACGTCGTTCTGACAACTCGTGAGATCGTCGCCCGCGAGCTCGGGAATTTCGCAGACGCAGTATTCGTCGCAGTTCAATTGCGTGGTGCCGCCGCAGAAGCCGTGCGACGTGAGGTCGTCGAACGCCCGCTGTTGAACGGCCGCGCTCGCGTTCGAAAGGCCGTCCACGGAGCAATCGCACGCGTCGTCCGTTTGCGAAATGTTCGGCTCGATCTCGGCCACGTGACACGCGACGTGCGTCGGGTCGCTCGCCGACACGGTGAGCGGCAGCGGCAGGCAAATCGGCGAAAACGTCGGCGCCAGGCGATCGACGAACGCCGTCATCGCGGGGTTGTACCCGTACGCGGCGTCGGTCGCGGTGCCGTCCGTCGCCGTCGTGTTCTTGGGGCAGATGCTCGCGACCACGCCCTCGTTGCCGATGTCCTTCAGCACCTCGAGCTCGCGCAAGCCCGGATAGGCCTTGCCGTAGAGCTCGGCGCCGTCGTTCGTCGCGGTCACCCCGGTGCAGAGCGGGCTGTTCTTCGCGTACTCGTCGGCGTTGCAATCGCAGGCGTCGGGGTCGGCCATGCACTCGCTGATCCCGATCGGCTGCTCGAGCTGGAAGATGCACGCGAATTGGAGGTCGTCGCGCACGCTCAGCACTGCTTGCTCGTGCCCGTTGATGGGGTTCGTATTCGTGGTGGCCGTGGCCGAGCCGATCGTCACCCCGGCGAGCAGCGGATGCTGCTGGGGAAGCGGCGCCGTCCTCGGATCGATCGACTCGACCATCAGCGTATCGGTCGGCAGCACGTTCGCGTTCGGAGCGCCGAGCACCACCGACCAGCGATCGTTGTCGACGAGCTCCTTCGCCGTCATGTACGTGAGGTCGCGCCCCATCCAGCTGTCCTCGGTGGACACGTCTTGCCAGGGCACGCCGACGATTCCCAAAAACACGACTTCGGCCGGGGTACGCGGCTCAAGGTTCGGCGCGTTCGACGGGAACAAGGGGTTTGCCACGTAGGAATTCGGGCGCGCGGCGATGGTGAAGCTCGAGAGGGCGTCGACGTAGCGACTCGTCGGATAGAGGAGATCGATACCGAAGCGCTGCTTTTGCTCGAAGCAACGCAGATTCAACGAGTCGTCCGGCGCCGTGCGGTCCAAGCGGGCGCTGCACACGGGGTCGCTCGCGTTGTCCGGACAACCCGCGGCGGGCGTGCTGGGGCAGGGACGACAACAGGGGTCGTTCGGATCGTCGTTACACACCGACGTGCCGTACGGCATGTGCCAATCGGCGTTGCCGACGCCGCCCTTGTACCCGACGAGCCAGCCTTGGGTCCCGTCTTCGTCCACGATCGAGCAGTCGTTCTCGTCGGTGAGCATGATGATGCCGAGCACCGAGTCGTCGCGCAGGAACGCCTTGCGCTGCTGGAGCAAAAGAGTGTTCGTCGCGCCGCGCACGCTGGTCTCGAGATCGTTCGTGACGCCCGTGACCGGATCGGGGTCGACCAAGAAGCGGTACCAGGCCTCGAGCGACGCTTCGTAGCCGCAGCCGTTCTCTCCGACGGCGTTGATTTGGTTCGTGAAGTTCTGGGCGAGCTCGGTCTCGTCCGTTTCGTTCTTGGTGATCGGCGTGTGCGGGTCGCTCACGTCCTCTTGATTGCGCGGATCCCAGACGAGAAACCCGGTGCCGTTCCAGCCGTAGAGGTTCGAGCTCGGGCGCACGCTCGGGAGCAGTTCGGCCAGATCGTTGTAGAAAGAGCCGCCGCCGTTCGCCTGGTTCTGGGCGTCCGAACACACGTCCCCGCTGCCGTGATCGCCGAGGCTCGACGTGACGATGCCGATGTGCACGTCCTGCATCGGCCGAAACTCCGCCTCGCCGCTCGTGCAGAGCCCGGTGTTCGGATCGGCGGACGTTCCCGTCTTCATCCCGTCGTCGTCGACGCAGTCCGGCGCCGACAAGCGCCGAACGAGAGACGGCACCGCCTCGGCGAGCAGCGATTGTTTGCCCGACATCGACAGCGAATTGTCGATCATCAACAGGATGTCGAGCTTGTCGAAGGTCGCAGGTCGGAGCGGTAGAAAATCCGTGGTGGGCGGGTCGAGATTCGCCGGGTGACCGCCCGTGCTCGTGGTCGTGCCGCCCGTCCCCGCGCGCGAGAAGGTGCCGCCCGTGCTCCCGCCGGTGCCGGTGTTGCCGCTACCGCCGTTCGCGCCAGCGGCGCCGCCCGTCGCTCCGCCCGTGCCGCTCATCGTCGTTCCGCCGTCGCCTCCCGTTGCGCCGCCGCCCTCGGCGCTCGCTCCGCCCGTGCCGCCGCCGCCCTCGGCGCTCGCTCCGCCCGTCCCCCCGCTGCTCTTGCCGGCGCTGCCTGCGCCCGCAAGACCGCCGGTGCTCATCGACGTGCCGCCGCTCGCCGTCTCGCCCGCATGGTCGTCGTCGCCGCCGCTCCGCTCGTGACTCGAGCCGCCGCACGCGCCCGCGAAGAGCGCGAGCGCCACCACGCCGAACACACGCCGACCCCCGCCCACGCAGTGAAGTGCCACCATCCCACCAAATTACCACGATTTCCCCTCAGCGAGGGGCCCCCAGACACGGCTTTACCCATGGTATTTCACGCGGGTGACGAGCGCCGTCGCGTCCGGTCTCGAGACTTTGCCGCTCGCTCCGAGCCGCACCCGACCGCTCGTCGAGTTCTTGCTCGTCGGCGGGCTCACGCTCGTGCTCTTTCCGCTCGCGTGGCTCGCCGAACGGTCGCTCGGCGTCGATGCGGCCGAGCTCGCCGTCGGGTTCACGGCGTTCCACGCGGCGTTCGTGATCAACGACCCGCACTTCTCCGTCACGTACCTGCTCTTTTATCGGAACGCCCGCGAGCGAGCGTTCGGTCGTGCGTTCGCGCCGCTTCAGCGGGCGCGTTACGTCTTCGCGGGCGTCGTCGCGCCGCTCGCGCTCGTCGCGTGGACGGTGCTCGCCATCGCCGACGGCTCGGCCCGCTCGCTCGGCTCGCTCATGGAGCTCATGTTCGCGCTCGTCGGCTGGCACTACGTGAAGCAGGGGTTCGGCGTGCTGCTCGTGCTCGCCGGCCGGCGCGGTGTCCGTTACGGCGCCGCCGAACGCCGCGTCCTCCTCTTTCATGCGTTCGCGGGCTGGGCCTTCGCGTGGGCGAACCCGTCCGGGCCGAGTCGCGAGGTCGAAGAGAAAGGCGTCGTCTACACGGCCCTCGCGCACCCTCGCTGGCTCGAGCTCGTCACGGGCGGGGCGTTCGCCGTGAGCACGCTGCTGCTCGCGGCCATGCTCGTCGTGAAGGCGCGACGCGAAGGCCGGGCGCCGCCGCTCGCGCCGCTCGTCGGGTTTCTCGCGAGCATCTGGCTCTGGAGCATTTTCTCGAGCGTCGATCCGCTCATGCTCTACGTGGTGCCCGCGCTCCACTCGCTCCAGTACCTTTACTTCGTGTGGTTGCTGCGGCGGAACGAAGCGCGCGAGGCCGAAGCGCCGCCGCGCTTCGGTCGCCCCACGCGAGAGCGACTCATCACGCTCGCCGCCGCCGCCGTCGCGCTCGGTGCCGTACAATTTCACCTCGCTCCCGCGCTCTTCGACGGGGCACGGCTCCTCGTCCCGCATCGCCTCCCGCTCGTGCTCGCCGATCTCGGCCCGACCCCGTGGTTTGCCGGCATCTACGCCGTCATCAACATCCACCACTACTTGATGGACACCGTCATCTGGCGTCGCGAAAATCCCGACACCCGCTACCTTTACCGTTGAAGCGCAAACGTAATCGGTAGAACCGTACCCAAAGCGTCCACCGCCAGGCACGCGTCGTCTCGCTTGCGTTCCCGCTCGGGCCGTGGCCAAAACGCGGGTCAAGTGGCCGCACAGCGCTTTGCGAACATCGCCAAAGAGTTCCGGGCGCTGCCCCGCGTGGACCGAGCTCTGCCGGAGCTCATGCGTGAAGCGATGCGCGTGGCACTGGGAGCGGTTCCAGCAGACGGTTGGGCCGTACTCACGCTCGATCCGGCGACGTTGCTCGCGACGGGCGGCGTGCACGAGCACGAGCTTTCGAGCGAGGCCCGCCGGCGGCTCTACGAGATCGAGTACGGCGAGGACGACGTGAATCGGTTCGCGGCGCTCACGCGCGAGCTCACGCCGGTCGGCTCGTTGTCGGAGGCGACCCAAGGCGAGCTCACGAAGAGCGCGCGCTACCGCGACGTGCTCGCGCCGGCCGGCTACGAGCACGAGCTCCGCGCGGTGCTGCGTTCCGCCAAGCACACGTGGGGCGCGTTGTTCCTCTGGCGCCGTTCGAAGCGTCCCGACTTCGCGACGCCGGACGAGGCGCTCGTGCGCGAGCTCGCGGACGCGTTCGGCGACGCGATTCGCGCGACGTTGCGCGCGACGGGGCTCGCGCACGACACGCGCAGCAACCGCGCCATTCTCGTCGTCGGGCCGGACCACGCGATCGTCTCGGCTTCGCCGGCCGCGTCGGTGTGGCTCGCCGAGCTCGCCGCGGACGGCGCGAAAGACACGGGCTGGCTGCCGCATACCGTGCGTTCGACCGTCAACGGCGCGCGCCGGGGCGCCGAACGCGGCGGCCAGACCACGGCCCACGTGCGCGTGCGCGGCGCCTCGGGGCAATGGCTCACGGTGCACGCAACGGTGCTCGGGGACGGCAACGCCGTCGTGACCATCGACGAAGGGCGGCCCATCGCCGTCGCTCCGCCCGTGCTCGCCGCCTACGGTCTCTCGCCGACGGAAGGCGAGGTGCTGCGTGATCTCCTACACGGCTTGGAGGACGCGTACATCGTCGAGCGCGCCGGGACGAGCCTCGAAGCGGTGCGCGCCGACATCGACGGCGTCATGCGCAAGGTCGGCGTCGAGGCGCGCTCCGCGCTCCCGAAGAAGCTCTTCTTCGATCACTACTTCGAGCGCGCCGAAGCGGGCGCGCGGCTCGGCGCGGACGGCTACTTCGCCTCCGGCTGAGTCGTCGGCGGCGGGTTCAGCTCGAGCGTCACGCGCGCGTGCAGGCTCGAGAGCGGGCGCTCGCCGCCGAGCGCGGGCTCGTCGTCGAAGGAAAGCTCCGTGCGCACGCGGTGGACCGCGTCGAGCACGCGCTCGAGCGGTGAGCCCAGCACGGGGAGCTCGGGAAAAATAGGGGCGTTCGGCGTGCCGCGGTCCGGATCGCGAATGCCGTCGGGCGCGAGCGAGTAGCTCTGCCCCGACGGCGTGACGACCACGGTGCCGAGGTACTCACGCATCAAGAGCCGGCCGGCCGCGGCGTCGCCCGTCTGTTCGGGCGCGCCGACCAACACCGCCGCGGCGAGCGCGCTCGCTTGGGTGTCCTCGTCCGTGGTCGCCGCGTCCGCCAGCCACGCGAGCGCGCGAAAGAGCGCGTCGCCCGGCTTGCTGCCGAGCTCGACCACGAGCTGCGAGGCGTCGCTCGGCACGGGGCCCTTCGGCGCCACGCTGACGGGCGGATGCTCCGTCACCAAATCGAGCGCTTGATGGAGCACCGTCTCGTTCAAGGAGAACACGAGCGCATGTTCGGTGAGCGCGTAGTAGAGCGCGCCTCGCACCTCACCGTCCGAGAAGCGGACCGCGACGACCTCCGTGCCGTGATAGCTCGGCGCGCTGCCCCATTCGAGCGCTCCCGGTGCCGCCTCGCGCGCGAGGCTCCGGAGCGCCGTCAAGCAGAGTCCGGCGCCGACGCGGCTCTTCACGCCGAGCAGCGCGTACACCGGCAAATTGGCGACTTTTTCTTCGAACGGCGTCCGCCGCGCGTGCTCGTCCGGCAGCTCGATTTCGTCGGAGAGCTCGCCGCGGAGCGCCTGCAAGATTTCGTTGCGCGGCGTGACGCCGACGAGGGCGTAGTCGCCGACCCAATCGAACGCGAAGTGGTTGCCGGAGCCGAAGACGTCGCTCATCTGCGTGAGCTCGCGGCGCAGACTCGCGTCGGCGCCGATGCCGATGACGGCGGACAAGCCGGGCAAGACCTCCGGCACCGTGACGCGAGCGCGACCGACCATCTCGATGTCGTCGCGGTACTCGTTGCGCAGCGTCGGCAGCACGCGCAAATCGGCGCTGAGCGCGCGCTTACCCTGATCCGCGCGTTCGGTCACGCGCAGCGCGACCGGATCGATGCGATCGGACCACATGGCCTCGTAGGAGCGCGCGAACTCGGAGTAGCCGTCGCGCTCGGCCGCCGTCACGCGCGTCACCGGCGGTCGATCGATGAGCGGCTCGAGGTGCGCGGGCGTGCCCCACGCGGAATGCGCGGCGTGCCCCGGCTCGAACTCGATGGGGCTTCCGTCCGCGTGCTCGAGCTCGCTCCGCTCGAGAAATTTCGAGCGCAGGAGCTCGGCGGTGCTCTTCGGCGCGGCGCCGTCGATGCGCCCGCGCGCGAGCGCCGCGTAACCCGGCACGAGCAGCTCGCCGAGCGCGAGCTGCCGGCGCGCCTCCGCGATTTTCTGCTCCGGTCCGACCACGGACGCGATGAAGCGATCCCCGAGGTAGCCGAGCAGGTCGCTCGGCGTGTTCGCGTCGCGCGCGAGCATGTACGAAAAATCGGGCTCCGCGGCGAGGTTCGGGTGCTTGCCGGCGATGGTCGCGATCACGCGCCGGATCGCCTCCGGGCTGTTCGAGACGAGCTCGAAGCCGCCGACCGTCGCCCGGTGCTGGCGGATCCGCCCGTCGGCGGAGCGCCGCACCGTCACCGTCGTGCCGTCCGTGGTGAAGGTGCTCTCCTTCACGTTCGGGTGGGCGACGGCGTGGTGCGCGAGCGCTGCGGCGAGCGCCGTCGAAAAGAGCGGCGTGTTCTTCACGCGAAAAATCAGCGTCAGGTCCGTGCCCTCGTGGACGTAAGGGTCGCTGCCCGTGATCGCGAGATCGGTCACGACGTCGGGCCCGAAGAGCCGCGTCAGCTCCGTTCGTTCGAGCGCGAGCTCCGTCTCGTAGCGCGCGAACGTGTCGCGGTCCTCGGGGTGTCCGTCGAGCACGTCCGCCGCCGGCTCGCCGAACGACTCGACCACGTCGAGCACGTCGAGGAACTCGCCGAAGTTGCGCGCGCGCACGAAGTAAAACTCCGCCGGCACCGCGTGGGCGAGCGCTTCGTCCGCGGCGCGCTTGCCGAGCGCCGTGGCGAGGTCCGCCCACGGATGGCGCGCGAGGTTCGGCGGCTTCGTCTCCGCGATCGGAAGGTTCGCCCGCTCCTTGCTCGCCTGGACGAAAAGCTCGCGGTTCTCCTCGAGCGCGCGCTGCACCGAAATGCGCCCCGTGGTCGTGTCCATCAAGCGCGAAAGCTCGTAGCTCGTCTCGTTCGACGGCGCGGGCCGGGGGCGCACGGCGCGTGCCGGCGCGGGCCTCGCGGCTCGCGCCGAGACGGCCGGCTTCGGCTCGCCGTACACGCGCACGAGCCGGCGCGCCGCGAACGCGTCCGGCGCGTCGCCTTGATCGCGGAGCTCCTGCGCGAAAGCGGCCGCCCAGCGCTTGACGAGCGTCGCGTCCGTCTTTGCTTTCGGATCGATCGTCGCGCGGAACGGCACGCGGTGGCCCGGCCCGTCGTAGGCGATCGTGTAGACGGTGCCGGTCACGGGCTCGGGGCTCTTCTTGCGGCGCACCCAGATGCGAGGCACGCGGCGCAGCCCCCCGCCGCTGTCGGTGAACGCCATCTGTCCGAGCGGCGGCTCGAGTCCGACGCTGGTCGAGTGCCACGCCTCCACGAGCGCATCGGGCGCCGGCGCGCCGCCGCCCGGCGTCGCTGCAGCGCTGCCGAGCACGAGCTCGAGGATCTCGTAGGCGCCGTCGTCGGCGCGCGCGTTGAGCGTCGCGGTGCGCGGCGGATCGTCCACCGGGTTCAACGCGCCCGTGCGGAGCATCGGCGCGGGCGGCTCCGGCGCCGGCGCGCTCGCTGCCGCCACGACGCCCGAACCGGCCGCCGCGCTCCTCTTGGCGGGCGTCGCGGGCGCCTTCTCGGCCGGCGCGCAGCCGCCGAGCACCCCGATCGCCACCAGCGCCGCCGCCGACCGTCGAAACCCGCGTCCCTCGGGGCCCTTGAGCATGGCCGGCAGGATAGCGCGAGAATCGTTGAAGAAAGCGCCGCACAAAACCACGGTTCAGTGCTTTTTCACCGGTCCGTGCTACGGCTGCGCCCCTCGCGGCTTCCCTTTTCGGGGCCGTTTGGCTACTTCGCCGCCCTAACCCCCCTCTCCGGAACATTCCTGTGGCAACTCGCATCCCCCTCGAACGCATCCGCAACATCGGCATCTCCGCCCACATCGACTCCGGCAAGACGACGCTCACCGAGCGCATCCTCTTTTACACCGGTCGCATCCACGCCATCCACGAGGTGCGCGGCAAGGACGGCGTCGGCGCCAAGATGGACTCGATGGACCTCGAGCGCGAAAAGGGCATCACCATCCAGTCCGCCGCGACGTACTGCGTGTGGAAGGGCTCGAAGGGTCAGTTCGAGGACATCAACATCAACATCATCGACACGCCCGGCCACGTCGACTTCACGATCGAAGTCGAACGCGCGCTCCGCGTGCTCGACGGCGCCATCCTCGTGCTCGACTCGGGCAAGGGCGTGCAGAGCCAGTCGATCACGGTCGACCGCCAGATGAAGCGCTACCGCGTCCCCCGCATCGCCTTCGTCAACAAGATGGACAACCCCGGCGCGAACTACGAGCGCGTCGCCGACATGCTGAAGGAGAAGCTCGGCCACCACCCGGTCAAGCTGCAGGTGCCGATGGGCGCCGAGGACAAGTTCGTCGGCCTGATCGACCCGATCATCGGCAAGGCCTATTACTTCGAGGGCGACGACGGCGAGATCATCAAGGAAGTGGACGTGCCGGCCGAGTACGCCGAGCGCACCAAGCTCGCGCGCGAAGAGATCGTGTCGCAGGTCGCCGACGTCGACGACACGCTCGCCGAGAAGTTCATCAACGAAGAGCCCGTCACGAACGAGGAGCTCAAGGCCGCCATCCGCCGCGCCACGCTCGCGCTCAAGATGACGCCGGTCATGTGCGGCTCGGCCTTCAAGAACAAGGGCGTGCAGCTCCTGCTCGACGGCGTCGTCGAGTACCTCCCGAACCCGACCGAGGTCGTGAACGAGGGTCACGATCAGGACAAGAACGAAGAGAAGATCGTCATCGAGTCGGATTCGGCGAAGCCGTTCGTCGGCCTGGCCTTCAAGCTCCAGCAGGACAAATACGGCCAACTCACGTATTTCCGCATCTATCAGGGCAAGGTCACGACCGGCGACACCATCTTCAACATCTCGAACGAGCGCCGCAAAGTCCGCGTGCCGCGCATGTTCCGCATGCACTCGGACGACCGCGAGGAGATCGAGACGGCCGAGGCCGGCGACATCGTCGCCTTCTACGGCGTCGAAGCGAGCTCCGGTGAAACCTTCACCGACGGCAAGCAGAGCATCACGCTCACCAGCATGCACGTGCCCGCGGCCGTGATTTCACTCGCCGTGCAGCCGAAGGATCGCGCCGCCGAGGCGAACTTCTCGAAGGCGCTGAACCGCTTCACGAAGGAAGACCCGACCTTCCGCGTGCATCAAGACGAAGAGTCGCAGCAGACGATCATCAGCGGCATGGGCGAGCTCCACCTCGACATCTACATGGAGCGCATGCGCCGCGAGTACAACTGCGACGTCATCGCGGGCAAGCCGCAGGTCGCCTACCGCGAGACGATCACGCAGCGCGCGGAGATCGCGTACACGCACAAGAAGCAGACGGGCGGCTCCGGCCAGTACGGTAAAATCGGCGGCTACCTCGAGCCGCTTCCGCCGGACGCGGTCGAGACCTACGAGTTCGTGGACGAGATCGTGGGCGGCGTGATCCCGAAGGAGTTCATTCCGGCTTGCGACAAGGGCTTCCGCGAGGCGATCAAGAAGGGCGCGCTCATCGGCTTCCCGGTGGTCGGCGTCCGCGCGGTCTTGAACGACGGCGCGTCGCACGCGGTCGACTCGTCCGAAATGGCGTTCAAGACGGCGGCGCTCATGGGCTTCCGCGAAGCGTACCCGAAGGCGAAGCCGACCATTCTCGAGCCGATCATGAAGGTCGAAGTCGAGGCGCCGGTCGAATTCCAGGGCTCGGTCGTCGGTCAGGTGAACCAGCGCCGCGGCGTGATTCTCGAGACGGTGAGCGACGACGTGGTCACCATCACGGCCGAGGTGCCGCTCAACACCATGTTCGGCTACTCGACGGATCTGCGCTCCGCCACGCAGGGCAAGGGCAACTACACGATGGAGTTCGCCCGCTACGCGCCCGTGCCGAAGCAAGAGCAAGAGACGATGATGAAGGAGTACCGCGAGAAGCAGGCCAAGGAAGCCGCGGCTCGCAAGTAAGTCCTCGGAGTGATATGAGGGCGCAGGCGGGGCGCCCGGTCGAGCGGAGATACCCGCCGCCACCATGCCACTCAGTCCCGAGCAGATCACGGAATGCCTCAAGGTGCTCGAGTCCTTGCTCGAGCACCGCGAGGAGCTCTTGGAGATCGATCTGCCCACCCGCAAGCGCCTGCTCGAGGTGGCGGGGCGTTTGGCGCAGCCGGACCGCACCGAACAGCGCTACCTCGCGCGCGCGTCGCGGAAGAAGAAGCGCCGTGACGTGAAGGCCGCCGACGAAGCGCTCTTGAGCCGCGCCGGCATCCGCAGAAAGCGCCTCGAGCCCGTCTTCATCACGCCCGAGCCGCGCGCGCTCGCCGACGCGGGCGGCGGCGTGCACGAGGCCAACGGCGCCGAAACTCGCGCCGAGGACGACCAGCGGGCGGCGCCGCGCGACGCCGAGACGCTCGGCCGCGAGCGCGAGCTACCGACGGAGCCGGTGAACCTCTTGCCGGACCTCGGTCCGACCCAGGAGACGAGCGCCGTGCACGAGACGAGCGGCGTGCACGAGACGCGCGACGTGTTCGCGACGCTGACCGCCACGGCGCGCCCGACCGTCGAGGACGACGGCGAGCGCCTGCGCGACGCGCGCGTTTGCTACGTCTGCAAGCAGCCGCGCGATCGCGTCCATTTCTTCTACGATCAGCTCTGCGTCGAGTGCGGCGACTTCAACTACGCGAAACGCTCGCAGACGGCGGATTTGCGCGGCCGAACCGCGCTCATCAGCGGCGCGCGCATCAAAATCGGCTACCAGGCCGCGATTCTGCTCCTGCGCGCGGGCGCGCGCGTCGTCGTCACCACGCGCTTCCCGCGCGACGCCGCGCGCCGCTACGCCACGGAGCGCGACTACGCCGAGTGGCGCCATCGCCTCGCCATCTACGGCCTCGATTTGCGTCACACGCCGAGCGTCGAAGCGTTCGCGCGCCACTTCGCCGAACGTGAGGCGAGGCTCGACTTCATGCTGCACAACGCCTGCCAGACCGTGCGGCGTCCCGCCGGCTTCTACGGCCACCTGATGGACGGCGAGCTCGGTCCGCTCGAAACCGTCCCGGAGGCGGCCCGGTCGCTCCTCGCCGATCACGAAGCGCTCACGGCCTCCCGCCGCCGGCTCGCGAGCGGTGCCGGCGCGTCCGCGAGCCGCGCCGTCGGCGTGCGGGCGCCGGACGCCGCGTCGCCCGCCGGTGAACACGAGCCGTCGCCGGTCGGCCTCGCCGCCTCGGCCGCACTCTCGCAACTCGAGCTTTTGCCCGAAGATCGCGACAAGAGCGAGATCATCTTCCCGCGCGGCGAGCTCGACCAAGATCAGCAGCAGATCGATCGGCGCGGCATCAACAGCTGGCGGCTCGCGCTCGACGAGGTCGGTAGCGTCGAGCTCCTCGAGGTGCAGCTCGTGAACAGCATCGCGCCCTTCGTGCTGAACGCGCGCTTGAAGGCGCTCATGCTGCGCGAGCGCACGTTCGACAAACACATCGTGAACGTTTCGGCGATGGAGGGGCAATTTTATCGGCGCTTCAAGACCGACAAGCACCCCCACACGAACATGGCCAAAGCCGCGCTCAACATGATGACGCGCACCTCCGCGCCCGACTACGCGAAGGACGGCATTTTCATGAACAGCGTCGATACCGGCTGGGTGACGGACGAAGACCCCGCGCACATCGCTGCACGAAAAACGGCGGAAAACGGCTTCCACCCGCCGCTCGACATCGTGGACGGCGCGGCCCGCATCGTCGACCCGATCTTCGACGGCATCAACACGGGACGCCACGTCTGGGGCCAATTCCTCAAGGACTATCGCCCGACGGCTTGGTAACATCCGTCGCCATGTCGACGTTCGATTTCGATCCCGAGTACGTTTTCTCACACCACGCGGCGACTCCGGAGAAGCTCAAGACGTACGCGCTCATCCACGAGTCGGCCAAAGCGTTCGCCAAGGTCATCATGGAGCGCGTGCCGGACGGCGCCGATCGCAACACGGCGTTACGCCGGCTGCGCGAAGCCTCGATGATCGCCTGCGCCGGCGTCTCCCTCGACGGCCGCCTCAAATAACGCGACTTCATGCCTCTCGAAGACGATTTCGCCGCCGCGCAGACGCGCGTTCGCTCGCTCGCCAAAACGCCGGATCCGTCGGAGCTCCTCGAGCTCTACGCGCTCTACAAGCAGGGCTCCGCCGGGGACGTCCAGGGCAGCCGCCCCGGCATGCTCGATTTCAAGGGCCGCGCCAAGTACGACGCTTGGGCCGCGAAGAAGGGCACGGCGAAGGACGCGGCGCAACGCGCGTACGTCGAGCTCGTCGCGAAGCTCACCGCCAAGTACGGCTGAAGACGCCGCCGCTCGGGGGACGAGGCGGCGCGGGGCTCACGCCGCGAGCGGATTGACCCAGCGCACGCCTTCGAAGCGCGCGAAGTCTCGATCGTTCGAGTAAACCTCAGCCTGATGTTCGAGCGCGTGGGCGGCGATTTGGACATCGGTCGTCAGGTTCGCGCCCGTACCCAATTGCTCGAGCAAGCCAAAAGCCAAATCGAGGTGACGGCTGCCTGGGACGAGCAAGCTCACGACCTCCCGAGCGAGCCAGCCCTTGACTCGTTCGAGCGCGTCCGTCACCGACAAGGGCTCGCGAAAGACGCGCCGGTTCGTGCTGAGCCGCAGGAACCCGAACACACACGCGGGCGCAAGTCCGACGCGGCGCTCGCCGCTCAGCGCATCTTCCCACCACTTGCGGGCGCGGGCGTGCAACGGGTGCGCGTCGAGCTCGGCATACAAGACGAGATTCACGTCCGGGACGATCATCGACGTTCACGCATCCGTGCCGCGACGGCGTCGTCCTCGAGCTCGTCCGTCAGCTTGTTGAACGACTCGGGGTCGATCCCCGGCAAAAGACTCGTCCTGTGCGGTTTCACGCGGTAGCGCTTGGGGGTGCGGTTTGGATCGCGCGGGAGGAGGCCGCGCCGCAAGGCCTCGTTCACGACCTGCTTGATCGGCTTTCGTTGCTCCGCGGCCGCGTCCTCGATGAGCTTCGCCACGTCCGGGTCGAGCGTCAAGGTGGTCCGCACGAAGGCATCATGATGCTCTCGAATCGATGCGTCAAGGCGGCCGCCGCGGGAGCGTTCCGCGGCGGCGACGGGGCCTTCCGCGTGGGCGCTCACTCTTGCGCGGCGAGCGAGACGGCGGCCGGCTCGGCGAGCACCGCGTTCGGCTCGTTCGCCGGAGCGGCTTCGCGGGCGTGCGGCGTGTGCGGGTAGCGCGCGCGCTGGGTGGAGAGGTTCTTCACGATGCCGAGCGCCGCGAGCACGCGAATGACGAGATAAGAGGGGTCGACCTCGAAGCGGCGCGCCGCGAAATTCGGGCTCATCGCGAACTCGTGGTGGTTATTCTGGAAGAGCTCGCCGAGCGTCACGAAGTCGAAGACGAGCGTGTTGCGCGACGCGTCCGCCGACGCGTAGTTGCGATAGCCGAAGCGGTGGCCGGCGTAGTTCACGATCGCGCCGTGGATCGGGCCCATCACGTAGTGCGCCGGCAGCAAGAGGTACCACCACGCGCTCGGGGCGAACGCGACGTAGAAGCCCGTGTAGAACGCGAGCCACACGATGCGCATCGGCCAGGATTGGCTGAGCTTGTCGAGGACGGGCCATTCCGGACACGCGCTCGCGAAGCGGGCCTCGGGTTCGACGCGGTGGTAGGCGAAGTCGTCGTAACGAAGCTTCGTCTCCCACATCATCTTGAACACGTTCGGCTCGAACACGGGCGAGTGCGGGTCGCGCTCGGTGTCGCTGAACGCGTGGTGCATGCGGTGCAGGATCGCGTAGCCGCGCGGGTGGAGGTAGCTCGCGCCCTGCGACAGGTACGTGAGGAAGTGGAAGAAGCGCTCCCAGCGTCGCGACAGCTCGAACTGCCGGTGCGCGCCGTAGCGATGCAAGAAGAACGTCTGGCAAAACACCGACGAGAGCCAGTGTCCGGAGAAGAAGAGCAGGATGGCGGTCATCGAGGGGGCGCGCCTCGGGCGAAGCGCGCGACACCCTAGCGCCGTTCGCCGCCTCCGGAAACCTTCGCGCCAATTTCGCGCCGCAGCGGATCCAGGGCGCGCCGTGTTCGAGCGGCGCGCCGCCGAGCGGCGCCGCGGACCGCGCTATTCGACGCGTTCGACGTGACCGTCGGCGTGCTTGGCGAAGCGGCCGTCGGCGCGGGCGTGCACGGGGCCGTCGCTCGGCCACGGCCACCCGCCGAAGCGCGTGCGCTGGTAGTCGCGGATGGCGCCCTGGATCTCTTCGCGTGTGTTCATGACGAAGGGGCCGTGTTGCACGACGGGCTTGCCGATGGGTCGCCCCTGCAACATCAGGAGCTCGACCTCGCCGGGCCCGGCCTCGAGCGGCACGGGCACGTCGGCCCTCACGCGCGCGGCGACCGGCGCGCTGAACGAGCGGCCGCCGATGCGCACGCCGGGGCCCGCGAAGAAGTACAAGGTGCGGAGCACGTCTTCGTCCGCGGCGGGCGGGAGCTCCCACGTTGCGCCCGCGTCGAGGCGCAAACACCAGATGGCCACGTCGCTGCCCGGCTCGGACGCCCACGACTTCGGCGGCGGCGCCGGCGGTCGCTTGCCCTCGAGCGAGCCGGCGACGACGGTCACGTCGACCGCGCGTCCCGCGGCGTCCACCGCGTGCACGCGCGGGATGTCGCGGTTCCAGAGCATCGTGAAATGAGGCTCGACGAACTTGTTCTCGGGCGGGAGGTTCAGCCAAATCTGAAAGAGCTCGAGCGTGTTCTCGCGCTCCTGGTCGAGGAGCGGGAACATCTCCGAATGGACGATGCCGGCGCCGGCCGTGAGCCACTGCACGTCCCCCGAGCCGAAGCGCGCCGTCGCCCCGAGCGAGTCCGAATGATCGATGAGCCCGCGCCGCGCGATGGTCACCGTCTCGAAGCCGCGGTGCGGATGCTGCGGAAAGCCGGGGACCACGTCCCCGTGGTACATGCGCCAGCCGTCCTTACCCTCGAAATCCATGCCGATGTTGCGGCCGGCGAGCGAGGCGTTCGGGCCGAGCGCCGCGTTGCCCTGCGGGTACCGGTCGAGGTGGTGCACGCAGAAGAGGAAGGGGTCGACGCAGACCCACGGGAAGCCGAGCGGGAGGGTTTCGAGAACGAGGTCACTCACAGTCGCGAAAACGTAATCACCGTGGGTCAGTTTCGCCAGGTGCCGCCCGCGCCGCGCGCGTTCAGCCGCCCTTGGCGTAGGTGCCCATGAGCTCGCCGCGGGCGAGCACGTGGCCCTGCATCGCGCGGACGAGCTCGGCTTTCGTCGGCTCGCCGAGGTCGCCGAGCTCACGGTCGAGCGCGAAGACCCGGATGAAGTACCGATGCCTGCCGACGGGCGGGCAAGGGCCGCGGTAGCCGGGGCTGCCCCAGTCGTTTTTGCCCGTGCGGCCGAGCCGTTGCGGATCCCCGGCGCCGGCCGGGAGCGAGCGCGTGGTCGCGGGCAAATCGTAAGCGACCCAGTGCGCCCACACGGTCTTGGGCGCTGCCGGATCGGGCGCGTCGGGGTCTTCGATGTAGAGCGCGAGGCTCTTCGTTCCGTCCGGGACGTCGCCGATCGCGAGTGGCGGCGAGCGATCGGAGCCGTCGCACGTGTGCTGTTTCGGAAACGCCGCGCCCGCCGCGAACGCCGGCGAGCTCACGGCGAGCGTCTTCTCGCTCGAGCTCGACGGCGCCGCCGCGGGGCCGCCCGCTTGCGGAGCCGACGGCGCGTCGACGGCCGGCGCCGAGCTCACGGCTGACGAGCTGCTCTGTGCCTCGCGTCCCGCCTCGGAGCGCGAGCACGCGGCGAGCAGCAAGACGAACAAAAGTACGCTGAGGGCCCGGTGCAGCGGAACCTCCGAGTGCACGGGCAGGTTCTGGCCGGCATGGACGTCACGGCGCGCCGCGTGGCGAAGCCACGCCCGCGTAGAATCATCGGTCTTGGAAGAACGGATCACGAGCGCCCCGCGAGAGGACAACCAACGTGAGCACCGGCGCGGCCGGCGCATCGTTGCTGTCAGGTCAGCCCTATCGCCGAGCGCGGCCGCGATCCAATACAAAAAATCCACGCGCCCCGCACCGTTCGTGCGGGGCTCTCTCGGTCAACCCGTCGGAACGCTGACCACCGTGGACGGGATCACCTTGCCGGTGCCGCCCTGGACCAGGGCCGTGTCCATTTGCGACTGCGGGATGCCGAGCGCGGCACCGAGCGTGCGCGCCATGGCCACGTGCGTGTCGAGACGCGCCACGTCGCCGCCGGAGGGCGCGACGAGCCCCGTCGAGGAGTCGATGTCGCCGGCGCCGAGCGCGGCGCTGGTCGAACCGAAACCGCTCGACACGTTCGTCACGCCGCCGGTGATGCCGGGCGCGACGTTCTTGCCGATCATCACGGCGACCGCGTGGTTGCCGTAGTGATCGCGGCCGGCCCTCGACTCCGTCTTGTCGATGCCGTTCAGGTTCCGCCCGAACACGTTGAGCGTCGAGAACGTCACCTTGTCTTGCAAGCCGTTGTTCGCGAGCGCCTGCAGGATCATGTTGATGCCGGCGACGCCGCGCTTCGAATCCGTGTGCGCGGCGGTTTCGTTCGCGAGGTTACTGTCGCTGTGGTTGTCGCCGCCGAAGTCGATCTTCACCGTCACGACCGGCGTCACGTTGGCGGCGATGAGCGCCGCCGCGGCGTACGCCTGACCCTGCACGTCGTCGCCCGTGATCGACATGAGCAGATTGCCGAGCGTGTCCTTCAGCGAGCGGACCTGGGTCTGGCTGTTCGCGAGCGCGTCGAGGAACTTCGACTGGACGCCCGTCGAATCCTGCTTCGCGAGGTCGTTCAGCTTGTTCATGTAGGTGTCGCGGATGGGGCGCAGCGCGACGAGGACGCTCGCCGCGCTCCCACCGTTCTTGCCGCCGGGGATGCCGCCGCCGCCGAAGCCGCTCGAGCCCGACGAGCCCGTGAGGAGCTGGCGGAGCTGCGTCGGAGAGACGGCGGGATTCGTGCGGCCTTCGTAGCTGATGAGCTCGGTCGCGGTGGTGCCGGCGGCGAGCGCGACGGGCTCGGGCTGCACGGTGCCGAGGCACCCCGCGAGGATCTTCGCGTACGCGGACACGAGCATTTCACCGCCGGTCGTCGCGCCCATCAAGCGCGAGACCTTGGCCTGGTCGCCGTGGTTGTTCGCGAGCGTGACGTGGTGGAAGAAGTTCGTGCGCCCGAGCGCGGCCGGGAGCAGCGTGCCCCAGGGCGTGGCCGCGGTGTATGACTGCGAGCCGAGCATCATCTGGATCGGCGCCATCGTCGTGTCCTGCGGATGGATCGCCGCCATCGCGTCGCCGTCGTACGTGCCCGGGCAGTTGCAGCTCATCGGGTCTCCCATGCTGGAGACGTTCATGATGAGGTATTGCAGGTTGTCTTTCGCCTGGATCGCGCATTCGAGATCCTCGGCGGTCGCCTTTCTCGGGTTCGCCAGGAACCAGACGGGAAGCCCCGTGGCGAGGGCCTTCAAACCGAGATAGCCGGAGCCGAAAAGCCCGCTCAGGAGGGCGTTACGTCGGGTGAGCACAGGTTGCGTCATGGTCTCGTCTCAACTCTCTCAGAGGCCGAAGGAAACGGACGTCGGCGATTGGCAGGCTAGGGAGAAGGTCGACTGGAGGGCTTGGGTCGCGGTGTGGCCGGAGAGCGCCTCGTTGTAGTGATCCTGGAGGATCTGCATGGCGGGCGCGTACTTCGGATCGCCCGACGCGTAGCCCATCAGGTTTTGAACCATCGTGTCGAACGCGGCCATCAGGTTCGAGCTCTGGAACGGCGCGTTCGTCACGTCCACCACGGTCGGAGCGACCGATTCACACACGAGCTCGGTCGCGGCGCGGTAGAAGAGCGTCGGGTCGGCGAGGGTGACGGGCACCTCCGAGCCGCGCGCGAAGCCGTCCGCCGGCATCGCGCCCGCCAGGCGGTTCATCGCTTGGGCGGTGGCGTAGGTGCTGTTCGACTGCGAGAAGCCGTTCGAGAACGGGAAGGCGACGTGCAAGCCGCACACGTCGGTGATCCCGAGCTTGTTCGAGAGCTCCTGGCAGAACTGGTCCTTGCGAGCGACGCTGACGACCACGTCACGCTGCTGGAACGTGTAGGTGTCGGACTTCGCCGTGACGAGCGGCGAGGACATGAGCTCCCGCAGCATCGTCTTGAAGTCGTAGTTCGAGTCCACGAACGCCTTCACGATCCGGCGGAATTCCGGGTCGGATTCGGTGCAGGACGCGGAGTCGGCGTAGTAACAAAGCTTCTGCGTGAACGCGAGCGCGAAGCGGTTCAGCTTCGTGAGCGACGAGTCCATCGGCGGAGCGTTCGGATCGGACACGGTGTCGGTCACCGTGCCGAGCAGCGTGCCGAGATCCGTGAGCGTCACGCCGGTGGCGTTCACGTCGCCGAAGGCGAGCGCGCCGCCGTTCGTGCGGTCGGGCTGCACGTTGTCGCTGCCGTAGCGGAACGTCGGGAAGTCGTTGCGATCGCTGAAGTCGTAATAGCTCTCCCAGAATTGCTTCATGGGATCGAGGATCTTGTGGCAGCCGTAGCACTGCGGATCCGAGTCCGGCGAGTGATCGGGCTCGAGGCCCTCGTTGCTCACCGGATTGATCGAGTTGTCGCTCGTGAGGCCCTCACCGAGCGCGATGAGTAGCGTCTGGTTCGCGGTCACGCGGTGCTTGTTGCTGTCGTTCGTGGTGAACGTCGCCATGAACGCGGGCGTCGTGAAGTAGCTCACGCGCGGCAGGGCGAGACCGATCGTGTTCGTCTGGCGCAGCGTCGGCAGATCGTACATTTCCGGCGCCATCTTCCCGTCGGTGATGGTGACGTTGCGCCAATCCGAGAGGTCCATCGCCGTGTAGTAGGGGAGGGACTCGTGCTCGATGCACTGGATGTTCGCCGAAAGCGGCGTGCGCGGCGTGAAGCCGAAGAGGCGCTGGAACAGGATCGCGTAGCCGGGCTCGCTCTTGATCTCGGGCGTGCAGGTGCCGCCGAAGCTCCCCCCGAAGCCCGAGTCGCCCATGGCGGGCACCTGATCGTCGAAGAGCAGCGTCTTCGACGGGTCGGTCGCGCTGCCGTCCATCGGGAACTTGTTCGCGACGCGATCGCTGTCGGTGGGCGTGCCTTTCGAACCCACCTGCGTCATGTCGATCTGCCACTTCAGCGGGTTCTTCGCCGTGCCGCCGAGGGGCGCGTCGTTCGGATTCTCGATCTGGATGTAGAGGCTCATGAGAGCCGTCGTCATCATGTAGTTGCGGGTCGTCAGCACGTTGATGAACGGCTGCTTCTTCTCCATGATGTCGAACGCCGTGCGCGCGAAGCTCTCCTGCAGGTTCTGCACGAGCTTCGGGAACGCGTCGTCACCGTAGATGTAGAGCGGGTTCAGATCGAAACCGCCGTACTCGAGGAGCTGCCCCTTGAAGTCCTCCGTCGGGGCGAAGCCGATCTGCTCGAAGGCGTTCGTGAAGAACGTGATGAACTTGTCTTTGAAGAAGCCGTAAAACTGGGGCTGACTCGGGTCCGTCCACGTGTCGATGAGCGTCTTCAGCGCCGCGTCCGGGTCGGCCGCGGTCGCGACGGACTGCACTTCCGTCTCCGTCGGGGCGAGGCCGGTGAGCAGGCCCTTCACCTTGCGGAGCTGCGCACGCAAATCGGCGGGCTCCATCGGCCCGACCGGCTCCGTGCCCGTCGTGCCGCCCGAGGAGCTCGCCATGCCGCCCGAGGCCATCATGCTGCCGCCCGTGCCGCTGCCTCCGGTACCGGTTCCGCCCGAGCCGGTCGCGCCCGAACCCGTGGCGCCCGAGCCGGTCGCGCCGGAGCCGGTCGCGCCCGAACCCGTCGCGCCGCTTCCGGTCGCGCCGCTGCCCGTGCTCGCGCCCGAACCCGATGTCGGAGTGCCGCCGGGCCCCGTACTAGAGGAGTTGCTCTTGATGTTGCCGGTACAGGCGAGCAAAAGCCCTGCTAGCGCCGTAAAGCCCATAGAGCGCGTCGACTTGATCATGCTTCCATCCTCCGCTCTCCAAAACGTGGAGCGGCACCGCTAGAACAGTAACCGCGGCGTGCTGGCGGAGGCCACGGATCTGCACGGGGCCCAGCCTTCACATGGTGTCATGCCCAGAAGGAGCCAGCCAGTACGGCGCCGAGCGCTGATTCGGCGAAATTCTCCGAGAATTTTCGCACGCCTACCGAGCAAATTTGCGCCTGCTCGGCAATTTGCCTGGAATCTTCGCTGCTGGGTACGATCTCGAATTCGCGCTCTGGATTCGAGTGCTTACTTCGTCGTGACGATATCGAATTTGCAGTGCGAGCAACCGTCGTGGTCGACGTTGTTGCCGTCGTCACATTGCTCGTAGGGCTGCCCCGTCGAGGGGTCGATCGAGACCGCGATGGAGCCGTCACCGCAGTACGGCCCGAGTTTGCAGCCCGGCGCGCATCCGCCGTAGTTGCCGACGTTCATCCCGTCGTCGCACTGTTCGCCCTGGTCGGCCTGCACGACGCCGTCGCCGCAACGGGGACCCGGCATGCAGTCGGGGCCGCAGCCCCCGTACGTGCCGGTGTTCATCCCGTCGTCACAGACTTCGCCGTCCTCGGTCTGGACCACGCCGTCGCCGCAACGCGGGCCGAGGACGCAACCCGGAGCACATTGATTGTAGCCGCCGAGGTTGTGGCCGTCGTCGCACTCCTCACCCGGGCCGACCATGCCGTCGCCGCAATCGGTGACGCAGTCGCTCGGCGTGTCGTTGAAGCCCGCGAGCGTGAGCTTGAAGGACGACCCTTCGACCTCGCGCTCGGCGTGGAAGATCTGGATTTGGTAGACGTTGCCGTCGGCAAGGCCGTACGTCGACGCCATCCCGTTCTTCTTGGTCGACGTGAGGGTGGTCCCGTCGTCCATCACCGTGATCTGCGTGACGACGTTGACCGCGCCGTTGGCGATCGTCAGCGTGCCGTTCAACGGCACGTGCCACGCGCCGAGATCGACCGCGAGGTGACCGTTCAAGAACACCCACACGTCGTCGTCGCCCGTGAAGTCGAGCGTCGCGTTCATGTCGTTCGTGTACTTGAACCAGTACTTCACCTCGGTCGTGAAGCTGAAGTTGTGCATCTTCGACGGGAAGAGACCGGTCGACGTCTGGATCGGCGTCGTGACGCCGAGCGTGGTCGCCGCGTCGCTCTCCCACGGCCAGCCGTTCCACCCGTACTCCGAGGGCACTTTGCCTTCGGAACGCGTCTCGGTGAGGATGCCCTTGGCGGTGTCGAGCGGGAAGAAGAGCGGGTTGCCGTCGTAGCCGTTGTTGGTCGGGATGTCGGCGCAGCACGAGCTCGTCTGGTTCGCGCCCCACGGCGTGCACGGGTCGTAACACATCTGGCCGGCGCCGACGGCGCACGCCGTGCAGCCGCCGCCCGCGGGACCGCCGTACGCCGGCATCCCGTAGTCGGCCATCGTCGTCTCGCCCTTCCACTGCTCGCCGTTCGCGCCCCAGCGATTCACGTAGCCCATCTTGCCGTTGTCCCAGAGGACGAGCTTGCCGGGGATGGGACCGCTCGACGGTTTCCCGTCGCGGTACCACTCGGCGAAGGCGGCTTGGCCGTGCATGAAGCCGTTCGCGACGGTGGCCGCCGTCGATTGCTGCGGCTTGCCGTCGGTGTCGAGCATGTCCTGCACGAGACCCTGAATGGCGCCGGAGTTGTTGTATCCCGGCTGAAAGTCGGGGTGGCCGCCGGTGGCGCCGTTCGCGTTGAAATCACGGAAGGTCGCGTCGACCGTCAGCGTGCAGATGTTCGCCATCTGCCCCGTCTTCGGATCGACGCCCATCTTCTGCACGCAGGGCGCGTTGTTGTTGCAGACGTAGCCGTCCTCCACCATGCACGTGCTCGAGCAACCGTCGCCGTCGCGCAAGTTGCCGTCGTCGCACTGCTCGTTGCCGAAGACGATGCCGTCGCCGCAGCTCGACGTGCAGGGCATGCCCGTGGCGCACGTGGGCTCGGCGCGGCAATCCGGCGAGCAGCCGTCGAACGCGACGGTGTTGCCGTCGTCGCAGCTCTCCGCGCCTTCCTTCTTGCCGTCGCCGCACGTCGTCGGCGTGCACACGCTCGGCGAGCCGTCGCACTTGTAGCCTTGCTCGATACGGCAATGGTCGCTGCAGCCGTCGCCGGCCATCGTGTTCTTGTCGTCGCAGCCTTCGTTCGGGTCGACGACGCCGTCACCGCACGTGTAGTGGTGCACGCACGGCTGGCCGGGAACGGTGCAGGAATAGCCGAGCTCGATGGTGTGGCAGTCGGCCGAGCAGCCGTCGCCGTCCATCGTATTGCCGTCGTCGCAGGCCTCGCCCGGGCCGCGCATGCCGTCACCGCAGACGATGGTCGTGTGACACTGTTCGCCCGGCGGGCAGACGCAATATTGCTCGACCTTGCAGGCGCCGGAGCAGCAGTCGCCGGGCAGCGTGTTGCCGTCGTCGCACTCCTCGGTGTCCTGGTTGATCACGCCGTCGCCGCAGGCGGGCGGGACCATCGTGGTGCAGCCCTCCGGCAAGCCCGCTTGCGCGCACGGATCGACGGCCCCGCCGTCCATCATCTCGATCATGATGCCGCTCGAGCCGCCGCTCACCGAGGAGCCGCCGCCCGAGCTGTTGCCGCCCGAGCTCGAGCTATTCCCGCCGCTGCTGCCTTGTTGGGGGCCGAGCCCGTTGTTCGCGTTCGAACCGGCGCTGCAACCGCCGACGGCCATGGCGACCGCGAGTGGGATGATGACGAAAGAAGGAATCCAAGCGCGCAGCATGATGTACCTCGAGCGGACACGCGGAGTGCTCCCGCGCACGCGCACATTCTAACAGACGGCGACCACCCACGCAGGTGTCGACGGCGTCGAAAGAGCGGCGTTCGTGTCCACGCCGCCCGAGTGTCTCGACATGGCCCGGAAGGCTCAGCGTCGCTTACAGAAGCGCCGCAGCAGTCCACGGCGAGCACACGAGCCACGCGCGAAACTGCCGTGGAGGCGCTATTTTCCAAGGTCACGCGCATGCGGAACCGGTTTCTGGAACTCGGGTGCTAGGGTGCGCGCGCTTGTCACGCGCCGCTGTGCTCGGGTTCGTCTTGTTCGTTTCCTGTCGACGGCAGGTGCCGGAGCCGCCGTCCGCCGAGTCGCCGCCGGTTCGCCCCGCGGTCACGCCGAGCGCGGCGACGTCCGTTTCGGCCGCGAGCGCCGCGCCCGCCTCGACCGCGAGCGGCGCGCCCGCGCCGGCGGCGAGCGCGTGGCCCGCGGGGTTTCGCTTCGCCGCAATCGGCGACTTCGGCGACGCGGGGCCGGACGAACAACGCGTCGCGGAGCTCGTCAAGGCGTTCCACCCCGAGCTCGTCATCACGCTCGGCGACAACAACTACCCGACCGGCGGCGCCGACACGATCGATCGCAACATCGGTCAGTACTATGCGGAGTTCATCGGCTCCTACCGCGGTCATTACGGCAAGGGCGCGTCCGAGAATCGCTTCTTCCCCGCGCTCGGCAACCACGACTGGTACACGGACGGCGCGGCGCCGTACCTCGATTATTTCACGCTGCCCGGCAACGAGCGTTACTACACGTTCAGCCGCGGGCCGATCGACTTCTTCGCGCTCGACAGCGACCCGCACGAACCCGACGGCACGAACGCCCAGAGCAAGCAGGCGGCCTGGCTCAAAGCGGAAGCGGCGAAGGCCCACGGCGCCTGGCAGATCGCGTACATGCATCACCCGCCGTACTCGTCGGGGCCGCACGGCTCGACGCTCGAAACCGAGTGGCCCTACCGCGAGTGGGGGATCGACCTCGTGCTCGCGGGGCACGATCACACCTACGAGCGCGCGGTCGAAAACGGCCTCACCTTCCTCGTGAACGGTCTCGGCGGCGCGCACGAATACGAGTTCAAGGCAGCGGTTCCCGGCAGTCTCTTCCGCTATCAAGCCGAGCACGGCGCCCAGCTCGCCGTCGCGACGAAAGACGAGCTTCGCATCACCTTCGTCAACGTCGACGGCGTGCGCATCGACGAGGTGGTTTTGCGCCATGAGCATTGACGCGAGCCGCCCGTCGAAGGGCGCGAAGGCCGAGCCGCGCGCCGGAGACGCGCCGCCGGACGCCTCCGCGGAGCTGCCCGAGGCGGTGATCGTCGGCGTGAAGCTGCCGGGAGTCGACGAGGACGAGTTCGACTCCGGGCTCGCGGAGCTCGAACGGCTCGTGACGACGCTCGGTTACCGGCCGAGCGCGCGCGTGACGCAGGCGCGTGACGGCTTGTCGCCGGCGGCCGTGCTCGGCGAAGGCAAGCTCGCCGAGCTCGTCGAGCTCACGGGCGGCAGCGGCAAGACGGGGCCCGCGGTGCGCCGCAAGAAGTCGAAGGCACAGCAGCGCTGGGCCGCCGAACACGAAGCGGCGGTCGCGAAGAAGCCGGGCGGCGCGCGGAGCTACCCGCTGCCGCCCACTTCCGAGGACGACCACGAAGCGGACGAAGCGGACGAAGCGGACGGCGACGACGACTCGCCGCGCGTCGCGCTCGTGGCGGTCGATCACGAGCTCACCCCGAGCCAGGCGCGGAACCTCGAGCGCGCCGTCGGCACCGAAGTGCTCGATCGCACCGGCGTCATCATCGAGATTTTCCATCGCCGCGCGCGGAGTCGCGCCGCGCGTTTGCAGGTCGAAATGGCGCGGCTTTCGTACCTCGCACCGCGCGTGCGCGAGTCGCCGTCGGGCAAGGAGCGGCAGGCGGGCCGCGGCGCGGGCGAGGCGGCCATCGAGCTCGATCGCCGCAAAATTCGCGATCGTCTCGCCGAGCTCCGCGAGCAACTCGCCGCGCTCGAACGCGAGCAGGACGTGCGGCGGGCGCAGCGCCGCTCGCTCCGTCGCGTCGCGCTCGTCGGGTACACGAACGCGGGCAAGTCGTCGCTCATGCGCGCGCTCACCGGCAGCGCGGTGGAAGTCGAGGACCGGCTGTTCGCGACGCTCGACACGACCGTGCGCGCCCTCACGCCGGAGGTGAAGCCGCGCGTGCTCGTGAGCGACACGGTGGGCTTCATCAAGAAGCTGCCGCACGACTTGGTCGCGAGCTTCAAATCGACCCTCGACGAGGCGCTCGAAGCGTCGCTCCTGCTCTACGTCGTCGACGCCGCCGACCCGAGCTGGGAGCGCCAGCTCGCGGTGGTGCGCGAAGTGCTCGCCGACATCGGCGCCGGCGCGTCACCGTGCCGAGTCGTGATGAACAAGATCGACCGACTCACGCCCGAGCGACTCGCCGAGCTCCGGAGCGCCGAGCCGAACGCGTGGTTTACCTCCGCGCACGACGCGGCGAAGGTGGCCGAGCTCCACGCCGCGATCGTCACGTTCTTCGAATCGAGCTACGTCGGCGCCGAGCTCGTCGTGCCGTACGACGCGCAGCGCTTCGTCGCCGAAATGCACGAGTCGGGTCGGGTCGAAGAAGAGCGCTACGAGGAAGATGGCGTGCATGTGCGTTTACGTGCGGAACCCGAAACAATTCAGCGTTTTCGCGTGAAACTCACGGGCGGTTGAAGCCAATACGAGGTGAGCTAAAATAGAGGGTATGACTCCGGACGAGCTCGATGACCGCGCGCTCGACGTAGTGCTCGAAGTCGAGGAGCGGCTCGAGAGCAATCCGCTCGCCGCGCTCGACATCGCCGAGCACGCTCCGCCCGAATCGGCGTCGCATCCCGAAGTCCAGCTCGCTCGGGCGCGCGCGCTCGTCGCCGCCAAGGGCGCCGCGTCGGCCAAGCCGGTGCTCGAGGCGCTCGCGCACCGCGAGCCCGATTTCGCCGAAGCGAGGCACCTCTACGCGCAGGTGCTCGAGGAGCTCGGCGAGCACCCGGCGTCCGTTCGCGAAATGCTCGTGGTGCGCCGCCTCGACGCCGCCTCGGACGAGCGGGACGGCTTCGATCTCGCCGCCGTCGAGGCGCCGATCGTGAGCACGGCCGAGAAGGTGCTGGGCGAGCTGCCGCAGCGTTTCAAGACGTTGCTCGCCGGCGTGCCCGTGCTCGTCGAAGATCGGCCGAGCGAGGAGCTCGTGCGCGACGGTTTCGATCCGCGGAGCCTCGGCCTCTTTTCGGGACCGGACCAGGCCGAGCGCGCGGGACCGGGCGTCGCGCCCGCCCCGACGCACATCGTGCTCTACGCCGCGAACCTCGCGGCCTTCGCCGATCCGAACGATCCCGAAGAGCTCGAGCACGAGGTCGAGATCACGCTGCTCCACGAAATCGGCCACTACTTCGGGTTGGACGAAGACGGGCTCGAAGCGCTCGGCCTCGGCTGAACGGCGCCCTTGACGCCGCGGCGCGCCCGCGTGTAGTTGAGCGCGAAATTCACGAATAGTCGGACGGAGGCAGGGAAGCCGGTGAAAATCCGGCGCGGTCCCGCCACTGTCATCGGACCATGACGACGCCAGCGAGCGGAGCGCGAGCTCCGTTCGGGCCACTCGGGAAGACCGGGGAAGGCCGAGCCGAGTCGAAGGTCCGAGAGCCAGGATACCTCCCCGTCCGAGCCCACAAGAACCCCACGGTCGATGGGGCGTGGAGGCACGACAGGCGTGTCACCAGGCTCACTCGTCCGCGGGTTCCCGAAATGCCGGCGGTTGACCGGCACGGAAGCAGCGACGGAACCATGAATCGATTGAGCTCGGGGGTGTTTGGGTTGGCGCTCGGTTGCGCGCTCGGCGTCGGCGTGACGGGCTGCGGCGGCGACGACGACTCGACGGCGAAGCCGGCGACGCCCGCGCCGGACATCGAGGTGAAAGGCACCTGGCAGAGCGACAGCGCGGAGTACCCCGAAACCGACACGATCGACGACACCTCCTGGTCGACCGCGTTCAGCGGCTCCGACCCGACGGTTTCGAAGATCGTCGAGTACTCGAACACGGAGCGCACCGCGGTCGTGCTCTCGCCCGACGACGCCAAGTACAACCCCGCGACGTACAGCGCGATCGTCTGGACCGCCGTCGCGGACGACTCGTTTTATTACTGCACGGCGTCCTACGGTTGCGCGTCGGCCGACCAAGCGAAGAACGGCCCCGCCGACTCCTCGTGCATGTTGAGCACGCCGGACGACACCGATCTCGACGGCATGGGCTGCGACGGTTTCCCATGGACCAAGCTCACGGCCGTCACGCCGAACTGACGCGCGGGCGGCGCCGTTTTCCGCGCGTCGCGGCCCTCGGCGTGCCCCTGCTCCTCGCGGCGTGCGGCGGTGATCCCGACCGCGCGCCGCCGAGCGACGCAGGCGCGAACGGCGAAGCCGGAGCCGCGAGCACGAGCGTGCAAGATCCGCCGCCCGATCCGAACCTGCCGTACGCGACGAGCATCGTGAGCTTCGACCCGGGCGACGGCGCGGGCTACGGGCAGAACAAGCTGCCGAACGTCGTGCTCGGTCCGCCCTCGGGCAAAGGCACCGGCAGCGGATCGACCGACGTGCTCTCGCTCGGCAAGGGCGGAAGCATCGTGCTCACCTTCGAGCGCTTCGCGATCGTGGACGGTGACGGTCCCGACCTCGTCGTGTTCGAGAATCCGTTTTGGCCCGGGGGCGATCCGGCCGCGGTCTACGCCGAGCCCGGCGAAGTGAGCGTGAGCGAAGACGGCGCGACCTGGTCCACCTTCCCGTGCGACGCGGCCGGCGACGGCCAGGGTCATTACGCGGGCTGCGCGGGCGTCACGCCGACGCTCGCCTACGACCCTGAAACGACGATTCCGCTCGATCCGAGCGTGACCGGCGGCGACGTTTTCGATCTCGCGGACCTCGGCCTCGCGCGCGCGCGTTTCGTGAAAATCCGCGACGTTTCCTTCGACGGATCCGCGCCGACGGCCGGCTTCGATCTCGACGCGGTCGGCATCGTCAACACCGCGCCTGTCGATTCGGCGGAGTAGCGCTTGGCCCGCGCCTGTTCACGCCGTCCGCTCGAGGGTGCGCGCGTCGCGTGCGCGCGCGGCGTGGTCGCGTGCGCCGCCTTCGCGGGAAGCGTCGCGTGCAACGTCGCGCCGACGACGCACGATCATTGCGCGGTGACGCTCACCCGCGCGCCGGGTTGTCCCGCGGGCGCGCTCGTCGTGATGAGCGATTTTTCGTCGACCCAGGTCGCGCTCACCGGGCTCGACGGGCAGACGCTCTGCGGGTCGCTGATTTCGAGCGCCGGCACCGAAACGCCCGTTCCGTACGCGCTCTCGGGCGACGTGGTGTTGCCGTCGTCGCCGCCCGCCTCGGGCCGAGCGGTCTTGCTCGACAGCTACGGGACGAACGTCGTGAGCTTCCTCGACGCGGCGAGCGGCCGTGTGCTGTCGCAGTTGCCGGTCGGAACCGGCTTCGAGGCGACCATCGAGGACTACGTCGAAATCGACGCGACGCGCGCGCTCGTCTCGCGCTGGTCGGACAACCCCGTGCCCGGACAAGAGCCGTTCGACGCGGGCGGCGACCTGCTCGTCATCGACACCGAAACACCCCAAATCGTCGGCGAAATCCTGCTGCCGCGCGACGGCGGCTGGCCGCCGCACCCGGCCGGGCTCACCCGCGTGGGTGACGAGGTCTGGGTCACCTTGCAGCGCTTCAGCACCGACGATCGGAGCGAAGCGGACGCGGAGCTCGTCGGCATTTCGCTGCCCGATCTCGCCGTGGCCTGGACGGTGACGTTCGACGGGCTCAAAAACTGCGGCGCGGCTCGGCTCGCGCCGGACGGTGCGCGCGCCCTGCTCGCGTGCACCGGCTACATCGACACGAGCGGCGCGGGCCAGAACCTCGACGAGAGCGCGCTCGTGGTGCTCGATCCGACGACGAGCCCGCCGAGCGAAGTCACGCGCTTCGCGGCGAGCGACGTGGCCGGCGAGCCGCTCCAACCCGACGTCGCGTTTTACGCGCCGAGCCGCGTGCTCGTGAAGACGCAGACGGCGCTCCACGCGGCGAGCAACAACCGCTTGCTCGCGCTCGATCTCGACGGCGCGGCGGACGCGGCGGTCACGCTGCTCGAAGCGCGTCCCGGCGACGGCGGCGGGCAGGGTTTCGTCTACGGCGGCGTGTTTTGCAGCCCCGGCTGCGCCGACCAGTGTCTGCTCGCCGACGCCGACCGCGCGGTGATCGAGCGCTTTTCCATCGAAGGCACCGAGCTCACGCCCGAGTCCGCGCTGCCCGTGAGCGGCAGCGTCGGCTTGCCGCCGCGCGACGTCGGCGGGTTCTAGGTTCTGGCGACCGCGTCATTCCCGTCCGCCGCCGCGGAGCTCGAACGAGACGAACGCGCTCCGGCCCGGCAGCGGAAACCCCACGGCGTCGAAGCGTTCCGTGTCGAACACGTCCGAAACGCGCGCCCGCAGGATGAGCGCGCCCTCGAACGTGACGAGCGCCGCGTCGAGCTCGACCGGAGCTTGTTCGGGGATCACGCGCAGGCCCGCGTCGTCGGCGTAGCGATTCGACTGATACACGAGGTGCACGCCGAAGACGGCGTGGCTCGCCCAGGCGCCGAGCTTCGGCGTGGTCGCCGTGAGTCCCGGCGCGACGACGAGCCGCGGCTGAAACGGCAAAATGTCGTTTTTTAGCCGATTTCCCGGCGTCCGATCGCGAAAGTCCGACAGCGTGAGGCCGAGCTCGGCGGCGAAGAAGCGCGCGAAGCCGGCGCCGCTCTCGAGCTCGAAGCCCGCCGTGTCCGCGACGCCGACGTTTTCGGGCACGACGTAGTTCACGCTGCGCTCGTACTTCACGAGATCGTTCGTGCGGCGCGCGTACGCGCTCACGGCGACGTAGAGCGGCGTCGCTTCGCCCCGGAGCCGGTGCGCCACGCGCGCGCCGATTTCGGCCGTCACGCCGTGCTCCGGCTCGAGCGCGGGATTGCCGTGGACGACGAGCGAGGTGCCGTAGAGCTCGCCGAGCGTGGGCGGTCGCGTGTAACGGCCGAGGTTCGCGAACGTCGTGAACTCGCCGAAGCGCGCGAACGCGCCCGCGCGTCCGACCGGATCGAACGCGCCGCACGCCGGCGTGTTTCCGGTCGTGCTCGTGCCGCGGCATTCGAACGCGGCGAGCGCCCGCAGCGTGAGCCACGGCAAAAGGTCGTGCTCGGCCATCGCGGCGCCGCGAACGCTCAGCCGCTCGGCGTCGAGGGCCGGCGCGACGTCGGGAATTTCGGCTGCTTCGTAGCGCCGCAGTCGCTCGCTGCTGCCGTCGAACGCGACCCGCGCGCGCGTGCTCGCGCCGAAAGTGAAGCGCGCGCCGAGCTCCTGTTCGAGCCGTTCACCGCGCTGCTCGAGACGGCGGCCGGGCGCGCCGAGCTCCGGCAAGAGCTCGCCGAGCGGGTCGTCGATGCGCGAGGTCGCGGCGAGGCCCGTCGTGCGAAGCTCGAGCGTCACGTTCGGACCGAGCGGCGCGCGCCCCGAGACGGACGCAAGGTTCCGCGCGAGGCTCTGGCGCGCGGCGTGAGTCGGCACGGCGGCGAGCCGCGGCGCGCCCTGCTCGCGCTCGAAGTGGTTCGCGACGACGTCGACGTTGCCCGCACCGGCCGCGCTCCGCCCGACGAGCCACGCGTCGATGAGCGACGCGTCGGCGTTCGTCAGCCGTTCGCGGCGATCGTCGCCCGGATCGCGCGTGCCCTCCGTGTTCGTGAACACGTAGTCGTTCTTCGCCTGCTCGACGTTCACGCCGACGAGCAGCGCGTGATCGGCGTCGCCCGCGCTCGCGTACGTCCACGCCTGTCCGCTGCCGTAGCTGCCGCCGCCGGCGCCCGCGGCGACGCTCGTTCCGTGCGGCCGAATCGGCTCGAAGAAGATCGCGCCGCCGATGCCGAAGTGGTCGGCCTCGAACGGCGCGTTCCCGCGGTACACCTCCACGCGATCGATGAGCCAGAGCGGCAGGGTCGAGAGGTCCGCGGCGCCGGCCACGTCGTCGTTGATGCGCACCCCCGCGAGATAGACCGGCGTTTGCGCCGCCGTCGCACCGCGGATCGACGCGGTCGCGGGCGCTC
>Ga0335083_10000481_pt1 | contig 61449 bp, 65 predicted proteins | sample Lox_Sample_42_FD_206716 | JGI IMG/M metagenome (GOLD analysis project Ga0335083, IMG submission 206716) | Soil microbial communities from Loxahatchee National Wildlife Refuge, Florida, United States - Lox_Sample_4.2 | ecosystem: Environmental > Terrestrial > Soil > Wetlands | place: USA...
AGGAACGTGAGCGACCCGCCGCGGCCGATGGAATAGCTGGAGACCGTCGCAGACGCGGTGTTGACGACGAAGAGGAAGCGGCCGTCATGGCTGATCTCGATCCAGCAGGCTGCGCCACCGTCGTTGGCCACAGGGGCGCCGACGGCGGTGAGGGTGCCGTCGGGGGCGTCCGTGAAGCTGGAGACGAGCCCCGGGAATGCAGCGCCTCCGGCCGCGGTGTGGGCGTCGGACACGAACAGCTGGTTCGGATCGGTCGGGCTGAACTCGCTCCCGAGCTGGCCGTACCCCTGCGGCGGCGAGAAGGCCTGGGCGTCGTACGGCGAGCCGGGGGCCGGGGTCAGGCGCCCGTCGCGGCGCACCGTGAAGCTGTCGATCTCCGATGTCGCGATGCGCGTGCCCGCGAGCTTCCTTCCGTCGCGGTTGAAAAGAACCTGGCCGGGCTTGGAGTCGTTCGGCAAGACGACCGTCGAGTTGGGGAGTGCTTGGAGGCGGCCGCCCCGGCCGAGCGTGAAGCCTGTGTAGTTCGTGTCGCCGGTGCTGGTGCCGGGACCCGCGTTCGCGACATAGACGAGGCTGCGATGGACCGCGATGCTCACCGGGTCGACGCCGTTCGAGCCGACCGGAGAGCCCTCGGCGGGCCGGAGCGATCCGCCGGGCCTGATGCGGAGCACGGAGATCTGGTTGCTGCCGGCGTCAACGGCCAGCAGATAGCGGCCGTGCGTGCTCAGCTGCAGCGAGCCCTGCGAGGCGTCTGGCGCGCCGGTTCCCGAGCCGCCCACTGCGAACGGGGATCCCGGCATCGCCGTCAGGCTCCCGTCGGCGTGGCGATCGAAGCCGGCCACCGTGTTGACGGGAGCGGTGTTGTCGTTGACGTACACGTGGCCGATCACGCGAGACGCGTGCGGCCTGCCCGGGGACGCACCCGCGCCGCCGGCGGCCGTGACCGCAGCCGTGGCTGTGACCAGGAGCAGGACAGTCAGGCGAGAAGCTCTCATCCTCCAACCTCCCTGAGACCGCGTGGGGCCGATTCCCCGCGCGCTCGACCACGCTCGCAGGAGTCCCTCTCGCGGCCCTTACGGGGCGATGAACGATCGGTTAAAGGTGCGGCGCGGTCCTACCCGCCGCTGATCGCGGCGATGACGTCGAGACGCGAGCGTTCCGCGACCGGCGTCTCCAGCCCGGCCCGCTCGCCGTCGACGTAGACGTGGATGTGGCTCCGCAGCGCCGGCCCCTCCGCGACCAGGCGGTCGCGGAGGCCCGGCCAGCGCTGCTCGAGCTCGTCGATCGCACCGAGGACGTTCACCGCCTCGATCTCGACGTGGCGCGGCAGCCCCGGGAAGAGCGGCGTCAGGGTTCCTGGGAGCCGCAGGTCGGCCACGTCAGTCGATCACCGCGACGTCGACGGACGAGATCGAGGGCAGGTAGCTCGCGATCTCGCTCCAGGTGTCGCCTTCGTCGATGCTCGCGAAGACCTGGCCCGTGCTCGAGCCGAAGTAGACGCCCGGGACGTCGTGGCTGTCGATCGTCATCCCCTGGCGCAGGACGCCGAGGTGCGCGTTCTCCTGCGGCAGGCCCTGCCGCATCGGCTGCCAGCTCGAGCCGGCGTCGCGCGTCCGCCAGACCGTCGCCTTGCCCTCGTGCATCGTCCGTCCATGGCCGCCGTCGACCGGGATGACATAGAACGTGTCGCGGTCGTGCGGGTGGACGGCCGCCGCAAAGCCGAAGTCACCGGGCAGCCCTTCGGTGATCTCGGTCCACGTCTGGCCGGCGTCGTCGGAGCGGTGCATGCCGACGTGGTTCTGCTGGTACATGCGCTGCGGATCAGATGAGCGGACGAGCTTGTGCACGCAGAAGCCGACGTCCTCGTAGTCGGCGGGCCAGTCGCGGCGCAGGCCTTTGTTGCGCGGCGTCCACGACGAGCCGCCGTCCTCCGTCTCGAAGGCGCCGATTCCCTGCACGATCGCAAAGAAGCTGTCGGAGTCGTCCGGGTCGGTGACGAAGCCGGAGATGCCGAGGTGGCCGGGCGGCTGGCTGGCCGGGTCGTCCCACTCCTCGCTCCCGTGCTGGCCGGAGAGGGTCGAGAGGAGCGACCAGGTCTCGCCGTTGTCGCGGCTCTCGAAGATGCCGGGCGCCTCGACGCCGACGAGCAGGCGATCGCCCGCGCGCGCCAGCGTGGACGCCTTCGAGATCCTGCGCCCGTCCTCGTCGCCGTAGGACAGCCCTTCGCTCGACTGCTCCCACGTCTCGCCCAGGTCGCCGCTGCGGAAGACGGTGGTGCCGTGCCACTCGCTGGCCGCAGCGGCGTAGATCTCCCCGGTCGTCGGGTCGTAGATGGCGTGGTAGACGGGCCACCCTTCGCAGTACGGGCCGCGCAACCTCCAGTCGCGGCGGTCGTCGCTCTCGAGCAAGAACGTGCCCTTGCGGGTTGCGACGGTCAAGAGTGTGTTCGGCATCTCTGCCCTCCTCGGCGTTTCGCGGGACTGTCGAGAGTGTTGCTCATCAGGAGCATCTCCTGAGCAGAGACCAAGCAGCCGCCGGAAACTCATCGCTTCCGGCGGCTCTGGTCCATGGGTTCGGCTCAGCCGGTGAGCGGCTTGCCGGTTTCGAGCAGGGTCTTCAGGCCGCTGAGGATGTACATCCAGCCACCGGCGACGTTCTCCGCCGTCTTCGGAGCGTTCTCGAGCTGGTCGTGGACGACGGTCAGCTTCGTGATCCCGCCTTCCTGCGGCTCGATCTCCCACGTGACGCGGCTCGGGTCCTCTGCGCCCATGTCGGGGTCGTAGGCAGCGGTGAAACGGTGGACGAGGCGGGTCGGAGGTTCGGACTCGAGCACCTCTTCGTCCCACTCCATGTCTCCGAGCGACGTGAAGCGACGCCGGTCCCGAGTCTCGATGCGGGCGCCGTAGAAGTACTGCTCGGTGAACTCCGGCTTCGTGATCGCGTCCCAGATCTGCTCCGGGGTCGCGCGAATGAAGACGGAGTACAGCTGAGTCGTCTGTGCGGTCATCGTGGTCATGCGGTGTCCTCCAGTTCGTGCTTGAGATCCGCGAGCGCCGCGACGCGGTGCTCGGTGTACTTGTCGATCCACCGGTCGTGGATGAGCCGGATCGGAACCGGATTCAGGAAGTGGAGCTTCTCCCGGCCCTCCCGGCGCGTGACGACGAGTCCGGCGTCCTCGAGGACGCGCAGGTGCTTCATCACGCCGAAGCGGGTCATCTCGAGCTCGGACTCGAGCTCCGTGAGCGTGCGGCCGTCGCGCTCGAAGAGCCGGTCGAGCAGATGACGCCGGGTCGGATCGGCGAGAGCCTTGAAGACCTGGTCGTCGTCCACGCGGCGATCTTACGTGACCAAACGGTCACATGTCAATGGCTCGTCTCAGATCCCACGGGCGGCTACAAGTCGCGGGCGGCTGCGATCAGCTCGTCGAGGTCGGGCAGCTCGCTCGACTCGTACGCCCAGGCGCCGCGGACGACGCCGTCGACGCCGACGAGAAAGGCGCTGCGCCGAGAAACGTCCCGCATCCCGTTGTGCTCGTGGGCGATGCCGAAGCCGCGCGTGGCGTCGGCGTTCCAGTCGGAGAGGAGCGGAACGTCGAGGTCGAGCGCCTGCGTCCACGCAACGTGCGTGTACGGCGAGTCGCGTGAGATCGCGAACGGCTCGGCGCCCGCGGCCTGCACATCCGCTCTCCTGTCACGCAGGAGCTCGAGCTCGTTCGTTCAGGTCGAGGACCAGTCGAACAAGTACGTAAGAAGAAGGATCGGCTTGTCTTGGATCAAGTCGCCGATCCGCACGCTCTCGCGCGGTGTCGTCCACACGACCGCATCGAGCGGTGCCTTGTCACCGACTCCGAGCACGGTCGAAGGCTACGTGACGGCACCACTTCTTCTTGCGTGCGAGTCGTACGATCGGAGGCAGACATGAGCATGAACGAAGCACTCCACGGGCTCCGGGCCGTGACCGTCCTGCGGCAGTCGGACACCCGCAACGGCGACGAGCACGACCCCGAGAAGTCGCTCGGCGGGCAGAAGAAGCGCGCGGAGAAGTTCCGCGTCGAGCACGACATGAGCGACGAGGGCGTGTTCGAGGAGAAGCGGACGAGCGGCGGCAAGTCGCTCGCGTCGCGGCGTGGGCTCCTCGCGGCCGTCGAGACGATCGAGAACGGCGGCGCAGACGTGCTCCTCATCCCGTGGCGCGACCGTCTCGACCGTGACCTCGACGTGCGGCGCGAGGTATGCCGTCGCGTCGATGCGGCGGGCGGCGTCGTGTGGGCGATCGACAAGGGCCGCGTGACGTTCTCGACGGCGGCGACGAAGTTGACGAGCACGATCGAGGGCGCGATGGACGAGAACTACCGCGAGGTCATCGCCGAGAAGGTCGCGGAGCAGAAGAACGGCCGCGTCGAGGCCGGGCGCAACCCCGGCAGGATCGCGCGCCTCGGCTACCGGCCGAACGAGAACGGCGTGCTCGAAGTCGTACCGGCCGAGGCCGAGGTCGTCCGGCGCGCGTGGAGGATGAAGGCCGACGGCGAGACGGTCAACTCGATCCGCGCGATGAGCGAGGCGGCGGGCTACCCGCTCACGTACCCGCAGGCTCAGACGATGTTGAGCGCGCGGACTGCCGAGCGGTACCTCGGGCACACGGTGTTCGGGGATCGGCGGCAGGAGGACACGCACGAGGCGATCCTCACGGTGCGCGAGGTCGAACGCGGGCTCGCGGCCGTCACTCCCCGCAACGGCAAGCGGGCTCCCTCGGAGCGGCTCCTCGCTCGTCTCGGCGTCCTCGTGTGCGACAAGTGCGGCGCACGGCTCGTCGTCGGGCGCGGCGGCTCGGGCCCGGACTACCGGCACCCGCCGAACGACGACTGCGCGGCCGGGCACGGCACGCTCGCAATCGACGCCGTGTGGATCGAGGAGTCGGTCGTGGCGGCGACCCGGCGGGCGCTCATGGACGTGTGGGGCTCGTCGTCGGCGGCAGTCGCGGCGCGCGAGGCGGAAGTCGAGAAGATCGAGGCGAAGGCGGCTCGGGCCCGGCATCTCTACAACGAGACGGGCGACGAGGACGCACTCGCAGACGCGAAGCGGTACGCGGCCGACCTCAAGGCGGCACGCCGGGCCGTCGAGGATGCACGGTCGATCGAGGGCGTGAGGATCACCGGCGGCGGCGCGTGGGACGACCTCGGCCGCGAGGAGCAACGGGAACTCATCTCCTCCGTGGTCGAGCGCGTGGAAGTCTCGCGCGTGAGGGACGCTCGGCCGCACGTGGACGACGGCTCGGGCGACGGCTTTACCGGTACGGAGCGCCGCAACCTCCGGCGGACGACGATCGTGCTCCGCGACGGCTTCGATCGGCGGCATGCCGAGCGTCTCCTCGATGAAGTCGCCGAGGCGTACTCGGAGCACGAGGCTGAGCGCGCGGCGATGTAGAACGACTTCGGGACTCGACTGCACACACAAATCCGAACGGGCTACCAACAGGCCCGTTCCGCCCGCCGGGCATGTCGTCCGTAACCCATAAACGTGTCGGCGTCAATCGACGGCGATCGGGTCGCGAACAATTTGACGCACACGAACGCCGGGGAATCGACCCGGCAGAAGGAGACGACATGAACGACAAGACGACACCGACAACACGCGCGCGTGAAGTTCTCACGATCACGCTCGCGTCGTTCATCGGTACGGAGAAGGCCGAGGCGATCGCGGCGGCGGCGTTCGCCGGGCCGTCGATCGGCAACAGGGAAACGATGATGGAGTACCTCGGGCGGCAGGTTCCGAACAGCGTCCTCGCGCGGATCGCGAGCGAGGAGTTGCCCGATTCGATCGAGCCGGACTACGCGCGAGGCATCCTCGATGCGGCGCTCGACTTCGCCGTCGGCGGCGGCGTCTCCGATCTAGTTGTGCGGATCGCGTGCGGCTATGAACCGACGTACCGCGACGCGAACGCGGCAGGCGTCCTCGCGTACGTCGCCGGGCTCCTCGACTTCACCCCGACGACAGCGATCGTTCACGCCGCCGAGCAGTCGGCCGATGAGTTCTTCGCAATGGTGCTCGGGATCGCGAGGGCCGAGTCGTGTGCTTGATTTTCGACCGATTCTCGTCCGAGGATGACGCCGCGAAGTTCGTCGTGGCCGTGCACAAGAAGTACCCGAACGTGCGCGCGTGGATTCGTGACGAGGCCGACCCCGCGCTTGATGTGTTCCCGTACGCGCTCGACGCGCCGATCGTGTACGTCGAGCGGATCGCGTCGGACGGCGAGCCGGTGCCGTCGGTCCCGTCGTGCGTGGCCGAGACGCTCGGGCTCCCGCTCCCGACCGATCCGCCTCCGACACTCGACCGCGACAACGCCGACCGAGCCCGAACGGAGGCGTTCTACCTAGGCCGCGACACAGGCGGGCACGATCACGAGTTGTACGTCGAGTCGCTCGTGACCGAGTTCGGCGGCACGTACGCGGGTACGTAACGAAGTCTCGCGCGCCGCGTCGTCTCCGTCGGCGGCGTGACGACCGGAGCGCGTCCCTCGGGGCGCGCTCCTTCGCCGTGGGCCCGTTCGACTCCCCGCAACACCCCGACGCGGCGGCAAGCCGACGGCGTGCCGGGGCGACGACCCTCGGGGCTCGGTGTGGCGGCTCGTCTCCGTGGCAGGGCGGGCGCGCGGCGGGCGGGCTCCATCGGGCTGCGAAGGGATGACGGCACCGAGGCGGCGCGATCGCGATTCGGACAATGAGTGAGGTAACAGAAACCCGTCGCCACGAGGGGGAATCTTGTGGAGGGACTGCAATACAGCCGTCCCGTAGCCCCTAAGTAACGAGGCATCACATGGAGTCTGCGGATCACAACATCACAAGTTCTGAGTCGGGGCTCTCGCAGACTCCCCCCGACTCGACTGCCGACGACCGGCCGCTCATCTACTTCGCGGCCCGCTTGCTTCGTCACGTCGAGAACATGGACGCAGCGAGGGCCGAGGTACGCGAGGCGACCTTGCGGCTCAAGGAGCGGCCGACCCGGGAGAACCGGCGGCGGCGCGCGGAGGCCGCGCTCGTTGCACACGCTCGGGCTGAGAAGCGGCTCAAGAGGTCGGCGATGCGGATGCGCGAAGCCGTTGAGCGTGAGGTCGCGAGGGGGGAGTCGGCATGAACGAGTCGATCTACGGGCTCCTCACCGGCGCCGCGCTCGATCGTGTGCGCGAGCGCGAACGTGAACTCGCGAACCTCGCGGCGACGTTCTATCGGCCGGGCATCGGGAACAAGGAGACGCGCGCGGCGGTCGAGGTCGTGGCGGCTCGTGCGGACGAGATGCTCGCCGAGTCGATCGAGGCCGGGGAGTCGTTCGACTTCAACCTCTCCGGATACGCACTCGCAGACGCGATCGTCTCCGAGGCGTTCACGACTCTCGACCTCGCACGGTGGACGGCGCACGAGGCGGTGGACTGCGACTCGTCCAAGTGGTCGCGCGTCGATGTTGTCGAGGCTGGGCTCAATCCGCCGAGCCCGCCGGACGTGTTCGGACTGTTCTACTGCGGGCAACGTCACGTCCTCATCGGCGAGGGGGGCGCGGGCAAGACGTGGCTCGCGGCGGCGGCGATCGCTGACGAATTGGCGGCGGGGTTCGCGGCCGTGCTCATCGACTCGGACGGCACCGGCGCGGCGCAGGTGTACGAGCGGCTACATGCGCTCGGCGTCGATGATGAGGCGATCCGCAATCGGCTGTACTACTTCGAGCCCGACGCTCCTCCGGCCGAGGCGACGCTCTCGGCGCTCGTGGAGATGACCGAGGCGGGCACCGTGCGGCTCGTCGTCGTTGACTCCTTCGACCCGCTCCTCGCTCTCCACGGACTCGATCCGAACTCGACCGTTGACGTGGACAACCTCCTCCGGGCGTTCGCGCGTCCTCTCGCGGCTGCGGGCGCGGCCGTCGTGTTCCTCGATCACGTCGTCAAGTCGAACGACCAGCGCGGCACGTATGCGATCGGCTCGCAACGGAAGCAGACAGGCCCGGAGGTCAACCTCATCGCGCGCGTGGTCGAGCCGCTCGGACGCGGACTCGACGGACGGCTCCGCATCATCGTCGGCAAGGATCGCGTCGGCTACCTCGGGCCGAAGGGCTCCGTCGTCGGCTTCTTCAAGATGAGCAGCGACGCCGAGGACGGCACGTGCGTCGCTCGCATGTCGAAGGTCAAGCGCGGCGACTCCTTCCGCCCGACCGGCTACATGGAACGAGTCTCGATCGAACTCGAAGGACGCGACGAGCCCGCGTCCATCCGCTCGATCCGCGAAGCGATCGGCGGGCGCTCCTCGTACGTCACCGACGCACTCGAAGTCTTGAAGGTCGAGGGCTACGTCTCGGAGGAGGAAGGCCCGCGCTCGTCCCGGCTGTTCACGTCGCTCAACCCGTACCGGGAGGACGACGACGAGGACGCGGACGCACCGGTTCCCACCGGTTCCCGACCGGTTCCCGATGAACACGAGCAGGACACGACGGCGACCGGTTCCCCGCTTCCCCTCCCTATAGGGGAAGCGGAACCGGAGCGAGTGACGGAGGACACGGCACCGGTTCCCGTGAAGGTACTACCGGTTCCCGAGCCCGACCTCTCGTGCGTCATGTGCAACGAGCGGGAGTCGATGCCGGGTCGGGTCGTGTGCGAGGAGTGCGACCCGTGATCGCGTCCATGCTCGACGGTGCACGCACCCCACCGGGGTACTCACGACGGCAAGCGCGGATCACTGATCGCCCCTCGAACGGCGAGAACATTCCGCGTGTCCCGGCAGGCAGGAGCCATAGCAAGCCTGCTATGCAACGGTATCGCGGCCGGGACCAGGCCGGGACGTGAACGCGCGGGAGGCGGCGTGGTTCGTGTTCGGCTCGGCCGAGCCGATGACCGACGAACGTCGGGCGACGCTCGCGGCGGCGTACCTCATGCGGCGCGACTCGTGGCCGGAGGCGATCGAGCAGGGCCCGCCGACGGCCGAAGAATGTCGGGCGCTCCGTGCGATCGCCGAGCCGATGACGGCCGAGGCCGTCTACGCGCAACGCGAACTCGGGTTGCGGCGAGCCGAGAAGCCGAAGCCGAAGGTCGTCCGCCGGTGTGCAGGGTGCCGGGTGAAGATCACCGGCACCGAGGACTACACGCCGGGATGCGCGACGTGCTCCGACCGGCGGAAGAAGCGAAGGCAACGCGGGCAGGAGGTCGATGAAGAGTGAAGATCGCGACGACGGCACGCGAGGTACGCGAGCGCGATCGCGAGGAGGCGGCGGCGCTAGCGGGCGCGAACGACAGAATGTGACGGCCGTGCCTGTTCGTGTGGACGTGAATCCGGAACTCCTCGCGTGGGCGCGGGAGCGCTCCGGCGTCGAGCCGAACGACCTTGCGCGTCGCTTCCCGAGGCTCGCGGAGTGGGAGGAGGGCGACCTCTCCCCGACGCTACGGCAACTCGAACGGTTCGCACGCGCGACCAAGACGCCCGTGGGCTACCTGTTCCTCGACGCGCCGCCCGAGGAGCCACTCCCGATCCCCGACTACCGGACGCGTCGAGGCGGACAGGTCGGCCGTCCGAGTCCTGACCTTCTCGACACGATCTTCCAGAGCCTGCAACGGCAGGAGTGGTATCGCGACTTCGCTCGAAGCGCGGGGCAACGAGAACTCGGCTTCGTCGGCTCGGTGACGACGGCGACGCCGACCCTCGAAGCCGCCGCAGCCATGCGCGACGCGCTCGACTTCGACACCGAGACGCGCGGCGCAACGTTCACCGAGGCGCTCCGCACCTTGATCGATCGCGCCGAGGAACTCGGCGTCCTCGTGATGGTCAACGGCGTCGTCGGCAACAACACGCACCGGAAACTCGACCCCGACGAGTTCCAGGGCTTCACGTTGGCCGATCCGGTCGCGCCGGTCGTGTTCGTAAACGGGGCCGACACGAAGGCGGCGCAGATATTCACACTCGCGCACGAACTCGCGCACGTGTGGCTCGGCGAGTCGGCGCTCTCGGATGCCGCCGTCGTAACCCGAGTGCCGGCCGGTGTCGAGCGGTGGTGCAACGCAGTCGCAGCGGAACTCCTCGTGCCCCTCGCGTCGATCCGGCAGGCGTACGACCGGAACGCCGACTTCGGGGCCGAACTCACCAGGCTCGCGAGACGATTCAAGGTGAGCACGCTCGTCGTCCTGCGGCGACTTCACGAAGCGGAGTTCCTCGACACGCCGACCTACTACGACGCGTTCGAGGAGGAACTCGAACGTCTTCGTGGACTCATGGAGGAACGGGGCGGGCCGAGCGGCGGCAACTTCTACAACACGCAGCCGCTCCGGGTGAGCCGCCGTTTCGCGCGTGCCGTGATCGGCAGCACGCTCGAAGGACAGACGCTCTACCGCGACGCCTTCCAGATGCTCGGCTTCAAGAAGTTCGAGACGTTCGAGAGTCTCGCGACCCGACTGCAACGGGACGAGTAGTGGCGTACCTCCTCGACTCGAACGTGCTGATCGAAGCCAAAGACCGGTACTACGGCTTCGACTTCCATCCCGGCTTTTGGGACTGGCTCGCCGAGGCCAACACAAACGGAGTGCTCTACAGCGTCGAGAAGGTCGCGGAGGAACTACGCGCCCGTGAAGACGAGTTGACCGAGTGGGTACGGGAGCGCGACGACTCGTTCTTCCTCAAGCCGGACGCCGCCGTGACCGCGAGCATGCAGGCGTGCAGCGCGTGGGTAACCGGCGGCGGCCGGTACGACGCGGCGGCAAGCGCGACATTCCTCGACGCCGCCGACTACTTCCTCGTCTCGCACGCGCACGCGCACGGCCACACCGTCGTCACGCACGAGCGCGCGTCGGACTCGCGGGTGCGGATCAAGATCCCGAACGTCTGCGCCGGGATGAACGTCGAGTGCATCAACCCGTTCGAGATGCTCAGCGCCGTCGGTGTTCGCTTCGTGCTCGCGTAGGAGTCGGGCTGACGCGACCGGGCGCAACGTTCGCGAAACTCCGTCGCGCGTCCGGTGCTTCCTCACCGATGACCGGCCGTAAAAGAAGCAAACGGCCCACACCGCGCGGCGCGCCCACGATCGACGTGGTAGGTCCTTCGGGCATACGCTGGTCTTGAGACCCGCGAACGGGGATTGGGGTGCGGACATAGAGAAGGTGATGACACCGGTCCGCCGCAGGTCTGTCGGAGGCTCGGCAGATGCCATCCGGCATGTGCGGCTGTGGGACGAGCACGCGCAGCGGATCTATCGATACTGCTTCCGCCGCACGGCGGATCGCGAGTTGGCTGAGGATTTGACCTCGGTGGTGTTCCTCGAAGCCTGGCGACGACGGCGCACAGTGGAACTCGCAGCCGAAGCGGAGTTGCCGTGGCTCTACGGCATCGCCGCCAACGTGGTGCGGAACCAGTGGCGCAGGCAGCGTAGATATCGGGCGGCGCTCGCGCGGCTGCCCAGGCCACGCGATGAGGGCGACCTCGCCCAAGAGGCGGTTGATCATCTCGCCGACCAGGAGCAGGCGCGGCGACTGGTGAAGATGCTCCGGGTGTTGCCCAAGGTCGAGCAGGACGTGCTCACGCTCTGCGTATGGGAGGGTCTGTCGGCCAAGGAGGTCGCAGTTGCCTTGGGCGTCCCAGAGGGGACCGTCCGCACCCGACTGCATCGCGCACGCACTCGGCTACGAGTGCCGGACGAGGTAAACGACTGCACGCCGGTCCCCGGAGTGCCGCGAGTCGAAGGAGAACGATCATGAGCGATCACTTTGTTGGGCTTCCCGCCCCCGTAATGCGCGATTCGGTCTTCTATTGCCGCCGCGAGCATTTGGTGGCCGAGATAGGGCGACCGCAGCGGCGCCGTGCGCGGCCTGTTCTGATCGTCCTCGTCGCCGTCACTCTCGGACTGCTGACGTTCGCTCCGATCAGTGGCGCGAGCCTTGGTCACCGACTAGTGACTGGCCTCGGCAGTTTGTGGTCTTCTCCCGCGCCGCCCACCAAGCATCCCGCTGACGTGCAAAGCATGGCCGCATCCGCGGCGAATGAGCCTCCGGGCGTCACGTACCGCGGCGGAAGGCCGCTTACCGGAAAGGCGCGGGACCTCCTCAGCGGCCTCGGCACAGCGGGCGACACGATCACGGCCTACCCAACCACAAGTGGCGCAGTCTGCTACATGATCGAGGGAGCGGGCAGTTGCGCGAACCTTGAGACGTGGCCGTGGAGCACGGCCGGTTTCACGTTCTCGATCTTCTCTACCCGTGACGGCGGAACGCGAGTCTTTGGCATCGCCGCCGACAAGGTCGCATCCGTCAGCGTCCTAATCGCAGACGAGGACCACGCGATGATCTTGCAGAACAACGCTCTGTACTACCAACTACCGCCGAGTCTCCACGAGAGCGATATCCAGCAAGTCGTGGCGACCTGGAAGGACGGCAGCGTCCACTCTGTCCCAGTGAGCAGCCACTGGTCGCCACCACACGGATAAGGGCGCACGACCTCGACGCGCTCGCGGAGTGGATCGAGACGACGCGACCGTAGACGTGCCCGGCCGCTCGTCGCGCTCGGCTACTTCGAGCCGATGATGTTGCCGTTGGTCGGCAAGACATCCGGCCGCGCGTGGCTATCACCACGGAGCGCGTCGTACGCTCCTCCGAGGGCCCGCTCGACATTGTGGTGCGCGCGTGCGATCCGTACCTCGACCTTGAAGTCCACGTCGGTCGAGGCCCATCTCGCGGCCGTGCGGTACGGCACGCCGACTTCCTCGGCCGCGTCGCCGAGCGGACGACCGGCACCGAGCAACTCGGCGAGGCGCTTGCGTGTCGCGACGTTGTGCATCTCCTCCTATTAGGCGTCTGGACGACGAGAAGTGCCAGAAGTCGTTGTGGCAATTGGCCGACTCTGGACGCCTAATAGGGGGAGGGCAACAACAACAGGAGGGCAACAGGCATGACGACAACGGCAACAGGACGGCGATCGGACAAGGCGCGGGGCGGTTGGGAGTTGCCCCCGATCATGTCCGCAGTCCCGAAGGCGCTCGCCGACTCGCTCGGCGTGGTCGAAGGGCTCAAGGCTCGACGGCACGAGGCGAGCGAAGTCCTCGAACGTCTCCGGCGTGAGGATCGCGAGAAGCAGGCGAAGCACGAGCAGGCCGCAGTCGTCGCCGCGCGCGAGGGCAAGCCGGTCGAGGCGTACGAGCCGTCGAAGGCACTCGCCGACGCGGAGGCGACGCTCGCGGCGCTTAACGCGGCCGTGGCCGAGGCGCAGGCCGAGTACGAGGCAGTCGCGGCCGAGCACGCGGACGAGGCGATCGGGACGGCCGAGGGCGAAGTCGAGAAGGCGCTCCGCGTCGCGATCGAGAAGGTGCGGGAGTCGAACCGCGCGATCGAGGACGTGATGCGCGCGCACGGGCAGCGGCGGTACTTCTCGCTCGTCCGCTCCGGGCTCCGTCGGCCGAGTGGCTCCTACGCGCTCCCGTCGTCCGTGAAGGCTCCGTCCGGCGATCCGATCCCGCTCCTCACACTCGCGCAGTCGATCGAGGCCGATCTCACGGCTCGACTCGCCGCGTTCTCCGAGAAGGAGTAGCCGACTCGATGCCCGACGGCGTCGATCACACGGCGATGAACGAGGCGATCCGGGGCGTCCTACGCGCTCGGACTCCCGAGGCGGTAGCCGAGCCGGTCAAGCCGAAGCCGAGCGGGCTGGCAGGCAGTCCCGTCGGCCGCGATCGCGTGGACATGACCGACCCGGCATCGGAGACGAACGCGGCATTGAGGGCGGCAGCGAAGCGCGTGAGGAGTCGAGCCGACTAAGGAATCGCGGGCGGGCTGGTTCCCTCCCGAGCCCTGCCGCGCGATCACACCGAAGGCTCGTCGGATGCGCTCCGGCGGGCCGCTCGGGGCTCGATGTGGTCAGACGACGGAGGGGTGCGTCATCGCGAAGTGCACGACCTCGTGCGCGATGCTCGCGTTCACCCCGCCTGATCCACCATCGATTGCGCGAGCGCCTGGAGTGTGGCGGCGTCAACGGTCGTAGGGGTGCCGTTGTCGTCCGGTGCCCAGATCGTGATTGAGAGTGGTCCGCTCCTGAACTCGATGCTGTTGCCGGTCTTGCCAGTTTCAATGAGAGCAGGCGTCCCGCTGATGGAGACGATCTGGTAGTCGGAGGGGTTGGCGGCTTGCGCGATCTCCCTCCGGTATTGGTCGAGAGCATTGGGATAGCGCGAACCCCAGGTGTGGGAAGTCTGCACGTACTCGATGCCAACGGCGGGCGATTCGAACTGCACATTCACCTGACAGAGGGGGGTGGTAGGGGCCTCCGGTGCCTTTGCACACCATTGCTCTAGGGCCGTCGGGGAGTCGGAAGGTCTCAACACAGACGTGTTCGGCAGGATGAGCGGCACGCCGAACCAGTTCAACGTATCGCTCTGCGCCTTATCAAGCGGCACCGGGGTCGCCGGTGGCAAAGCGATGCGGTGAGGAGGTGCCTGGCCGTGGCCGTTCGCGCCGGTGTGGTGTGTTCTCGCGCCGGGAACGACGAGGAACGCGATCAACGTGGCGGTGGTCGCGCAGGCGACGACTGCCGCGACCAAAAACGGCGTCCGCCGGAACGCCGAGCGCCTCTGCTTGCTCTGCGTCGCGCGCACTGCGTCCGCGATTGCGAGCAGATGCGGATGGTCGCGGAGAAACTCGACCGTCTCCCGGTCGTCAAAAATGGTTGCGCCGCTGTTCACGGCGTCACCTCCTGTTCTTCAAGAAAGACGCGCAGTTGTTCGAGGCCGCGCAGGAAGCGCATCCGGCAGGCACCCTCTGTCGCGTCGAGCGCCGAGGCGATCTCGGCAAACGAGTGGCCCTGTACGAGTTTCATCAGGACGACTTGTCGTTGGAGTTGCGGGAGCCGCTCGATCCCATCACGCAGGGCGTCGGATACCTCACCGCCGTACTCGGAGAGAGGCTCAGCGACTAGTTCGAGCACTGTGTCGCCCAATACCTCGTGCCGTCGCGTGTGCCGACGCGCCCGGTCGATCAGTCGGCGTCGGGCCACGGTGTACAGCCACGCAATCGGCGGCCCCTCTCCGGTTTCGGCACTACCCAAAGCGCGCGCAGCGTCCGCGAACACGTCCTGCGTCACGTCCTCGGCATCTGAGTCGCTGCGCGAGCGTCGGCGCACGTATCGATAGATCTCGCGGTAGTGCCGACGAAGATCCCGGGAGGCCGGTTCGGTTGCCTTGTCCACTACCTCCTAATACGTCACAGACGGCCGAACGTCACAACCCGCGCGGGGGGTGGACCTATCGCGCGATTCGTTCTACTGTGAGATTCGTGCAGTCGAAGAGATAGAAGAGGAGGAGCAGCGGGCGGTCGTGGATCAAGTCGCCCACGCGCGCGCGCTCGCGCGGCGTCGTCCAGACGACCGCCTCGAGCGGCGCCCTGTCCCCGACCTCGAGCATGGCGACGATCCTATGCGGCGGCCGCGGGCTCCGGCGCGGGCGCGACCTCCGTGGCCTCCGCGATCTCGCGCGCGACCTCGACGATGTCGCGGTTCGTGTTGAAGATGTGGAGCTGCCGGTCGGCACCGTTGCCGCGGCGCAGGATCTCGGCGATGCCGTCGAGCTCCTCCTCCGCACCTAGCTCGCGCGCGTGCGGGCGGATCGTCTCCAGTGTCCGCCGCACGAGCCCGGCGACGGGGAGGCGGTTGCGGCGTCCGGTGTGGAGGTCCATGACCGGCGCGGAGAGTCCGTAGCGCGCGGCGAGCCACTTGTTCTCCGTCGTGAGGATGCGGTGGAAGGAGGGGATCTCCTCACCGCGCTCGACGAGCTCCGCGTAGTGCTTGACGAGCGCCTGGCAATAGGCGGTGATGGCGATCACGTCCTCGAGCCGCGTGACCGCGTCGCAGATGCGGATCTCGACGGTGCCGAGCCGCGGGTGGAGGCGGATGTCCCACCAGATGTGCGTGTAGTCCTGGATGCAGCCGGTCTTCTCCAGCTGGTTCACGACCTGCGCGTAGTCAGCGTAGTCGCGGAAGCGGGGCGGAGGGCCCGACCGCGGGAAGGCTGCGAACACCATGTGGCGCGAGGAGCGGAGCCCGGTCGGCTCGCCCCGCCAGAACGGCGAGCTCGCCGAGAGCGCGACGAGCTCCGCGAGGTGGGCGATCAGCGCGTTCACGACCTGGATCGCCTTCTCCGGGTCGTCGACCGCCACATGCACGTGCATCCCGAAGATAAGCTCCCGCCGCGCGATGTACTGCATCTGGTCGACGAGTGCGCGATAGCGATCCTTGGCGGTGATCCGCTGCGTCTCGAAGAGCGAGAACGGGTGCGTGCCGGCCGAGCCGACGCGGAGCCCCTTCTCCCGCGCGACATCGGTGACGTAGCGGCGGATGCGCAGCAGCTGCTGCTGGACGCCGGCGGGCGTGTGGCAGACCGGCGTCGCCACCTCGAGCACCGACTGCATCAGCTCCGAGTTGATGCGCGGCTCGAGCTCGTGGCCCGCGACCGCGGCGAGCACGGTGTCGATGTGCTGGACGAGGTCGTAGGTCTCGCCGTCGAGGAGCATGTACTCCTCCTCGACCCCGAGCGTGTACGGGTCGCTCGCCCCGAACGCGTGGTCGAGGACGCTGCCGCCGGGCGGGAAGTGCGAGCCCTTGCCCGTGATCGAGGGCGGAATCAGCGAGTCGCTCATGCCACGACCATATCTCCCCTGCTTTGCAGGAAGAAAGCGTCGGCCGAGCGCGACAGGGGGATCCCGATCACGACCGGCCAAGCGATCTTGCGCAGGAGACACCCGTTGAGGCCATGTCCGGAACCTGGTTCCGGCCGTGGCCGGTTCGGGCATGTCTGAGTCTCGCGGGGCCGGGTGGCTTTCTGTTGGCCGTGTCCTCTTCGGCCATGTCCGGAACCTGGTTCCGGCCACGTCCGTTTGAGCGACTATCCGCGGATGGATGCGTTGCGCGCGATCGACGGCTGGAACGTCGGCGTGGTTGCCGCCGGCATCGCGCGCGCCGACGGCGTCGTGGCGACCCGCGGCGCACGTGACGTCGAGCTCCCATGGGCATCGGTCACGAAGCTCCTCACCGGCGTCGCGATTCTCGTCGCGCTCGAGGAGGGAACCGTCGACCTCGACGAGCCGGCCGGGCCGCCCGGCGCGACGCTCCGCCATCTGCTTGCGCACGCGTCCGGCCTGCCGGTCGACGGCGACGAGCCGCTCACCGACCCTGGCCGCCGCCGCATCTACTCGAACACGGGCATCGAGCTCGCCGCCCGCCTCCTCGAGGTGCGCGCCGCGATGCCCTTTGCCGACTACTTCGCCCAGGCGGTCGTCCGGCCGCTGGGCCTCGCCGGGCGGCTCGCAGGCTCGCCCGCCCACGGCTACCGCGGGACGCTCGACGACCTCGTCGCGCTCGGGCGCGAGCTCCTCCAGCCGACCCTCGTCGCGCCCGAGACGTTCGCCGAGGCGACTGCGGTCCAGTTTCCAGGCCTCTCCGGCGTGCTGCCGGGTCTCGGCCGGATGGAGCCGAACGATTGGGGCCTCACGTTCGAGCTCCGGGACTCCAAGTCCCCTCACTGGACGGGCTCCCGGAACTCGGAGCGAACGTTCGGCCACTTCGGTGCGAGCGGCACCTTCGTCTGGGTCGATCCCGACGCCGGGCTCGCCTGCGGCGTGCTCACCGACCGGCGTTTCGGCGACTGGGCGAAGGAGGCGTGGCCGGCGCTCAGCGACGCCGTCCTTGCCGAGCTCGGCTAGGTGTCGTCGGCGAACAGCGGACGCACGAGCTCGTCGAACGTGGCCCGGTCGCAGCTGGCGACCACCGCAGGCGTTATCGCTGACACGGTCGCAGTCCGCGGCACGGACATCGCCGGCGCCACCTCGCCGAAGTACTCCCCGGGACGCAGGAGACCGCGCGCGCCGAGGTCGCGCTGGCTGACGGCGAGAATCCCGGCAAGGAGGACGTAGAAACGGTCGTCGAGCTCACCTTCGCGCACCAGCACCGTTCCGGGCGCGACCTCCTCGCGCTCCATGCGGCGCGCGAGTCGGCCGAGCGTCTCGCCCGGCAAGCCGGCGAGCAGCTCGATGCGGGCGAGCTCGTGCTGTGTGGCGGAGGCGCGCGGCGAGGCTATTCCTCGTCTTCGTCCGCACGGGGATTGGCGTGCATCGTCGCTCCTTCTAACAGTCGCTTAGGTCCGGCCGTCCGTGAAGTTGAGCCGAACGGCCCATAGGCATTGTCCGGTTTCCTGTCGATCATGCGGACCATGCGGACCATGCGGAGCGGCAAATGAGCGAGCGGGGGTTCCACTGCATCGAGGACGACATCGCCGAGACGTGGCTCGAGGACTGGGCCGGCGCGGGTCTCGGAGAGCTCGAGGCATACCTCGCTAAGCACGCGGACTTCCTGCGGTTCGTCGAGGACCGCGATCCGGTCCAGCCTGCCGAGTAGCTCACAGCGATTATTGAGGGCGCAGGGAGCGCGGCTCTCCGCTGTAAGCGCCGGCGGCGAAGCCACCGGCGCCCGGCGAAGAACCGAGCGGCCGCCTTCGGCGGCGGCCGCCGCGCTCTCTCAGCTTTCGAAGCCGAGCTGGCGCTCGAGCATGCCCTTCGGCATCGCGCCGACGGCGGAGGCCTTGGGCGCACCGCCCTCGAAGAGCATCATGTTCGGGATCGACTGGATCCCGTAGCGCATCGCGAGATCCTGGTTCTCGTCGATGTTCACCTTGACGAGCTTGACGTTCTGCTCGTCGGCGATGCGCTCGAGCAGGGGCGCGACCGCGTGACACGGACCGCACCACTCCGCCCAGAAGTCGACGATCACGGGCTCTTCCGCCTGCAGGACTTCGCTCTCGAAGGTTGCGTCGGTGACGTTCGTTGCCATCGTTTCCTTTCGGTGTCGCGGGAACGTGCGACCTGTACCCACGCTCCCAATAGTTTCAACGCCTCGGCCTAGACTTGCCTTCCCGATGCGGGAGCCAATCTTCCAACCTCTACCGGACAAACCCGACCATCCCGGGCTCGAGCAGGAGATGCTCGCACGCTGGGACGCGGAGGGAACGTTCGCGAAGCTGCGCGAGCAGAACCGCGGCGGCCCGAGGTTCTCCTTCATCGACGGCCCCGTCACGGCGAACCGGTTCTCGCTCGGCGTCCACACGGCGTGGGGCCGCACGCTGAAGGACGTGTTCCAGCGGTACAAGGCACTGCGCGGTTACGAGCAGCGCTACCAGAACGGCTTCGACAGCCAGGGTCTCTGGATCGAGGTCGGCGTCGAGCGTGAGCTCGGCCTCAACTCGAAGCGCGAGATCGAGGAGTTCGGCCTCGAGGAGTTCGCGCGTCGTTGCCGCGACGTGGTCGTGCGCTCCTCCGAGGCGCTGACCCGCGGCTCGATCCGGCTCGGACAGTGGATGGACTGGGGCAAGGACTACTTCACCTTCAGCGACACGAACATCGAGTACGTCTGGCGGATGCTGAAGGTCGTCCACGAGCGGGACTGGCTCTACATGGGGCACCGCTCGACCGAGTGGTGCCCGCGCTGCGGCACGTCCATCTCCCAGCACGAGCTGATCGGCTCGTACGTCGACCGCGCCGATCCGTCCCTGTACGTCCGTCTGCCGCTGCTCGACCGGCCCGGTGAGCACCTCGTGGTCTGGACGACGACGCCGTGGACGCTGCCGGCGAACGTCGCCGCCGCCGTCAATCCCGACGCGGAGTACGGCCGCCGGAAGAACGGTGAGTGGGTTGCGTCCGCGCGCTATCCGAACGAGGAGCTCCAAGACCGCCGGCGGGGGGCGGACCTCGTCGGCTGGACGTACCGCGGCCCGTTCGACGACCTGATCGCCGTCGACCATCGCGTCATCCCGTGGGACGACGTGTCCATGAACGAGGGCACCGGCATCGTCCACATCGCGCCCGGCTGCGGAACCGAGGACTTCGAGCTCGCACAGGTGCACGGTCTCGAGGTCGTCCAGCCGGTCGACGAGTCCGGTCGCTTCTACGACAGCTTCGGCTGGCTGCACGGCCTCTCGACGACCGAAGCCGCCGAGCAGATCATCGGCAACCTCGAGGAGAAAGGCGCCCTCGTCGAGGCCGGCCTCCACGAGCACCGCTATCCCGAGTGCTGGCGCTGCCACACGCCGCTGATCTTCCGCATCGCCGACGACTGGTTCATCTCCGTCCGCGTGCTCCGGCAGCAGATGCTCGACGCGAACGCGACGGTCGAGTGGACGCCCGAGTACATGGGCAAGCGGATGGACGACTGGCTGCGCAACATGGGCGACTGGAACATCTCCCGCCGCCGCTACTACGGGCTGCCGCTGCCGTTCTACCCGTGCGCGTGCGGGCACCTGAACGTGATCGGCTCGCGCCGGGAGCTCGAGGAGCGCGCCGTGTCGGGGCTCGACCAGCTGGAGGAGCTGCGGCGCCCGTGGATCGACCGCGTGCCGGTGCGCTGTGCCGGGTGCGGCGATCCCGTGGAGCGGATCAAGGAAGTAGGCGACGTCTGGCTCGACGCAGGCATCGTCCCGTTCTCGACCCTCGGCTGGCAGAACGACGAGCGGGTGCCGGCGGGATACGGAACCGGCGCGGCCAGGGGGCTGACGACGGCCGACCTCCCGGACCGCGCCTACTGGGAGAACTGGTTCCCGGCCGACTGGGTCTCGGAGATGCGCGAGCAGATCCGGCTCTGGTTCTACTCGCAGCTCTTCATGTCGGTCGTCCTCACAGGACAGGCGCCATTTCGCCGTGTCCTCGGCTACGAGAAGATGCTCGACGAGACCGGTCGCGAGATGCACGCGTCGTGGGGCAACACGATTCCCGCCGAGGATGCGTTCGAGCGGATGGGCGCCGACGTGATGCGCTGGCAGTTCGCGGCGCAGCCGCCCGACCGGAACCTCCTGTTCGGCTTCGGGCCGGCCGACGAGGTCAAGCGCAAGCTCCTGACCTTCTGGCACTCGGTCAAGTTCTTCGTCGACTACGCGAACGTCGCCGGCTTCCGGCCGGCGTGGGACGGTCTCGAGCCGGAGGCCGCCGAGCCGCTCGACCGCTGGCTCGTCGAACGGACGCGCGCGTTCGTCGCCGACGCGGCCGCGGGCTACGAGCGCTGGCTCGCGCCGGACGTGATGCGCGACTTCGAGGCGTATCTCGACGACCTCTCGAACTGGTACATCCGTCGCTCGCGGCGGCGGTTCTGGGACGGGCACGACGCGGCCGCGTTCGCGACGCTCTGGTACGCGCTCGTCCAGTCGCTCCGCGTGCTCGCGCCGATCCTCCCGTTCCTGACCGACCACCTGTGGCGGGTGCTCATCCTCGACGGACCGGAGTCGGTGCATCTGGCGGGCTGGCCCGAGGTCGCCGAGCCGGACCGCGGGCTCCTGGGCGAGATCGCAGCGGTGCGGCGTGTCGTCGAGCTCGGCCGGCAGGCACGCTCGACCTCGGGGATCAAGCTCCGGCAGCCCCTGAAGCAGATGAGCGTATTCGGAGCTCCGCTCGCCAAGGGCCATGAGCTGGAGATCAAGGAAGAACTGAGAGTCAAGAACATTCGGTTCGAACAGGGCTCCGTGGCGGAGGTTCGTCTCAAGCCGAACCTGCCGGTCATCGGGCCTCGGCTCGGGCCCAAGGTTCCCGCCATCCGCACTGCACTCGAGAGAGGCCAGTTCGAGCTCGAGGATGGATGTGTGGTTGTCGAAGGCGAACGTCTCAGCCCAGACGAATTGATTCGGGAGCGCATTCCGATCAGTGAGGGTTGGGTCGTGGCGGCGGATGGCGACGTGAGCGTCGAACTCGATCCGAGGCTCGACGACGAGCTCGTGCTCGAGGGCGAGGCCTACGAGCTGATCCACCGCGTCAACTCGCTGCGCAAGGAGCAGGGGCTGGAGCTGACCGACCGGATCGTGCTCGTCGTCCCGGAGGCCTTGCGCGGGCTGATCGATGTCCACGGAGATTGGATCGAGGGCGAAGTCCTCGCCGTCGAAGTGAAGTACGGCGAAGAGCTGAAGCTCGAACGGAGCTAGGCGGCGGCGCGCTCGGCGCGGCGCAGCTCGACGGGCAGCTTGAAGCTCACGTCCTCGTGGACGGGCTTCTGCTCGCACACCTCGGCGCCGCGCGCCGTGAACCAGTCGCAGACCTCGGCCACGAGCCGCTCGGGCGCGGACGCGCCCGAGGTGAGGCCGACGGTCTCGCATCCGTCGAGCCAGCGCTCGTCGATTCCGCGCACGTCGTCGACGAGGTGGGCCGGGGTTCCGTCGGCGCGGGCGACGTCGACGAGCCGCACGGAGTTCGACGAGTTCGGCGAGCCCACGACGAGCAGCAGATCGACCTTTTCGATCAGCTCCTTCACCGCCCATTGCCGGTTGGAGGTCGCGTAGCAGATGTCCTCGCGCGCCGGGCCCTCGATCCGGGGGAAGCGCCGGCGGAGCACCGCGACGATCTCGCCCGTCTCGTCGACCGAGAGCGTCGTCTGGGTGACGTAGGCCAGCGGCCGGTCGGGTGGGAGGGAGACGCGTTCCGCCTCCTCCGCCGACTGGACGAGGACGGTCGCCTCCGGCGCCTCGCCCAGCGTTCCGTCGACCTCCTCGTGGCCCCCGTGTCCGATGAGGACGACGGCGTAGCCGCCCGCTGCGTAGCGCCGAGCCTGCGCGTGCACCTTGGTCACGAGCGGGCAGGTGGCGTCGATCGTCGTCAGGCGCAGCTCCTGGGCCTCCCGGCGCACGGCCGGAGCGATGCCGTGCGCGGAGAAGACGACCGTCGCTCCCTCCGGCACATCTGCGAGCGCGTCGACGAAGATCGCGCCGCGGACGCGCAGGTCCTCGACCACGTGGGAGTTGTGGACGATCTGCTTGCGGACGTAGACCGGGCTTCCGTAGAGCGCGAGAGCCCGCTCGACCGTCTCGACCGCCCGTTCGACACCCGCGCAATAGCCTCGCGGCGACGCGAGGAGAAGGCGTTTCACCACGGCGCGGCCACGATAGCCGTGCTCCCTGAGCGCGGCGTGAGAAGGGTCGGCACGACGCGATCTTTCCCGCGTGCGAACGCCCGTCGTACACCTTGCAAAGATGGGCCGGACGGCCCATTGTCCGGCCCGCAAACGGTCTCTAGCCTCCCTCCCACTGGGCGATGCGAACCGCGGCGTCTTCAGACGTCCGCGGGGAGCAATCGGGAGAGCCCGTCGCACCGACCCCCCGAGCGGCGGGCTTTTCCATGTCTAGGCTCAGATTTTCTTGGCCCAGCGCGGCGTGGCTCCGTACAATCTCCACGCCCAGTGCGGACCACAGACGAGCTTTCGACCGTTCGCGCGCTCGGCCGCGCCGCGGCCGCCGCACTGCTTCTGCCTGCGATCTTCCGCCGCGGCGACACGCGAGCAGCACGTCGCGCCGGACCGACGAGGGAGCTCGAGAGCGTCAGCCGGGTCGCGGGCGAGCTTGCACGGACGGGAGACGTCGAGGGCGTCGCCAGGACGCTCCTCGACGAGCTCGCCGAGCTCTTCGAAGTCGGCTTCGCCGCCCTGACCTTCGTCTCCGACGACGGACGCGAGGCGTCGGGCTACCTCGCGCGAGCCGGCGGTGAGGACCTCGACTGGTGGCGCGGGCTGCGCCTCGACCTCGAGAGCGAGCCCTCGGGTATCGCGAGCGCGGTCTTCGAGGCAACGGCATTCACCGTCTACGACACGCAGAGCTCCAGCCTCATCAGCCCTCGGATCGCGAGCGCCGTCGGGGCCAAGAGCGCCGCGTTCGTTCCTCTGCTCGTGCAGGAGCGCGTGACCGCGGTGATCTCCGTCGCGACGGTCGACGAGCCCCGGGTCTTCTCCAACGAGGATCTGGCGGTCATGCAGACGCTTGCTTCCGAAGCCGCCGTCGCGCTCGAGCGGCTCCGGGCGGGCGTGGCTCTCGAGGAGGCGCTCAAGGAGAACGAAGAGCGGCTCGCGCAGCAGAGCGCCCTGCTCCGCGCCGCGCACGTGCTCAGCAGCGAGCTCGACCTGACGGTGGTCCTGCAGCGCCTCGCCGACCAGCTCGCAGAGTTGCTCGACGCCGATGCCGCCGACTGCTACCTCCTCGACGCCGAGCGCGGCCTCTTCCGCTGCGTCGCCGTGCACGGCTTCGACAGCTCGCCGCTCGGCTTCGAGTTCCCGGCCGGGCACGGCCTCGCCGGCGCGGCCGTCCGCGAGGGCCGGCCGGTGATCGAGAGCTCCTACGGCGAGATCGCAGCGCCGGTCCCGCATCCCGCCTACGACGGCTTCACGGACGTGATCGCCGCGCCGATGTTCTGGAGCGACGAGGTTCGCGGGGTGCTGGGCGTGGGGCGGCGCGAGGGCCGCCGCTTCGCCGTGCGAGACGCGAACATCCTCGAAGCCTTCGCCGGCCTCGCGACGCTGGCGTTGCGGAACGCCGAGATGTTCACGCAGAGCGCGCGCCAGGCCCGGATCCAGCGCGGCTTCTATCGCATCGCGTCGGTGCTCGGGCAGTCGCTCTCGCGGGCGGCGACGCTCGAGGCGATCGCCCAGGCGGCCGCCGAGGCGCTTGGAGGGAGCTCGGCCGCCGTCCTCGTGCCTTCCGGCGGGCGGCTCGAGGCGATGGGGATGCACGAGCTCCCGGCCGATCTTCGCCAGATTCTCGAGGAGCGAGCCTGGGGTGACCAGAGCCCGCTCTTCCGCGCTGCAACCGAAGGGCGCATCATCGTCTCGTCCTCCATCGCGGACGACGAGAGGCTCCTGCCCGACCTTCGGGGCGCCGTCGCGGCGAACCACTACCTCTCGCTCATCTCGGTACCGGTCGACGCGCCGCGGGACGCGGGCCTGGGGCTCGTCCTCATCTTCTTCAGCGACGAGCGCTCGTTCACCGACGATGATCTCGAGCTCGCCCGCCATCTCGCCGACGCGACGCGCGGCGCCCTCGAGCGAAGCGAGCTGTTCGAGGCCGAGCGCGGCGCGCGCGCGCTCGCTCAGCAGTTGACGCGCACGGGCCGCCTGCTCACGAGCGAGCTCGATCCGGCCGCCGTGCTCGACGAGGTCGTCCAGCAGGCGCCTGCGCTCGTCAACGCCGAGGCGGGTGCCTTCCGGCTGCTCGAGGAAGAGGAGCTTGTCGTGACCGCGGCCGACGGCGACGGCGCGGACGTCGCGCTCGGCTCGCGGAGCCCCGCCGACGGATGGCTCTCGGGCGACGTCGTGCAGTCGGGTGCGCCGGTCGCGCTCGCGCACGCCGGTGACGACGAGCGTCTGCGCCGCCTCGACCCGATGCTCCAGGCCGGCCACTCTGCCTTCCTCGGCGTCCCGGTCGGTGGCGCAGAAGGAGCCACCGTCGGCGTTCTCGCCGTGTACGCCTCCATGCCGCGGGAGTGGCGCGAAGAGGAGGTCGAGGCGCTCCTCGCCGTCGCCGCGAGCACCTCGGCCGCGCTCTCGAACGCCGAGCTGTACCAGCGGGTCGCGCTCGAGCGTGAGCGGTCGGTGGCGATCCTCGCGAACATCGCCGAGGGAATCGTCGCTGTCGACCGCGACGGCAGGGTCGTGCTCTGGAACAGTGCCGCAGAGGTGATCACCGGCGTTCCCGCCGTGGTTGCGCTCGGCCGCGCGCCGGTCGACGTGCTCCAGCGCAGCCTCGAGTCGTCCGGCGAGAGTGCGCGCGGCGAGCGGCTGGTCCCGATCACGCGAGGGCGCGAGGACGTCTGGCTGTCGGTCACCGAGGCGGTCATGCGTGACCCAGTCGGCGCTGTCGCCGGGCGCATCTTCGCCTTCCGTGACATCTCGAGCGACCGGCTCGTCGAACAGGTCAAATCGGACTTCGTGAGCACGGTCTCGCATGAGCTTCGCACGCCGCTCACCTCGATCTACGGCTTCGCCGAGACGCTCCTGCGCCAGGACGTCATGTTCGGCGAGGAGGAGCGACAGACGTTCCTCAGCTACATCGCATCGGAGTCGCAACGCCTGACGTCGATCGTCGACACGCTCCTGAACGTCGCTCGGCTCGATACCGGCGACCTCCAGGTCAACCTTGCCGAGACCGATGTACGTGACGTGGTCGGAGAGGTCCTCGACACGGTCTCGGCGGCCGACCTCAACGGGCACCGGTTCGTGGTCGAGCTGCCGGACGAGCCGCTCGCCGCGAAGGCGGATCCCGAGAAGCTGCGGCAGGTGTGCACGATCCTCGTCGACAACGCCCTGCGCTACTCGCCGGACGGCGGCAAGGTCACGGTGGGAGCCGCGCGGCGGCAGGACACGGTGGAGGTCAGCATTGCCGACGAGGGAATCGGGATTCCCCAGGCGGACCAGGATCAGATCTTCCGCAAGTTCTACCGCGGCTCCGACGCGGAGTTGCGCTCCGGCGCCGGCGGGACCGGGCTCGGTCTGTTCATCGCCCGCGGCCTCGTGACCGCGATGGGCGGCCGGATCTGGGTCTCATCGCAGGAGGGCGAGGGGTCCCGCTTCTCCTTCGAGCTCCCGGCGGCCGCGGGGGAGCGGGCATGACGGCCGAGACGGATGGGTATAACCGGCCGGTGAGTACGGCGGGCGAGACGCGGGTGCTCGTGATCGACGACGAGGCGCCGATCCGGCTGCTCTGTCGCGTCAACCTCGAGGCCGAGGGGATCCACGTGCTCGAGGCCGCCGACGGGAGGACGGGTCTCGATCTCGCGCGGGAAGCCCGGCCGGACGTCGTCCTCCTCGACGTGATGATGCCGGGCCTCGACGGCTGGCGCGTCGCCGAGGAGCTGCTCGAGGACGATCGCACCCGCGGGATCCCGATCATCTTCCTCACGGCGCGCGCGGAGTTCCGGGACCGGGCGCGCGGTCTCGACATCGGCGGCGTCGACTACGTGACGAAGCCGTTCAACCCGCTCGAGCTCGCTCCGCTCGTGCGCGACCTGCTCGCTCGGATCGACCGCGGCGAGCGCGACGAGCTCCGCGGCGAGAAGCTCGCCGAGCTGCGCGCGCTCATCGAGTCGGAGTAGCCGGGCTAGAACCCAGGCTTACACTGCGTCTCGTCGGGGCGTAGCTCAGCCTGGTCAGAGCGCCCGGTTTGGGGCCGGGAGGCCGGCAGTTCGAATCTGCCCGCCCCGATTTCTCCGCAACCGCATCGCTGTCGGCGTCGTTGCAGAGGGCATGCGGGCAAGGGAGAACGAGCGCGGCGTGCAGCCACCGGACGACACCGCAGGGCGCTCAGCCCCCGACGAGGCTCCACTCGAGGAGCAGCGCGGTGGAGATGACTCCATGCCACCGCCGGAGCGGGACGAGCCGCGGCTCTCCGACCCCCGGCTTCGCGACCTCTCCTTCCGCGACTGGCGGGCGATCCTCGTCCGCGCGTTCAAGAAGTTCCTCGCGGACAACGGGACGATGCTCGCCTCCGCGCTCGCCTACTCGACGTTCTTCGCGATCCCGTCGGTCCTGCTCGTCGTGGTCGGGGTCTTCACGCTCGTCGCCGGCCCGGACACGATCTCCTCCCTGATGGCGCACTTCTCGCACGTGATGCCGAGCGAGGCGACGAGCCTGCTGGGCGGGAGCCTCCACCGTCTCGACCGGCACCCGAACACCGGAATCGCGATGACCATCGCCGGCTTCGTCCTCGCCCTCTGGGCGACGACGGGCGCGATGACGACCTACATGACGGCCCTCAACCTCGCCTACGACCGCAAGGACGGTCGTTCGTTCGTCGGCAGGCGCCTCGTCGCGGTCAGGCTGGTCGCGGTGATCGGGCTCGCGTTCCTGCTCGTCGCCGTCCTCCTCGTCTTCGGGCCGCCGCTGCAGCAGCTCGTCGCCTCCCACGCCGGCGGGGCCTCAGGCGTGGTCGGGTGGGCGTGGTGGATCGCGGAGTGGCCGATCCTCCTGGCGGGTCTCCTCGCCGCCTTCGCGACTCTCCTCTACCTCGGTCCGGACGTTGCGCATCCGCGCTGGAGCTTCATCACACCGGGCTCGATCTTTGCGGTGGTCGTCTGGCTGGCGGCCTCGGGAGGCTTCGCGTACTACACCTCGAGCTTCGGCTCCTACAACAAGACGTGGGGGTCGCTCGCCGCCGTGATCATCATGCTCACGTGGCTCTGGGTGGCGGCGATCGCGCTCCTGCTGGGCGCCGAGATCAATGCCGAGGCCGAGCGGAGCCTGGAGCTGCGCGAAGGCCGGCCGGACGGGCGCGGCCTGCCGGCGCCGACGCGCTCGAGCTGAAGGCACCGGCCGCCTGCTCGTCCGCGAGGAAGCGCAGCAGGAATCCGGCGAAGGCTCCGAAGAACACCAGAGCTTCCTCGGCCGCCATCGTCACGCCGGCGATCTGCTGGTCGGCGAGCGCGCCGGGGCCCCACGTCCGGGGTGCGTGGACGTAGAACGGATAGATCGCGCGCGGGATCAGGGCGAGCAGCAGGCCGAGCGGGGATGCGAGCACGAAGGCGCCGAAGAGGTAGGCGGCCTTTGCGCCGGCCGAGTACCGGCCGTGCACGACCGGCCACCACACGCAGACGCCGGCGGCGAGATACGTGAGGTGCTCGAGGTGGAGGAGCGAATGTGGGTGGCGGAGCGCGGCGTCGTAGATCCGGGGCAGGTGCCAGGTGTAGTAGGCGGCCAGCCAGAGCGGAAGCGCGACGAGCGGCCGGAAGAGCGGGAATCCCGCCGCCCGTTCCGCGAGTCGCGGTGGGACGGCGAGCACGAGAAGCGCGGGAGCCCACTCGGCCATGACGACGTTCTGCAGCAGATGTGCCCAGAGAAAGGTGTGGTTCGCGAGCGGCTCGAGCTGCGTGAAGAAGGCGGCGAAGACGAGAGCGACGCCGAGCGCTCCGGCCGCGAGACGCGCGCGAGAGACCGGGGTGAGGCGGGCCGCGACCAGGAGCCCGACCGCGAGCGCCGGCGCGAGCCCGACGGCCTCCGCCGAGGGATGCATCCCGCTACCGTACCCAGCGCTCCGCGGGTGTAGCTCAATGGTAGAGCCCTAGCCTTCCAAGCTAGTTACGCGGGTTCGATTCCCGCCACCCGCTCTTAGAAGCCCATGCAACAAGCGGCGGCTTCAACTGCCACCGACGAGCGCTCGGTGCTATCTCGTGGTGCGGGCGTACGCACGGCGGCGGGCGTCGGCGAGTGTCTCACCCCAGTCGGCGTCGAGGAGCGATGGGAGGTCGCTCCGACACCGCGGGTAGGCGGCCCCGTTCGGTCGGAGCAGCATCACGACCGGTACCTGCCTGCGAGCCCAGTCCCAGAAGCTGTTCGTCCGGAGTCCGTCTTTCGCTGCGCGCCGCTCCATCTCGAGGAAGAACAGCGAGCCTTCCATCAGTTCCGAGTCCTCGTGGGACTGTTCCACGCTCCAACCGCGCACGAGTCGCGCGTAGTCGGTCCGGCCCAGCCTCACGTCTTGACCGGCCGGTGCTCCGCCAGCCAGCGGAGGAAGTCCAGCCGCGGCTCGGGGATCGAGACCGTCTCGCCTGCGAGGAGCTCGTCCGCCGCTGCGCCGAATCGGGCTTCGGTCTCGGCGTCGACGGCCGGCGGAGGCAGTGACGGCAAGCGCGCAAGGCGCAGGCAGCCCCACACCAGCCTGCGGCGGGTCGCGCCCATTACTGAGAGACGCTACTGCGGCGGGCCGCTCGCCGGCGTGATCGTGCCGGTCTGCGCGTTGCTGTTCGTGTCCGTCCAGCCGATCGAGACGGCCTTCCCCGGTACGAGGGAGAGAACGACCCGGCGAACGTCTTTGGCCGTCGAGATCGTCACACCGTTCAGCGATGTGATGACGTCACCGGCGGCGAGGCCGGCCGCATCGGCCGGTTCGTTCGGCAATACCCGAGCGATCGTTGCGTTGGTGGCGCGGCTGTCGAGCTCGACGCCGAGGAAGGCGGTGGGCCCGACGTGCACGAGGGCACTCGACTTCCCGCTCTCGATCTTGCGCACCAGGAGGAGCGCCTGCTTGACGGGAATCGCGAAGCCGCGGTGGGAGCCACCGGCCGTCACCATGCCGAGGACGCGGTTCTGGGAGTTCTCGAGCGGCCCGCCGGAGTAGCCCGGCACCACGGGTGCGTCCGTTGCGATGGTGTTGTTGAGCGTCTCGGCGTCGCCGGTCTCGTCCCTCGCGATGATCTGCTGGTGGAGGGCGATGATCCGGCCGCGGGCGGCTTTCGGCGTTCCGCCGCGGCCCTGGGCGTTTCCGCGGGCGACGATTTGCATCCCGACGTGCAGAGGTATGGCCCCGCCGCGCTTGACCGTTCGGAGACCGGAGGCGTGCGCAAGCTTCAGCACGGCGACGTCGCGCGAGACCGAGTAGCCGATGACCGTGGCGTTGTACTTGCGATGGGTGGTGACGTCGACGACCTTGAAGTTCGTCGCGCCGCTGATCACGTGGTTGTTCGTGAGGACCTCGCCCGAGCGCGTGATGATCATCCCGGTGCCCGCAGCGGCGCCGTCCTGGAACCCGAGAGTGGTGTAGATGTCGACGATGCCGACGTTCGCGCCCGCCTTGACCCTGGAATGCGTAGCGTGCCCGGCGGCGCCGACCGGAGAGGCGGCTACGGCCGACGCCAGCGTCGCCAGGACGGCGAGCAAGAGGCGTCGCGTCATGCCGGGCACGAGAGCATCAGATCAAGCATGGATGAGCCAGATCTAAGGGATCTGAAAGCAGGCTGTAAGCCCCGTCGGTCGTCTGGTTCGGCGGATCGGCCGCAGACCTTTAGCTTCACTGCCGCGAGACAGTAGCGTCCGCCGCATGGACGACGAGAGGGCGCCGGACGAGGAGACCCCGAAGGAGCGGGCAGACCGCGAGCTGATCGAGCTGCTGAACGAGCTGCGCGTCGTCCTGCCGGGCGTCACCGTGCTCCTCGCATTCCTTCTCGCCGTCCCGTTCGCAAAGGGCTGGGCACGAGTGACCGACTTCCAGCGCGACGTGTTCGTGGTCGCCTTCCTGTCGTCCGCCGTCGCGGTGGCGCTCCTGGCCGCCCCGAGCTCCTACCACCGGCTTCGCTTCCGGCACGGCGACAAGGAGCGGATGGTGCGCATCGGGAACCGGCTCGCGATCGCCGGGATCACGGCCTCGGCCGTGTCCCTGCTGGCCGTCGTGGTGCTCGTGATGGACTACGTCGTCTCGCGGGGAGCCGCGATCGCGGCAGCCGTCGCGCTGTTCGCGGTCATTGCGGTGCTCTGGTACGGACTGGCGTTCTGGGGCAGGCTCAGAGATCGATCCGCTCGATGACGACGTCCTCGCGGGGACGATCGCTCGCACCGGTCTCGACCGCCGAGATGGCGTCGACGACGTCCATCCCGTCGGTGACGCGGCCGAAGACGGTGTGCTTGCCGTCGAGCCAAGGGCACGCATCCGCGGTCACGATGAAGAACTGGCTGCCGTTCGTGTTCGGCCCCGCATTCGCCATCGCAAGTGCGCCGCGTTCGACCGGGTGGTCGTTGAACTCGTCTTCGAACGTGTAGCCGGGCCCGCCCGTTCCCGTTCCCGTCGGGTCGCCGCCCTGGATCATGAAGTCAGGGATGACGCGGTGGAAGATGACGCCGTCGTAGAAGCCGTCCCCGGCGAGCTTGCGGAAGTTCTCCACGGTCTTCGGCGCGTCTCCGTCGAACAGCTCGACGGCTATCGGCCCGTGGTTGGTCTGCAGCGTGGCGCTCATTCAGGTGGGACGCTATCGGCAAGTGGTTCGAGCGCGCCGGCCGTGGGTTCGAGTGAACCGTCTCGGAGGCCTGTCGCGGCCTCTCGCAGGAGTGAGTGGGCAGCGTCGACGTCGTCCGCCGAGAGCACGGTCGCGACCCCGGCGAGGTGCTCGCCGCGCTCCTCGTCCCAGAGCTCGAGCACGACCGTGTCGATCTCGCGGCGCGGGATGTAGGAATCCTCCGCGACGCCGACGCGTACCGAGACGACGCGACCGTCCGGCAGCGTCACCTCCTGCTCGAGTGGTTCGCCACGCAAGGACATCGGTGGCATTCTGCCGAAGTGGTTCGGGTCGAAACCACCTTCAACAGGGCCGCTCTTCATCTCGCCGTCGCACTCGTCGTGCTCACCGCGGCGGGTCTCCTCGCCGCCTCGGCGTTTGCCACCAGCCGCTCGGAGAAGAACTTGCACACGCTGAACCACCAGGTGTTCGCGGCGGTGAACCGGTTCCGGGCCGCGCACGGTCTCGTGAAGCTGCGCGAGGCGGCGGGTCTGGACAGGTCGGCGCGCCAGCACTCGCTCGAGATGGGCCGGCTCGGCTACTTCAGCCACTCCTCGGCCAACGGAACCTCGTTCTCGACCCGGATCCTGCACTACTACTCCACCGCCGGCTTCTCGCACTGGATGGTCGGAGAGAACATGCTCTGGGCCTCGCCGGGCGTGAGCGCCGCAGGTGCGATGAAGTGGTGGATCGGGAGCCCCGAGCATCTCAAGAACCTGCTGACGCCCCAATGGCGCCAGATGGGCGTCTCAGCCGTACGCGTCCTGCACGCTCCGGGCGTCTACCAGGGGAGGCGCGTCACGATCATCACCACCGACTTCGGCGCCCGTCACTAGGAGCCGAGGCTCTCCGGAGGCCGTCGCCGCAGCGCGTAGAGCCCGGCCGCCGCCGGGCCGAGGGGCAACCAGAGGTTGAAGATGCGGTACGCGAAGACCGCCAGCACGGCGGCCGGCAGGCCGTAGCCGACCCAGACGAGCGCGAAGGGCAGGAGTGCCTCGACGGCCCCCGCGCCGGCGAGCGGCAGCGTCCGCCGCGTCAGCGCATACCCGGTCGCGTAGCCCACGACGACCGCGGTCACCGACGGCGTGTCGCGCGTGAAGGCGGCGAGGCAGACCCAGAGGACGAACACCTCGCCCGCCCAGTAGAGGGCCATCCCGGTGAGGGCCGCGGCGCCGTGCCGGCGCGGCGAGGCCACGATCTGGCCGACGATCCCGATCGACTCGAGCGGCGGGCCGAGCACTCCTTTGAGCCGGCCGCGACAGATCCATTTGCGATAGCGCACGGCGACCAGTGCGAGCACCGTTCCCAGAGGAACACCGATCGCCCAGGAGAGAGTCACCGCACGCTGCGCGGGGTGGTGGTCGACGAGCATGAAGATCGCGCAGACGAGGGCGCCTGTTGCGAGGACGGCGTACTCGAGCGACCCGAGACCGAGCACGCGGATGCGTGCCTCGTCGCGTGGGACGCCGAGATCCTCGAGCGCCTCGATGTCGACCGCGAATCCGCCGCGGGGAATGAACATGCCGAAGCCGGCGGCGACGATCGCGCCCGCGCGTAGCGTGCCCAGCCGGACGCCGCGGCCCACGTGAGCGACCTCCCGGTACGCGAACGTGTAGCCGACGTGAGCCGCGACCGCGCCGGCGATCGCGAACGGGATCCAGTACCAGTTCGCGTGCCGGACATGCGACGCGACGGCCACGTATCCCGCCGCACCCGCAACGAAGATCGTGACGATCAGCGAGATCGCGGCGGCGACGATCATCAGCATCACCACGTGATGCGCCTCGTGCTCGCGGTGGTGGGCGAGGACGATCTTGAACGGCCCGCGCTGCCTCAGACCCCATGCCGAAGGGCGCGTCATCCTCAGCTTCTAGCCAAGCCGCTCACCAGGAATGCGCCCGGGAGGATTCGAACCTCCGACCCGCGGATTAGAAGTCCGCCGCTCTGTCCACTGAGCTACGGGCGCCGGTCAACAGCGTAGATCCCGTGGCGGCGTAGATAGTCTCCGGCCGATGGCGGATGCGCTGGAGCAGCTGAAGGAGCGGCTGACCGAGGTCAACGACCTCGGCAAGGTCGGGCGCCTCCTCGGCTGGGATCAGCAGACGATGATGCCGCCGGCCGGCACCGCCCACCGGGCCGATCAGTTCTCCGCGCTCCTCCGTGTCGTGCACGAGAAGTTCACCGACCCGGAGGTCGGCCGGCTCCTCGACGAGCTCCAGCCGCTCGAGGACTCGCTCGATCCGGATTCCGACGACGCCGCGCTGATCCGCCTCGCGCGCCGCGACTACGAGAAGTCGGTGAAGGTGCCGGCGTCGCTACGCGCCGCCACGGCCCGCGCCGCCGCCGAGGCGCGCCCTGTCTGGGTGAAGGCCAAGACCGAGTCCGACTTCGCGTCGTTCCTGCCGTCGCTCGAGCGGATCGTCGAGCTGAAGCTCGAGTACGTCGAGTGTGTCGACGACGGTGCTGACGAGCGGTACGACGTCCTCCTCGACGACTACGAGCCGCAGACGACGACCGCGGAGGTCCGGACGCTCTTCGACGAGTTGAAGCCGCCGCTCGTCGAGCTGATCGCCGAGCTACGGCAGCGAGAGGTGGACGACTCGTTCTTCCACGGCGACTTCCCGCCCGAGCGCCAGGTCGCGCTCGCGCACGAGGTGGTCGATCTCTTCGGACATCGCCCCGACAGCTGGCGCATCGACCCGACCGAGCACCCGTTCGCGTCGGGCCAGGGCCGCGACGACGTCAGGATCACGACGAACTACCACCCGGACTCGCTCGAGTCGCTCTTCTCGACGATGCACGAGTACGGTCATGGCCTCTACAGCCATCAGTCGCCGAAGCATCTCGAGCGGCTGCCGACCGGCGGGCCCTGCTCGCTCGGGATCCACGAGTCGCAGAGCCGGCTCTGGGAGAACCTCGTCGGCCGCAGCCTCCCGTTCTGGCGGCTCTTCTATCCGCGTGTGCAGGAGACGTACCCCGAGGAGCTCGCGAGCGTCGACCTCGACCGCTTCTACGCCGCCGTCCATTCGGTCCGGCCGGGCCTGATCCGGATCCAGGCCGACGAGGTGACGTACGGGATGCATGTGATGCTCCGCTTCGAGCTCGAGCAGGACATCGTGGAGGGCCGCGTCGAGCTGCGCGACCTGCCGCAGCGCTGGAACGAGAAGATGTGGGAGTACCTCGGTGTCGAGGTTCCCGACGACGGCCACGGCGTCCTCCAGGACGTCCACTGGTCAGGCGGCTCGATCGGCTACTTCTCGACGTACCTCATCGGGACGGTCGCCTCGGTGCAGATCTGGGAAGCGGCGACCCGCGACGTGCCGGACCTCGAGGAGCAGGTCGGCCGCGGCGAGTTCGCACCGTTGCGCGACTGGCTCGGCGAGCACGTGCACGCGCTCGGCCGCAAGTACACGCCGCAGGAGACGCTCCGGCGTGCGACGGGCTCCGCGATCCAGGCCCAGCCGTACCTCGACTACCTCCGTCGCACCTACGCCGACGCGTAGGTCTCGCCGCGCCGGGTAGGCGCCAGGCGCGCAAAGGTCGAGCTCGAAGGGCCGCGGAAAGCGCTCGAAGAGGCGAATTCCTGGGCTGAAATGGCGTAGCAGCACCCGCCGGACCGTGCGACACCAATCTCGCGCCTGGACGAACCGTTCTCGTTGGCGTCGTACAGGACCGCAGCCGTGGAAAGCCCTGCCGAACGTCGGCGCTCCCCCGTTCGCGCGCATGGCCCGCACCGTCTACTGGATCGTGAAGCCGGTCCAACAGATCGTGCGCGTTGTTGCCGAGCCGTGGCAATCAGGGGCGAAGCCGTCCAGCTCACGCTGGACGTCGGCTTGCCCAAAAGGGTGGCGGACGGGACTCGAACCCGCGACCACCGGGACCACAACCCGGAGCTCTACCAACTGAGCTACCGCCACCGAGCCTGCAAAGCGTAGCGGGCTACCCTTGCGTCGCTCGGCCCCGTAGCTCAGCGGACAGAGCGGCAGCCTTCGAAGCTGCGTGCGGAGGTTCGATTCCTCCCGGGGCCATGAGACGGCAGGCGGCCAGGCGTGTGGGTTGACACGTCATCCCGCCCGAGGGAACCTACGCGGCGGTGCATCGTGTCTGAGCGTCTCGGCGGCACCGTCACCTTCGTCTTCACGGACATCGAGGGCTCGACCAGGTTGCTCAGACAGCTGGGGCGCGAGCGGTACGGCGATCTGCTCGCCCGCCAGCAGGCCCTCGTGCGCGAGGCGGTCGCCGCGAACGGCGGCGAGGAGATCGACACGCAGGGCGACTCGTTCTTCATCGCGTTTCGGAGCGCGTCGAGTGCGCTCGCCGCGGCCGTCGACGTCGAGCGCGCGGTGGCCGACGAGGAGTGGCCCGACGGCGCGCAGGTCCGCGTACGCATTGGAGTTCACAGCGGCGAGGCCGCCGCCGCCGGGGCGCGGTACGTCGGGTTCTCCGTGCATCGCGCGGCCCGGATCGGGGCGGTCGCGCACGGGGGGCAGGTGCTGCTCTCCTCGTCCGCGCGGTCACTCGTCGAGGACGATCTCCCCGACGGTGTCGTCCTTCGCGACCTCGGCCTCTACAAGCTGAAGGACGTCGACCGACCGGAGCGGATCTCACAGGTCGTCGCGGAGGGCCTACAGCGGTCGTTCCCGGCGCTGCGCGGCGCGTCGCGCATCAGGGCGCCGCTGCTCAGGCGCCGATCCGTGCTGGCGGCCGCCCTGGTCGGTGTCGTCGCCGCCGCAGTGGCCGTCCCGCTGTTCGCGTTCAGCAGCACCGGCGCGAAGGCGCACTCCAGCTCGGTGCTCGAAGGGAACTCGCTCGGCGCAGTCGACCTCGCGAGCGGGCGAGTCGCCGGTTCCGTGCCGCTGCACGCATCGCCGAACGCGGTCGCCTTCGGGGCCGGCTCGATCTGGGTGGCCCTCTCGAACAGCGACCTCGTCGAGCGGATCGACCCGCAGACCAACTCCCCGGAGCAGACGATCGGCGTCTCCGGCGGCCCGTCCGCGATCGCGGTGGGCGGCGGTTTCGTCTGGGTCGCGGACAGCCTGGCGGGCACCGTGACTCAGATCGATCCGAAGTCGAACGGGGGAAAGGTCGTGGCCAGGATCCCGGTCGGAAACGGGCCGAGCGGAATCGCGTACGGGTCCAACGCGGTCTGGGTCGCGAACTCGGTCGATCAGACCGTCGTTCGCATCGATCCGACCAACGGCCGCGCGAGCAAGCCGATCAGCGTCGAGGGCGGGGCCGACGCGGTGGCCGCCGGCGACGGCGCGGTCTGGGTCCTCGGCGAGGCGACTGGAGTCCTGTCCAAGGTCGACCCCGTCGCGCGCACCGTGATCAAGACCGCGAACCTCGGAAGCGACCCGGTCGCGGTCGCCACCGGTCCGGGAGCAGTCTGGGTCGCCGACAGCGGCGGAACGGTCGACCGCATCGACCCCGCGACCGTCGATATCGCGGGAGGTGGAGTGATTTCGGCGGGGAAGGCCCCGAGTGGAATCGCGGTCGGCGGAGACGGAACGGTCTGGGTCTCGAACGAGCTGTCGGGCAGCCTGTCGAAGATCGACCCGCAGGCGGGCCGCGTCGTGAAGACCGTGCCGGTGGGCGGCACGCCGCAGGGGATCGCCTTGGACGGCGCGACGGCGTACGTGCCCGTCCAGGAGTCCCCCAGCGCCCATCGCGGCGGCACGCTTACCCTGGTGATCGCGAACTCGCCCGGCGAATACACCGACGCGCTCCCGAAGGCGTTCGATCCCGCATCCGACTACGGGACGTTGGAGCTGACGTCGCTGACGAACGACGGCCTCCTCGGCTACAGCCGCGCCGGTGGAGCCTCGAGCTACCAGGTCGTGCCCGACCTGGCCGTTGCGCTGCCGACGGTGAGCGACGGCGGCACGACGTACACGTTCCAGCTCCGTGGCGGTATCCACTACTCGAACGGTGCGGTGGTCCAGCCGGCGGACATTCGCCGCGGCATCGAGCGCGCACTCCTCGAGAGCCAGGGAGGTGGACCGGGCGCGTACCTGAGCGACATCGTCGGGGCGCAGGCGTGCCTCGCCCACGGCACTCGGCGCTGCAACCTTGCCCGCGGGATCGTGACGAGCGCAGGCTCCAGCAGCGTCGTCTTTCGTCTCACCCGGCCCGACGCCGACTTCCTCTACCAGCTCGCGCTGCCGCCGTATGACGCCGTGCCGGCCGACACGCCGCTCAAGGCACGCGTGCCTCTGCCCGCGACGGGCCCGTACGAGATCGCCGGCTACCAGGCGAAGCAAGAGGTCGTACGACTGAAGCGGAACCCGCGCTTCCGGGTCTGGTCGGCTGCGGCGCAGCCGGCCGGCTACCCCGATCAGATCGTCGAGCGGTACGGATACACGGGGGCGAAGGCGGTAAAACTGGTCGAGTCGGGCAAGGCCGACATTACCGCCGACGGCCCCGACCAGACGTGGCCTCCCGCCGTCACCAAGTCGCTCGAAACCCGGTACTCGAGCCGGCTTTACGCGAACCCGCTCCTCGTCGTCCTCGGGCTCTGGATGAACACGAGGGTCGCCCCGTTCGACGACGTGCGCGTGCGGCAGGCTCTGAACTACGCCGTGAACCGGAACCGGCTCGTCCAGCTCAACGGCGGCTCGGTCTCGTCGCAGGTGACCTGCCAGATCCTGACGCCGAACATCGAGGGCTACAGGCGCTACTGCCCCTTCACCCCGCATCCCGATGCAACGGGCACCTATCACGGTCCCGACCTTGAGAAAGCTCGCAAACTTGTGGCCGCCTCCGGCACGCAAGGAGAGCGTGTGACGGTCTGGTTCTACGACATCCCGATCGGCCACCGGAACGGTGGCTACTTCGTGTCGGTGCTCCGAAGCCTCGGCTACAAGGCCAGGCTCAAGACGGTCCCACACGCGCCCGGCCAAGGGACCTGGGCTCCGAGTCGTCAGGCAGGCGTCCAGGGATGGGGCGGAGACTACCCCTCGGCGAACGACGTCTTCTCGACCGAGTTCACGTGCGCCACCTATACGCCCAATCCGGCAACGAACTTCAATTACGCAGCCTTCTGCAGCAAGTCGCTGGACGCCGAGATCGCGCGCGCCCGCGCCCTTCAGACGACCAACCCCTCGGCCGCCGCAGAGCTGTGGAGCTCCATCGACCGCAGGATGACCGACGACGCGCCGTGGGTGGCGATGAAGTTGGGCCTCTCGGCCGACTTCCTCTCAGCACGGACCGGGAACTACAAGTACTGCTGGCTCACCGCAGGCACCGGCTTCGCCGGTGCCTGCCTCGACGAGCTCTGGGTGCACTGAGGCAGGCGCGGGCGAATCACGTCTGGCCCGGCTCGAGGTAGCGGCCGAACCACTCGAGGATCGCCTCGAACCGCTGCACGCGGTGCACCGGCGAGCCCGAGCGCGACAGCTCGTGGCTCTCGGCCGGGAAGCGGAGCATCTCGACCTCCTTGTCGAGCAGCCGGAGGAGGTTGAACAGGTGCTCGCCCTGCTCGATGTTGCAGCGGAGGTCGTTCTCGGAGTGAACGACGAGCACGGGCGTCTCGATCTCGCGCGCATAGGTCGCGGGCGACATCTTCAGCCAGTCGTCGACGCTGTCCCACATCGTCCCGCCGAACTGGCGCTCGAAGATCCAGAACACGTCGCTCGAGCCGAAGGCGCTCACGAGGTGGTTGACGGCGCGCTCCGAGAGCGCCGCCTTGAAGCGTTTGGTGTGGCCGATGATCCACGACGTCATGAACCCGCCGTAGGAGCCGCCGAGCACCCCGAGCCGGTCTGCGTCGAGGAACGGGAACCGCTCGAGCGCCGTGTCGACGACGCCCATCACGTCCTCGTAGTCGACGGAGCCCCAGCCGGGGCCCGCGTCGCCCCCCGGGCCGCGGATCGCGCGCCCCCACTCCTCCGAGTAGCCGGATCCCCCACGGGGATTCGAGAAGAGGACGCAGTAGCCGGCGCCCGCGTACACCTGCACCTCGTCGAAGAAGCCGGTCCCGTACTGCGCGAACGGGCCGCCGTGGATCGTCAGGAGCACCGGATAGCGGCGTCCCGCGTCGAAGTCGGGAGGGCGCACGAGCCAGGCGTCGACCTCGGTCCCGTCACCGGAGACGGCTGTGAAGCGCTCGACCTCGGCGATCTCGCGGCCGGAGACGAAGTCGTCGCAGACGGACGTGAGGCGCTTGCCGCCTCCGCCGAAGAGCTCGTGCGGACGGCCGTGCGTGCTCGCCGTGTAGACGAGCACACCGTCGACCAGGTCGTAGAGGCCGGTGGACTGCTCGCCGCCGACGAGGAGCTCCGGCTCGCCCGAGCCGTCCGCGGCGACGGTGTAGAGGTGGACGTTGCCGCCGTCCTCGACTCCGAAGGCGATGCGGTCGCCGTCCCAGACCGGCTCGCGTCCGAGCGGATAGGGAGCGCACTGTCGATCGAGTGACGTGGTGAGGATGCGGCGGTCGCTCCCGTCGGCACGCATCACGGCGATCTGGCCGTGGTGCGGGAACGTGCCGTCCTCTGGCGAGTAGATGTAGGCGATGAGTTCGCCGTCCGGGGAGAACGACGGGGCGCTCGCCGACTCGTCCGGTTGCGTGAGGCGGCGCGGCTCGGCTCCCTCGGCGTCGACCTCGACCTCGTAGAGCGCCTCCTGGAACTCGACGTCCCAGCGGTCGCCGCGCATGGACGAGAAGACGATGCGCTTGCCGTCGCCAGACCACGCCGGCTCGGCATCCTCGCAGTCGCCGTCGGTGAGCTGCCGCTCGTCGCCGCCGTCGAGCCCCACCACGAACACGTGCTTGCGGCGGTCGCCGATCCAACCGACGCTGTCCAGCTTGAAGAAGACGCGCTTGAACCGCCGCGGCGCCCGCCGCCGTTCGTCTTCCTCCTCGTACGCCTCGTCGCGCACCCGACGTGCGAACGCGATCCGGCTCGAGTCCGGCGACCACCTGATCGAGTCGACGCCGTCCTTCCCCTCGGTCAGGCGCCGCGGCTCGCCTCCGTCGGCCGGCAGCACGTAGAGCTCCCCGTGCGCCTTCTTCTCGTCCTCGCCGTCGCGGTTCGAGACGAAGGCGAGCCAGCGTCCGTCGGGAGACCAGCGGGGCGAGTTGTCGCTCCGCTCGCCGGAGGTGAACTGTCTCGGCTCCTGCGAACCGTCGAGCGGCGCCACCCAGATCGCGTTCCGGTAGGCGTTCGCCTCGGAGTCGATGCGGTTGACGACGTACGCCACACGCTTCCCGTCGGGAGAGAGGCGCGGGTCACCGACGCTCGTGAGCGCGTAGACATCCTCAGGCCGCAGTCCGGTCACCCCGGACGCGGACTCTAGACTGTTGGGGCTCGAGCGGGCGTGGTGGAACTGGTAAACACGCCGGTTTTAGGGGCCGGTGCTCTCACGAGCTTGGGGGTTCGAATCCCTCCGCCCGCATCAAGGACGAACGCGAACGGCGTAGACGATCGCCGAGAAGATCGCGAGCCAGATGACTCCGGCGCAGCCGAGGAGGCTCAGGTTCCACGCGCTCACTTGCCACGATCGTTCGACCTCGCCCGCCCGCTCCCTGCTTGAATGGACCGGGTGCAGACCCAGGTCGAGGAGTTGCCGGAGAACCGGGTCCGGCTGACGGTCCAGGTGCCGTCGCACGACGTCCACCACGCCGTCGAGCACGCCGCCGACGACCTCGCGCAGAGCGTCAAGATTCCCGGCTTCCGCAAGGGGAAGGTCCCGCGCCAGGTCTTGCTGCAGCGCGTCGGCCGCGAGCGGCTGATGACCGAGGCGGTCGAGAGTCACATCGGCAGCTGGTTCTGGAACGCCGCGGCCCGCACCCGCGTTCGGCCGGTCGAGCAGCCCCAGTACGACTTCGAGCTCCCCGCGTCCGCCGACGAGGACTGGGAGTTCAGCGCGACGGTCGCCGTACAGGCGAAGCCGGAGCTGCCCGACTGGACGGAGCTCGAGGTCGGCATCGCCGAGGTCGAGGTGCCCGAGGAGCTCGTCCAGCACGAGCTCGACGCGCTGCGGTCGACGGTGGCCGAGCTTGTTCCGGTCGAGGGTCGGCCCGTGGCCACGGACGACACGGTGGTGGTCGATCTCGCCTCCGAGGACGAGACCCGGCGCGACTACGTGGTCGAGCTCGGCCGCGGCGCAGTCGTCGAGGAGGTCGAGCAAGGGCTCGTGGGGATGAGCGCGGGCGAGACGAAGGAGATGTCGTTCGAGCTCGCCGACGGGTCGACCCAGTCGCTCACGGCGACCGTGAAGGAGATCAAGGAGAAGATGCTGCCTGCCCTCGACGACGACCTCGCGCGCTCTGCGAGCGAGTTCGAAACGTTCGCCGAGCTGCGCGCCGACGTCGAGTTGCGCCTCCGCGAGCAGATCGAGGAGGAGGTCGAGACCCAGTTCCGCGCCGCCGTCGCCGACGGCCTCGTGGCCGCCTCCAAGGTCGAGGCCGCCGGGCCGCTCGTCGACTCCCGGACCCGGGAGCTGCTGCGCGGTTTCGCGCGGCAGGTCGAGGCACGCGGCCTCCAGCTCGAGACGTTTCTCTCCATGACCGGCCAGCAGCCCGAGGAGCTCGTGGCCCGCCTGCACGACGAGGCGCAGCGCTCGGTCGCGCGCGAGCTCGTGCTCGACGCGGTCGCCGACGAGCTCGAGCTCGAGGTGCCGGACTCCGACGTCGAGGAGCTCGTCCGGGAGCAGTCCGAGCCGCTCGGCGACGACCCCGAGGAGATGCTCGTCGCCCTCCGCGAGAGCGGCCGGTTCGAGTCGCTCCGCGAGGACCTGCGCATGCGGAAGGCGCTCGACCGCGTCGCCGCCGAGGTCAAGCGCATCCCGCTCGCGCGGGCCGAGGCTCGCGAAGCGATCTGGACGCCCGACAAGGAGAATCCCCCGACCGAGACGAAACTCTGGACCCCCGACCAGCCGCAGAGAAGTGAAGGAGCCCGATCATGAACCCGCCGTCGAATCTCGTCATCCCGTCCGTCATCGAACAGACCTCGCGCGGGGAGCGCTTCTTCGACATCTACTCGCGCCTGCTCAACGAGCGGATCATCTTCCTCGGCACGCCGATCGACGACCAGGTCGCGAACCTCGTCGTCGCGCAGATGATCCATCTGGAATCCGAGGACCCCGACAAGGACATCAACATCTACATCAACTCCCCGGGCGGCTCCGTCTACTCGGGGCTCGCGATCTACGACACGATTCAGTTCATCAAGCCCGACGTCGCGACGACGTGCGTCGGTATCGCGATGTCGATGGGCGCACTGCTTCTCGCGGCGGGCACGGAGGGAAAGCGCACCGCGCTGCCGAATGCCAAGATCCTGATCCACCAGGTCTCGGGCGGCTTCCAGGGTCAGGGCACCGACATCGAGATCCAGGCCAAGGAGACCATCAGTCTGAAGCGGCGCCTGGAGGAGATCATCGCCCAGCACACGAACCAGCCCGTCGACAAGGTCTCGAAGGACATGGAGCGCGACTACTACATGACATCGGAAGAAGCCGAGCAGTACGGCATCGTCGATCAGGTAATCGCGCACCGCTAGACGTAGACGAAATCCCCGGACCGAGGTAGAAAAAGAGATATGGCGCGCGCAACCGACGGCAACGAGCAGCTCCTGTGCAGCTTCTGCGGCAAGAGCCAGCGGCAGGTGAAGAAGCTGATCGCCGGTCCCGGCGTCTACATCTGCGACGAGTGCATCGATCTCTGCAACGAGATCATTGACGAGGAGCTGACGAGCCCGGCCCAGCTGGACCTCGACAATCTGCCTCGCCCGCGCGACATCTACGCCGTCCTCAACGACTACGTCGTCTCGCAGGAAGAGGCGAAGCGCACCCTCTCGGTCGCGGTCTACAACCACTACAAGCGCGTGCAGATGGGCCAGGAGGACGACGACGTCGAGCTCCAGAAATCGAACATCCTCCTGCTCGGCCCGACCGGCTGCGGCAAGACGCTGCTCGCGCAGACACTCGCGCGGATCCTCAACGTCCCCTTCGCCATCGCCGACGCGACGGCGCTGACGGAGGCGGGCTACGTCGGCGAGGACGTCGAGAACATCCTCCTCAAGCTGATCCAGGCCGCCGACTTCGACATCAAGAAGGCCGAGACGGGGATCATCTACATCGACGAGGTCGACAAGATCGCGCGCAAGGCGGACAACCCGTCGATCACGCGCGACGTGTCGGGCGAGGGCGTGCAGCAGGCGCTGCTGAAGATCCTCGAGGGGACGGTCGCTTCCGTGCCGCCCCAGGGTGGGCGCAAGCACCCGCACCAGGAGTTCCTCTCGATCGACACGACGAACATCCTCTTCATCTGCGGCGGCGCGTTCGCAGGCCTCGACAAGATCATCGCGCGCCGCATCGGCAAGAACGCCGTCGGCTTCGGCGCCGACATCCGCTCGAAGCACGACGTCGAGTCGTCGGAGCTGCTCGTGGACGTCATGCCCGAGGATCTCCTCAACTTCGGATTGATCCCGGAGTTCATCGGCCGGCTCCCGGTCGTGTCCGCCGTGCACCAGCTGCGGCGCGAGGATCTCGTCCAGATCCTCGAGGAGCCCAAGAACGCGCTCACGAAGCAGTACCAGCGGTTCTTCGGGTACGACGGGATCGAGCTCGTCTTCACCGAGGACGCGATGTGGGAGATCGCCGACCGCGCGCTCGAGCGCGAGACCGGCGCGCGCGGCCTGCGCTCGATCATCGAGGGTGCGCTGCTCGACGTGATGTTCGAGCTGCCGTCGCGGCGCGACGTCACGAAGTGCGTGATCACGAAGGAGTGCATCGCGCAGGGCATCCGTCCGACGCTCGTCACGAGCGCCGGTGCCGCCGGCGACGAGCCGGACGAGCCCGTCGAGAAGAGCGCGTAGGCTCTCCGCCATGAGTGTTCCCGAGGTCGGCTCGAGCTTCGGCCCCTCGTCCTGGATCGACGTGCCGCAGGAGAAGATCCAGGCGTTCGCAGACACGACGGGCGATCACAACTTCATCCACGTCGATCCGGAGATGGCGGCGCAGACCCCGTACGGCGGCACGGTCGCGCACGGGTACCTGACGCTCTCCCTGCTGCCGCAGATGTCCTACGAGGTACTGCCGCACGACGAGCCGGGCTCGGGGATGGCCGTCAACTACGGGCTCAATCGCGTCCGCTTCCCGGCGCCGGTGCCGTCGGGCTCCCGCGTCCGCGGTTCGTTCGTCGTCGGCGCCGTCGACGAGGAAGACTGGGGGCGGCAGGTGACGATGACGGCGACGATCGAGCGCGAGGGCGGCGACAAGCCCGTCTGCGTCGCCGAGGTCGTCTACCGCTTCTACCGCTTGCCCGGCGCGTAAAGAGCCATTTCTGGATCCCAAACTCCGGACGATACGTCCGGATAGGTGTAATTACGCGATCTTGTGGTACATTCTGGATCCGAAATGGATAGGGGAGAGGTGATCCAGGCCGGCGCTCAGGCGCTCGAGACGCAGTGGAGCACGGACAACCGCTGGAGCGGGATCGAGCGGACGTACACCGCTGAGGACGTCGTCCGCCTGCGCGGTTCCATCGCCGAGGAGCACACGCTGGCGCGCCTCGGTGCCGAGCGGCTGTGGGAGCTGATTCGGAGCGACCAGCCGGTGCGCGCGCTCGGCGCCCTCACCGGCGGCCAGGCCGTCCAGATGGTTCGCGCCGGGCTCGAGGCGATCTACCTCTCCGGCTGGCAGGTCGCCGCCGACGCCAACCTCGCCGGTGCGACGTATCCCGACCAGAGCCTCTATCCGGCGAACAGCGCGCCCGCCCTCGTCCGGAGGCTGAACAACGCGCTCCTCCGCGCGGATCAGATCGACTGGGCGGAAGGCCGGAACGGCACGCACTGGCTGGCCCCGATCCTCGCCGACGCGGAGGCCGGCTTCGGCGGCCCACTGAACTCCTACGAGCTCATGCGCGCGATGATCGAGGCGGGCGCCGCCGGCGTCCACTACGAGGACCAGCTGGCCTCCGAGAAGAAGTGCGGCCACCTCGGCGGCAAGGTGCTCGTGCCGACGCAGCACTTCGTCCGGACGCTCAACGCGGCGCGACTGGCAGCCGACGTCTGCGGCGTCCCGACCGTCCTCGTCGCGCGGACGGACGCCCTCTCTGCCGCGCTCCTCACGAGTGACGTCGACGAGTACGACGGCGACTTCGTCACGGGCGAGCGCACGGCCGAGGGCTTCTATCGCGTCCGCGACGGGATCGACGCCGCCATCTCGCGCGGCCTTGCGTACGCGCCGTACGCCGACCTCGTCTGGTTCGAGACCTCGACGCCCGACCTCGGCGAGGCTCGAGAGTTCGCGGCGGCGATCCACGAGCGCTTTCCGGGCAAGCCGCTTGCGTACAACTGCTCGCCGTCCTTCAACTGGCGCCGGCACCTCGCGGACGACGAGATCGCGTCGTTCCAGGACACGCTCGGCGACTGGGGCTACCGCTTCCTCTTCATCACGCTCGCCGGCTTCCACTCGCTCAACGCGGCGATGTTCGAGCTCGCTCACGGCTACAGCGAGGAGCAGATGCCGGCGTACGTGCGGCTGCAGCAGCGCGAGTTCGAGCTCGAAGAGCTCGGCTACACCGCGACGCGCCACCAGCACGAGGTCGGGGCCGGCTACTTCGACCTGGTCACCAAGGCCGTGGCGCCGGACAGCGAGACGCTCGCGTTGAAGGGCTCGACGGAGGAGGCTCAATTCACCGAGGAGCCGGTGTGAGTACGCTCGCCGAGGTGGAGATCCAGGCGCCCGCCGACGAGGACGTCCTCACCCGCGAGGCGCTCGACCTCGTCGTGCACCTCCACCGCGAGCTGAACCCTCGTCGCCGCGAGCTGCTCGAGCGCCGGCAGGCTCGCCAACGCGAGCTCGACGCGGGCGTCCTGCCGAGCTTCCTGCCCCAGACGCTGGATGTGCGCGAAGCCGACTGGCGGGTGGCCGAGGCGCCCTCGGACCTCCGCGACCGGCGCTGCGAGATCACCGGCCCCGTCGACCGGAAGATGATGATCAACGCGCTGAACTCGGGCGCGCGCGTCTTCATGGCCGACTACGAGGACGCGTGCTCTCCGCGGTGGGAGAACATCGTCGAGGGGCAGCGAAACGTGAGCGACGCCGTCCGTCGCGAGATCTCCCTCGAGACGCCCGACAAGACGTACCGCCTCGACGACGAGATCGCCACGCTTCTGATCCGGCCGCGCGGCTGGCACCTGCCCGAGCGGCACGCGCTCGTCGACGGCGAGCCGGTCTCTGCCTCGCTCTTCGACTTCGGCCTGCACATGGCACGCAACGCGCGGGAGCAGCTCGAACGCGGGAGCGGACCGTACTTCTACCTCCCGAAGCTCGAGTCGCATCTCGAGGCCCGCCTCTGGGCGGACGCGTTCACGCTCGCCGAGGAGAAGCTCGGCCTTCGGTGCGGAACGATCCGCTGCACCGTCCTCGTCGAGACGATCCTCGCCGCCTTCGAGATGGAGGAGATCCTCTACGAGCTCCGCGACTGGGGCTGCGCGCTCAACGCCGGTCGCTGGGACTACATCTTCAGCGCCATCAAGAAGTTCCGCGCGCGCGACTGGGTGCTGCCGGACCGCGCGCAGGTGACCATGACGGTTCCGTTCATGCGGGCGTACACCGAGCTGCTCGTCCGCTCGTGCCACCGGCGCGGGGCACACGCGATCGGCGGCATGGCGGCCTTCATCCCGTCGCGCAAGGACCCCGAGGCGAACGAGATCGCCCTCGCGAAGGTGCGGGAGGACAAGGAGCGCGAGTCGAGCGACGGGTTCGACGGCAGCTGGGTCGCACACCCCGATCTCGTGCCCGTCTGCACCGAAGTCTTCGACGGCGTGCTCGGCGAGCGTCCGAACCAGGTCGAGCGGCTGCGCGAGGAGGTCGTGCCGGACGAGGCGGCGCTGTTGTCCATTCCCGACACCCCGGGCGAGGTCACCGACGCGGGCGTGCGCACGAACGTGTCCGTCGGAGTCCGCTATCTCGACTCCTGGCTGCACGGCGTCGGCGCGGCGGCCATCGACAACCTGATGGAGGACGCCGCCACCGCCGAGATCTCCCGCTCGCAGATCTGGCAGTGGGTGCGCCACGGGCGCATCGACGAGCGATTCGTGCGTGACGAGATCGAGCTGGTCGACGCGGGAGAAGAGGCGAAGGGTCTCTTCGCGGCCGTCGCGCTCTCCGAGGAGCTCGAGGATTTCCTGACCCTGCCTGCCTACGAACGACTCGATTGAGGAGGGACGAGATGAGCGAGACATTGATCGCGACCGAGGAGCATCAGACCGAGCGGCCGGACGTGAACGCGCCGTGCACGGCCGAGCTCGCCGAGTGCACGTGTCCCGACTTCTGCGAGCGCGACCACGACAACGAGTAGGGCCGCTCGAGAAGGCGTAACCTCCCCGGCGGACCATCGACCGGGAGGGTCCGTTGGCGGACAGGCGAACCGAGAGCTCGGCGACGCGGAGGGAGTTGAACCGCAACGTCCGGATGGCGGTGAAGCGCTTCGACCTCTCCGGGACCGACGAAGAGACCTGGGACTTCCTGTGCGAGTGCGGGCTCGACGACTGTCAGGAGTGGGTGACGCTGCAGGTGACCGAGTACGAGAGCCTGCAGCGGATGGCCGAGCCGATCCTCGCCCCGGGACACACGGTGACGGAGGGCGAAAAGGCCCGAAAGCTCCGCGTCGGGTAGACGACGCGAAACGTACACTCGCCGCATGAGCCTCGACTCGACGAAAGCGGACGACATCGCGCTCGTGATCGAGGAGGCGATCGTCTCGGGCGAGCTCGAGCCCGGGACCGTCCTCCGCCAGGAGCACCTCTCGGAGCAGTTCCACGTCTCGCGCACCCCAATCCGGGAAGCGCTCCGGAGGCTCGCGGCACTCGGGCTCGTCTCGTTCGTCCCGAACCGCGGCGTCCGCGTGCGGACGATCTCGCGGGAAGAGCTGCACGAGGCCTTCATGGTGCGCGCCGAGCTCGAGGCACTCGCCACCGAGGTCGCGGCGACGAAGGTGACCGCCGAAGATCTCGAGGAGCTCGAGGTCGCCGAGCAGCACTTCGCCCGGATCTCGAAGGACCTCCGGGCGCGCGAGCCCGGAGAGGCGCGCCGCTCGATCATGGGCGAGTGGGTGCGCGCGAACCATGCCTTCCACGACGTGATCTACCGGGCGGCTGCCCTCCCGATGGTCGAGCAGCTGGCGAAGAGCGCGCGCCGCTCCTTCTCGGGCCCGGCAGTGTGGGCGCCGGGCGACCACTCGATCGACGGCCTCTACACGAAGAACGCCGAGCAGCACCGCGCGATCCGCCAGGCGCTCGCGGCCGGCAGCGCGGAGGGAGCGCGGGCGCTCGCGCGCGAGCACGTCCTCTCCTCGTTCCACATGCTCGAGGCGATCCTCGAACAGGTCGGCGGCACGTGGCCACAGTCGAAGCGCTCCGCCGCTAAGGTCTCCTCATAGTCGCTGCCTGACGACATTTCGCGCATGGATCCGCTCTACAGACCGCAGGGCGTCGAGCAGCGCTGGCAGCAGACCTGGGAGGAGGAGGGTCTCTACGCGGCCGACCCGGATCCGGCGCGCGAGAGCTTCGCCATCGCGCACCCGCCGCCGAACGTGACCGGCGACCTGCACCTCGGCCACGCCCTCCAGCTCTCGCTCGCGGACACGATCGTCCGCACAAGGCGGATGCAGGGCTACAACGTCCTCTTCCAGCCCGGCTACGACCATGCCGGCATCTCGACGCAGAGCGCGGTCGAGAAGCACCTCGCCTCCGAAGGAAGGACGCGGCAGGACCTCGGGCGCGAGGCGTTCGTCGAGCTCGTGTGGGAGTGGCTGCGCGAGTACGGCGGGAAGATCATGTTCCAGTTCAGGCGCATCGGCGCCTCGCTCGACTACCGGCGCGAGCGCTTCACGATGGACGACGCCTACGTCCGGGCCGTGATGCGGTTCTTCGCCCACGTCTGGGACAAGGGCTGGATCTACCGCGCGAACCGGATCATCAACTGGTGCCCGTTCCACCTGACTTCGCTGTCGGATCTCGAGCTGGAACATCGCGAGGTAGACGACGCGCTCACGTTCGTGCGCTACCCGTTCGCCGACGGTGACGGCCACGTGACGATCGCGACCGCGCGGCCGGCGACGATCCCGGCCGACGTCGCCGTCGCCGTGCATCCCGACGACGAGCGCTACCGCGACGCGGTCGGGCGCGAGGTGGTCGTGCCCTGGGTCGAGCGGCGCGTGCCCGTGATCGCGGACGAGCGGGTGGAGATCGGCTTCGGCACCGGAGCGCTCAAGATCACCCCGGGCCACGACCAGCTCGACTTCGAGATCGGCCGCGACCACGGCCTGCCCGAGCCGGCCGTGATCGGCCCGGACGGGCGCATGAACGAGGAGGCCGGCGAGCTCTCGGGGCTCACGCAGGAGGAGGCCGAGGAGCGGATCCTGTCCTGGTTGCGCGAGCACGACCAGCTGGAGAAGCGGGAGTCGTACCACCACAGCGTCTCGCTCTGCGACCGCTGCAAGAGCCGGATCGAGCCGCGGATCTCACCGCAGTGGTTCTGCTCGATGGACGAGCTGAAGCGGCTCGCGCTCGAAGCGCTTCGCTCGGGCCGCGTCCGCTTCCATCCGGAGTCCCAGCACCGCTTCGCGATCTCGTCGCTCGAGGAGGCACCCGACTGGAACATCTCGCGGCAGATCTGGTGGGGTCACCAGCTGCCCTTGTGGGAGTGCCCGGACGGACACTGGACCTGCGCGGTGGAGGAGCCGCAGGCGTGCGCGGAGTGCGGCTCGGGCCGGCTGATCCGCAGCGAGGACGTGCTCGACACGTGGTTCTCGTCGTGCCTCTGGCCGTTCGCGACGCTCGGCTGGCCGGAAGAGACCGAAGACCTGAGGACCTTCTATCCGGGCGACCTGAACACGACCGCGCGCGACATCATCCGCCTCTGGGAGAACCGCATGATCTTCTGCGGGCTCGAGCTGATGGGAGACGTGCCGTTCCGGGACGTCGTGATCCATTCGCTCGTGCACGCGCCGACGGGCGGCCGGATGTCGAAGAGCCTCGGTACCGGGATGAACCCGCTTGCTCTGATCGAGCAGCACGGCGCCGATGCGACCCGCTACGGCCTCATGAAGATGGCCTCCTCGCAGGACGTCGCGTTCTCCGAGGGCGCGATCGAGGAGGGACGGAAGCTCGCGAACAAGCTCTGGAATGTGTCCCGCCTCCTCCTGGGGGCGTGCGCCGGGGTAGAGCCCGAGGAGCGCCCCGCGGCGGTCGAGGAACGTTGGATCCTCGCGCGCCTCTCGCAGGCGCAGCTGGAGCTCGAGCGCCTGCTCGGCGAGTTCGACTTCTCGCACCTCGTCGACGAGCTCTACCACGTCACCTTCGACGACTTCTGCGACTGGTACGCAGAGGCGGTCAAGCCGCGCCTCTACGGCGGAGACGCCGACGCGCAGGCGACGGCGCTCGCGGCGCTCGAGCGGCTCCTCAAGCTCCTCCATCCGGTGATGCCGCACGTGACGGAGGAGATCTGGACGCACCTGCCCGCGCGCGAGACGCGGCTGATCGTCGCGCCGTGGCCGAGGCCGCGGGACTTCCAGGCCGACTTCGGGTCGCTCGACGACGCACAGACGGCGGCGCGCATCTATCGGCGCAGCCGCGTGCGGATCACACTGGCGGGGGACGCGCAGCGGATCTTCGAGGCCGTCGTGCGTCCGGGTGAGGACGGCGCCGGCGCCGGCGACGTCGAGGCCGAGCGCGCACGCGTGCAGAAGGAAATCGAGCGGGCCGAGCGGATGCTCGCGAACGAGAAGTTCGTCGCGAACGCAGCCCCCGAGGCGGTCGATGCCGAGCGCGAGAAGCTCGCGCAATATCTTGCCGAGCGCGACGCGCTGGCTTGAGTCGCTCTCGCCGTGGCCGACCGACGGCTTCGGCACGGAGCGGATGCGCGCGCTGCTCCGCGAGCTCGGCGATCCGCAGGAGCGGTTCCCGGCGATCCACGTCGTCGGCACGAACGGGAAGTCGACGACGACGCGCCTGACAGAGGCGCTTCTCGCCGACGCGGGTCTGTCCGTCGGCGCCTACTTCTCGCCGCATGTACGCGGCTGGAGCGAGCGGATCCGCAGGGGCGGCGAGGGGGTCGATTTCGATGCGGCGGTCGCCGCGGTGCGCCCCAGCGCCGAACAGCTGGGCGCGACCCAGTTCGAGGTGCTCACCGCGGCCGCCTTGCTCGCCTTCGCGGAAGCGGAGGTCGACGCCGCCGTCGTCGAGGCCGGGCTCGGCGGCCGGCACGACGCCACGAACGTCCTGCGCACACGCGTCGTCGTGCTCACGAACGTCGCCCTCGACCACATGGACGTGCTCGGTGACACGCGCGAGGCGATCGCCGGCGAGAAGCTCGCAGTCGTGCAGCCCGGCTGCACCGTCGTCCTCTCCGAGCCCGAGTGGCGCGAGCTTGCGGAGGAGAACGGCGCCGGAGAGGTCGTCGTCACCGCCCGCAGCAACCTCGCGCTGGCGGTCGCCGCGGCCGAGTCGTTCCTCGGCGGGACCGTCGACCCGCATGCCGCCGACGACGTCGCCCTGCCCGGGCGGCTCGAGCGGCGGGGGGAGAGCCCGCTCGAGGTCTGGGACGGAGCCCACAACCTCGCGGCCCTCGGCTGGCTGCTGCCGCGGCTCCCTTCGGCCTCGTCCGGCGGGTGGAACGTCGTCTGCTCGATCCTCCGCGACAAGCGGCCCGGGATGATGCTCGAGGCGCTGTCGGTGCTAGGCCCGACGCTCGTCGCGACGGAGAGTCGCAACGGCCGCGCGCTGCCTGCGGACGAGCTGGCCGCGCTCGCCTCGGCGCGCTTCGAGCGGGTCGAGACGGTCCCGGACCCGGTCGCGGCGCGCGCGCGGGCGCTCGAGCTCGCAGGCGCCGCCGGCGCCGTGCTCGTCACCGGCTCCCTGTACCTTCTCGCGGAACTGAATGACGAGCAGCGCAACTCATAGCCCCGGTGGGAGGCTCTCGATCTTCGCGTTGGCCATGGTCGTCCTCCTCGGCGCGGTCGGTTCGGCCTTCGCCGCGGGCTGGGTGATCGGCAGGATGCTGTTGTGACATTGGCCAGCTTCCTCAGCTCGGGCGCCCAGCACGCCATCCTGAACGGGCTCGCGTTCTTCGCGTTCGTGCTCTGGCTCTGCCTCGGCTACTGGACGTACAAGGACGCACGCCGGCGGATCGAGGATCCCCTGTTCATCGGGCTCGCGGTGATCCTCGCGCTCGTCATCCCGTACCTCGGGCCGTTCATCTACATGCTCTTCCGCCCGCCCGAGTATCTCGAGGACGTCCGGGAGCGGGAGCTCGAGATCAAGGCGATCGAGGAGCGCATCTCGGCGGCCGATGCCCGCTGCCCGGTCTGCCACGCAGAGGTCGACTCGAGCTACCTCGTCTGTCCCGTCTGCACGACAAAGCTCAGGCAGTCCTGTGTGAGCTGCGGGGCGCCGCTCGAGCCGATCTGGCAGGTCTGCCCATACTGCGAGACGCCGATCGAGGCTCCGGCGCCCGGGGCTCCGCCGGCGCTCGGCACCCGACGAGGCGGTCGCAGCAGCACGAGCTCCAGCACGACCAGCAGGCGTTGACCATGGCCCTGGAGCGCAGCCTGATCCTGATCAAGCCGGACGCCGTGCAACGCCGGCTCGCCGGCGAGATCCTCGGGCGGATCGAGGCGCGCGGCTTCGAGATCCGCGAGGCGAAGCTCGTCACCGCGAGCCGCGAGCTAGGAGAGGAGCACTACGCCGAGCACCGGGAGAGGCCCTTCTTCGGCGAGCTCGTCGAGTTCATCACGTCAGGGCCGACCTGGGCGCTCGTCGTCGAAGGCGAAGGGGCGATCGCGACCTTGCGGATGACGATCGGCGCCACCGATCCCGCGAACGCCGCGCCCGGCACGATCCGCGGCGATCTCGCCTCCTCGATGCCCGACAACCTCGTGCATGGCTCCGACTCCCCCGAGTCGGCGGAGCGCGAGATCGCGCTCTGGTTCGGTGACTAACCCGAACGTCGAGGCCTGGACGCGGGAGAACGCGGAGTACACGGACGGGCGCGCCGAGCAGGCGTGGGCGCACGACGAGATCACCTACGGCGTCTGGCACGTTCCCGAGAGCGAGCTGCACGTGCTTCCCGACGTCGTGGGCAAGGACATCGTCGAGCTCGGCTGCGGCACCGCGTACTTCGGCGCCTGGCTGAAGAAGGCGGGCGCGGCGCGCGTCGTCGGCGTCGATCCCACGCCGGCTCAGCTGGAGACCGCGCGCCGCTGCAACGAGAAGTTCGGCCTGGGGATGGAGTTCGTCGAGGCGTTCGGGGAGGACGTGCCGCTCCCTGACGCCACCTTCGACCTCGTCGTCTCGGAGTACGGCGCCTCGATCTGGGCCGACCCCTACGAGTGGATCCCCGAGGCGGCGCGGCTCCTCCGGCCCGGCGGTGAGCTCGTGTTTCTCCGCAACTCGACGCTCGTCATCCTGTGCGCACCGGACGACGAGGACGCGGCCGCGGTGGAGACGCTGCAGCGGCCGCAGTTCGGGATGCACCGCTACCAGTGGTCCGAGAGCAGCGGCATCGAGTATCACCTGTCGCACGGCGACTGGATCCGGTTGCTGCGCACGAACGGCTTCGAGGTCCTCGATCTGATCGAGATCCAGGCACCCGCCGACGCGGAGACCCACGAGCACTACGGCTACGTAACCGCCGACTGGGCGCGCAAATGGCCCTCCGAGGAGATATGGCGAGCGCGCCTGCACCGCCCCTCCTCCTAGCCTCGACCTCGCCGCGGCGGCGCGAGATCCTCGAGCAGCTGCGGATCCCGTTCGACGTCGTCGCGCCTCGCTACGAGGAGACGGAGGACGATCCGGTCGCGCACGCGCTGGGCAAGGCACGGTCGGCGCTCGACGAGGCGGACGGTCGTCCGGTGCTCGGCTGCGACACCGAGGTCGTCTACGCGGGACGCATCTACGGCAAGCCCGCCGGTCCGGAGGAGGCCGAGGAGATGCTCGAGAGCCTGGCCGGCCGAACGCACGAGGTCGTCGCAGGCCTCGCGCTGATCACGCCGGACTGGGAGGAGGTGCATCGCGAGGTGACGTGCGTCTCGTTTCGCGAGCTGACGCCGCGCGACGTCGCGCGGTACGTGGGGAGCGGCGAGTGGGAGGGACGTGCGGGCGGCTACGCGATCCAGGGCCGGGGCGCCGCGCTCGTGGAGCGGATCGAGGGCGACTACCTCAACGTCGTCGGGCTCCCGGTCGCGCGGCTCGTCCGCCTCCTGGCCGATCGTTTCCCGGGGACGTACGGCTTCGGATGAGCGAGAGCGCGGTCAGAGCCGCCGTCGCCGTGGCGGCGGAGCACAGCTTGCAGAGCGACGACCCGGTCGTGCTCCGCGACGCATGGCACGTGCTCGTCCACCTGCGGCCTCTGCCGATCGTCGCGCGCGTCTCGAGCGGGCGGCCGTTTCCGGAGGGGCCCCACGAGGACGACGTCATCCGCGAGCTCGCGGTCGGGTCCCATGCCGCACGCGCGGGCACTCCCGTCGTGCCGCCGTCGGACCTGCTCGACCCGGGGCCGCATCGCCGCGACGGCCATGTCGTGGCGTTCTGGAAGTACGTCGGCCCGCCGCGCGAGGTGGAGCCGGTGGCGGCGGGGGAGGGTTTGCGCGCGATCCACGACGCGCTGGCCGACTACGACGGAGAGCTGCCGTCGCTGCACACGGACGACTTCGCCGGGATCGCCGACGGTCTCGAGCCTTCTTCCGACGTCGAGCTTCTGCGCGAGCTCGGGCTCCGCGAGCCGTCCGGTCCGACGCAGACGCTGCACGGGGACGCACATCTGGGCAATTGCATGCCGGGGCCGTTCTGGCACGACTTCGAGAGCGCCTGCCGCGGTCCGCGCGAGTTCGACCTCGCGGCCCTCGCCCTCTCCGCGCGGGTACGGGAGGACGACGCATCGCGCGTCGCGCTCGAGGCGTACGGCGACCACGACGCGGCCCTGCTCGAGGAGTGTCTCCCGGTCTACGCCGCCTGGATCTACGCGTCCTTCATGATCGCGCTGCCCCACCGCCCAGAGTTGAGGCTGGTGCTCGACGAACGGCTGCGCTGGCTTCGCGAGAACTACGCCCGCTAACGTCAAGCGGTCCGCGTTGTCGCGATCAGGGGAAGGCCATGCCTACGCTCGAGAACCGTCCGAACACCGCAGTGCTCGTGATCGACGTGCAAAACGGCGTCGACTCACTCGTAGGGTCCGGTGGTGCCGGTCTGAAGCGAGGCAAACCGCGACGGCAGGTCGGTAAAGAGTCACGCCCCCAAGGCGGACAAGCTCCTGATCAAGCCAAAAGCGGACGCCAGACCGGCGCCGCCGCATACAGGCGGACAGTTCACTCGCAAGACACGCACGAAGCGGCCAAACCCCTGACGAGTCACACCCGACACGGCGACAACCAGACTGGCGAGCGTCCCAGACAGACACCCTCGCCGAGTCTTACCGACCCCTGACGGAGCGTGTGGCTGGGCGCGTCGGTTAGCGGCTGTCACTCAGTAGTCGGCGAGCACGCCTGAAATGGCGCTTCGCGCGTGCGCCACCATCGGCGGGTTCGTGTGGAGATAGTAGGGCAGCGCGATCACGGCTTGGGAGAGTGCCCAGCCACGGCCGCGCTCGAAGGTTGCGTCATCGAGGTCGAGGGCCTCGCGGAACTCGTCGCGCACCGGGGCCAGCAGCGACCAGGCGATCATCAAGTCGCAGGCCGGGTCGCCGGAGCAGAGGGAACCCCAATCGAGAACCGCGCTCAGGCAACCGTCGCGGAGGAGCAGGTTCGCAGCGAGAAGGTCACCGTGAACCCAGACGGGTGGCTTATCCCAGTTTGGTGCCTCAAGTGCTCGCTCCCAAGCTCGTGCGGCGGCCGAGATGTCGATTACCCCGTCTAGGCGAGTGAGTGCCGCGCGGGTCGCCAAGTCGTGCGCGGCGAGCGGACGAGCGCGGCTATGCGCGGGCGGTGCTCCGGTGGGATCGATCCGCTGCAACTCGGTCAAGAATCGCGCGACTCCGCGCGCGAGTTCGGCTGTTGCCTGGTCAGGTGTCCGGCCATCGAGCCATTGGTAGATCGCCCACGGGTATGGGAAGTCATCGCTCGGTTCGCCTCGTGCGATCACGACCGGTACGTCGATTGGGAGGTGGCACGCTAGGTACGGCAGCCACCTTGCGTCCTTGTCGATCTGATCGAACGCCCAAGTTGGAACCTCGGCCTGGCGAAGGCGCGGCAACCGCACGCATAACTCGCTACCGAGCCTGAAGAGCACGTTGACAGTGCCGTAGGAGGGGAAGGCAGCGAGCGGCAGGTCCGCCCATTGAGGAAACTGACTCGCGACGAGGCGTTCCGCAACTTGCAGCTCGATCTCAACCTCGTCCGGATGGACGTTGGGCACGACGTGCTCCTTTCAGGACGACTCGACTCTTCGGACCTCGCGCAGCGCCTCCGGGCGCGGCGAGCTACAGATGAAGAGGAGTGCGCGTCATGACCCGCCAAGTATGCACGACTCGCTGGCTGGTCGACTAGCCATGCCCCGCACTCGCCTGGGCAAGCGACCTCTCGCCCGGCGTGCTCGACGGGCGAAAGTGAGGAGAGAAATCGGGGTGCCCAGATTCGAACTGGGGACCTCTCCGACCCGAACGGAGCGCGCTACCAGGCTGCGCCACACCCCGAAACCGCGCCATAGGGTAGCGGGATGTCCGGGACGCACGAGCTGAGGGCGGTGCTCTTCGACGTCGACTTCACGCTCGCGCGGCCCGGTCCCGAGCTCGGTCCCGAGGGGTACGTCCGGGCCGGGGAGCGCCACGGTCTTCGGCTCGACCCGACCAGCTACGAGACCGCTCGCGACGCCGCCCTCGTCGATCTGCGCCGCCACCCCGACCTCGAGCACGACGACGAGATCTGGTTCCGCTTCACCGAGCGGATCGTGCGCGGCATGGGCGGCGACGCGGACTCGGCCTACGCCTGCGCCGTCGAGATCACGCGTGCCTGGGAGCGGCACGAGAACTTCGAGCTCTACGACGACGTGCAGGACGCGCTCGCCGCGCTCCGCTCGGCCGGCCTGCGCATCGGCCTCGTCTCGAACTCAGCGCGTGACGTGGCCGAGTTCGCCCACCACCACGGCCTCGACGTCGACGCAGGCATCAGCTCCTTCCATCACGGCCACACGAAGCCGCACGCGTCGATCTTCCGCGCGGTGCTCGACCTGCTCGGAGTCGAGCCGGCGAACACGGTCATGGTCGGCGACACCATCGGTGACGACATCGAGGGCGCGCTCGCGGTCGGGATGCGCGCAATCCTGATGGATCGCACGCACGTCCATCCGGATTTCGAGCCCCGCATCGAGACGCTGAACGAGCTCCCGCGGCTGCTCGGGATCTAGCTCTTCTCGCCCCGCTCGAGGAACGGCCGGATGATGTCGATCGGGGCCGGGAAGATGATCGTCGACGAGGCCGAGCCGCTGACCTCGATCAGCGTCTGGAGGTAGCGCAGCTGCAGCGCCACCGGGTGCTGCTCGAGGACTATGGCGGCGTCCTTCAGCTTTTCCGCCGCCTGGAACTCGCCCTCGGAGCTGATGATCTTCGCGCGCCGCTCGCGCTCGGCTTCGGCCTGGCGTGCCATCGCTCTCTGCATCCCGCCCGGGATCTCGACGTCCTTCACCTCGACGATGGAGACCTTGATCCCCCAGGGGCCGGTGGCCTCGTCGATGATCCCCTGCAGGATCTCGTTGATCTTCTCGCGCTCCGCCAGGAGTTCGTCGAGGACGTGCTGGCCGAGCACAGACCGCAACGTCGTCTGCGCGATCTGGGACGTTGCGGTCATGTAGTTCTCGACCTGCACGATCGCGCTCTTCGGGTCGACGATCTTGAAGTAGGCGACCGCGTTCACGCGCACGGGGACGTTGTCCTTGGTGATGACGTCCTGGGGCGGGATGTTGAGCGTGATCGTCCGCAGGTCGACCTTCACCAGCTGGTCGACGACCGGGATCTTCCAGACGAGGCCTGGACCCCGCGGCGGATCGAGCAGCCGTCCGAAGCGGAAGAAGACGGCCCGCTCGTACTCCCGTAAGACCTTGACGAAGCCGAGCATGACCCGATCCTATCTCCGCACCGTGAGCTGGAGACCCTCGACCGCCTGTACCTCGACCTCTTCGCCCGGCACGAGCTCCGTGTCGTCGGCGGCCTGCGCCTGCCAAAGGGCGCCGTCGACGAAGACGAGGCCGGGGGCGCGCACCTCGGCTCTCTGGCCGACGATCATGTGCATGCCGGTCTGCACCGGCTGGCGCTGTGCCGCCAGCGCCTTCCCGGTCGCAAATGCCCAGAAGATGGCTATCGCGCTGCCGATCCCGATTACGAACCACAGGTTCACGCGATAGGCGGCGGGTTCGTTCTGGAAGAGGAGCGCCAGGCCGAAGCCCAGGGATATGAGCCCTCCGATCGTGAGCACGCCGTGCGTCGGAGCGTGGAGATCCACGATCAGCAGGACGATGCCGAGGAGCATGAGCGCGAGCCCTCCCCAGCTCGGCGTCAGTACGGAGAATCCGTACAGGGCCATCACGAGGCAGACGGCGCCGAGCGCCCCGGGTAGCACGATGCCGGGATGGAGCACCTCGAAGATCAGCCCGACGATCCCGAGCAGGAAGAGGAGGCTGATCAGATTCGGGTCGATGATCGTGTTGAGGAAGCGCGTGAAGAAGCCGGGCTTGACGGTGTCGATCTCCGCGCCCGCGAGGTGGAGCGTGAACGGTCGCTGCTTGTACTTCGTGTGGTAGCCCTGGAGCTGCTTGAGGAGAGCCGGCAGGGTCGGCGCGATCGCGTCGATCACGTTCATGTGCAGTGCCTGCTCCGCAGTGAGGTTCGAAGCCACGCGCACCGCCTTCGCCGGCCACTTCCCGTTGCGGTGATGGCTCACCGCGAGTGCGGTCAGCGAGGCCACCGAGTCGTTGATCACCTTGCGGCGCAGGTCCGAGCCGAGGTTCGCGCCGCTCGAGTCGATGGGCGTCGACGAGCCGATGTTCGAGTCGGGAGACATGGCGAGCACGTCGGCGGCCTGTGAGACCCAGACGCCGGCGGACGCAGCGCGGGAGCCTTCCGGCGAGACGTAGACGATCACCGGCACCTTCGAGGCCAGCTCCGCCTGGTAGATCGTCTTCATCGAGGTGGACAGGCCGCCGGGCGTGTCGAGCAGGATCACCGCCGCGTCGTAGTGGTCCTTGGCCGCGCGCGATAGCTCGCTCGTGACGTAGTCCTGCGTGACCGGGTTGATCTCGAGATCAGGCCCGAACGTGATCGCGAGCACGCGCGGCCGTGAGCTCGCGCCCCCGGCGTCGCTGACGAAGACCACCGAGGCGAGCGCGACGAGCGCGATCAGGAGCGCCCGCTTCATGATGGGTTTCAGGATACGTCTCAACCCGATCCGAGGCGTATTCTTTTGGTGTGCCCGACTGGGTCATCTGGGCGATCATCAGCGTCCTCCTCGCCATCGGCGAGATCTTCACGCCGGGGCTGTTCTTCCTCGGGCCGATCGCGCTTGCGGGCCTGGCCGCCACCGTGACCGCGGCCGTGGGAGGGGGGATCTTGCTGCAGGTCGTCGTCTTCGCCGTCGGGTCGTTCGCCGCCGTCGGCCTGCTGCGGCCGATCGCCCGGGCTCACCTGACCATGCCGCGCGCGATCAGGACCGGCGCCGCCGCGCTCGAGGGCGCGAAGGCGATCGTCCTCCAGCGCGTCGACGGCAGCGGCGGCAGAGTCAAGATCGGGGGAGAGGAGTGGAGCGCCCGCTCCTACATGCCCGGCGAGGAGTTCGACGTCGGCACCGAGGTCGAGGTCGTCCAGATCCAGGGCGCCACAGCCCTGGTCTACAGATAGAGCCAAAAGAAGGAGCAGAAACCGCATGGTCGCCCTGATCGTCATCATCGTCGTCGCCGTCTTCGTCCTCGTGACCCTGGCGCGGACGATCCGCATCATTCCCCAGGCGCAAGCGGGGGTCGTGGAGCGCCTCGGCCGCTACTCGCGCACCCTCACGCCCGGCCTCACGCTCGTCGTCCCGTTCGTCGACCGTATCCGGTCGGTCATCGACCTGCGCGAGCAGGTCGTGTCGTTCCCTCCGCAGCCGGTGATCACCGAGGACAACCTCGTGGTCAACATCGACTCGGTCATCTACTTCCAGGTCACCGACGCAAAGGCCGCGACCTACGAGATCGCCAACTACATCCAGGCGATCGAACAGCTCACCGTCACGACGCTCCGCAACGTGATCGGCGGGATGGCGCTCGAGAAGACGCTCACCTCCCGCGACGAGATCAACGGGCAGTTGCGCGGCGTCCTCGACGACGCCACCGGAAAGTGGGGGATCCGCGTCAACCGCGTCGAGCTCAAGGCGATCGACCCGCCCGCGTCGATCCAGGACTCGATGGAGAAGCAGATGCGCGCCGATCGCGACAAGCGCGCAGCCGTGCTGCAGGCGGAGGGCGAGCGGCAGTCGGCGATCCTCAAGGCCGAAGGCGACCAGCAGGCGGCGGTGCTGCGCGCCCAGGGTCAGAAGCAGGCGACCATCCTCGAGGCCGAGGGGCAGTCGAAGGCGATCGAGACGGTCTTCAAGGCGATCCACGACGGCAAGCCGGACGCCGAGCTGCTCGCGTACCAGTACCTCCAGACCCTCCCGCAGATCGCCCAGGGCGAGGCGAACAAGCTCTGGATCATCCCGAGTGACCTGCAGCAGGCGGTCGGGAGGGTTGCCGGCGCGGTGAAGGACCTCGCTCCGGCGCCGCCACCGCCTGTGACAGACGGGCAGAAGCCGGAGTAGGCTTCCGCCGCCTTGGCCGAACGCACCCAGGCGGTGGAGGACAAGCGGCGGCACCTCCTCGATGCCGCCGTGCGCGTGTTCGCGCGCAAGGGCTTCCACGCGAGCCGGGTCGGCGACATCGCCGAGGAGGCCGGCGTCGCCCACGGGCTCCTCTA
>Ga0335083_10000482_pt1 | contig 61398 bp, 52 predicted proteins | sample Lox_Sample_42_FD_206716 | JGI IMG/M metagenome (GOLD analysis project Ga0335083, IMG submission 206716) | Soil microbial communities from Loxahatchee National Wildlife Refuge, Florida, United States - Lox_Sample_4.2 | ecosystem: Environmental > Terrestrial > Soil > Wetlands | place: USA...
AGAAGCTCTCAGGGATTGACCGAGTACATTTGACTTCCCCGATGGATTATCTCGAGTTTGTTTCTTTGTTACGTAGAAGCTACCTGGTCCTCACGGACTCGGGTGGAGTGCAGGAGGAAGCCCCAACATTCGGAAAACCCGTGTTGGTTCTCAGAAAAGTCACGGAGCGTCCAGAGGCGTCGATGATGGGACTTGCGCGGATTGTCGGCACATCGCGCGAAAGAATCGTCGAAGAAGCGTCTGCTTTACTCACGAACCGGACGCTCTATCACTCGATGAGCGAAGCAGACAGTCCTTACGGCGACGGGCGCGCTTCGCAACGCATCGGCACGGCTTTGGCGCGGTGGCTGCGAAGCGAATCACCTGTGCTCACCGAAAGCGAGCAGTTCAGCTACGGTCCACAATTAGTGTCTGTAGCTGCTTAAGCAAGAAGACCTGGCAAGAGAAGGAAACGAACGGAAAGGGAGACTGGGCCCGGGGACCTTATGTTAGTTGACCTCTTCACGGTTGTCATTGTTCTGATCTGCGTGTACACGCTTCGCCACTACGTCTTCACCATAAGCCGCGTATTCGGGCGTCAGCGGCAGCCTTATTCCGACGTCGATTGTGCTGATTGGCCATTCGTCACCATCCTCATCGCCGCACACAATGAGGAGGCGGTGATTTCTGATTGCATCAGGGCCCTTCTCGAAGTCGATTATCCGGCTGACAAACTGAAGATTGTTCCCGTGAACGATCGGTCGACAGATCGTACCCGCGAAATCATCGACGATTGGGTCGCGCGCAATCCTGGTCGCATTCATCCGTTTCATCGCACTGGGGGCAAGCCGGGCAAAGCCGCGGCCCTCCGTGACGCAATGAGGTTCGTGAAAGGCAGCATCTTCCTCGTTTTCGACGCCGACTACATTCCCGGCCGGTCCTTGATTCGAGAACTGGTCGCTCCATTCTTCGATCCGGAGGTCGGAAGCGTCATGGGAAGAGTGGTGCCGATCAATGTGGGCAAGAAGTTGATCACTCGCTTGCTCGACCTCGAGCGGTCCGGGGGTTATCAGGTCGATCAGCAGGCGCGTATGAATCTCGGCCTAGTGCCGCAATACGGCGGCACGGTTGGTGGCGTGCGAGTGGGTGCTCTCGACGAGATCAAGGGCTGGGCCGAAAACACTCTTGCCGAAGATACTGACCTGACGGTTCGTCTTTTGCTGGCGGGTTGGAAGACGGTCTACGTCAATCGTGCCGAATGTTACGAAGAGGTTCCGGAGCGCTGGCCAGTTCGAGTGCGTCAGATCATGCGCTGGGCCAAGGGCCACAATCAGGTGATGGTGCGATACTCTGCTGCGCTCCTCCGGTCGCCCAATCTCAGCATTCGCGAGCGTCTTGATGGAGCGCTGCTGCTGGGTGTCTACGCGATGGCCCCCGTTCTTCTGCTGGGATGGCTGTTGGCGGTGACGCTCTTTTACACGGGCGTCGAGCCCTGGGGCGGAATCGCCGTTCTCGCTCTTGCCGCCTTTACCACACTGGGAAATTTCGCCGCATTCTATGAAATTGCGGCCGCGGCTCGTCTTGACAATTCGCGCGAGCGCATCTGTCTGTTACCGCTGACCCTATTGGGTTTTACAGTTAGTGTTGTCAGTGTTTCCAAGGCCGCATGGACGCAGGTTATCGATTCGATCCGCGGTGCCGAACTCAATTGGCAAAAAACGGAGCGCACGCGGGTGGCGCCTGTCGCGTTAGGACAATAGCCGCTATGTTCTGGCCTCCAGTTCTCCTCTCAGCCGCAACCGGAACTATGCTTGCGGCCCCACTCGTCCCAAGTCTGCGCGAGCTGTATCGCCGTCGTGACGCGACTCCGCTTCCCACTCGTACCGACAACGGCAGGATCGAAAACTTTGCCCAGTCGTTGCGCGAATACCTGGCGCCTCTCATGCGGGAAGGCGGCTCTTCTTGCCGACTGCGAGATGGTATCCAAGGTCGGGTTCTGCGAAGCTGCGATATTCCAGATCTCTCCGGCGCGCCAATTGAGACGCCTGCCTTCGCACCTCACAGCCTCGTTTTTCCGCTGCCTGTTTGTTTTGTTCGGGACCTTTACATTCGCGGCGATGCACAATTCGCGAACGACAGCTTGCTCCGTGCAGTGTTGGTAGAAGGGGATGCGGTTCTGGGTGAGCGCACGTCGATAGCCCGCTGGATCCATGTTCTCGGAAATCTCGAGGCCGGTCCGCAGGCGGGCCTCTTTGGAAGAGCCTCGGCGATCGGGACGATCACCCTTCGACACGGTACTGTCTTCGAGCGGGTCCGGGCAGGCAGCATCTGCGCCGGAACCCAAACCAAGACGTTACGCGAAACATCTCCAGTCGGAGGCGCATCCAGCCCGATCGATTTGCGCGTAGGACGAGTGCGCTCGCACGGCGATTTTCACCTGCGAGACAGCGATGCTTTCCAGGGCCACATCGTCGCGATGGGAAAAGTCGCAATCGCCGATAACGTTCTGGTTATCGGCAGCGTCAAGGCACGTTCTAGCCTTGAGATAGGCTCAGGCTCGCATTTGGAAGGAACCGTCGTAAGCCGAGGCGCAATATCGATCGCGCAGCGTTGCTATATCAAGGGCCCGGTATTAAGCGAAAAGGAAATTGTCATCGGTCCTGGAACGCAAATTGGCACACCCGCTTCGCCGACCACGGTCAGCGCCCCTCGCGTTCGCATTGCTCCTGGCGTCGTGGTGTGTGGAACCATATGGGCGCGCGAGAGTGGAGAGGTAACCGCGTAGGATGTATTTCGTTCGGCTCCTGTTCCTTCTCCTCCTCCTTAGTGCGTTCGCAAGTGCGCAAGCGCCGGCGTTCGACCCGGGACAATATCAGTCTGCCGATGGTGCGATCACCCTCACCCCCAACGGCACAGAGGTTGAACCTTACTTCGCTACAAAAGCTCTCATCGTCGCCCAGGACGCGGGCCTCGATACCCACGATACTGCCGTTAAGTGGATCGCATGGATGTTGCCGCGCCAGCGCTCCGACGGACGGATCGATCGTTGGTGCAACAAGGGGGATTTGTGGGCCCAATGCGGCGCCGCCGATGCCGACGACTCGATGCTGGCTCTGTGGACTCAGCTCCTCTATCGCAACGCGACCGATCAGGGATTGCCACTCGAATGGCAGCAGAGCGCGGACAAAGCTCTTGCCTATGAACGATCCCTTATGAGCCGTTGGGGCACTTTTTACATCTCGCGCAAAAAGCACACCTCGCTCTTCATGGACAACGTAGAAATCTATTCTGCATTCAAAGACATAGGAAAGCAGCTCTCCCGCTGGGACTTGAATGGCGCTTCGACGGTGGACGCACAGTCACAACAACTCGCCGACGCTGTCACGCGTGTCTTCTGGGATCAGGGCGCAGGACGATTTCGCCCATCGACACAAAAAAGTCGTGCCGGTTTCTATCCCGACGCCGTAGGTCAGACCTATCCCTGGCTGGAAGGGATGCCGACGCCGCAAGACCCGCAAGAAAGCTGGAAGGTTTGGAAGCAACAGTATGGCCGAGGCTGGCTGCTTGAAACCTACGATCCGCATCCCTGGGGACTGGTTGCAGTCACAGCGGTCAAACTGAACGACAGTTCGACTGCGGAATGCTGGTTACAACAGACCACAGCACGCCGTGGTGGATCGAGTTGGAACGTGCTTGAGGAAGCCACGTTTCAAGCTGTACAGGAAAGAGTCGCTCAAGCGAAGGGCGAAACGCAGTCCGCATCTTGTAACAACCTGGTATCCGGCCAATGAGAAATCGTCGTATTCAGTGGACACTGGCGCTTTGCCTTCTTCCAGCTCTTCTGGGTCTCGCTGAACTGGTCTTGCACAGTGCCCAGTCGGCCGGGAACTCCATCGACACGCTTTATCTTCTGGTGCCAGACAATGTCGGTGCCTCTGATCCCGTTGTCCGAGAGTGGACAGACGCAGCGGGAGAACAAGGTCTGCATCTGGCGGTTTTGCACGATTCCGATTTTCTAAACCCCCTTCAGAGATCGAAGCCAATTCCGGGGCTGGTTATTCCCGACCTTATTCACCGCTCCGCCAACGCCACCCTCATCGGCGCGCTGCACGAGTATGTGCACAATGGCGGGAACCTGATGGTGGTCTATGACGCCTGTACGTGGGACTTGGACAATCACTTTGCTCGAATCGAATCTCGCCTTTCCGATCTGGTCGGCGTTTCGTATGCGATGTATGACCGCTACCGCACGGATTCCATCCACTGGAGCGCGGTTTGGGGCGACGCCAATGCGATGAAGGATCTCGGCATTCCGCCGGGTAAGTACGTCCCAGCCAGGGTAGCGAGTACCAAGAAGCTACGCACCGCATCGCTGGAAGAATCGACAAAAGATCCGGAGCCGGTGCCGGGGCAATTGGTTTTGTCGCGCTACGAATATGGCGATCTGAGCTATCCCGCCTTTCGCACCAGAGAGGACTTCGACGGTACGGTTCTTCTTCACACCAGCGGTGGAGTTGGTGCCGGAATTCGTAAAGACAATCTTGGACAGGTTCTCTTCGTCAATTTGCCTCTCAGCTATCTCGAAGGGCGAACCGATGGCCTGTTGCTCCACGCTTTTCTGCGCTACTTCGGTGTGAAGATGATCGGTCTGCCATACCTGTCTTCCGTTCCTGACGGAACTGGCGGTTTGGTCTTCAATTGGCACATCGATGCGAAAGCGATGGCGCCGCCGCTCGAGCAGTTGATTGCAGCGGGCGTATTCGACCGCGGCCCTTATTCCATACACTTCACTGCTGGTCCCGATGACGACCAGTTCAACGATGGTAACGGCCTGAATGTTGGCCACAATCCGCAAACAGACCGGCTGATCCGCGAGTTACAGCGTCGCGGCCATGTCATCGGCAGCCACGGCGGATGGATTCACAACTACTTTGGCGAGCACGTGTCTGAAGACAACGAAAAGGAATTCGCTAAGTACATTCAGTGGAATATCAATGCAATCGAAGGTGTGACCCACAAGCCTGTCACAGAGTACTCGGCGCCGCTAGGAAATCAGCCTCGATGGGTATCGCATTGGCTGGAGAAGAACAATATCGACTCCTACTATTTCGCCGGCGATACCGGCATGGGTCCGACACAGGTCTATCGCGATTCGGAACGTGACGGAGAGAATATTTGGGCATTTCCCATCGTCCACCTCGGACGCTATGCCAGCCTGGAGGAGATGGGCTTCGCCAACGTCGACCCTAAAGTCGTTCAGAGCTGGCTCACTAATGTTGCCGATTTCGTTGCCGACGATCGTTCGGCTCGCCTCATTTACACGCATCCGCTGGGCGCTACGAAATATATCGGAGCGCTACGTCAGTTTCTCGTTCGCACCGACCAACTCTCCGGCCAGCACCGCTTTCAGTGGTACACGATGTCTGGGCTGGCGAATTTCCTGAACCAAAGGAAAAAAGTCAGCTGGTCTGTGGTTGCTGGTACACCAGGCACTCTCTTGCTGAAAGCGAGGAGTCCGCAAAGTCTCAACCGTGAAACTTGGCTGTTTCCCAGGGCATTATTCGATCAGCCGAAGGTTCGTAGCGGCCAGGTACAGGTGAGCTCCGACAACGAGCATTGGCTGCTTGACGCTGGCGACTGCAAAGAAATCACGGTAGAGATCACCCGGAAGCAAGACATATGAAACAAACTTTCTTGATCGCGCTTTTACTTATGTGCACTTACCTCGCAGCGCAGACTGCGAAGCCTGGCACTACGTCCGCGCAAGGTTCCGCCATTCCAGGGATTGGAGCGCCCGAAGGGCCTAACGGTCCGGGATATTTGGAATTCGGTGGCAGCCGCAGCGATCTTACCTCGCCGCAACCAAGCTGGACCGACGCCTACATTCGCGGCGTCCTCAACATGACACCAACGAATGCCTTGAGCGTAGAAGCCGACCGGCAGGCGCGCTTCGGAGACAGCGGCTATTTCGGGTCGGTAGGTTTAACTCACAGCTTTACTTCGAATCTCTACACCAATGCTTATGTTGGAACGAGCGCCGGGGGCTTCTTCCTCCCGAAGTTCCGGTTCGATGGCTTCGTGAATTACAAGCTGTTGCCGGAAAAACAGTTAGTCGCCAACCTGGGGATTGGCTACGACAAGGCCAAGACACCCAATTCCGCCGTACGCTTTATGCCAGGCGCGACGTATTACTTCAGCTCCATTCCCCTGATCATTCAGGGAGGAGCCCAGATCACGCGCGCCAATCCGGGCAGCATCCTGGCTAAAACCTATAACCTTGCCGTTACGGAGGGCCGCGAGAAGTCTCATTACATTACCGTCAGGGCCGAGCTCGGACGGGAAGCGTATGAGGTGGTGAACGTCGGCAACACGCTGGAAAATTTTCCGATTCACGTTTATTCGGGTACGTGGCGGCAATGGATCGGTATGAACTGGGGCATCAACTTTAATTTCGAGCGCGAACTCAATCCCTACTACAACCGCAACGGAGCGACGATTGGCGTCTTCCTCGACTTTTAAGCAATCGCGAGTCTCGAATGGATGGCCGGATCTCGCAAGCCTGCGAAACCACGGATACCGCGGCGGTGAAATCCGCATGCATCGCGGCATTATCAGTTTTCGCGCCACCAAGACTGATGTGGCTCACGCACTGTTGCTGGCCGGCGGGTTGACGTTTCTCTGGGTCCGCTTCCTGCCATCGGTCTGCCGTTTGTGGTTCGGGATGTTCAGCTATTGGGCCCGTTCACTCAAGCTCGAAGCGACCGTCTCAATGATGCCTCAACACTGGTCGAAGCTGGTCAATGTTTCGTTGCCATTTGTCGGAGTGCAGACAGGAACCATTTCGCCTACGGTCTGGCTCGCTACTCTGTTCGTGACATTGGCCGCCTTTGCATCCACCTACTGGTACGGCGAGGACCACGCGCCTTGGGCTTATATCGTGCGAGCCTTGGTGCTCATTCAGGGAAGCGCTCTTGTCTACTTTAGTTTTGCTTCGGCCCGTTTCCCTCACGATATTCCGACGTACACCATGGGCATGCTTTCCTTTGGAGTCATTTTGATCGGAATGATTCCAGTCGTGCTGGCCTTTACCTTTTATATGTTCGAGTTTCCGTTCTGGAAGAAGCTTGCAGTCAGCATTTTGACGATGGGTCACTTAACCCTCTTTTTCCCGCTGCAATACATCCTCCACGTTTACATCCTGCACCACTCCATCCTCTTTATGCCGCTGCTGTACTTCGCCTTTGGACCATTCCTCGACGTCCTGATCTTCATCTGCCTGTACTCCTGGGCTATGAGCTGGAGATCGCGATCTCAACCAGCTACTTAGATCCATAACCGCCCGAAGCACGCAATTTTTGCCCGTTCTACTACTCTGATTAGCCAAGAGACGAACCGCTTTAACTCATCGCGTAAGGTATTCGCACGTACCCGACTAATGTGTTCACACCTGCCTGCGCTACGCCAAACCTCTGCTGGGAAGCAGGGCGGATCACCGATTCTGCTTAACCCATTTAGCACGTAACTTGAGCCTCGAGGGGAACTGCCCCGCGAGGTCTCGGGTTGAAGATTTCTTCTGGTCGTAAGCTCAGCGCGGCCGTCTTCGTCATTTTTCTTAGTACTCTGGCCTTCTCGCAATCGGTAACCATTTCTCTTCCCGCCAATGGTGCAACTGTCGGATCGCCAGTTCACGTAGTCGCAACAGCAAATGGCGGCACGGCTGCCGTAACTGCGATCCGCCTCTATGTCGACAACAAAATCATCACCACGTTGAACTCCTCGCACATGGACATCAGTCCGGCCATGGCAGCCGGCAGCCACAATCTCGTTATCGTTGGATGGAACACTGCCGGCCTCTCTTTCTCAAGTTCGAGGACCATCAAAGTTCCAGCCGCCGCCCCCGCTCCTCCACCGCCGCCGAGTCCGTTTGCCGCCGATTTTCATTCCACCTCGAACTGGCTGGCGTCGCAGTCGGCCGCCACGGGTGCTTTGCTTTATTCGACCACGCGTATTAACCCTTACTACGCGAACCTGGCGGCTATCGGACTGGTGAAGGATTCCGCACGTTACGTGCAAATCGAAAACTGGATGCGCTGGTACATCAGTCATCTGAACAAGACGGATCGGTGGAACCTCGGCGGTACCATGTACGATTACAACATCGTCAGCGGAGTCGAACTTTCCTCCGGCGATGCAGACTCTACCGATTCCTACGCAGCCACGTTTCTCTCTCTGGCGTACGCATACTTTGCCACCGGCAATCCTGCGGCTCAATCCTATGTGCGCAGCATCTCCTCCGAGCTCGAACAGATCGCGAATGTGTTGGTGAAGACCCAGCAGTCAGATGGGCTAACCTGGGCCAAGCCTAACTACCAGATCAAGTATCTGATGGACAACAGTGAGGTCTTCCGCGGTCTGGCGGATGTCTCCACGCTCTTCGGCTCGATGGGCGACACCGCGAAACGAACCTATTACAGTGCGTTGGCCACGAATTGCCAGCGCGGCATTTGGGGCATGTGGATGGGCACCAAATGGGCCGTTTATAAAGACGCTCTCGGTCGCTTGATCGCTCCCACCATGTCCACCTGGTATCCCGACGCGACCGCTCAGATGTTCCCCGTTCTTTACGGAGCGGTTCCCGGAACTGACAGCAAAGCTCAAACCGCTTACGCGACCTTCCTCAAGGCCTGGCCAGGATGGGCCCAGCTCTCCTTTAATGCGCAAGATCCGTTCCCGTGGGTGATGGTGGCAGGCGGAGCAGCTTTGGTGGGCGACAAGACTCGAGTCAACACTTATGCGAGTTCAGTCCGCACCAAGTGGGTCAACAAAGGCTTTCCCTGGACGTGGTATTCGATGGAAGCTGGCTGGTACTTGAGGCTGGCGACTTATATGCAGGGCGGATCGGCGCTTTAGGAACAAGCAAATAGGGTTCGTCCAACGATTAAAGTCAGGACGAACCCTTCGCACTTTTGAGGCTGCGCGTTTCCGAAATTATTTCTGGCTGATCACCGCTTTGCTTTGAACCGGCTTTTCGCCCTCAGCTACCGTCCGAAAAGTGCCGATTCCGCCCACTGGCTCGCCGTTCTCCGTGACCTGGAAGTAATAGACGGTGTCGGACGACAAGTTCTCCAGACGAACGTGATGGTTCTTGCCGTCGATCGTATCGCTTGCCTGTGCGCTCTGCATCAGGTGATCCCGGTTGGTGCCATAGCGGACGACCGCCTTGTTTTCCGATTCCTTTGTCGACCAGCCCAGATACGCGCTCGAATCGGAAACCGTCTCGGCTACCGGCCCATTACTGATCATCTGTGTCGAGACTGATTTTGCAGGCAAATTATTGTAAACATGAGAGTTACTGTTCTGTGCGAAAAGCGCCCCGCTCAAGAGGACAGCTACGACCAGGGGTGAAAGTACAAACTTCATCGTCAGATCCTCCGCTCAAACTCAAGTGGCGTAAAACTAAGATGCAACCAGAGCTGCTGGGGAGGTCAGAATTCTTGCAAAACAGGACTGGCACGTAACTAACCAAGATTAGGGGGACTAATAGGAACTAATAAGGTAGCTTGTTTGCCTGGCGCTCCCAGACCCGGAACGCTTCCCGCGCCTCTTCTCCCATCAGTTGGGCCATAGAGATTTTGCGATCCGCGTACGGCAGCTGGATTTCGCTATAGATCAAGGAATCATCGAATCCCGCCTTAGACGCATCGGCCGCGGTACTGCCAAAGTACACTCGCGCCGGACGGGTCCAGTAGATCGCGCCAAGACACATGGGGCAGGGCTCACAAGACGTGTATAGCTCGCAATCGCGCAATTCGAATTGTCCGAGTTTGGCACAAGCCTCTCGAATCGCTACTACCTCAGCATGAGCTGTAGGGTCATTTGTTGAAGTGACGCGGTTCGCTCCCTCCGCGAGAATCTCTCCGTTCCGGACCACGACTGCCCCGAACGGTCCGCCCCCGCCCGAACGTACATTTTCGATCGCCAATTCGATGGCACGGGCCATGTAACGATTGCTCATCTAGCGAGTATAACTGGGCTGTTTGTATGCAAATAGCATTTCCGGCGAAACGACGTTGTAACATTTGAGTAGCGGTCAGGTTCATGATCATCGGCAAAGGAAATCCCGATACCTATCTGAACGATGCCGAGGTCCGGGACATCGTCGCTGAGGCGATCGAGTCGGCGAACGTTAACGGCCAGCGCATCCTGGTGTTGATTCCAGATGGTACGCGTACCATGCCGATGCCGTTGATGTTCTCGATCTTCGAGAAACTCCTTCGGCCGCGCGTCAACGCCCTCGACTACCTGGTCGCCCTCGGTACTCACCCTCCAATGTCCGACGCACAGCTAAGCAAGCTGATCGGCCGACCAGTTGTTAATGGTCGCTGCGGCGAAGCTCGCATCTTCAATCATCATTGGGAAGATCCATCGACATTCGTCACTCTTGGCCATATTCCAGCCGATGAGATTTCGCAAATCACAGCTGGACGTCTCGTTCGCGATGTCCCCGTTTCGCTGAACAAGCTGATCCTTGACTACGATCACATCATCGTCTGCGGCCCGGTCTTCCCGCATGAGGTGGTCGGTTTCTCCGGCGGAAACAAATATTTCTTCCCTGGGATCGGTGGACCGGAGATTATCAACTTCACTCACTGGCTCGGAGCCGTGATCAGCAGCTTCGACGTCATAGGCGCAGGCTACACACCGGTTCGCGCCGTCATCGACCGTGCGGCCCGGTTCATTCCCCGACATACATCATGCTTTGCGCTGGTTGTTACCGAGCACGGCATCGCCGGTATGTTTTTCGGCAATCCCGAAGAAGCCTGGAAGTCCGCTTCCGATCTGTCGTCCCGAAAACACATCGTTTGGCTCAACAAGCCGTTTCGACGAGTGTTATCGGTTTTGCCCGAACTATACGATGATCTCTGGACCGGGGCGAAGGGAATGTACAAGCTTGAGCCCGCCATTGCCGACGGAGGAGAAGTGGTGATCTTCAGTCCCCATATAACCGAGGTGAGTTACACGCATGGCAAGCTCATCGACGAGGTCGGCTACCACTGCCGCGACTACTTTATGAAGCAGTGGGATAAGTTCAAGCACTATCCCGGCGGCGTTCTCGCCCACTCCACCCACGTGAAAGGTCTCGGAACTTTCGACGCTGCAGCCGGCATCGAAACTCCGCGAATCGAAGTGACTCTCGCGACCGGTATTCCCGAAGAGCACTGTCGGAGCATCAACCTCAACTACCTCGACCCTTCGAAGATCAACTTTGACGACTGGCGCAATCGCGAAGACGAGGGAATCGCGCTCATCCCTCGTGCCGGCGAAATCCTGTATCGGCTGAAACGACCAGTCGCCGCAACTGTGTAGATTCCCTTCTTCGAAACCTGCGAAGCCCGTAACCAGTCGCGGTTCCATAACGAATCTTTATATCCCGTACACATTTTTGTGATTGCCAAAATTTGGCGCTTTTCGATTTCTGCTTGCGATTCTGCTGCTGAGAGCGGAGAATCGCCTGATCTCAGGTGTGGGACCAGAGACTCTGTAGCAAACCGTCACGCAACCTCGTTAGCGGAACCGGGGTGCGTCAACCGAGAATGCTTTTCTACGAGAGGACAGAGAATGAGTCATTCAGCCGTTACCCCTACCGACCTGATTCAAATCGCATCCATCGAAGAAACCATCCGACGCAGAGTAACCGAAGAGCGCGCTCGCCTCGAGCATGAGGCCGGGGTCAAAGCCCGAGCCACCCATCATTTCCACAAGCCTGTTGAACGGATGTTCACCGCTGCCGAACGCGGCACAACCACCGTCCTGTTCGGCGGACTCACCTGGAAGCACGAAAAACTCATCCAGGCCGCACTCGAAGGTCTGGGATATCTCTGCGAAGTGGTTCCCACGCCAGATGTCGCGGCTTTCCAACTCGGCAAGGAATACGGCAACAACGGTCAGTGCAATCCGACTTATTTCACCGTTGGCAATCTCGTTCAGTACCTGCAGAAAAAGGAAGAGCTGGGCTACTCGAAGCAGGACATCATCGATCACTTCGTGTTCATCACCGCCGGCGCCTGTGGCCCCTGCCGGTTCGGCATGTATGAAGCCGAGTATCGTCTCGCCCTGCGTAATTCCGGTTTTGACGGCTTCCGAGTTCTACTCTTTCAGCAGGCAGGAGGACTGAATCAGGCCGAAGTCGAAGCCGGACTGGAAATGAATCTCGACTTCTTCCTCAACCTGCTCAACGCCATGAATATGGGCGATGTGCTGAACGAAGTGAGCTACCAGATTCGGCCTTACGAGGTAAACGCGGGCGAAACCAACCTTATTCTCAATGAGGTAACGGATGACATCGGCGAAGTGTTGAAGCACAAGTCGCCGTGGGCCGCCGAGAAAGCGCTGGGTAAACTCGCTGTGAAGATGCCCGGCAAAGGCGCCGTCGATTACGTAGGGAAATTCCTCAACCAGCTTTACTCCGACGATTACACTTCTGCGCTAAACAACGCTCGCGACAAATTCAATACCGTCAAGGTCGACCGCCTGAAAGTAAAGCCGATCGTAAAGATCACCGGCGAGTTCTGGGCACAGACAACGGAAGGGGACGGCAACTTCAACATGTTCCGCTTCCTCGAAAACGAAGGTGCTCAGGTGATTGTCGAGCCGATCGCCACTTGGATCAACTACATGATTCACCAGGCGATTCAGAAGGTGAAAGACGAACGCGGACTCGAGCAGGGAGCTGTGCTGCCACCGATGTGGCGTATCGACAAGCAGGCCAAGATCGAGATGAACTATCGCAGCAAGCTGTTGCAACTCAAAGCCGCCGAAGTCATCTTTGCGCGCGAGTACCACAAAATTATCAACGCACTCGGGGGAACGGCGCACAAGCTGGTCGACCAGTACGAGCTTCAGCGCGTGGGGCATCCTTATTACAACACCCGAGCCGAAGGCGGTGAGGGACACCTCGAAGTCGCCAAAAACATCTATTACAGCAACCATGAATTGTGTCACATGGTGTTGTCGTTGAAGCCCTTCGGGTGCATGCCATCGACTCAATCCGACGGCGCGCAATCGGCGGTGGTCTCGCATTTCAAAGACATGATCTTTCTCCCCATCGAGACTTCCGGCGAAGGCGAGATCAACGCTCACAGCCGCGTGCAGATGGCGCTCGGCGAGGCCAAGAACAAAGCCAAGCTGGAGTTCAGCGCCGTGCTGGAAAAATTAGGGCGCCAGTTAACTGAACTGCGGTCTTACGTGGATGCGAATCCTGAGATGTCTACCGCTCTCTACAAAGTTCCAAAGTACAAAGGGGTGGTTGGCACAGCCGCGAATTTTGCGATTCACATCGCGCATCGCATGGGAGATGAAGTGCCCTACCATCTCGAAGCGCACTAGAGGATTACCAAAACCGAAGACGGCGGCCTCGACTGTAGGCCGCCTTTTCTTTTGCTACTGACCTGCGGCAATCAACGTTTGCAACCGATCCAGATTCTTCTGCGCGACCAGTGATCCCGCCGCTGCGGCTTTCTGATACCACCGCCTCGCCTCACTGCGATCCTGCGGAACCCCTACGCCTTGCTCGTGAAGCTCACCCAGGGCGTTTTGCGCCGGAACGCTGCCGTGTTCGGAGGCTCGGCGAAGCCAATAAACGGCGGTGCTTGGATTCTTTTCCACCTGCCATCCGGTTAGATACATCTCGCCTACAGCGGCCTCAGCGGCTGGGAAGCCTTGCTCAGCTGCCTGTCGCTCGAGTTGCGCGGCTTCCGCTTGATTCCTCTCCACACCTCGGCCGGACATGTAGTGCGATGCAAGGTTCGCCAGCGCAGGAGCAAAGTGACGGTCTGCGGCTTCGCGATACCAGTGAACTGCCGCCTCGTCGCTTTGTTTCACGCCTCGCCCAATTTCGTACGCGTAACCGAGGTTGTTCTGTGCCATGGCAAATCCCGCCGACGCCGAACGCATGTACCAGCGCACAGCTTCCACGTCACTTTGCGTGACACCGCATCCGGTCGCGTACAGAACGCCAAGATTGTTCTGCGCCGCCGGTTGGGCGTGATTGGCGGACTTCTGATACCAATCCGCCGCTGCCTGACAGTCTCGTTCGACACCAATCGCTTTGTCGAAGTCGAGCCCGAGTTGATATTGAGCTTCTGGATCGCCCGTCCGTGCTTTGTTCTCCAGTTGACAAAGCGATTCGTTTCCCGCAAAACGGGAAGAGCACTTTTGAGCCGAACAAAGCGGAACCAGGAAAAGCAGAGAAATGCCGAACAGACGTTCAGTCAGTCTCCACATCAAATTGCCCCAAGTCTTGCTGAATCTGCGTGCGAGTGGCTGAACGTTATCGCTGATCTAAGTAGATGTCAATCGTGCGCGTGTACTTCTCGAAGATTTTCTTTTCGATTGGCACCGATGGTGACTAGGCGGAACTTCGCAATGCAGTTCCGGCCTGTCCAAGCGGCAGGAAAATGGAGAACACCGTGCCGCTGTGGCGTGGATTGGTGCTGCTCTTCATCCGGATAGAGCCACCATGCTTATGCACGATGCCCTGACACACCCAAAGGCCAAGTCCAGTGCCTTTTTCGCCCTTCGTGGTGAAGAACGGTTCGAAGATCTTCTGTGCGTTTTCGCCCAGAATCCCCGGTCCGTCGTCGGCGATCGTGATACGCACTCCCAGGTTCTGCGAATTGCAGTGCTCTCGGCTCAGGTAGACTCGCAGCCTGACCTGTCCCGATTCTGGCGACGCTTCGATCGCATTTTCGAAAATGTTCGAGATCACCTGCCGCAGTTCGTTCGGGAATCCGACTACGTCTCCGCCGAAGTTCAGTTCCTTGTGAACGCGAAGACGCTTGACCTTGAGTTTCTGCGCATAAAGGTAGAGCACCGACTCCATCAGATCATTCAGATTTACCCGCACGGGAATGGTCGCGTCACGGTGGAATGCCAGTGTCTGCTTGGTAATGTGTGCCACCCGCGAAATCTCGGCCTGCGCAACGTCGGCATAGTCCTTCAGGCTTGCGTCGAGCCGTTCATCGGAGGCCAACAGGTATAGCAGGTTCGTCACCGCCGCCAGGGGATTGTTGATCTCATGAGCGATCGTTGCGGCCAAACGTCCAGTCGCCGCCAGTCGTTCGGAGCGACGAAGATACTCCTCGGTCCGCTTACGTTCCCCGATATCGAACAGCGTAATCACGCAGCCGGAAGTTGTTCCTCCTGGCAAACGCAGGCGGGCAGCGCTCAACAACAAGTGAGTTATCTCGGAGTGTGGGCCGTTGAATACCACCTCCGATCCACGAAACGTCTTTCCCTCCAGTACGGAGAGAATGGAGAACCCTGAATTTTCTCCTTGATGGCTCATTCCGGAGAATTCCAGCGGTATCACCGAATCGAACGGCAGCAGGAGTGTATTGCGCCCGCACAGGTGATGGAACGCCTCGCTCGCCAACACAATTTTCCCCGAGTTATCACAGACGGCGATCGCCTCGGCCGCTTGCTGCACGATAAGGTGAGCCAGTCGCCCAGCCGAAACCACCTCTTCCTGTCGCTTCTGCTCGGTCAGATCCGTGATTACCATGCAGACAGTTGTCGAGCCCTCTTGAAAGATGTTTGCTGAAGCGAAGATTGGCACCAGGTGCCCGTCGGCAGCTCGCAGTTGCAGCTCCATCTTTGTTGGGCCATCAAGCGGATGCTTGTAGACAGAATCGAACCGCTCCCGTTCAAGCTTCGGGACGAATTCGTAAATCGACGTACCGATGATGTGCTCGAGTCGTTGGCCAACGATGTCAGCAAAAGCGTGGTTGCAATAAAGGATGGTGGCGTCGGCGCTCACAGTAACTGCGCCTTCCTTCATCCGCTCCACGAAAACCCGATACGCTGCGTCCGACCCGGCAAGGGTGAAAACCTGGTTCCCGTGAGGCCCGGGAACTACGATAGCGTCGACGTGTCCTCCGCGTATCGCACTCAGCGCTTCCTCGGCAGCGCCTAACCGGACTTTCAGCCGTTCGATTTCTTCCAGAACTTTTTTATTTGCCCGTTGATTTGGTCCTGACATCCTTTGCAGCCGTTGTAATCCCCAGTCCGGTAAACACTCGATTCGTGTCGGCCAAGTCTCCGACGAAGACCCTGCGCGGAAGAGGAGATATTTTTATTAATGCGGGCGCCGCTACGACATCGTCTTGCCTGGCCAATCCAGGCTGTTGATACAAGTCGATGATGTCTAGGTCGCACCGGCTAGGTCGCAGGCTTTTACAAAGCCTGCGGACATTTTCGATGGCGCGAACCGAATTGGGGTTGGTTCCGGCAATGTACAATCGGAACTCGTATTCACGAGCAGGTTCTCCGCTCAGTCGCGCAAGGCTCTCAGGGTCACCGGTGATCGGTATGATTCGGCCTTCCGGCTTCCGGCGTCGCCCCATTACACCCCTTAAATTTCGATCCCTGTTTAACTCGCCTGTTAAATCCCACTCGCTGCCTTAAGGTCCAGTCCAACCAAAACGCGTTCGCGATTCGAAAGATCTCCAATGATTTTCTTAACAGGAAAAGGTAATTTCCTGACCAGCGTAGGAATCGCGACAATCTGGTCGCCTTTCGCGAGCGTGGGATTTTCCAGCAGGTCCACCACCTCGATCTGGTACCGCCCTCCCAGATGGTTCTCACAGATTTCTTTCAGATTTGCGAAGGCGGCAATTGAGTTCGGCGTATTGCCGGCCACATACAGTCGTAGCCGCCATTTTTTCGACGCCCTGCGCATCGACTCAATCGCAGATCCCATCCGGGGTATTCTTTTGGTCGTACTTTTTTGCTTCGGCATTTAGATCTTCCGTTCCTGGCCGCGAACCTCATCCTCAATCTGGATTCCCTGATCGCTGATCGTAAAGCGATGAACTCGATTGGAATGCGCCATCCCTCGGGCTTTTAAGACATACATCACCCGCTGACGAGCCCCATCTACCTCGATCTCTTTTAGCGAGAGCCACGCGTCCATCAGCGATGAAATTTCTGTGCTCGTGATCTCCTCGCCGGAAAGCGAAAGATTCGTAAACATGGCCGTTATCTTGTGGGTCTTCAGCAGATCGATCAAGCGAGTCAACATGGCTTTCACCGAAATCGCAGTCCCCACTGAAATCAAATTCGTGATCGGATCAACCACCACAATCGAGGGTCGATAGTCTTCAATTGTCTTGCACATGATGGCCAGGTGATTTTCCAATCCCATGCTGGTCGGTCGTGCCGCGCGAATCTGCAGCAACCCCTTCTGGATCCACCGCTCCAGCGGCATTCCCAGCGAGAGCATGTTTCTCAGGATCTGGCTCTCCGATTCTTCGAACGCGAAATACATCGCGCGTTCTCCGCGCCCGCAGGCGGAGTTGACAAACGACGCCGCCACGCTCGATTTTCCGGTGCCCGCCGTACCTGTCACCAATACACTGCTTGCCCGAAAAAATCCCTTCGCACCCAGCATCTTGTCCAACCCAGGAATTCCGCTCGAAACTCGCTCAGTCGACGCCTTGTGACTTAGTCCTAGAGCGGTGATCGGCACCACCGACATTCCTCCTTCATTGAGCAGGAATGGGTATTCGTTCGTGCCGTGACTTGACCCGCGATATTTCACAACACGAATCCGCCGAGTCGAAATCTGTTCCGTTACGCGATGGTCGAGAATGATCACGCAGTCAGCCACATACTCCTCGAGACCGTGGCGCGTAAGAAACGTGTTATCGCCCGCTTCGGCCGTGATCACCGCTGTTACGTCATGATCCTTTAGCCAGCGGAACAGCCTGCGCAATTCCGAGCGGACGATCGACTCATTCCGCAATCCCGAGAAGAGAACTTCGATCGTGTCGAGTAGAACCCTCTTCGCGCCGATCGACTTAATCGCATGATCAAGCCGAATGAACAGTCCTTCCAGATCGTACTCGCCAGTCTCTTCGATCTGGCGCCGCTCCACGTGGACATAGTCCACAAAGAGCTTCTTCTCTCGAACCAACTTGTTGACGTCATGTCCGAGAGAAGCCAGGTTGGAGGAGATCTCTTCCGCCGTCTCCTCAAATGTCATCGCCACTCCCGGTTCGCCGTAGATCTCGATGCCGCGGATCAGAAACTCCATCCCGAACAAGGTCTTTCCCGATCCGGCACCCCCTGCAATCAGCGTCGTGCGGCCCTTCGGTAATCCGCCGTCGGTTATGTTGTCCAGGCCCGAGATGCCAGTGGGTGTTTTGATCAATGCAACTGAAGAACTCTTTAGCCTTCGCGCTCTTGCCATATCAGCATGGTGAACATCAATTCGGTTTTTTCGTGCCACAGTCATTTCCCATGGCTAGCCAAAAGGTCTAGCGCTTTAACCGCCATTTACCGAGTGTATTTTCGCTCAGGGCCCCGGCCGGACGGCCAGGGCGCTACGACACCACGGGGGAAAACTTCGTATGCATCGGATGCCGACATCTACGCTAGGGTTGCAGCTGAGAGGTTTACTTCTTGAAGAGATTTTCGAAGGCCTGGCGCGCGTCGGTGGCTCGCACTCCGCCCGATGTTGTTTCGCGCTCTACCGCCTGCCTGATTTCATAAAAACTGCAGTGATTCGGGCCATCCTTCGGGAAAACACGCGCCGGTATCGGCTGACGGCATTCAAAGCGGCTGCTGGGGTCGAAATGAACACACATCTTGCATGAGTGAAGAGCCAGGCCGCATTTGCTGCAGTTGGCATCGTTTTCCATGAGGCCCGATAGCAGTGCGCCGCATTGGGCGCAACGGGAGACCGTTCGTGCCCCTGGCATATTCAGTGGCCGCGGCCCATACGTCATGTCTTGCGATTTTGGCTTTGGTCTTTGCGATGTCCCTTTGGATTTGTTTTCGCTCGAATCCTGGTAGCCGTGTTGTCGATATTTCCTGTCGGACATGAGGGTCTCCGTGGAGAGAAAAGGTGGGAAGATAAAGTGTACTCTCAGTCCCCACGATCTTCGAGTCACAATTCGAAAGATTCGCCCTAGGCGTGATGACGATTGCCCGCTGCAGCAGTCAGGATTGATTGAACCGCTCGTGTTCCCGGGAATCGCACATCCATGAGCAGAAACAGTATGCAATAAAGAATGCTGCCCGCTACCATAGAACTGGCAAAGGTAAAGATCAGCGGGAATCTTACGTTAGGGTCCGATCGCGTAATCGCCAGCGCCACCATGCAAAACAGCAGCGCCGCAGTCGTGACGAACGCGCCATCAATTACGCGAGCCATCGGCCTCATCCATTGACTCAGCACACGAATGGGAACTGGCGCGTCAAGCAGCGCATCGGGAACGTCGCCCGGAGATTTACGCAGTCTCTGCACCACCCATGTCTTCAGCGCCGCTCGTTGTTCGTCGCTGATCTCGTCGAACTCCACTCCTGTTCGTCCCGTTGGATCGCACCACACTACCACACCCTTACCGCTCACCACCGTACCAGTTCCGGGCAGAAGGAAAGATATATTCAGAACCTGTCCTTGCCTGACAGGCGCCAGGCACTGCATTGCCATTCCGCCTTCGCTCAAATCCAGGATGAACGCCGGATCGATCATCCCTTCAATATCCACGTGCGAGAGATGATGCACCGCCACGCGCAGGAATCTCCGCACCATGCGCGTGATCGCGCCGCGTGTAAACCGAAGGATCCGGCTCGCATCTTCCGCCGAGATCGGCTTGCTGAGCACGAAGTTCGCCCCTGTCGCGAACGCCTCTTTCATCTGCTGGTAATCATTGACGATCCCGACCGCAATCGTTTTCTGGTTGGGGGTATCCGCGCGCAACTGTTGCAGCAGATTGAAACCGTTGCCGTCTCGTTCGCATTCCACGATTACCGCGTCGAATCGGTGCCGACGCAAAATGCGGCTGGCGCCATTCGATCCCAGGCAAAGTTCGACACTCATGTCCATATCGAACAGCAGTGGACAAAGCGTACGCAATACCTCGGGATCACGGCACAACACGAGCGATTGAGCAGCCATTTGCTCTGATGGTAAGTCCGGATTTCCCCGAAAAAAGTGTCTCCTAAGGTACATGGGTTCCTACTTCGGTTCCTAACACTCCTCTGTTCCAGCGGCCGATTTGCAGCTAAACTGCCTCATCTCGACCCCCGATGCCCGAAAGAATGCCAACCTGCGCTCATGGTTGTGGCGACCGTGAGGCTCTCTTCCATTTCCGCGTGGCAGCGGTCGCCGATTCCATTGCACCGATCGTCGAAACGGTCTCCGATCTTGCGCGACGAGAACTCGCCGGCGGCAAGGAGATGGAACTCGCTCTTGCCCTGCAGGAAGCCCTCGCTAACGCCGTCGTTCACGGCTCCCGAGGAGACCCGGAGCAGATCGTGGAATGTTGGGTCGCTTACGGCACAGAGGGCGTCCTCGTCGCGATTCGCGATTCCGGGCCCGGTTTCGATCCCGACGACGTTCCCGACCCGCTAAGTCTGCAACAATTAGGCTCCGACCACGGCCGCGGAATTCACATGATCCGCCAGCTGGTCGACGACGTTCACTTTCTTCGCAACGGAGCCGAAATCCATATGCGCAAGAAGTAGCCACCGATCTCCAAGTCAAGTCGAGCGTCCCACTTGCCGAAGATCAAGGTGAGAGGTCTCATCCTTGGTTCGCCGCCTCATTTCGCAATTGTGGTTGTCATTGATCGTGACCGCCATCGTTCACGGTCAATCCTTCAAGCTCGACTACTCGTCCTACCTCGGCGGCTCCGGCAACGAATGGGGATATGCGGTTGCTGCCGACTCAAGCGGTGCAGTTTATATCGCTGGCTTTACCGACTCCGCCAACCTTCCAGTCATCAACGCTCTTCAATCGCGCTACGCTGGTGGAACCGGCGATCTTTTCGTCGCCAAACTCAAACCTGACGGTTCAGGGTTTGCCTACTTTACTTATATCGGTGGCTCGGGCGGCGAAGGCGATCTCGCGGGATACGTCGGAGGCATCGCCGTCGATTCGCAAGGCAACGCCTACGTCGCTGGCATCACCCGTTCTTCCGATTTTCCGATTACTCCCGGCGCCTTTCAGACTTCCATCGCCTCGCAATACGCCTGCGACAGCGATCCCAACGCCGGCCTCTGTGGCGATGCATTCGTCCTCAAGCTCAGCCCTGCCGGAGATCGCCTGCTTTACTCCACCTACGTCGGCGGTAACGATTATGACGATGCCAAGGCCATCGCCATCGATTCCACGGGTGCGGCTTACATTACCGGCATGACTGCTTCCCAGGATTTTCCAACTACCTCAGGTGCATTTCAGATTCAGAATCGCGACGTGGATGCCTACGTAGCCAAACTCAGCCCCGATGGTTCTCGATTGCTCTACTCCACGCTGATCGGCGGAAGCGGCCTCGACGCGGGGATGGCTATCGCCGTCGATTCCCAAGGCCGCGCTTACGTCGCCGGAACAACTCAGGCTCCCGACTTTCCAACCGCTAACGCATTTCAAACCAAGTCGGCGGGAGGCTGGGACGCCTTCATTTTGCGGCTGAACGCCACCGCAACCGCCATCGACTTCTCAACTTTTTTGGGAGGGCAAGGGACGGATGAGGCTCTCGGGATCACTTTAGATTCCCGCGGGAACATCTACCTTGCTGGCTTCACCAGTTCTCCGGATTTTCCCATCAAAAGCGCATTCCAGCCGCAATTCGTCGGAGGTGATACTAACGGCTTCGTTACGAAGCTTCGCGGCGACGGTACAGCAATCCTCTATTCCACATTTCTTGGTGGCGCCGACGGTCAAACGCAACTGAACGCCATTGCAGTCGACTCATCCGGTAGTGCTTATGTCGCCGGTCAAGGCGGGTCCGATTTTCCGATCGTGAACAGCCTTCGGCCCTATGGTGGATCAGGAGATGCCGTCCTCGCCAACGTCACGCCCGATGGCACTGGCCTGTTTTTTTCAACTTTCATCGGAGGTTCCTCAGCCGATCTCGCGAGCGCCATCGCTCTCGATTCCGCCGGCCGGATTGTGATCACAGGCCAGGCCACCTCTTTTGACTTTCCCGTGAGCGGCCACTCGTTTCAACCTGCCCTGAACGGACCGTCAGATGCCTTTGTCGGCAGGCTCGCTCCATCCACCGTAAGCATTCCCATTTTCAGTTCGCCGAAGTCACTCTCTTTCGGCCCGCTTTATGTCGGCCGTCCATCTGCATCGCAATCCATCACCGTCTCTAACCAGGGAACGCAGTCGTTAATGATCTCTAGCATCACCGGTTCACCAAATGTCCAGGCGATAAGCAACTGCGCCAATCTCGCCTCGCACGTAGCCTGCGCCATCACTGCCACTCTCACTGCCGCTACCCTCGGCGATCAATCGGGCACTATCACCGTCTCCGACAACGCTCCCGATTCACCTCAGACAATCTTCTTCTCCGGAACGGCGGTCTCTGGTGGCGATTTAGAGTTGTCGCCGTTGGTGACGGGATCCCCGTTCACTGACTATGGAAAAACCGCCATACCCTTGATCGCGACCGTTCTGAACCACGGCCCAAACGACAGCTCGAACGTTGTCGTTACCGTCACTTCCAGTGCTGGTACTACAAGTTGTCCTTGTTATGTCGGCACCATCAAGGCCGGTGCTTCCGCGGTCTCACGCTTCAACTTCGTGCCATCGACTTACGGAATGATTCGTGCCGCGGTGCAGGTCGCTCCCGCGGATGCCACTCCTGATCTGAATTCATCTAACAATTCGCAAACCATCCTGATCGCCAACCCGAGATACTCCGCCAGCCCGTCTCAGTTGACCTTCAATCAACAGATCGTGAATCTCGCCTCCACAACCCAAACCATCACGTTCACTTCCCTCGACCAGAGTCCTTTGCCACTATCCTTTTCCACCACGGGTGACTTCCAGGCCACCCATTCCTGTGACCCAGGTGCGCTTCGCTGCTACGCCTACGTCACATTTCTGCCCACGGCCGCTGGAACACGCGCCGGCACGCTGATCGTCACCGAATCCGTTGGTGGCACGATGCAACAAATTGCACTTTCCGGACCCGCCATCCTCGCCCCTCATGTTAGGCTCTCCGCCACAGCTCTCTCTTTCGCGAACGCACCAACCGGGTCTCCCACTGACTCCCAGATTCTCACCATCACTAACGACGGCAGTGCTCCACTCTTCCTGGTCAAATTGACCCTCACCGGAAACTTCGTGCAATCCAACCACTGTTCCGCTTCCATCGCTCCCGGCGGCACCTGCGGAATCGCTGTCAGCTATATCGGCCAGACCGCAGGAGCGACTGGCACTCTCACGCTCTGGCACAATGCACCTGACCTCAACGACATTGTCACACTCACCGCAGTTGCTTCCCCAATGATGAACCCCACCCGACCTTCGCGCCCATCACCGCCCGCAACGTCTACGAATCAACCAACGGTTTCGCTCTCGGCGCCGTCAAGCCCAGTGATTTTCCGCCCGTCGCGTCCCCTGAACCTCAAACGCATACAGGCACCATAGTCCCGACGCTCGCGCCCATCACTCAGCGATCTTGCTCGTCCTCACCGCCTGGATGTAATCGGTGTACGGCGGAGCCACTCCCGTATCCCGCAGCACCATCGCGATCTGTCCCCGGTGATAAGCGGAGTGCATCGTCACATGCATGAGTATGTCGACAGTCGAATTCCGCCACCGCTCGCCCTTGGTATTGCTGTAGTCAACTTCCTTCGACAATCCATCCGGCGACACCGACTGCATGTAACTTTGCAGTTCCGGAGCAATCTTCTGCTGCTGGGCCGCAATCTGTTCCAGATTCCATTCTGGCCACACCGACGGATCTCGTTCCCCCTTCAACCTTGCCAGCCATACAAACTCTACGGCCACCACATGCGCCATCAGCCGCACCGCTTTATGTGGAGCATATGGCAGGGCGCGAAGAGCGCCGATCACTTCGCGATTTGCCCACTCGTCGTATTGAAACAGTCGATTTAGGTAAGTGTGGAGATCCACAGGTCATGCCCCCTTACCAGTGGATGAAGACGCGAGGGAACTCGACTCACGGAAGATCACGAGAGAAGGGAAGTTAGTCTTTCTTGGGATGCAGGTGAGGTTCCTGCGCCGGATCCATGATCATTCCATCCCGCATGTGAATCGAGCGATCTGCGAATTCGGCGGCCTCGGGATTGTGCGTGATCATCAGGACTGTCTGCCCCAGCTCTTTGTTCGAATGGCGCAGCAGATCCAGCACCGCTTCCGAATTCCGCGTGTCCAGATTACCCGTCGGTTCATCCGCCAGAATGATCGCCGGTTTGTTGATCAGCGCCCGCGCCAAGGCAACGCGTTGCTGTTCTCCGCCCGACAACTCCGACGGTCGGTGCATTAACCGCTTACTGATCCCGAGCAGATCGGTGATGCGCTGGAAGTAATCGCGGTCAATGCCGCCAGGCGTTCCCGCGATGTCCTGCGCAATTTCAATGTTCGTCTTTGCATCGAGCGTCGGTAACAAATTGAATTTCTGGAATACGAATCCAATCTTCGATTTTCGCAGCCGCGTGCGCTCCGCATCCGACAGGCGCGTAAAGTCTGCGCCATCGATCACCACGTGCCCCGAGTCGGCGCGCGTCAGTCCGCCAAGCACGTAGAACATCGTTGATTTTCCGCTTCCCGACGGACCGAGAATGGCGACGAACTCCCCGCGTTCCACACTGAAGGTAACGCCGCGCAGCGCCGGCACGTCCACCTTCCCGACGCGATAGTTCTTCTGCACCTCTGTGACTTCAATGATCGCAGGCATAAACACTCAGTTTACACGAGCGTATTCATCATCCCGAATGCCCCGCCGCCCCGCGCTCGCGGCCAAAAGCGAAAAGGCGCCCCGCAGGGCGCCCCTCGCCGGCGAACCAGGCATCCTCACCAGTAATACAGGTTCACCTTATCAAGCCACGTCTGATAGTTGTCTTCGTGCTCGTCACCATCCATCTGGAACGCCACGTTCAGTTCGCGAGCGCCCATCGGCTTGGCGTTGAAGTACAGATCGAGTACCTGGCGATACCCATTCAATGTCACCGCGATAAAGTGCGTCTGTCCGCCCACGCGTTCCACTTCCCACGTCAGGTGGTTCCACGTGTTCGGCTGCGCCTGGCAAGTGGCGTTTGTCTGTACCCAGCGCGCGTTCGCTGTATCCCACACGCGCCATCCGCCGTTCGTGCGCACGTCGCACTCGGTGCCGAAGATGTACTTCAGGTTGTTCACCGACTGGTTGACGTCGAACTCCAGGCCCTGCGCTACCGTTGGGTTGTTCGAATAGAACTGCAGGTCGTACACGAAGTGCGAAGCGCTATCCACCGGACCAAGCTGGTCCCACCACAGCGCAGCTCCCCAGGGCACGTTGCCGCCAAGCCAGAACGTCGCCGCCTTGCCGTCGATCGACGGCGAGTTGATGTTTTGCGTCATCGAATATGGATCCACTGGACCCGCGCCGTTCGGGCCGGCACACGCATCGCATGATTGCCATCCGCCCATCTCGTCGATATTCAGTTTGCTTCCCGCTCCGGCCGGAATGTTCGCCTGTGGCGCATCGGTAGGCGCCGCCGTCTGCGCTGCCACACCAGAATTCACCGTCACCGGATAATCGAACACCGTTCCCGCCGCGTCCCACGCCTGCACCACGATGTAGTTCGATCCCGGTGCCAGTGACAGCGACTGATTCACCGCAGGGTTCGTCGAGTTCGCCACCAGGTTTCCGTTGTCGTAAATCTGTACGTCGGTAATGCCGTTCGGCGAGAATGCATTTCCCGTTACCTGCACCACGCCGTTCGCCGACGCGTTGTTCGCCGGGGAACTCAGCGTGATGCCGCTTCCGCTCGCCGTAATGTTAGCCGCCGCAGTGGCAGTGCTGCCTGCCTGGTCCCACTCTTGCACCGTCACCTGGTGATTGCCGCCGCCGATCGACAGGTATGTGTCCACCGACGCGCCGGTGCCCTGGTAAACCAGGCCACCATCGATATAAACCTGCATCGCTGCTACCGGCGACGCGGAGTTAGGCGTCGCCGACGCAACCACGTGAACGGGAGAATTGGTGACTGCACCGTTTGCTGGGGATGTAACGGTCACTCCGGCAAAGCTTGCCGCTGTCAAAGTGAGGAGTGCCGCAACCAAACGAATCGTGTACTTCAAAAAACTGACCTCCGAATGTCGTGTTCGGAAGCCAGAATGAGGGCGCATCTACTCGGCCTGAATCGAGCGACCTGCGTATTCCTTAGGCGATTTGAACCTTATAGTTACATCGGGGGAACCCTTAGAAATCTGCCAGCAACCTAAGGATCCAGGGTTGTTACTTAATCCTGCGCCACAAGCTGATGAATTGAATGAGGTTTAGGCGAGTACCCGCTTTCGCCTTCCTAACCCCTGTTCTGCCTTTGTTGCTGGCGTTTGTGGCTGCTGAAGGACGTAGCTGAACACGGTTTGGGTACCTACCTCGCGCGTTTCGCGCCATTCAGTTTTCTCGGTGCTTGGAAGTTAACTCAGGCGTTACACCTACGATAGTCGGCAAACGAAAAGCCCGGCAGATATCTGGCCGGGCTTTTAAACTCCTGGAAGAAACTAGCTTGCCACAACGTGCTGATCGCGCACGATCATCGCCGGCGACAGGATCGCGCGCTTCGGTCCACGCTTGCGCACCAGCAGCAACCGGATCCGTTCCAGCAACTCAATCGGCGCATATTGGCCTTTGGGCAGGAACAGGTCGGCGCGGCACTCGCGGTCGTAGAACTTCACTTTTCCGGAGAAGAGAATTGCCGGCGTTTGTGGCGAGAGGTTCTTGATCTCCTCAATCAGTTTCTGTCCATCGCGACCGGGCAAGACGAAGTCGCTCAGCACCAGGTCGATGCCGCCCATCTTGAAAATCTCAATCGCTTCCTCGGCAGTCAGGCAGCAGATCACACGATACCCGCGTGTCTCGAGCATCACCTTGCGAATGGAGAGAGACTGTTCGTTGTCGTCCACGCAGAGGATAGTACGCTTCGGCTTCATTACATCCCCAGACTGCGAATACAGGCCATCTGCGCGGTAAGCCGTTCCGTGCTGGGGGAACGGCGGCCGTGTGGGGTCCTGGTCCGCTTAAATTTTGTTTTTCTCTTCTTGGCGAATCAATCAGAGCGAAATGAATACTAGGAGCAGTTGGAATTTCTGTAAAGTGCCTACACCACAAACAAGAAAATTTTATGACCTGATGAGATTTGCTTTCTTTTCCTCATCTCGCTGTGAAAATTGCCTTCGAGCAAACGCGCATTTTCGTTAGAAGAACAACTCACCTCGGGCAACTTCCACAGCTTGCCCTCCCACGCGCACATTGATTACTTCGTTACCATTCTTCTCTGCGCGCACAAAAATTCTGCTCGGACGTTTCATCTCGATGCCCTGCTCGATGAGCACTCGCTCGTCGCTCTTCGCCACTCCGTGCTTCACCATCCACGCCGCCGCGCATCCCGAGGCCGATCCCGTCGCCGGATCTTCACCGTTATAGAAGATCATGCGCGCGTGCAGACGTGCCTTTGGATCAACGGTTTCCCGACAAACGAAAAAGAAGAACTTCCCATCTGTTCGATCCAGATATTCCTGTGCGCGCTTCAGGTCGAGCGTGAGTTTTTGCATGGTTGCCAGTCGAGCGATCGGTACCATCACAAACATCATCCCTGTGGAAACACTGTGAATCGGAACATCCGTCGCAATCTCTTCCGCGGAAATTCCTATCGCTCGTGCTGCTTCTTCTCGCGAGTGAACCTGCCCAAACTGCGGATCGCGTTGCGTCATCTCTCCGAACAGCTGTCCCTCCAGCGTGCTGAACTTCACGTGAATCTTGCCGACATTGAGGTCAAGCACGATTTCATCCGCGCCGCCGATCCCTCGCAGCACCCACGCCGTTCCCAAAGTGGGATGGCCCGCGAACGGCAACTCTTCGTTCACGGTAAAGATTCTCACCCGGTGTCCTTTGTCGCGAGTCTCCTCGAACGATCGTGGTATCACGAACGTCGTCTCCGAATAATTCGTTTCCTTCGCGATTCGCTGCATCAGTTCCGTCGAAAGCGCGCTGGCGTCGGTAAAGACTGCTAGTTGATTGCCCGCAAGAGCATGCCCGGTGAAAACATCGACGTTGACGTATAGTAGATTCGGCACGGAGTCCTCTGAATATAAGAATAGAGAGTAGATGTTCCCGGAGCGACGGCAGACTAAGAATTATGTCGGAGTCCCACTACCGCGCTCTTTAGCAGGGGTGGGGCCAGACGCAACCTGACGCACCCTTGGTCCCAACATAATTAGAGTGTACCTGCCGCGACTCGGCATCTAACCGAGGGATATGAAGAGCATGGACGTCGTCACCGCGTGGGGCCGCATACTTACGGGCAGCATGCCACTTCTCTCCATCGAAATCACGCGCGAGTGTCCGCTTAGTTGCCCCGGATGCTACGCGTACAACGAAACTCATCTTGGTGGCGGGCTTGTCTTACGCGACCTCGCTGACTTTCGCGGCGACGATCTAGTGGAAGGAGTGGTAGGCCTCGTAAAGAAGCACCGTCCTCTGCATGTCTCCCTGGTTGGCGGCGAACCGATGATCCGCCACCGCGAACTGAGCCGTATCCTCCCCCGTTTGGTCGCGTTAGGTGTTTGGCCAATGGTGGTCACCAGCGCAGTGATTCCCATTCCTCACGAGTGGACGGACAACGAAAAAATCAGGGTAACGGTTTCGGTCGATGGCCTTCCCGTCCATCACGACGTGCGCCGTAAGCCGGCGACCTACGAACGTATTCTGAAGAATATTAAGGATTGCAAGGTCAATATCCATCTCACGGTGACGCAGCCGATGATGGAGCGCGACGACTATCTCGATGAATATTTCGAGTTCTGGAACGGTCGCCCGGAAACCCGCTCCATCTGGCTAAGTACCTACACCCCCCAGGTCGGTGAACAGTCGCCCGAAATGCTCACGCCGGAATCCAAGCTGCGTCTGACCGCGAGGTTCCCCGAATGGCGCCGCCGTTTCCCAAAGCTGCTCATGTTCTCAAAGAGCGGAATCGCCTTCGCAAATCCCCCGCAAGATCCCAGCAAATGTACCTTCGCCACCATGTCTGCCAACTACTCGGCGGACCTGAAAACGCGCGTCGAGCCCTGCATCTTTGGCGGCACGCCCGACTGCAAGCAGTGCGGCTGTGCCATCAGCATTGCGCTGCATTGTTTGCAGGATTACAAGATCAAGGGTCCGCTCAAGGCCGGTCACTTCGTTCGCGGATCCATGCGGATCGGCCGGTTCGTTAATCGCTTTCGCCCCAACTCCGTGAAGCCCGAGCGCTGGAACCGAGCCGACGGCACAGTCAAGCCGCTCGGCTTGGTGAACATCGAGGGAGCCAAGTTAACTCCAGAGCGCGACTCTAACGTAGCGTGAGCCTGCAACCGATATCGATTGGCCGTCTGCTCAGCCGCTCGGTTGTCAACCCACCGTACAGTAGAATGCTGTTACGATACGCGGAAGCGCATGGGGTCCGGTGATCCTCCCGGTCTTCAAAACCGGCGGACGGCATCCTCGCGATGTCGTCGGTGTGTTCGACTCACACACGCTTCCGCCAATCCAAAGACCGAACCACGTTCCTTCCTCACTCCAACGGCTCTAGTTTCCCCAGGATCGTAGGCAGATACTCCGATACCGTCGGGTGAATGTGCATCGCACGCTGTATGACCGTGTAAGGCGCCTTCGCATACATGATGTCCAGCAAAACGTGGATTACTTCATCTCCTCCTGTCCCCAGGATTGCCGCGCCGAGAATCTGTTTCGTTTCCTTATCGACAACGATTTTGATGAAACCTTGCGTCTCGCCCTTTTCATAGGCCCGGCTCACTCGCTCCATCGGATACTTCGCGACCAATGCAGCTCGCCCCGACTTCCGTACGTCGGCCTCTGTCATGCCGCAGCGGCCCAGCGGCGGATCGACATACAACGCGTACGCCTGGATCCGATCCGAGACTCGGCGACGGTCACCGTTGAGAAGATTGTCGGCCACGATCTCATAGTCGTTGTAAGAGGTGTGTGTGAACGCGCCCCGGCCATTGCAATCACCCAATGCCCAGACCCCTGCCACGTTCGTTTTCAACTCATCATCAACAACAATGTAACCGTGTTTGTCGGTCGCAATGCCCGCGCGTTCCAGACCCAGATCGCTGGTGTTCGGAATCCGTCCCACCGCCAGCAAAACCTGGCTCCCCGTTTCTTCCGGAGAACCGTCCTCGCAATCGACCTGGACCCCGACACCTCCGTTGCGCTTCGCCAGCGATATGCATTTCGCGTTCGTGCGAATCCGTATTCCTTCAGCCTCCAGAATCTCGCGTACCGCTTGGGATACATCTTCGTCTTCGTGCCGAATCAGCCGAGTTCCCATTTCCACAATCGTCACTTCGCTGCCGAACCGGCGATACATCTGGCCAAATTCCAGGCCTACATAACCTCCGCCGACGATAATGAGGTGTTCTGGCAGGGAGTCGACATCCATCATCGACGAGTTCGTCAAAAATGGAACCTCATGAACCCCTGGAAAATCAGGAATCGACGCGCGCCCGCCCACGTTGATGTAAATCTTGTCGGCCTCAAGAATTTCGTCGTTGACCGCAATCGTCCTGGGCGACTGAAATCGGCCATGGCCTTCGATGACCGTACAGTTCTGCAGTCCTCGCAACCACTCTTCTACGCCCTTATTTGAGCGTCCGGAGACATGGTCTTTGCGCTCCTTCACGCGTTTCATGTCCACGCGCACCTCGCCCGCTGAGAAGCCATACTCGGTGCCGCGGCGTGCGGTGTGGGCCGCATAGGCACTGGCAATCAGCGTTTTCGTCGGAATGCATCCGGTATTCACGCAGGTGCCGCCAAACTTATTGCGCTCCAGAATGGCAACCGTCATGCCTGCGGCAGTCAGTCTTGCCGCTAGCGACGGACCTGCCTGACCGGTCCCAATGATGATGGCATTAAAATGTCGTGCCACGAAGCTTCCCCTTCCCCGCAGAATGCGAGCCTGACGTAGTAGTTACAGCGGCAGTTCTTCACCCGCCTGCTCCGCCACCATATGCTTGGCGTACCAATCCGGCCAGTTTTCATCGCGCTGCCCAATCCGCGCCTCGTGCTGCCCGTGAGCTGCGGCCGCGCGTCGAAGTGCACTCGACAAATCGTTCGCCGATGTAAACGCTGTAATCCCAGTGTCGATTCGCCCCGGCAGCCGCGTCGTCACTTCCTGCAAAATCCACGTGTTGCCATCGGGATCGTTGAACGTAGCATAAGAACGATAGCTGAGGTGATCCTCCGCGGGTCCATCGATGCGCCCGCTCGGACCCACGATCCGAAACTGAGCCCCCGGTACCGCATTGTGGAACACTTCGCTGACCTCTATCCCGCGGCTGACCAGTTCTTTGCGGGCAGTCTCGATGTCAGAAACAATCAGATAAAGACCCTGTGCCGATCCGGGCGCGGCTGAGGTGATCTTCGCTCCGAATTGCACCGAACCGCCGGAACCAGGAGGCGTAAACTGCACGACTCGGAACCCGTTCTCGAAGGGAAAGTCGGCATCGAGCCTCCACCCCAGCCTCCCATAAAAACCCTTGGCACGGTCAACATCCGAAACGGGGATCACCATTGCCTCGAACTTCATATCGACCTTCGACAGGCTCACGTGATCCGTCGTGTCGGAACTAAGGGTTTCATTCTTTGCCATCGCCATTTCTTTACTCCTGTACGTCGTTAATCCGACGTTAGATGTGTTAAATCCGAACGTTCGCCCCGCTTGTGCTGGGAGTCCAGAGTCCTTGTTCCTATGGAATCGTGTCCCAATGCGATGTTCTTCGCCACCTCATCCGTCACAGTTTGCAACCTGAAGATTTGTATAGGCCAATCACTGCTGAATTTAGTGTTCTGCCAGGGGATCGAGTCACTTAGTATTTCCTCCGCCGGCAAACACCGCTGGCCCAAGTAGCTCGGTAGACGGCCATTTTGGACCCGAGAACGAACAAGATTTGTTGAATCCAGAGTTTGTCGCTTTGAGTCATTTGTTGACAGAGATTGACAGGCCTCGCAGGTGTTAGGCTGCGAAATTCATTGGAGCAATCCTAATGTCTAGCTTGAGGGAATTCAGGTGTGAGATCTGTGGCATCACGACCACGAATCCGATTCACTGGTTCGTGATCCAGTGCGGCGACTCTTCTCTGACCGTGCTTCGCTGGAATTCCACCGCTGCGACCGCCGGCGGAGCGCGTCATTTCTGCGGAGAGGCTCACGCCCAGGTCTATATCAGCCGTTGGTTTGAGTCGCTGTGTTCGCCGCCCAAGCCCGACTATTCCAGAACCTCGGGTTAGGAGTTCAGTTTCTCAGGGCAATCTTGAGCAAAGGAAGTAGAGCATGCAACATCAAATCCGCAAGCCGCATTTCCCCATGGCATTCAGTCTAGGTCGTTCTTTCGCGACGCTGTTCGTCTTAGCTCTCTGTCTCATGACCCTTGCTCAAGCCCAGACGACGTCGGCGATTCAAGGCAGCGTGCCCAGCGGCCCAGCCACTAACGAAGTCGTGAAGCTGACCTTACGTGACGCCATTACCATGGCTGTCCGTTACAACCTTGGGCAGATTGAAAGTCAGCAGAACGTGCGTGCCACCCGCGGCCAGCGCCTTCAGGCCTTGAGCCTGTTACTGCCACAGGTAAGCGCCGGACTAACTGAAAACGTCGATCAAATTACAACCGCCGCCTTCGGGTTCAAAAATCCTCTGATTCCTTTCGTCGTCGGCCCCTTTAGCTTCAGCACCGTCTCCGCGAGCGCCAGTCAATCCCTGTTCAACTTTCAATCGATTCAGCGCTTTCGCGCCGCGACTACTGCGGAACAAGCTGCGCAACTTTCTTATAACGACACGCTCGACGTTATCACGCTCACGGTTGGCAATGCCTATCTCCAGGTGATTGAAGCTGCTTCTCGTATCGAAGCCGCCGAAGCCCAGGTGCGCAACGCGCAGGCCATTTACGATCAGGCGGTTGAGGATCTCAGGGCCGGCACCAGTCCCAAGATCGATGTCACCCGCAGCGCCGTGCAGCTTCATACCGAACAATACAACTTGATCGTGGCGCGGAATAACTTTGATATCGTCAAGCTCAACCTTGGACGCGCCATCGGACTGCCCCTTGGGCAGCAATTCGAATTAGCGGATTCCGTGCCGTATGCCGATATCCAGCCTCCCACGATCGATGAGGCCCTCAAGGACGCTTACCGTTCCCGCAGCGATTTCCGCGCGATACTCTCCTCGGTCGAAGTTGCGCAAAAAGAGCTCTCCGCCGCCCGCGGTGAGCGGTATCCGGTAATCGCTGTTAGCGGCGACTACGGCCTCCAGGGATTTACCTTCAGTCATTCGCACGGCATCTTCGGCTTCGAGGCTGGAATCAGCGTCCCAGTTTTTACCGGCGAGCGGATTAAAGGGAACGTTACAACCGCCGAAGCCGCTCTTCACCAGCGCAAGGCCGAAGCGGAAAATCTCCGCGGACAAATCGACTACGACGTCCGTACCGCCTTTCTCAATCTTCAGGCCGCGAAAGAACAGGTGGCCGTCGCCAGGCAAAATGTCGATTTGGCGAACGAAAATCTTGATCGATCCAAAGAGCGCTTTAGCGCTGGGGTTACAGACAGTGTCGAGGTCGTGCAGGCTCAGCAGTCCCTTGCCAGCGCAAATGATCAGTACATTGTCAGTCTTTACGCCCACAATCTCGCCAAGCTCGAACTGGCGCGTGCACTAGGTGTGGCGAGGACCAACTACAACCAATATTTGTCAACGAAATGACTTTTTACGTGGGGTGCCTATGGCTGCTCAAGAAAACCCTTTAGGCTCTGTGACAGAACAAAAAGAACAGCAAAAAGAAGTCGTCGTCGATCATCCGTCGGAGGACGGCGTCTCCCCTCGTACCAGGCGCCTTCATCCACGACCGAAGAACCGCTTGATTCTGCTGGTCGCAATCGCGCTGGCACTCGCCGTTATCGGTGCCTATCTTTGGTATTACCTGGGTGGCTATGAATCCACCGACGACGCCCAGGTAGACGTCCATCTGGCACAGGTCAGTGCTCGCATCTCCGGTTACGTCGTCAAGGTTAATGTTGACGATAACCAGTATGTCGAGAAGGGAACCGTCCTCGTTGAGATCGATCCTCGAGACTATGAGGTCGCTGTCGACAGGGCGCGAGCCGACCTTGCCAATGCCGAGGCCACTGCGCAATCGCTGAACATCAATGTGCCTATCACATCGGTGAACACCACCAGCCAGATTGCCTCTGCAGCGTCAGACGTCGAAAGCGCGAACGCCGGAATCATCGCGGCGGAAAAACAGCTCGCCGCGGCACGCGCACAGGTCGAACAGGCGGAAGCGAATGATGTCAAGGCGCAGGACGATCTTCATCGTTACAAGCAGTTGGTCGATAAGCAGAACGTCTCGGAGCAGGTCTACGACCAGGCCTTAGCCGCAGCCAAGGCCAGCACAGCGAATGTTGCCGCGGCTCATGCGAATGAGTCAGCCGCTGAGCAGGCGATCAACCAGGCCAAGGCTCGCCTCGCTCAGGCCGAAGCCAATCATCGGTACGCTCAAACTGGCCCGCAGCAGGTTGCTTCCACTCGTGCTCGTGCACTTTCCGCCGCTGCGGATGTGAAGCAGAAACAAGCCGTCCTCGACCAGGCTCTACTCAACCTGCAATACACCAAGGTGGTCGCTCCCGTCAGCGGAGAAGTAAATAAAACCGTTGTCGTGGGAATGAATGTTCAACCTGGCGAGATCCTGCTAAACATCGTTCCCCTCGACGAAGTTTGGATCACCGCCAATTTCAAGGAAACGCAACTCAGAAGAATGAGGCCGGGTCAACGCGTCGAATTCGAAGTTGATTCCAGCGGACGCCGATACAAGGGACGCATCGATTCCATCGCGGGAGCCACCGGCCCTCTCTTCAGCGCTCTTCCTCCAGAGAACGCCACCGGCAACTACGTCAAAGTCGTTCAGCGTGTTCCGGTCAAGATCATCCTCGATCCCGGCCAGAACAACGACCGCCTGCTTCGTCCTGGAATGAGCGTTGAACCAAAGGTGTTTCTGCGATGAGTGCCGGATCGATTGCTCTTTCGTCGGATCACGCTATCGGACGGCCGAGGCCTAATCCATGGATCATCGCTGGCGTCGTTGCCATGGCGGCGTTCATGGAGATCCTCGACACCAGCATTGCTAACGTCGCATTGCCATACATGGCAGGAAACCTCGGCGCGAGCAACGACGAGAGCACATGGGTGCTTACCTCCTACCTCGTCTCTAACGCTATCGTTCTACCCATCAGCGGCTGGCTGGCTGGCGCTTTTGGACGCAAGCGTTTCTTCATGCTGTGTCTCTTCATTTTCACCGTGAGCTCTCTACTTTGCGGCTTCGCACCTAGTCTCGGAATGCTTCTGTTGTTCCGCGTGTTGCAGGGAGCCGGAGGCGGCGGGTTGCAGCCGATGGCGCAAGCGATCTTGGCAGACACCTTTCCTCCATCTCAACGTGGGCTGGCATTTGCACTCTATGGAGTCACCGCGGTTATGGCGCCGACCGTTGGGCCGACGCTCGGAGGATGGATCACGTTCAATTACTCCTGGCGTTGGATCTTCTTCATTAACCTTCCGGTCGGCATTCTCGCATTGCTTCTGGTTTATCGCCTGATTGAAGATCCGCCTTACCTTGCGCGCGTCAAAGCTGCAGGCGTCAAACTCGATTACATAGGGGTCGCGCTGCTCATCTTCGGTATCGGTGCCTTGCAGATTCTGCTCGACAAAGGTCAGGAAGACGACTGGTTCGGTTCGCGATTCATCACCACTCTTGTTGTCATCTCGGTTGTGTCCCTCGTCTCGCTCGTGATCTGGGAATTGTTCAGCAAGAATCCTGTGATTGACGTCCGATTATTTAAAAACCTCAACTACGCGGGCGCTTGTCTGATGATCTTCATGCTCGGCGTGTTGCTGTTTTCGAGCCTGGTGCTGATGCCGCAATTCCTCCAGACACTGCTGGGGTACACTGCCGAACTCGCAGGCCTGGTTCTTACGGGCGGAGCTGTGCTCTTGCTGTTCATTTTTCCGATTGCCGGCAAGCTTTCCGGCATGGTGCCGGCGCGCTACATCATCGCGTTCGGCTGGCTCTTGCTGGTGTTCGGCATGTTTTATTCAACCCGGCGCATCGATCTGCAGATCAGTTTCGTTTCGGCTGCATGGCTGCGTGTAATTCAGCAAGTTGGCCTCGGCTTTCTCTTTGTGCCCATCACCTTGGTGTCCTATGTAGGGATAGCAGCAGAGAAAAGCAACGCGGTGGCCGGGATGGTCAATTTCTTCCGAAACATCGGCAGTAGCGTCGGCACCTCAATGGTCACAACCTTGATCGCGCGCCGCGCTCAATACCATCAGAATGTCCTGGTCAGTCATGCGACCTCTACCCACTATGGTTTCGATCGACAAATCAAGGGCTTCACCCATCTGTTCTCGGCTGGTGCCAGTCCTCCAGATGCCCAGGCGCGCGCACATGCCCTTGCGTATCAGCAGTTGCAGGCACAAGCCGCAACTCTGTCTTATATTGATGTCTTCTGGATTCTTGGTGTTCTCGCTAGCATCATGTTTGTCCTGTCGTTCTTCTTAAGGAAGAATGATCCGAAGGGCGGCGGAGGAGCGGAGGCTGCCATATGATTCGAGTGATAACCATCGAACGCGAATACGGATGCGGCGGCGGCGCTATTGCTAAATTGGTCGCCGAACGCCTCGGTTGGAAATTGTGGGATCAGCTGCTCACCTGTGAAATCGCGCGCCTTGCCAACTGTGAGAGGTCGGAAGTCGAGAGTCGCGAAGAGCGTGTCGATCCTCTTTATTACCGCCTCCTGAAATCGATCTGGCGCGGCAGTTACGAGGGTAGCGTCCATCTGCATCGATTGACTTGCCTCGATGCCGACAGCATCTTGCGCTTCACCAGGCAAGCAACGCTGAAGGCGGCCGAGGAAGGCAATGCCGTGATCGTCGGACGCGGTGCACAGCACCACCTTCGCGATCGTAAGGATGCTTTGCACATTTTTCTCTTCGCTCCGCGCGAAGCCAAGATCCGACGCCTGGTTGGCGAGGGTATCCCCCAAAACGAAGCCGAGCAACTAGTCGATACGGTCGACGAAGAGCGAGCTACCTTCATCCAGAAGTATTTTCATGTGGAGTGGCCCAACCGTGATCTCTACCAGGCCATGCTGAATACGGCCGCCGGCGAAGAAACGGTTGTGCGACTGATTCTGGATCTTCGAAGGGAAGTAGAAGAGAGCCACTATCAGGGCCTGCTCGCCTAAGATTTATCGAAGGGTGAGTACCATCCGCTGAGCGCGCAATTCTGAAACCAATTATCCTTTTTGTCATCAAACTTGTTCTCGTCCGCGAGTGGGGATTAACACCTTAACAGGAGCTACACGGGAGTAGTTATGGCCAAGCCGGTCTTGTTGACCGTCGACGATGATACTGAAGTTCTCCGCGCCATCGAACGCGATCTTCGCTCGCAATATGGTGCGGACTATCGTGTGATGGGCAGCAATTCTCCGCAACAGGCCCTTGATCTTCTGAACCAGCTCAAGTTGAGAAGTGACAATGTCGCTTTGCTCCTCGCCGATCAACGCATGCCACAGATCGAAGGCGTCGAGTTCCTGCATCAGGCCATGCGGATTTATCCCGACGCAAAACGCGCGCTGCTAACCGCTTACGCCGATACCAGCGCTGCCATCAGTGCCATCAACGAAGCCAACATCAATTATTTCTTTCTCAAGCCTTGGGACCCGCCCGCCGAACGTTTGTACCCCCAACTCGATGATCTTCTCGAAGACTGGCAGGCATCTTATCGACCCACCTTCGACGGCATCCGCGTTTTGGGAACTCGCTGGTCTCCCCGATGTTACGAACTCCGCGACTTCCTCGCTCGCAATCATGTTCCCTACCAATGGATCGACGTCGAGGCGACCGCCAATGACACCGAAACCCAACGTCTGCTCGAAGCTCTCGGTCCCGATGCAGCCAACTTGCCGGCCGTACTCTTTTCCGATGGCGGCAAGCTGTTCGACGCCCAGCCCTCTCAGGTCGCTCAAAAAGTCGGCTTGCGCACGCGCGCACAAACCGATTTCTACGAACTCGCTATCGTCGGCGGAGGCCCGGCTGGGTTGGCGGCCGCAGTTTATGGCGCTTCTGAGGGACTGAGCACCGTCCTCATTGAACGCGAAGCTCCCGGAGGGCAGGCCGGCATGAGCTCGCGTATCGAAAACTATCTTGGCTTTCCCAGCGGTCTCAGCGGCGCAGATCTCGCGCGTCGTGCGGTCGTTCAGGCGCAGCGCTTTGGCGTCGAGGTGCTGGCTCCGCAAGAAGTCACCGGTGTCCGCAGCGAAGGATCGTACCGCATCATCAAGCTTTCCGATGGCAGTGAGGTCTCTTGCCACGCGCTCATGATCGCCACCGGAGTTCAGTGGCGTCGTCTCGACGCCGAGGGCATCGATCGCCTTCAGGGCGCGGGCGTCTACTACGGCGGCGGTGCCACCGAGGCGATCTCCTGCAAAGGCGAAGTCATCTATGTCGTCGGCGGAGCAAATTCCGCAGGTCAGGCAGCGATGAACTTCGCCAAGTATGCCGATCGCGTCGTGATGCTGGTGCGCGGAAAGTCTCTGGCCGAAACGATGTCGAAATACCTGATCGATCAGATTGCGGAAACTCCCAATATCCAGCTTTGGACTGGGGCCAGCGTCTCCGAGGTTCATGGCGACTCTCATCTCGAAGAAATTTCCGTCTTCTGCTCCGACACCGGCAAAACCGAAAGAGTTCCTGCCAGCGCCATGTTCATTTTCATCGGTGCTCTGCCTCGGACCGACTGGCTCACTGATCTCGTTGATCGCGACGAGCGCGGCTTTGTCCTTACCGGGCCCGATCTCATTCATGACGGCCGGCGTCCGCGAAATTGGAAACTCGATCGCGATCCCTTTCTGCTCGAAACCAACGTGCCAGGAATCTTCGCTGTCGGAGATGTGCGCCATGGCTCGGTCAAGCGAGTCGCCTCAGGGGTCGGGGAAGGTTCGGTCGCCGTTCAGTTCGTTCATCAGTACTTGAGCAAGGTCTAAATGGTCACTAGCTCTGAGCTGCTCAAAATATCGGCGTTCGATGGCCTGCCCCAGGATCAGATCGAGTGGTTTCTCAGCCAGACGGAAGAGATCCACACCAAGGCCGGACAAATCTACGTTCGCCAGGGTGATCCCGCCGACGCCATGTTCGTCATGGTCGAAGGTCAGTTTCAGTGGCGAGGCGAAATCGCTGGCCAGATGATCGTGATGCCCATCAAGGCCGGCGAGATTGGCGGTCTGCTGCCGTTTTCCCGCATGAAGCAGTTCACTGTCACTGGAATCGCCGTCACCGATGGCCGGGTCCTTCGCTTTCCCGCATCGCTCTTTCCTGCCCTCATTCAAAGGATGCCGGAGTTAGTGCAGCGCCTTGTAGGCCTCATGTCCGATCGCATCCGCGAGGTCACTCGGCTGGAGCAACAGCGCGATCGCCTCGCTGCCCTCGGCAAGCTTTCCGCCGGACTCGCTCATGAGCTCAATAATCCTGCTTCCGCCGCCAGGCGCGCTGCCAGCCAACTGCGCAACACACTGAAGAAAATTAAAGACGCCAGCCACGACTTGGGCCGGCGCGAACTCTCCAACGATCAGAAGTCGGAGATCGAGGCACTCGAAGCCTACATCACCAAGGGCGACCATGTTCCCCCTGATCCGTTGACCGCCAGCGATCTCGAAGAGCAGATCGACTCTCTACTGCGCTCCCACGGTCACGACGATCTCTGGCAGCTCTCAGCCGATCTTGCGCGGCTTGAGATCAGGCCCGCTGCATTGGAAGGTCTCTTCGCCAAACTCGATGCCGGCAGCGCCCGCGCCGCCCTGGTGAGATTGGCGGCGTTGGTCGAAATCGCGGCTCTGATCAACGAAATCGAAAACAGTACTTCTCGCATTTCCGACCTCGTGCTGGCCATCAAGGAATACACCTTCATGGACCAGTCTCCCGTGCAGAACGTCGACATCATCAAGAGCCTCGAGACCACGTTGACCATCCTCAACCACAAGTTGAAAAAGGGCATCATTGTTAAGCGCGACTATCAGCGTGTCCCTCTTCTCGTGAATTCTTTTGGCAGTGAGCTCAACCAGGTTTGGACCAACATCATCGACAACGCCATCGACGCCATGAAGGGTAAGGGAGAGTTAAGTGTCCGAACCTATCGCCAGGACGGCTGCGTCGTCGTGGAGATCGCTGACAACGGGCCGGGAATCCCAGACGACATCAAGCCTCACATCTTCGAGCCATTCTTCACCACCAAAGGCGTGGGGCAGGGAACCGGTCTCGGTCTCGATACTACGCAAAGAATCGTGAAGAAACACCAGGGAAGCGTTTACGTCGACTCCGAGCCCGGAGACACGCGCTTTGTCATCTCCCTCCCACTCGCAACCCAGGACAACTAAATGATGAGTGCACTTTCTAGCCTAAGCTGATTTGCGACTCAACTAACGCATCACTGCCCAGTTTTCTCTTCCTTCTAGTACAATCCCGCCCACCAAATTGCGTCGCCTCGCAAGGAGATCGATGTTCCACTTTCGCCGCCGTCTCATCACGCTAACGTTACTTCTTCCCACCCTCGCGGCCACGTCCATCGGGCAGAAATCGGTGCCGAATAAGAGAGACGCAACCGCCACTCCCGAGTCCGTCGGATTTTCCTCCCAGCGCCTCGACACTCTCCACTCCATCATCCAGGAAGAGATCGATCACCACCAGCTCGCCGGCGCCGTCACCGTCCTCGCGCGTCACGGCAAGATCATCGACTACCACACCTACGGCGTGCGTGACGTCGCCAACGCAGCGCCGATGACGAAAGACACAATCTTTCGCGCCTACTCCATGACCAAGCCCATCACCGGCGTCGCCATGATGGTCCTCTATGAACAGGGCAAATGGTTGCCGTCCGATCCCATCTCCAAGTTCATTCCCGAGTTCGCGCACCTTAAGGTCTATGCCGGCAAAGACGCCGATGGCAAAATCATCCTCGTCGATCCCGACCATCCGCCCACCATGGGCGAGCTGATGTCGCATACCGCGGGCTTTACTTATGGCATGGAAGGACACGACCTCCCTCCTGACGCTATGTATCGCGACATGCATGTCATGAAATCGAAGACCTTGCAGGAGATGATCGACAAGCTCGCTCAAATCCCGCTGCTCTATCAGCCGGGCAAGGGCTGGAACTATTCCATTTCGATGGATATCGAAGGCTACATCGTCGAGAAACTTTCCGGTCACTCGCTGCCCGACTTCGTCCGCGAGCAGATCACCGAGCCGCTCGGCATGCGTGACACCGGCTTTTACGTTGCCGCCGACAAGCGCCAGCGCTTCGCAACCCTCTATAAAGGTGGACCCGACGGCAAAATCGCTCCCGACGATAACGGCGGCAACAACTACACCGAGCAGCCCACTATGCCCTCCGGGGGCGGAGGCCTGGTTTCCACCGCCGAAGATTACTACCGCTTTGCGCAAATGCTCGGCAACGGCGGCGTGCTCGACGGCAAACGCGTGCTCGCGCCTTCAACCGTGAAGTTAATGAGCTCGAACCACGTTCCCGCCGAAATCATGAATGGTCAATTTGGCATCGGACGCCACATCATGCGGCCCGGCTTCGGCTACGGCTTTAACGTTGCCGTTATCACCGATCCGCCCGCCGCGGAATTGTCCGACGGGAAGGGCACCTTCTTCTGGGACGGCGCCGCCGGAACGTTTTTCTGGGTCGACCCGACGAACAACATCGTTTTCGTCGCCATGATCCAGCGCCGCTCCAGTCCCGACAACCACCCGCTGCTCTATCGCAGCCACGCCGCGGTGTATTCCGCCTTGGTCGATCCTGCAAAATGACGATGTAACACAGCCATTCTTGCCTGTGTAAGTGCCGATTTTGTCCTGTTGATGACTCGCGCATGAGTGCCCCATTCAACCATCTTTTGGTTGAGTGGGGTTTTTGATTTTACGTCCACCGTCCCGAGCGATCTCTGCGGTTTCTCGCGGATATCTTGCGTCTTCGCGTTGTCATCACGAGGTGCTTCAGCGCCGAGGGATCTGCATTTGACTTTTAGGAGGCGGCACGCTCCTGGACCGCAAAAATAAATTCTCTCGCGCTGCGATACTTGACATCCAAAGCTGCTGGATTGATCCTAGTTCCCGCTCACCTTCGGGGATTCGCGCCCTTCAGTCCAAGGAGTCCATCGTGCGTACTCGTTTCGCCATCGTTGTTCTCTTCTGCTTCACTTTCGCGTTAGCCGCCGTCGCGCAGAAATACACCGCACCCTCCACTCCAGTCGTCGGATCGCAAAACACCGTCACCGCCGATCCCCCGCAGACTCATCCCAACAGCAAGCCGTGCGTAGTCGAGCTCTTTTCCAATTACACCTTCGCCGATTTCTCCGCTCATCCGTTTTCTTACACAGCGAGCTGTCCCGGTCCTTGGGAAAAAGTCATCCTCAAAGCTGACTTTTCGGTCTCCGCCGGACGCCAGTTTGATCGTACCGCCAACATCTGGATCAACGGCGTCAACGTTTATTTCGGAACCACGGCCGAGCCTTCCGCCAGCGTCAGCCGCGAGTGGCACGTCGAGAGCGACGTCACCGATTATGCTCCGCTTTTCGCCTCGAACCAGAACGGCCAGGTCGATCTCGGCAACCTCGTGAACTCCACCTACACCGGCATTCTTTACGGCAGCGCCGAGCTTGATTTCTATCCCGTGCCGAAACATCAGCAGGTGCCCGACACCGCCGATCAGGTCTACCCGCTCTCCGCCGGACCCGATGGCGGCACCGTTACGTTGGGCAACTCTTCGTCCGTGCTCTCTACCACCGTCACGCTACCGACGAACGTCGAGCGCGCTTATCTCGATGTCATCGCGCAGAGTCAGAACGCCGACGAATTCTGGTACACCTGCGTTCCCAACGACGTTGCCGGCGAACTCGAAAGCTGCCCTGGCGGCTCCTTCCGCGAAGCTCAGGTCACAGTCGACGGCACGCCCGCCGGCGTTTCCCCAGTCTATCCCTGGATTTACACCGGCGGCATCGATCCCTACCTCTGGCGCCCCATCCCCGACATCTCAACGCTCAACTTCACGCCTTATCGCGTCGATCTCACGCCTTTCGCCGGCGTGCTCAGCAACGGTGTCCCTCATACCATTGGCGTTAGCGTCTATGGCGCCAACAATTATTTCTCCGCCACTGCCACGCTGTTGGTCTATCAGGATCCTTCTTCTGCTCAGATCACCGGTGCCGTTACCAAGAACACCATCGGCTCGCCGAATCCGAAGGTCGTCGAAAACGTGACCACCGCCTCCGACGGCGCCATCACCGGATCCGTCAGCACGAAATCCTCACGCCAGTTTGTCGTCGAAGGTTACGCCGACACCTCGCACGGTCGCGTCGACAGCTCCGTCGCCGCCGATATCGAGTTCACCAACATCCAGAACTTCAACATCACCGCCGCCACCTACGTGCAGGACATCAAGCAGAACACCACCCTCTCTTCCTGGAGTTCTAGTTTCGGACGTCGCGACAATCGTGCAAGCGTCTCCCAACAGCAGTGGCCGCTGAACGCCAGCATTTCGCTCACCTTCAACGCCGACTCCGTTCCGCAAACCACCATCATCAAGCAGGCGCTGCACAAAACTGACGCCAGCGTTGCCGATGGACAGGACCCCTACTGGAGCCAGCTCGACGTCACCGACAACGCCGCCGATACACTGGTCTTCACCCCTGACTTCTCCGCCGCGACCGGAAACTCCGGACAAAGCAGCTCCCAAAGCTACAGCTTCTACGACAGCGACGGAGCCTGCTACAACCGCACCATCACCTCCGCCGGCGGAGCGCTAAAGTCCGTTCACGATGGCGGCTTCTGCTGGTTCTGAAGCGAAAACCTGGTTCTGAAAGTAAGGATGTAGCTCGGGTGCCCCATTCAACCTTCCATTGGTTGAGTGGGGCATTTTCGGAATTAGGAATGATATGTGGGAACGGGCAGGTGTGTGGGAACGGGCGCCCTCACCCATTCATGCGATGGGAAGCATCGCTACGCTGCGGCAGGGTCCCTTTTTGTTATCCTGAGGCCCGTTAGGATCCGAGGGGTCTGCTTCCTCATCTCCGGAAGCACATCCTCACCTGAGGCTGGCTCAGATACCACACAATCACCCCGTTGATCGCCAGCCGCACCACTCTCCCAAAAATCCCAATTCCCAGCGGACTGATGAAGCTCATCACCGTGAACACAATGCCGATCGCCGCCAGCGCTATCGCCACCACTCGAGCCCACTCCTTCAGTGAAAACAATCCATATCCCACGAATGCCACGGCCAGTCCGAGCCCAACCAGGAACATCCCGCCAACCAGTCCGAGCCCGCCGATTAGATGTCCCATGCCGCTCAGCACCGCGGTAAAAATCGTGCCGCCCACCGCCAGCACAAATCCGAAGATCATCAGGAAGAACGCCCCAATCCAATACAGCACAGCAATGATCACCACTCCCGTTGGACGTTGCATAGCGCCTCAGATGCGCCAGTCGCGCGGCATCAAAATATTCCTTCGACTCGCTCGTTGCAACGCTAAATCGCGCCACGAAATGCTCGCCCTGCATATAATCAAGGACTGGGAATGCCAGTCACGCTCGACCAAATCGTCGCCGCCACTCGTCGCCGTGTCGCCGAAACAAAACGCAGCGCCGATCACCGCGCCCTTGAGCTTAACGCCTCCCAGCATCAGCCTCGCGGATTCGCCCGCGCGCTCCGCCACGCCGCGCAACAGAACTTTGGCGTCATCGCCGAACTGAAAAAAGCCTCACCCTCCCGCGGACTCATTCGCCCCAACTTCCAACCCACCTCCTTGGCCCGTGACCTTGCCGCCGCCGGTGCCACTGCGCTCTCCGTCCTCACCGACGAAGAATTCTTTCAGGGATCGCTGAACTATCTCGTCGAAGTTTCCGCCGTGGTCGATAGCCCGCTTCTCCGCAAAGATTTCATCATCGACGAATTCCAGATCCTCGAAGCTCGGGCACATCGCGCCGACGCCATCCTGCTCATCGTCGCCGCCCTTACCGATTCCGAGTTGCGTTCGCTCCACTTCGCCGCCAAATCCCACGGCCTTGACGTTCTATGCGAAGTTCACGACGAACACGAGCTCTCCCGCGCTCTCGATGCCGGCTGCGAGATCATCGGTGTCAACAGCCGCGACCTTCGTACCTTCCACGTCGATCTAAATACAGCGTTAGAGCTCGGCCCGAAGATCCCCGGCCAGGTCCTCCGTGTCGCCGAAAGCGGCATTCACACAGGCGCAGACATCTCTCGCCTCCGCGGCGCCAGTTACGACGCCTTCCTCATTGGCGAGTCGCTGATGAAAATCGAGTGCCCCGGCGAAGCCCTCCGCGAACTCATTGCGTCCGCCGGCCAATCGCAGAAAGCGACGGTTCGCTGATGCTCTGGGTGAAAATCTGCGGCATGACCACCACTGAAGACGCCGTCGCTGCCGCCGAAGCCGGAGCCGACGCGATCGGCCTCATCTTCGCGCCCAGTAAGCGCCAGGTCACAGCCCAAATCGCCCGTGACATAACACAAAAGCTGCCCCACACCATCGAAAAAGTCGGCGTTTTCGCCAACGAATCTGCCCTTCAAATCGAAGACATCGCCGCCGAAGTCGGGCTCACCGCCGTCCAGCTTCATGGCGACGAGTCGCCCGAATTTGCCCGCACCCTCTTTCGCCACGGTGGCCAGCGCAGCCGGGCGCAAATGCGCGTCTTCAAGACCCTCCACGTGACTGCCGGAATCGAAGGCGTCGCCCGCGGTTTCCTCATGGAAACCTGCGTTGATGGATTTCTGCTCGACTCTGTCGTTCACAACGTCGAAACCGGTGAAACCCAGCGCGGAGGCACCGGCCAGGTCTTCGACTGGCAGCGTGCCAACGAATTTCTCCCCGGCCTTCAGCGCGAAACCCGCATCGTTGTCGCCGGCGGACTCTCTCCTCTGAACGTCGCCGATGCCGTTCGCTTGTTGCAGCCTTGGGGAGTCGATGTTTGCTCCGGCGTCGAAAGCGAGCCGCGCAAAAAAGACCAGCAAAAAATCCGCGCCTTCATCACCGCCGCTCGCGATGCCCGCAACTAGCTTTTTCTCTCTGTTTCTCTGTGTCCTCTGTGTTGAAACCAAAAAGCCGACCGCCCCACCAAACAGGAAGGAATACGGTCGATCCCCAATCTTCAATCTAAAATCTTCAATCTGAAATCTCCTGTTTCCAATCTTCAATCTGAATCGCTACCTATAGAATGGTTCCAGCCATGTCCACCATCATCGCCACCAATCCCGCCGGACGCTTCGGTCCCTACGGCGGTCGCTATGTACCGGAAACGTTAATGGCCGCGCTTCAGGAACTCGAGCGCGAATACGCCAAGGCCCAGCAGGACAAAACCTTCCGGCGCGAACTCGACGATCTCCTCCACTCCTTTGCCGGACGCCCCACGCCGCTCTTCCGCGCTCGCCGCCTCAGTGAGCATTTGCAAGGTGCGCAAATCTATCTCAAGCGTGAAGACCTCCTCCACACTGGCGCCCACAAAATCAACAACGCCCTCGGACAGGCCCTGCTCGCGCGCCGCATGGGCAAGCACCGCATCATCGCCGAAACCGGAGCCGGCCAGCACGGCGTCGCCACCGCCACCGTTTGCGCTCTCTTCGGAATGGAATGCGTCGTCTACATGGGCACCGAAGACATGCGTCGCCAGGAGCTCAATGTCTTTCGCATGCGCCTTCTCGGAGCCGAGGTCCGCGGCGTTGAATCCGGTTCGCGCACCCTCAAAGACGCCATCAACGAAGCCATGCGCGACTGGGTCACTAACGTGCGCACCACGCATTACCTTCTCGGCAGCGTCCTTGGCGCCCATCCCTATCCCACCATGGTCCGCGACTTCCATCGCTGCATCTCGCGCGAGGCTCGCGCCCAAATCCTCGAACAGGCGGGCCGTTTGCCAAATGCTGTCATCGCTTGCGTCGGCGGAGGCAGTAACGCCATCGGTGCCTTCTTCGAATTCATTAACGATAAAGATACAAAGCTCATCGGGGTCGAAGCCGGAGGCCGCGGCAAGACTCTCGGCGAACACGCCGCCCGCTTCGAAGGCGGATCGCCCGGCGTCCTCCAGGGGACCTACTCTTACGTCTTGCAGGACTCCGCCGGCCAAATCGCGCTCACCCATTCCGTCTCCGCCGGACTCGACTACCCGGCCATCGGCCCCGAGCACGGATGGCTCAAGGATCAGGGTCGCGCCGAATACGTCTCTGCCACAGACTCCGAAGCGCTCGACGCCTGCAAAACCCTCGCGCGCCTCGAAGGCATCATCCCCGCGCTCGAGTCTTCGCACGCCGTCGCCGAATGCCTCAAGCGCGCCCCCCGGATGTCGAAGGACGAAATCGTCCTCGTCAACATCTCCGGCCGCGGCGACAAAGACATCGGTATCCTCCGCGAGAAACTACAGATCGACTGAAGGAGAAGATGACCTATGGTACGCAGTGAACGCAGAAAGCTGCCAACCGACCCGGTGGAAATGGCAACACGCGCTGGCGTTAACCCCACTAGATTCCGGAGAGATTTGCGAGCTGAGCAAAAGCTAATCGGAGCATTTCCTTGGTACAAACATAATGACCGTTGGATTTGTGAAACTAAGCAAGACTACGAACTCGCGCGGAAAATCCTGGACAGAATCTCGAATTGACATCCGGGCCTCCGAACTCGCCAGGCTTGCTTTTCAATCTTCAATCTGAAATCTTCAATCTGAAAAAATGCCTCTCACCTTCCGCCACCGTCCCGCCCTCGTCGCCTACGTCACCTGCGGCGACCCCGACCTCGCCACCTCGCGTGAGATCATCCTCGCCGCCATTCGCGCCGGAGCCGGCGTCATCGAACTCGGCGTCCCATTCTCCGACCCCGTCGCCGACGGACCCGTCATCCAGCGCGCCAGCGAGCGAGCACTCAAGCATCACACGTCTCTCGAAAACGTTCTCGATCTCGCCCGCGAAGTCCGCCGCCAAGCCCCCGACACCGGCCTTCTGATCTTCTCCTACCTCAACCCAATGCTCCGCCTCGGACTCGAAACCTTCGCCGCCCAGGCGCAATCCGCCGGCATCGACGGCGTCCTCGCCACCGATCTCCCCGTCGAAGAGGCTGCCGACTACCTCTCGATCATGCGCCGCCACTCGCTCGACACCGTCTTCCTCGCCGCTCCTACCAGCCCCGACGAGCGCCTCAGACTCATCTGCGAAGCCTCCCGCGGATTCGTCTACGCCGTCTCCCGCACCGGAGTCACCGGAACCCGCGACGCCCTCGCCGCCGACACCTCTGGTCTGGTCCGTCGCATAAAGCAGCACACTCAACTTCCCGTCGCCGTTGGCTTCGGCATCTCCAACGCGCAACAGTTTGCCGAAGTCACCTCCTTCGCCGACGCGGCCGTGGTCGGAAGCGGAATCGTCCAGGTCATCGAAAATTCCGGACGCAACGCTCCCCAGGCCGTGTACGATTTCATCTCAAGTCTTCTGCGTGGGACTAGGCAAACAGCCCGATCCACCGCCGAATTCACGAACCACTAATCACTAGCCACTGCTCTTATGGAAATTTCCGACTGGCGTAAGAAAATCGACGACATCGACCCGCAGATCGTGGAGCTGCTCAACCAGCGCGCCACCGCCGCCAAAGAGATCGGGCGCATCAAGCGTAATCTCGACATGCCCATCCGCGAGAACCTCCGCGAGCGCGAAGTCCTCCGCAACATCTCGCGCGCCAATCACGGGCCGCTCGCTGACACCGACCTCCACCTCATCTTCGAGCGCATTATCGAAATCATGCGCAACATCCAGAAAGTCGAAATCGTCTCCGAAGACGAACCCACCGAATGATGTTTGTGTGGCGCGCTCTTATCCGCGCAGCGTCGCAGGTGCGATCTCAAGTAGAACTGATTTTTATGGCCGGGTATCCCGTTCAACCATCCTCTAGTTCAGTGGAGCTTTCGAAATTTTCGTCATGTTGAGGAGGCTGAGCCTTGCCGAAACCACGAGAAAATTCCAGATTCCCGCCGGTTATTCAGATAACCAGATATTCAGATATCCAGATATCCCGATCCCGTATGATTGACCCGTGACCTTCTCACGCATCACCATCCTCGGCACCGGACTCATCGGCGGTTCCTTCGCCCTCGCCATCCGCCGCGCCGGATTCACCGGCCCCATCATCGGATGCGACCGCGAGTCCACCCTCGCGCGTGCCCGCGAACTCCAGGTCATCGACCACGCCATCGCCACTCCCGAAGAAGCGGTGAAGGGAAGCGATCTCGTTGTCCTCGCCACTCCGGTAGGGTCCATCATCGATTTGCTCGAACGCATCGGCCCGCTCGTCTCGCCCGACGCGCTGATCACCGACGTTGGCAGCACCAAGGTCGAAATCATGGCTCGCGCCCGCGACATTTTTGGCACCAATGTTGCCAAACGCTTTCTTCCCGGACACCCCATGGCCGGCAAGGAACACAGCGGCATCGACCATGCCGACGCCGACCTATTCCGCGACGCCGTCTGGCTCCTCACGCCCTTCCCGGCGCAGGACCTCTCTCAGCCCAACATCGCCGTGTTCACCGGCCTGCTCCACAACATCGGCGCCCGCACCCTCACCCTCGATCCGCAGCAGCACGACCGCATTTGCGCCCTCGTCAGCCACCTCCCGCAGATGATCTCCACCGCCTTCGCCTCCACCCTCGTCGACGAACTCGGCGACGACCCGCAAGCTGGAGCCATCGGCGGGCGCGCCCTCCGCGAAATGACTCGCATCGCGCGCAGTCCCTACTCCATGTGGCGCGACATCGCCCTCACCAACACTAAAAATATTCAGGATGGCTTGCTGAAGTTGGAACAGAAACTCGCCCATATCCGCGAAAACCTGCGAACGCGCGAGTTAGAAGAAGAATTCGACCAGGCACACCGCTTACCCACCAGGAATACTCCGTAAGCATCGCAGAATCTGCTTGCCAAATCTTTTTCAGACTGTACGCTTATCGCCCGTCCTCATGTCCAACAGTTTTGATCTCGACGGAGGTCGTCATGGCTTCTCTATCCGATCCGCTCGTCAGCCGGTTATTGCAGGGTCGACACATTGCTTCCTTGGCCACTCAGAACCCCGACAGCTCAATCCACATGGTCGCCGTCTGGTATTGGTTCGGCGAGTCGAACATCTTCGTTGCCACGTCTTCCCGCAGCCGCAAGGCTCGAAATCTGCAATCGAATCCCAAGGTTTCTCTGATGATCGACTCCCGCGATCCTGCCGCGTCATGCGGAGCCACGATCACCGGTACCGCTAGAATCGTTTCAGGCGCACCATCAGGCAAATGGAACGCTGAAATTCACAAGAAGTACCTGAGTCAGGCGGCCCTGAGCGATCCCAGGGTTGGCCCGGTATTTCAGGCTTGGGATGACGTAACTATCGAGATCACGCCGGTATCGGTAATCGCTTGGGATATGCGCGAGGCAGATCAGCAGGTTTTCGGTGGTGCCATGCGAGAGAACCCCACGTACTTGTTACCCCTGGAACGCTGATAGGTCATCCCGAATCGCGGATCGGCAAACTCCATGCTTTCGAGGGTTCACGGTGTCAGGATTGGCGTCCGGGCCTTCACCACTAAATACCAAACAACTAACTACTCATCGTTTTTAAGTTTGCGCTCACCGCCAGCTTCGCTCCCGTTGCCTTTTGCACATCCTCTGCCGTCAAGCCCGGCGCTACTTCCTCCAGCACCAGCCCATCCTTCGTCACCCGGATGTAGGCCATCTCGGTCACGATGGTGTCCACCACACCGACGCCCGTTAACGGCAACGTGCATTGCTTCAGGATTTTCGACTGCCCGTCCTTCGTCGTATGCTCCATGGCGACGATCACCCGCTTCGCCCCCGCGACCAGGTCCATCGCGCCGCCCATGCCTTTGACCATCTTTCCCGGGATCATCCAGTTCGCCAGGTTCCCCCGCTCATCCACTTCCATCGCGCCCAGCACCGTTAAATCCACATGTCCTCCGCGGATCATCCCGAACGAATCCGCGCTCGAAAAATACGCTGTCCCCGGAATCTCTGTAACGGTTTCTTTACCCGCATTGATCAGGTCCGGATCCTCCTCGCCCTCAAACGGATACGGTCCCACGCCAAGCATTCCGTTCTCGCTCTGCAGTACCACCTCCACGCCGGCCGGCACAAAACTTGCCACCAGCGTCGGCAGCCCGATCCCCAGGTTGACATAGAACCCGTCGCGCAACTCGCGCGCAATCCGCTTCGCGATCCCCTCGCGCTTATCGATGTCTTTCCCCGGTTTCGTTGGTATGGTTGCCATGATTTCTTTCTAATCCGATCCGCGATGATCCGTCGAATCCGCGTTATCCGCGTGGAGCGCTTTTTGATCAACCCGCGCAGAATATGCGATTCACTGCCGTGCCTATCCAGGTTTTCCAATTACCAATTACCAATTACCAATTACCAATTACCAATTACCAATTACCAATTTTCACCACTCCGCTTCTGTCCGCCGGAACTCTGTCAGCTTCTCTTCCAACTGACCAAAGTCGCTCCCCGGCCTCCGATGTACCTCGAACGCCGCATTGAGCAATTCGCTCCAGTGATCCGCGATCCCGCCCATCACTTCGCGATAAGCCGGCGCGTACACCGACAGCTCCGCCGCCAAGTCTCCCAGCGTCAATCCGCCTTCCTCGTACATGCGGATGTACTTCAATACGCTCGCCCGTACTTCTTCTTGTGTGTTATCTGGTGCCGGCATAGTTAAGAAAATTGTTGATTGATTCTTGTTTATTGACTATTGCTCAAAGTACCGGCAATAAACAATAACCAATACCCAATAAACAATTCAGTTTTTCTTCCTCACACATCTCTTCTCGATCCGCTTTTCGCCCGTCGACACCACAATCCTCTTCACGAAGATTCCCGGCGTGTGGACCTGGTCTGGCTCAATCTCGCCGACCTCCACCAGTTCCTCCACTTCCGCGATCGTGATCCGCCCCGCCGTCGCCATCATCGGATTAAAATTCCGCGCCGTCTTCCGATACACCAGGTTCCCCCAGCGATCCGCCTTCCAGGCCTTCACCAGCGCGTAATCGCCTCTCAGGCCGCGCTCCATCACGTACTGCCGGCCGTCGAACTCGCGGGTCTCCTTTTTCTCGGCCACCAGCGTCCCGTATCCCGTCGGAGTGTAGAACGCAGCAATCCCCGCACCCCCCGCGCGAATCCGTTCCGCCAGCGTGCCCTGCGGATTCAATTCCAAATCCAGCTGTCCCGACAGCACCAGTTGCTCGAACATCTTGTTTTCGCCGACATAACTTCCAATATGCTTCCGTATCTGACGGCTCTTCAGCAGCACGCCCAGCCCGAACTCGTCCACGCCGGCGTTATTCGATACGGTCGTCAGGTTCTTCACGCCCTTGCGCAGCACCGCCTGGATCAAATCCTCCGGCACGCCGCACAGCCCGAACCCGCCGACCAGCAGCACCGCACCATCCTGCATGTCGCGGATCGCCTCATCCGCATTCGCCACAACCTTATTCATCGCGAAGGGATTCTATAGGAATCGTAGCGCGGGCGTCTCGCCGGCTGTAGCGCAGAAGGGGTAGCGCGGGCGTCTCGCCGGCTGTAGCGCAGAAGGGGTAGCGCGGGCGTCTCGCCGGCTGTGGCGCAAGAAGGGGAAGCGCGGGCGTCTCGCCGGCTGTAGCGCGGGCATCTTGCCCGCGATCTCCCAAACGCTCAATCGTCCTCACGACACCCGAAGGCCGCGACCCGTTCCTTACCTTGCCCCAAAAGAAAAACGGCAGGCTCTTCACCTGCCGCTTCTGAAACTGGAAACTAGAAACTTGAAATTTACTTCAGCGCTTCCAACCGCGCGCTCAACCGGCTCTTGTACCGCGACGCCGTGTTCTTGTGAAGGATCCCCTTCTGCACCGACTTGTCGAGCGCCGAAACGGTCTCGCGATAAACGGTGGTGGCATTCGCCTTGTCCCCCGAAGCCAGCGCCTCGCGGAAACGACGGACTGCCGTGCGCACACGGCTCTTGTTATTGCGATTGACGGCCGTTTTCCGTTCCGTCTGCCGGGCCCGCTTCAGGGCCGAAAAGTGATTTGCCATATCCTTGCTAAGTTCCTCTAGAAACAATAATTTTGCCTGAGCAAAACTCTATTCTACCGGAGCCCTCTGCTCCGGTCAAACCTAAGGTGCGGGGAACAATTCAATCGTCGCCGAGTGCCCCGGTGTGGATGCCAGTTTTGAATCGCAAGTTATTAATGTTGCGGGAAGCAGTTCTGCGAGGGCTAAATAGACCGCATCGTACGCGCTTGCGTTGTTCCGCAGTGCCCAGACCCGAGGCAGAAAAGGTTGGTGGTTGTATAGATTCAGTGGAAAATCCAGCAGGTCTTCCAGCGCTTCCTGACCTCTTATGGCGGATATGGTCTGCGCCCTAACCGATTTCCGCAGCGACTGTACTGTTTCGACGTAAAGAAGGTGTGGCGCGTAAATGTCGTCGATACTCGGAAGAGCTCGCTTTCGGATTTGCAAGCCACAAGGCGTACGCAGCAACCACTCCACCATCGCAGAGGCATCCACGACTATCACCGCGCGTCTCGATCCTCGCGAATCAGTTCAGCCGACGAGATTGGCACTGATACGGGCTGACGCTTTTCCATGCGTTCCATCAGTTCCTCGATTGTCGGACGCTTCGCGACCTTCGTAAGTTCGCGTAGCAAGTAATCCGAGAGCGACATCCCCGCCGCCGCCGCGCGCGACTTGAGTACTCTGTGGACCGAATCGGGCATGTTGCGGATCTGTACCATCTTCGACATGTGGATAGTATGTTTGCATGTGCAGCACATGTCAATCGCAAATCAGGACACTGCGCGCTACCCGCCACGCTGATTGTTGGACGAAGTTTTCACTACCCACTACCCACTATCCACTACCACTGGTTTATCCTTCCTGCGCCATGCGGACCCGTCTTCTCGTCGTCCTCGGACTCCTAGTCACCACCACCGCTCTACTCATCGCCATTCCCGAAGTCCGTCACCGCATCATGCTGCCTTCCAGCAAGATGCTCATCCAGCCCATCCCCGGCTCGCCCCAGCCGATGAACTCCCTCCCCGTCAACATCCAGATCTCGCCCGACCAGCGCTATGCCGCCATCCTCGAAGCCGGTTACGGCGACGTGGAGACTAACGTCCATCAGTCCATCGCCATCCTCGACTTCGCCACCAACCAGATCACCCGCTTCGCCGACCCGCGCCTCGGACGCAACGCCCATCAGAGCTACTTCATCGGACTCGCCTGGTCAACCGACGGCCACCACCTCTACGCCCCCATCGGTTCCACCAGCGATCCGGAAGGGAAGAAGAAGGATGACACCGGCAACGGCATCGCCGTGTACTCGTTCGATCAGGGCAAACTAGCGCCCGAGCGCTGGATCGCCATCCCCCCTCAGCCGTTAGCGCCTGGCAAGAAGCGCGGATCGATTCACAGCGCCGCTCCCGACGGAAAGCTCGTCCCCTGGCCCGCAGGGATCACGGTAATTCCGCCGATGACAAAGGCTCAGCGCCCGTACGATGAGCCTCATGGTGAGCAACTGCTCGTCGCCGACAACCTCTCCGACGACGTCCTCCAAATGGACGCTGCCACTGGCGCTATCATCCACCGCTTCGACCTGAGCGCAGACAATTACGTACCCAGCGCGTATCCGTATGCGGTGGCACTCGATCAAGCGCGACTTAATGTCGCTTGGGTCAGCTTGTGGAATTTCTCAGAAGTAGCAGAGCTGGATCTAAACAGCGGAACGGTTTCTGCGAGAGTCAAACTGAATCCTCCGAAGTCTTCCACAGCTACCGGATCGCACCCATCGGCGCTGCTGTCAGTCGGAGACGTCTTGCTGGTGACCTTGTCCAATAGTGATTCGGTCGCAGTTGTCGCTCAACAATTCCATGAAGTGCTGGATTATGTGTCAACGAAGATTCCCTCGCAGAAAAATTTGGGATCGTTCCCCAATGCATTAGCGGTGAATTCGGGCGGCACACGCCTCTTTGTCGCCAACGCTTCGAGCGATGCTATCGCGGTGTTTCCGATTAAAAGCACGGGGACTCACGTTTACGTCGATGCAGCAACAGCCGAAAGCGTTCGCTCGGAATTCAAAATCGCATCCACCCCCCTCGGCTTTATCCCCACCGACTGGTATCCCACCGCGCTCGCCGTTCACGGTAACGATCTCCTCATCGCCACCGGCAAAGGCACCGGCTCCGGACCCAACAACTTCGCCCAGCCAAAAGGCAGCGCCGCAGCGCGCAAAGATCACACCTACATCGCCACTCTTCTCCAGGGATCGCTCGCCCGCGTCGATCTCAAGCAAGCCGAATCCAACCTGAAAGAGCTGACGAATGAAGTCCTCGAGAGCAACCTCATGAATGGACGCGCCGGCACCTTCCCCTTCGCCGCCGGCAAGAACCCCATCAAGCACGTCATCTACGTCATCAAGGAAAACCGCACCTACGACCAGATCCTCGGCGACCTCGGCGTTGGCAATGGCGACAAATCTCTCACCATGTACGGCGAAGACATCACCCCCAACGAGCACGCGCTCGCCCGCCAGTTCGGCGTCTTCGACAACTTCTACGATTCCGGCGACGTCTCCGGCAACGGGCACGTCTGGTCCAACGCCGCCATCACCAGCGACTACACCGAGAAAACCTGGCAGATCAACTATCGCGGATGGGAGCGCTCTTACGACTACGAAGGCCGCGTCGCCGAAGATTACCCCATCAAGCTCGGCATCCCCGACGTCAACGAGCCCGGCACCGGATATCTCTGGACCAACCTCGCCCGCCACGGCAAAACCTACCGCCATTATGGCGAGTACATCTCCACCCACTTCTGCGATCGCAGCGGCGACGCCGACATGAACCCGCAACAGGGAACTCCGCTCGCCACTCCCGAATCCTGTCGTCAGCGCGATGTCAAGCCCGGCGAGCCGTTACCGCCAGAGTTAGGCGACGGACGTGGCGAAGTCAACCCTTATCCGTGGCCTATTCCGCTCGTCGCCGAAAACATTGCCACCAAGCCTGAGCTCGTCGGCCACTTCGATCCCCACTATCCGGACTTTCGCCTCGAATTCCCCGACCAGCTTCGCATCGACGAGTTCCTTCGCGAATTCCGCCCCTGGGCCGACAAGCGTGCGAAAACCCGCAAAGACGACATGCCGCAATTCATGCAAGTCCGTCTTCCCAACGATCACACCGCCGGAACTTCGCCCGGGAAGCCGACGCCCTCCGCCTCTGTCGCCGACAACGATCTCGCCGTCGGCCGCCTCGTCGAAGCCATCTCCCATTCACCCTACTGGAACGACACCGCCATCTTCGTCGTCGAAGACGACGCCCAGGACGGCGCCGACCACGTCGACGCCCACCGCTCCATCGCCCTGGTGATCTCCAAGTACGCGCCTGCCAACGTAAAGTACGTAACAAAATCAGGATCTAACTCTCAGAGTTTTTCCGGATCATTACCCTTCATCGACTCCCACTTCTACACTACCGTCAACATGATCCGAACCATGGAGACGCTGCTCGACCTACCGCCCATGAACAACAATGACGCCCAAGCCGCTCTCATGGCTCCCGTCTTCAGCGGACCAGGTACCCAGCCGCCCTACAACGCCGACTACCGCAATCGCGACAATAAGCTGATCTTCACCGCCAACACCCCCAAAGCGCCGGGCGCAAAGGAGTCATCGAAAATGAACTTCACCCACGCCGACGCCAACGACGCCGCCCAACTCAACGCCATCCTCTGGCGCGATCGCATGGGCTCGCGTCCTATCCCGCAATCCAGACACACCATCATCCCCGACCGCCCCGGCAAAAAAGACGATGACGACGACTAACCGAAACGATGGATGTCTTTCGTTTTGTCATCACGAGGGGACGCAGTCCCCGAGGGATCTGCATTTTTCAGCGCCGACCACTGCTGCTCATGGCCCAATCCCCAACTCCCTCCGTGAACTCCGTGCTCTCCATCCTCCGTGTTTTCTTTTAATATGTCCCCATGCAAGACTGTCTGTTCTGCAAAATCATCCGCGGCGAAATCCCCTCCCGGAAAGTCTATGAAGACGACAAGGTCTTTGCCTTCGACGACATCGACCCCAAGGCTCCCACGCACATCCTCATCATTCCCAGGAAGCACTTCTCCGGCATCAACACCGCCGAGCCCGAAGACGCCGAGATCATCGGCTACTCCCATCTCATCGCCGCCAAGCTCGCGCGTGAACGCGGCATCGAGCAGGGATACCGCACCGTTTACAACGTTGGACCCGATTCCGGCCAGTCCGTCTTCCACTTGCATTTGCACCTGATCGGCGGCCGCAAAATGACTTGGCCCCCCGGATAATTGATAACTGATAACCGCTAACTGCACGGCTGCTTGTGTCGGACAGGTATTCCTGCCTGTCGGGCCGAACAAAGCTCCGCGAGAGTCTCCCACATAACATCAAAAGGGCGTCTACCCCGCAAATAAAAAACCCGGACTCGCAAGTCCGGGCCATGATTCATTTGTAACAAATACGTTACTGCTCGGCAACCAGGGCTCCGAGCAGTCCCGAATTCGGGCTGCCCCATCCGGTGACAAGGTCATATCCGCTTACGGCCGAGTAGCTGCCCGACTTGCCGCTGCTGATATCGTGGAAGTCAGCGCCGTAGCTCGAGCCCAAGCCGAAAGAATAGAGATAGGGATTGAGGAAGCCGATAGGCTTATACCCATTGGCTGCCAGTTGCTGGTTGACCAGCGCAATGTATCCCGCCCACATCGGCGCGGCGAAGCTCGTGCCACCGTACTCATTCGCCGTGCAGGTCGTCTGGTCGGCGCAAACGTAGAACGTAAAGTTCGCGTTAGCTGCCACGTCTGGACCATTGCGGTAGGTCGTCGATCCCTTGTTGCTCGAGTTGATCGCCGCCTTCTGCCACGACGGGATGGCGATCTTGTCGGGCGAAATGCCGCCGCCGCTGTCAGCCCACGCCGTTTCCGACTTCCAGGCGCCGCCCGCGCTCGCCGTCACCAGATCGGTGCCGCCAACCGAGACCACGTTCGCGTCATCGGCCGGCCATGCTTCGTTCCGGCTCGACCACGTCGAACTGTCGCCGGAGGCCGCAAAGAAGTTCTGTCCCTGCGCCGCCATCTTCTGGAAATACGGATCGAGCGTGCTCGCATCGGCCGGAGTCCATCCCCACGAGCAGCCAATCGTCGTCGGCAACGGATTGTGCGTGGTCATGGCGCTGATGATCGCCGTGTCCGTTGACCCGATATACATCACCAGGCTGCTCAATCCAGGAGCCATGCCCAGGGCCTGCGTCATGTCGAGCGTCTGCTCGGTATCGTCGCAACCTCTCCGGCGGCTGTAAACGCAGCTCGTGCTGGTCCCATCCACCGACAGAAGCGTAACCGGCACGTTATTCGTCTGCTTCACGTTCTTGTAATAGGTCGTGAGGTCGGCGAGGTCGGTGCCTTCATATTCCCAAAGCCCCAGGTTCTGCCCCGCGCCTGTGAGCGCCGTTCCGCCATAATAGGCAGCGCGCATGTCGCTTCCCAGGAACGATGCCGAAGGTCCGGAACCAGTAGTCGCCTGTTTGACAACCATGTCCGGAGCCATGCCGTGCGCCTGCGCATAGTCCGTCTTGCTCTGATACCGCGGATGCGGAATCGAATAGTTGTCCAGCCCTGACACATGCCACAGGGCAAATGGCAAGCTTACGTTGGGTTCGCGGTCAGGCGCGTAGAACACCCGATTCTCCGTCGGATGCTGGTAGGTCCGCAGGTTCACGCCGAATGCCGACTCAATCGCCGACACCGCGCCTTTCACCTGGATATCCATGCCGTCACGCGATCCGCCAACCACCGTCAGACCGTAGTCTTTCAGGTAATTAACCGCCGCGTTGTAATCGTCTTGCGTCGGACCAAACCGTGCCGTGAACTGCGCGGGCGTCAGATAGTTCCGGTAGTTCGCGCTCTCCGGGTTGTAGATATCGGCGAGGAAAGCATCCAGGCCCGCCTGATCGCGAATCGGCAGTACAACGTCGATTTGCAGCTCTTGCGTGGCTGCAAGACGCCCAACCAGCCTGGCTTGGCCGTTGCGGGTCGCTTCACGAAGATGGTGTGTCATGAGTGTTTGCGCGTTGCCTTGAGTCACTCCGGCTGCAACAAACACCGCGGTGGAAAGCAGCAAAGCAGATAGTTTTGGCTTCAAGTGTCCCCCAGCTTGTTCCAAGGTTTGGTGGCGGAGATTCGGTGCGCCCGAAAGGGCCTAGAACCTCCTACCCCACGAACGAGTTGCGCAAGTATCAGAGAAGAACCAAAGCCTGTCAAAGAGGAAAATCGAGGAAAAAGGACAACCCCCTGAGTTGCCCAACTGAGTATCTAGGATGGCAGGAGACTTAGAGGGAAGTCTTAGCACTTCCAGCCCCGCGAACGACCATCTGGGCCACCAGTCCGCGCAGCGGTCATAAGAAGTTAGCCCGCGGTGGAGCGTCGCTTTTGCGCGAAACCGCGGGGGTGCTTCCGATAGATCCTTCCAAATGCGGTGCGCCGTATCGCCGTCCACCCGTGGATTACTCTCGCCGCCCTTCTATCACTCGGTGCTGTATATTCACCACTCCGACGAATCGTAAAACTGTTTTCTGTGTAACGTAGTTATCCCAAAACCCTCAACGCGCGCAAGAACAGCAACGGAGCCGCCAATGAGCAACGCAATACACATACCGCAGGCGTTAGACGAGGCCGCCGGGCGGCCCGCGACGAGAGAGCGATTTCGCGGGGCGATCTGGACACTGCTCTTGTTGGCTCCCTTCATCGGCGAGTTGCTCAGCGGATCGACACGCACGAGCGTCTTGTTCGTGTTCATTCCTGAGGTAATGGTCTGGGGCATTGGCGCACTGCTGTGCCGTGAACTGGTTCGACGATGGAGGGCCGGTGGTGTGAGTCTGATGATGCTGGGCCTGGCGCTCTCGGTGGCTGAAGAATTCATCATTCAGCAGACTTCGCTGGCACCGCTGCCTTTCCCCGGCTCGCATCCAGACTACGGACGCATATGGGGCGTGAATCTTGTCTATCTGCTCTTCATGCTCGGATTCGAGAGTGTGTGGGTGGTATTGGTGCCGGTGCAGGTGACCGAGCTTTTCTTCCCGCGATTCGCAGACCGGCCGTGGCTCCGCAAACGCGGCGCGATCGTGTGCTGTGTGTTCTTTCTGCTCGGCTGCCGCATTGCCTGGTACGGATGGACCCAGCAGGCTCGCCCCAGATTGCATGCGGCTCCGTACCACCCGCCGGCAGGTTTGCTTGCGCTGGGATTTGCGTTGATTGCCGCGCTCATTGCCGGGGCTTATCTTGCGCGGCGAGTTGGTGCCAAGTCGGCGGATGGCCATTCGAAGCCCGCTCCGGCGTGGGTCCCCGGTCTGACGGCCTTCGTGATGGGCCTGCCGTGGTTCTACCTGGTCAGTCAGCACTTCATACCGAATCCTGTTGAGCCGTTCTGGATCATCTTCGCCGCGGGTCTTTTGTGGGCTGCGGTGGCATTCTCCCTGTTCCTGCGATGGAGCTCGCGGCCCGCGTGGAGTCAGGTTCATCGGCTCGCAACGGCGCTCGGCGCAACGCTGGCCTGCATGACGGCTCCCTACCTCAGCATTGCCACCTGGTCGAGAATCGATGTGGTGGGGAACGTGATCTTCGATGCGCTCGCGGTCGCTGGCTTTGTCGTCCTTGGAAAAAAGGTGCTCGCGCGCGCGCGAACCGTCGTAGTTTGAGAGCGACGGATCCTCGAGAACGGATACCAAACCCTCCGCCAGCTCGGTGCTCTCGCTCTCCGTGGTTCCAGTTGCTTCTGACTTACAGGTGCTTCTGACTTACTCCGGCTCGTCGCCCGCGCCGTGCCGTCTCAGCAGGCTCGGCAGATTCTGCGAGAACGAGCTGCGCGGCAGCACCATGTCGCAGCCGGCTTCCTGCGCTTTCACCTTCAGGTCGGCCTGCAGATAGAGGGCGAATCGACTCGCGCCTTCACCCGTTCCCATCTCCCACCGCCCCAGGCACGACGCAGCCGAAGTTCGAGCTTCATCAACCACGCGACAAAGACATCGATAAGAAGCCCAACGCGAATCTCCTTCGCGATGATTGTGAGTGGTATCGGGATTAATGAGATGGTCCGCCGTCCAGATCAGCCCTGAAGTGGGATGATCTTGGGCCACACGGAGGATCATCGCATGAACGCTGCTGTTATCGCTTCGATCGGTATCGACCTGGGCAAGACTACCT